>Ga0164242_10005667_pt1 | contig 13871 bp, 18 predicted proteins | sample OricomgcompostMG_FD_108783 | JGI IMG/M metagenome (GOLD analysis project Ga0164242, IMG submission 108783) | Miracle-Growth compost microbial communities from Emeryville, California, USA - Original compost - Miracle growth compost (MG) ...
TCAACCCGCTCCTGCAGGCGGCTACGACGGCTAGCTTGGGCGTGCCGGGGGGGGCGGGAGGTCAGGGTACGCCCGGCGGTGCGGCGGCGTCGAATGCCGGCGACGTAGCAACTAGCCATCACTTCCACAGCCAGACGCCGACGCTGATCAAGCTGGCCCAGATGCCTACGTACCTCAGCGAGTGGTCGAAGAACGGATTCGAGGAGGCCATGTTCCTCGGCGCGCAGGTGGCGGCCCGGCTGGCGTTTTGTATCCATAATATGGATGCGCAGGGCTTGGAGAGCCAGAAGCAGATGAGTTTGAATCGGGTGGATTACAAGTGAGTTACGGCGACGCAGGGCTATGTGCCTACCCAGTGGTGTTAGGAGAACTTGACTAACAGCTTCTTTTTTTAGTGAGCTCGGTCCAAAGGCTATCCGGAATCACAGCATGCTCGGATGAGCAAGAGTGACTACGCATTAAAGTACTTGGATGTGATTATTATTTCCCCCCAAGCCTCGCTTCTGGCAATACTTGATACCTTTGTTGGAGTTTTGAGAGAGCAAAAGAGAAAAAAAGAGTGAGAATTATCCGAGGGGTACATTGACTACTGCTTCTTGTAAGGGGTTGGTTGGGATGGTTGTTTCTTGGTGTCCCGGATCTTCGCCCGTGCTAGTTATCGTCACTGTCGGGGATATTGGTAAAAAAGCCGGGAAAGTGAGGTAGGAAATATTATCGGGGATGTGTACACTGTACGAAGTATGCCGTTGTTGTGTGGCTTTTGCCAAGTCTCCTGGCTGTCGGTCAAAATATGATAAATAGGTTGCCAGGAAGGCGCATTTACTCCTACCAAATTTATGCGAGCGACTACTTGACTGTAATCAGAGCACTCAAATTTATCATTCCTAGACTACTCTCTGTAAGGCCCAGCCTGACAATATATTGTGCCGCGCCCCATTCCGTAGCCAAAAAGCCCTCTTGGCTTGAAATCGGGGTTCGACCGGGGTGCCACGTGGAGCCGGCACTGAGCCGCGATGTTACCCAGTTCCGTCCCGTCCTGCAGTACCGGGACCTGCCGCTTACGCACTTCACCGTGCACACCACCTCCGCTCCTGACTTGACCTCGTGGCACGTGATTGAGCCTTCAAATGAGTCACCTCTTGACTTACCCCTTTTCCAAGTATGACTTACACGCGAGTTTCCTCACACAAAGTTGAACAGTCATCGATCGTGAAACGATTTGAATTCCAAACACTATGGCAGAGAGAAAACTAATTAGCTCTGGCTCGCCCTTCGAAGCCCAGATCGGGTACTCTAGAGCTGTGGTCAGCGGAGAATGGGTACTCGTGTCCGGTTGTACTGGGTATAAGCTGTGCCATTCCTCCGTATCTTCCTTGGCATAAAACTTACACAGGCGCAGGTACAACTACAAAACGGGGGAGATCTCCGATGATGTGGTGGAACAGACGGAACAGATCATGCAGAACATCAAAGAGGCTCTCACCGCGGCCGGCGCCGAGGTTAAGGATATTGTCAGGGTGCAGTACATCCTCCCCGACCGGGCGGACTTCCCGAAGACGTGGCCGGTGCTCCAGAAGTGGTTCGGCGATGTTCGACCGGCTGCGACTATGATCCAGGCGGAGCTGATGGAAAAGGCCATGAAGATAGAGATTGTTGCTACTGCGAGGAAGAGTTCAGGAACCACTGCACCAGAGTCCGTTTCGTCGGGTCCATTATTCTAGATTCCGGTCGGGAGAGACAATGTCTCCTGGTGCATGTGACCTATAACGCGATAGGCGTAGCTGGGCCGGCAAGTATCTCCTAGGAGGGGATATGTTTGGCCAGCGGCCGTGACCTTAGACCAGGGTAACAGCTTGACCAAGAGTGATGATAATATTATAAAAAATGTTATGTTGGTTGGGCATACCAATTTGCCCGGGTATCATTCGTTCGGAGCTACCAAAACGTTGCAGCAACTGCTCCCCACACCATTGCCACCCCCATCGTGATGAAGCCGGACGTAGAAAGCAATGACATCCCGCTAATGCCGTGGCCAGATGTACAGCCGCCAGCCATCCTTGAGCCCACGACCATAAGGAACCCGCCCAACTCCGCAGAAAGTGGCGTGACTTGGACTTCTGCAAGTTCGCCCAGTGACGGTAGGAGATGTACGATGACCCACGAACCTCCAACGAGCCCGAGAGAGAACAAAATCGACGTGTACTTGGGCGGAGGCCCGCCCCTGACGATCGACCAAAACCATTCGCCAACTTCCTCGTACGAGCCCGAGACTCCGATGACCGATTTTCTCCATGCCAGAGACAGTAGCTGTGCACCGCCAATCGCGAGCCCACCCACGATCGGGGATATCTTGGTCTCCGCACTGCTAGACGCCCCCCAGAGAGCAGTGCTCGTTATCGCCGCCAGGAGGACGGCCTCGAAGCCGACAAACGCCGACGTGCGAGTCACCCCCAGGAGTTCCTGGATGCTAAGTTTATCGTCGGGTCGTGCGCTCGGTTTCGTGCTTCGCGATAGATACGGCCGTAGGAATCCCGCCCAGACGATGCCGCCGAGAGTAGCTCCTGCTAGGGCGTGGTATCCCGAGCGAACCCCGAGTGCGGCCTGCGATAGCACAGTCCCCGGACATGCCCCCGACAGGGCCATTCCGTGCCCCAGGAGGAGACCGCCGATGACGTTTCCATCGTAGCGTGCGAACCAGCCGAGCGGCGAGAAGGCCCGAGGCTTGAGGTGGACGTATCCCGAGCTCTGGAAAAGCGTGATAAGGAAACTGCGTGGAGGGATCAGCATTCAGGGGACCGGGGCAAAACGATGAGGTCTCGTCTTTTTCACGTACGCGCTGATCGCCGTTGCGGTCAGGAAGGCTTGTGCCATATGCCAGTCTTGCAACCGGAGCTGGGAGATGATCACAGCGGGCTGGAAAACACCAGACGCCACCAACGATGCGCCAAAAGCGGCGCCCGTTAGGACGGTGGACACGGCGCTCATGCTCATGTTTGATGAAGCATTGGAGGGGCTGTTGGATCTTCGTGGGGGCGACGGAAGGAACGGGGTGTTGATGTATACATATCTATTATACGTACTCGCGACCTCGGTGTCGGGTATCACATATCGGCGACCTCGGTGTCTTGGAACATCGCCATTTCACTGACTCAAGTAACAAGCTCCATCTTGTGACGGGGTGCCTTCTAGTGACGGGTTATTTCCGTCATTGTGGCCCGAGATTGCACAATTTAACGATGTCCCGGATTCGTGGACTTGGGTCGATCTAGCAAAAAGCAAGTCACGCTACGACTAGTACGGTGACTAGGTGGGTAGCTTCCTTTCGTGGATCCCCGATAAGAATGACAACCCTCTGGGCAACCATCTCCTCGTTTCCTTGCAAACAGGGGTGGGATAGAGTCGCGTCGTCTCTGCATGTACAATATTTTGCGAGTGACTGGCCACAGCTTGGGAATGTACGGCAAGAGGAGGGAGTGACACAGGTTGCGTCGGGAGTGGCTGAACCAACGACGTTTGATCCCTCGCCTGGGTATTTCGGCCGTAGCCCGAACGAGTAGTGTGGCCGCGAGTGATTTGACGAGAACAGTGCCTGGCACGTGGGAACAGTTGGGATGCTTACCAAATTTCCGGTGTCTTGGAAAAGACATCCCTGATCTCCGTTCAGAAAGCGAAGCCAGTGGGACGAGGATCTGGACAACGATAACCCGGTGAATGAGAGGCTCCGGCCCGTCCAGCGCGTGGCTATCCCCGTGTATTTCGGGGATCCACGATGTGACGGCGTCCCGGCAACCCTTCTCTCGGGCATTAGTGGGTTTCTGCTGTGTGACCCGGACGCAGCGTCGACCAATGAAGATGGTGTGATGAGAATGCCATATGATGCCTTTGGTGCTTTATGGGCCGTTGGTATTATGGCAAATGCTAAACTTGGCAACTACCACCTGGCTGATGCCGGTGAGGAATGTGAACTTTTCGTCGAGTCTATTATCGACCAATTACGAAAGGTATAGATCGTACCAGAAATGCCTTGAAGGGGATGGGTCCTTGTAGTAACTCGTGTATTCAGATGGTTTCTTCAAGACTAAGTAAGGTAGTCCCCTAGGCTTGATGGACGTTGAACTACCACGAGATTTTAGCTGGGTGGCTAGGACACGCGATGGTGTCCGTCAACACCCGCTGAAAGCACTTGGTTACCTACCTACCTACCTACTGTGTAAGCCCGTCATCGTATGAGACGCTGGCTGGGGTCCCTATGTAGGTGTATTGGGGAGAGTCCCAGGCCATAGGTTACGACAAAGGAGAGTGCCATGTGTATTTATCACTCGAGTAGCACGACAACCGCGAGGTTTGTGTCGGATGATATGGGTGACAACTCGCTGGGGGCTGGTCTTGGTCGCTACTTGGGGGTATTAAGTCTGACCAAGGGTTAGGGTTGTGGCAACCAGCCACGGATTGGTTGAGCATTGACCATCTGCCTTGGCCAATGATGAAGCAACCGATTTTTCGCGACAAGAACCTCAACACCCACCCAAGCTATCAGCGGTAGAGCTCTAATTCGCAGCTCGAGGCTACACAATGGCAGCAGCAAGGGGTGTGTCGCCCGGGGGCGCCCTCCTCCGAACCTCCAGGTTATTCTCAGTGCCAGCGCCGCTTCCCTACGCCGCAGCCGAGGTCTCCGCCGCGACCCATGTCAACTCGGACTCGTCCACGCTGGCCTTCCCGACCCATCAGGTCATCACGACGCCGAACTCGTCACGGAGGCGAGGCGATTGGGGCCTCAAGAGACCCCTGCCTCTGAAATCTACCACCAAGACCTCGACGCCAATGCTCCGGGTGAGGCAGGTCGACTCGATCGAACATGTTACGGATTTCTCGTCCGCGGCCGACCACGGCCTGTCCCTTCGGAAATGGCAGGAGCTGAACATGCCAATTACCGTGTCCGTCGCAAACGACTCGATGAGGATACCCGGAAAGTCCGTTTTCGAAGAGACAATCGATTTCACGGCGATGGACGCCGAGCAGCATGGAGACCTCCAAGACCGGCGATGGAAGTTCAGCGGGCCGTGGCTGGCGGGGATGACGGATGGCGACTTCAAGAAGTACCTCCTGAAGCGTGTCAGGAACCGCCGCGCCGAATTTAGGCAGTTCCTGAAGGAGATATTGGCCGCCAACATGTCGGAAAAGGCGGCGATCAAGGCACAGGAAACCGGAGACCCGCCCCCACCCGCCGTCGATGCCGCCGCCGTCACCGATGCGCAGCTCACCGAGTTCCTACGAGACCTGCGCAACGACAGGCCGAAACTTTACAACATGACCGGGAAGTTCCTCGATCTCGCGCCCGTTCAGCCGCCCAAGGAGCACTGGCAGGTTGGGAAACCCAGCGACCTCAAGGCCAGCAACCCATATGCTCAGGACGGCCCGCCAGTCACGCACCCGTCAGCCGGCCTGTCCTACCTACGCACCGCTTCTTTCATAGACAATCACCCCCTCTACGGACCCCAGAAGTCCCATGCCCCGGTCAAGGCCAGAATCGTCGCGCCACGAACCCAGTCCTATGGCGGCCGTGGAGCGAAGTTGGGTGTAGGAGGGTTCGTCACCGACACACCCGCTGGCGACACCGCGTTCAGCATGAGGCACCTCAGCCAGAGGACCCGGGAGCTGATCCCCGGCATTGATAGCCTGGACCCGACCGTGGAGGGCGGGGCCAAGGTCTACATTGAACCGTTGAACGCCAAGGTCAACTCCCAAGGCCGCGTGACGTTGAAGGTCGGCCAGGCAAAGCCGGAGTCGGAACTGGTAGCGAAGGAGATGGCCGGGGAGGAAGTGCTATTCGACCAACAACCGGAACCTACGAGCCAGAGCAACACCGGGGGGTTCGGCGAATTCTACCGACCACTCGCAAATATCGGTCGTTCTGTGGCGGGGAGTGCTCAATCCTACGGATTGGAATTTCCAACCCCCCAACGCCGGGAAACCTAACTCGTCTAGCCTAACCAAGAACCTTGGTTAGGGTAGAACGATGGAATGGAGGTTGAGTGGCTCTGGATTTGGCACTCTCTACATCTCCGTTTGTATTAAACACAGCATTATGGATCGGCTCTGCGTTTCGACATTGAGGCGACGGAGCATGTCACCCATCTTGTTGTTGTCGAAGACTGCCAATATTGTAACAAAATCTCTAGTGTAGAATTAGACAATTCACCGATAAACATTATTCAAATTGGAAGCACTTCATCGTCAATGGCTACGTCGTACTGACGGAAAGTTGTTAAACGGACGGGTCAAGTCAGATAACTGGGTGAATCACTGATAACGGATTATCACGTGACCACACACAATTGAACCCCACGAAATTCCCACACTGGTGAAATTCGCCAGCGCTTCAAAAAAGTTCCATTCGTCGACGCCTCACCTTCCCAACTCCAACACACCAACTTCCGCAATAGAATCGCCAAAATGGGTCGCGTTCGCACAAAGACAGTCAAGAAGTCCGCCAAGGTCATCATTGAGCGGTACTACCCCAGATTGACCCTCGACTTTGAGACCAACAAGAGGATCTGCGACGAGGTAGCAATTATCTCCTCCAAGCGGTTGCGCAACAAGAGTCAGTATTCCGGTGTTTGCCCAGAGCCTTCTCCCTTCTCAGCTTCTAACTTTTGTTTGCAACAGTTGCCGGATATGCTACGCACTTGATGAAGCGTATCGAGCGTGGACCCGTCCGCGGTATCTCCTTCAAGCTCCAGGAGGAGGAGAGAGAGCGCAAGGATCAATACGTGCCCGAGATCTCGGCCCTCGACTTCGCACAGAACTCGGAGAGCGGCCAGCTCGATGTCGATACCGAGACCAAGGACCTGCTGAAGCACCTTGGCGTACGTTATACCACTTCTGCCGTGAATAATAGTGATTTAGGGCGAGGCTAACTTTTTGTGCTCTTTCTCAGTTCGACTCGGTTCCCGTCAACGTCATCCCCGTTACCCAGACCCAGGTTATCGAGCGTGGCCGTCGTTTCGGCGACCGCCCCCCTCGCCGCGACTAAGGAATGGCTGGTTCGGAGAGGTTGGCTGTTGGGATGGGTTGGGCTCATGGCATCGTCTTTTTGACTTCACGGCGTCTGTCTGGAAGGTAGTGGCCGCATACCGGATCAACAAAAAGGAGCTTTTTTTGCCCACACAGGTGTCGCTGATTCTCCAGGGTAATTCCAGAGATGATGCTTGATTGCCAACTATCCTTCTCCTCTTGCTTCGCAGTGGTGATTCGCTTCCTGGTTGCCAAACTGGGTGATGCAAATTCAGTCCACGCCGACATTTCAAAACTTCAGGTTCCTACGGATCTTGCCGGACATCACGAAGACTCGTTCACTTCCATTGTCGTATACCGGATATGAGTTCTTTTTTGGGGTATCAACCATTAACCGAACATGCCGCGCCATACCCATGATGTCCCCTAGAACGCCGTAAACCCCCTGTCCAACCTTTCGGTTGTTGCCAACCAATGCATCATGGTAATTATAGTCTAGATTTTCCTTGCTTCCTCTCCCGAAACTTAGTCCTTGCCTCCAAATCGCGGCTTGTAACCTTCGAGAATCAGATGGCCGTCCTGCTCTGATCCAGATGACTGGTTCTCAGGCGGCTTTGCCTCGTTTGTCACGCTCTTCTCCCGAATCGTGACGTCTACATTCCTGCCTGGGCGAGCATTTCCCTCGTCGCCGCGCTCTAATGCGAGCGCTGCCGAGTCCTGGGCTGCCTTTCGCTTCTGTTCCAGCGTCAACTGGCTCAAGTCCCGCGCGAGTTCGGCCGCTGGGTTGCTCTCGGCCTCATGGTCTTCCTCGAGCAGCTCGATGGGAAGGTCGGGTAGCCCGATCCTCTCCCACGCGGGTGTCTCGTTCAGCTGCACCTTGATGTAGAGGGCTCGCCGGGCGCACTTCTCCGAGCACCACTGCTCCAGCTCCGCCCGCCTGACGATGCTAAAGTCGGCCCTCCCCTTGTTCACGAACTTGAACTCGCCGCCGCCCTTGTAGGAGCGCCTGGGATCTGGGCAGAGCGCGTAGCCGCACCGGCCCTGAATGTTGCGCTCCTCGATCAGATTATCGTAGTCTCCTGGCTGGAAGAGCCGGACGAGCTGCTGAAATTGAGTGGCGTCGTCTGGGGCAGGGTTCGAGGACGAGAGGTCGGCACCTCGAGTGGCGGGGAACTCGGTGAGGGTGTCGATAGCTTCGAACACGTCGGTCTCAATTTCCTTTTGTTGCTCAATGATATTCGCATGCTGCAGGGCGATGCGCTCTGCCTCGGCTCTCGCACTTGGCGGGGTCGAAGACGTAGTCGGTGGGGTAGGTCCCTTCGGCTTTTTGAGGATGCCCTTCAGCTTCTTCGGTTCAGATGCCATGGTTGGCGTTTGGCATTACACGCATGCACGGGAGGCTGGAGAAGCGTTCAGGTGGCATTCCCGTCGAGAAAGCAACCAGTTTTATTAAGAGTGCAGCTGCTGTGCGCCCGTTTCCTTGAAGATTAATTATGTGATGCCGTAATCAATCGTTTTGCACAGCAGGCAGCAGGCGGGATTTAACACAGTGTCATAATTGAGCCGCACAGGGTCCCCATAGGGCCACAAGGGGCTGACCGCCGACCTGGCTTGCCTGGTTGTTTGGGGTGGGAGATCTATTCCCGGGGTCCGCACTGTCCTCCCGCATCATTGTCTGAGGCGAAGTCGATCCACAAACTGGAGGAGGCACCCGATCCTGACCCATGGCTCTTGTTCGCAAGTGACGATTTTCCGTTGCTTGTCTTCTCGAGAAAGGCCAGGTTGTCTGCAGTTGGGACGATATCGACAGGATCCTTGTACTTACGAAGCTGGATGCCCTTGAACCAACAAACAGCAAACCGGCAAAAAAGGTCTGTGTCCGAGAATCCCATCCCACCGACTTCCGTCCCATCTCTCCGTCATCATCAATCTTGTCACTGCATCGCACCAGCAGCCTGGCGGCTCTTTCACCGCACACCATTGTGCGGCACTGCAGGAGCCCCAAACCTGAAAAGCCACCTCCGACTTGTCTCTAGTTGGCCGCCAATTCTTGGCCCATCGCATTGTGGCGACCCCCAAGTTCACGGCAGCTATTGGTGTGTAGCGTGCGGCCGGTGCGGCTAGTTCATGCGCTGACGTCGACCACCGCCTTTCTCTAGACCCGGCTGTGCCCATCAGCATCGACGTTTTGACTTCAGACCTCCTGACAAGTCGGGAACGCCCCCGTATTGTTTGAGAATCAGCTATACTGATATCCTACCATACCCGCACTTCCACAACAATACCGAAAAACCACATCGTCACCGATACCGAAGCTTCCTTTTGAGGTTCACAACCACTGCCGTTGGAGTTGACTCCGCACTCTCGAATTCAAGCGTAAACCGCACCGACCGGCCACAGGCTTCCGAGCCGCGTCATCACCATGTTTAAGGTCAAATCCATATACGAGTACACCTCGGGCCATGAGGATGACTTGGCCTTCCCGATCGGTCAAATTATAACCGTCACCGCAGAGGAGGACGCTGACTGGTATGCCGGGGAGTACGTAGATGATGCTGGTGTGAAGCAAGAAGGCATTTTCCCCATGAACTTTGTCGAGAAGTTCGAGCCGACTGCCCCTCCCCGGCCTACGAGGACACGAACAAAGAATACCGAGCAACCCGTTGCTTCCGAGGCTGCCGTAGTGGCGTCTTCCCCGCTTTCGCCGAAGCTACCCGACCTCGAACCGGAGGAGGCGGTGGAGGCTGCAAAGGCTACGTCGCCGACACAAACCTCCGCCGCCCCGGCCCCAGCCCCAGCCCCGGCACCCGAACCGGCTAGGGCGCAAGAGCGTACCGTAGTTGCATCCGCACCTCCGCCGGCTCCAAAGCCTGCCGAGGCTCCCGCCGCATCGTCAGCACCGGCTCCTAAGCCGGCGCCCACTCAATCTAAACCTAGCGGGCCTCCGCCAGTCTCCGAAAAGCCGACAACCAGCTCGTTCAAGGATCGCATCGCTGCCTTCAATAAGCCCGCCGCGCCCCCGGTCGCACCCTTCAAGCCGAACGCGCTTGGCTCGGGCTCTGGGTTTATCAAGAAGCCCTTCGTCGCGCCACCTCCAAGCAGAAATGCGTACATACCACCCACGCGAGATGTCCCCGTCGCCAAAGTATATCGTCGCGATGAGGATCCTGAAATCAGAGAGCGGGAAGCGGAGAATATGGAAACTGCTGAGAGGGCCGGCCTAGTTCCCGGGGCATCGGCTGAAGGGGATGATGGTGAGGACCAGCCGAAGCCGATGAGTCTCAAGGAGCGACTCGCGCTTCTGCAAAAGCAACAGATGGAAGCAGCCCAAAGGCATGCCGATTCTGCCGCCAAAAAGGAGAAGCCAAAGCGCCCGCCCAAGAAGCGAATGGAAAGCCAGGAAAGCAGGGAGGATGTTGAAAATGCCATTCCTTCTCCGCCGGAGCGCCGCGACACTGAAAGCAGCGGACGGAAGCCGTCTATTGACGAGCAACATCCGCCCCGCCCGGCTCATACGCATCGGAGAAAATCCTCTAAAGGCCCCGAGCCACGCGACGGCAACGAAGCCGATATGTCGGGCGCTGGGGACACAACAGAGGATCAGGGAGATCTCACGGAGCGGGAGGATAGTGATGAGCGATCTAAACACGTTGCGACTACCGCCAAGCAGGACGACGAGGACCTTGACGAGGAGGAAGAGAATGATGAAGAAGACGAGGACGAGGATCCTGAGGTCCGACGCAAGGAAGAACTGCGAGCGAGGATGGCTAGAATAGCCGGCGGTATGACAGGCATGGCCGGCATCTTTGGAGGGCCAATGCCCGGCTCGGGTGCTCCTGCACCGCCGAGGAAGAAGAAATCGGTAGCTGAGAAGCAGGCAACCGAGACGGCCGAGGATGCTAGCTCTCCTGGAGGCCATGCGCCACCAGTGCCGATGATGATGGCGTTGCCTGGCATGTCTCGAACCAAGAGTTCCGAGGAAAGGCCTCAGGAAGAGCTAACCGAAGAACCCGAGCTCGACGAAGAGTCGGAAACGGAAACACCGTATCAGGAGAATGCTCCTCCGGCATGTGAGTACTGCCTAGGTAGCTAACCCTACGTGCCAAATTCGGTCACTAATGAATTGCAGTGCCTTCAAGAGACGCTGCTGGACCTCCCCCTATTCCAGGTGGGCGGCCAGCTCCACCGCCAATCCCTACAGATTGTATGTTCCTCATTGCTGCTTCCACAAAGAGCATTCCCACTAACGATAGAATAGCCCGTCCTCCGCCTCCCTCCGCTACGAAATCGCCTACTGAAGGCTCCGAATCGGACGATGAGCTATCCGAGGCGAAGAACGACGTAGCCCAAGCTACTCGAGCCCCCCCGCCGCCTCCGGTAGCTGTACCGCCGCCGGCACTTCCCACCTCGCCGCGGTCACCTTATCAGAATCGTATGTCGTATATGGGCGAAGAAGCGCCTCTAGCTTCCCCATCCGGCGTCGGACAGGCACCTCCGGACAGACGAAATAGCCGGCCACCGCCGCCTGTGCCAGGCTCTGCCCCAGGAGTACCGCCCGCTCAAACTCGGCCGCCACCGCCTCCTCCGCCTGGAAGCGCGCCCAGCCGAACGTCGACCGCTGACGGCCAGCCCCTCTCCCCTACTAGAGCCTCGGTATACGGGGACGAGCATGGCGAGGACGAGATTACAGAGTACGAGGGAGATTACGATACGGATATTGCCTCATCCGTACCCCACAAGGATGCCCTAAAGGCACACCAACGGGAGTCGAGCGTCGAGGAGGCCACACCGGTTGGGTCTCCCATCTCCGAGTCACGTCCATCCATGCCTCCGCCGATTCCCTCTGGCGCACCAAGGGCAGCTCCGCCGCCACTCCCGAGCCAGCCTCCCCCGGAGAAGCGGAAATCTACGGATATGCCACGAGGCGTGCCTCCACCACCCCCGAAGGAGGCGCCGAGTTTTGACGATGATTACGATCCGTATAACTATGCTTCGTTGCCGGGAGCAATCCCAGCGATGCCTACTATATCGCAACCCCCTCCACCGCCTCGAGCCTCTGAGGATGGCTATTCTCCTCGACGGACATCGTATCAAGCAACACAGGAACGAAGAGCTCCTCCTGCCGCTCAGCCGTCGAGCCGTTCCCGAGCGTCGTTAGATGTGCAACGTGCTGCCGGTACTAGTAGCCGCAGGTCTGTAGATGTTGCGCGACCTTCTATGGAGTCTGGCTTTGTGGCAAACGAAATCGACCTTGCCCGCCAATCTGGGTGGTGGCTTCAGCCGAAGAGCCTTCCTCCTCAGCTACAAGGGCGCAAAGACATCTTCTTCGAGTCTGAGGAGTCAACCTCGACCAGTTCGCAGCGCGGCGGCAAAACCACGGTGACCCGCGACATCTACGTGCTGTACCAAGACTACTCCCAGACCGTGATTACAGTCCAGTTCGACCCCCTAGACTCGTCAGATGTGCGACTCGAGCAGCGCCACGAGCCGCCACCCCGCGCACTCCGCCAGGACCAACTGGAGCAGAGCTACGAGCGGTTCGGCCGCGCAATAGGGGAGGCGGTCTCCAGCAAGAAGGACTCTGTCGTCGGCGACGGCACGCCGCAGGCGCTCGTGTACGAGCTCCTCCGGCCGCACAAGGAGGCGCTCCTACCCGTGGGGACGCGGGCGTACGGGGCGCTCGTGTACAGCAACCTCGCCAACGCGTCGACGTCGCAGAACGACGAGATCCGGCCCGGCGACATCATCAGCATCCGCAACGCCAAGTTCCAGGGCAAGCACGGGGCGATGCACGCCAAGTACAGCATGGAGGTCGGGAAGCCGGACCACGTGGCGGTGGTGGCGGAGTGGGACGGCACCAAGAAGAAGGTGCGCGCGTGGGAGCAGGGCCGCGAGAGCAAGAAGGTCAAGGTCGAGAGCTTCAGGCTCGACGACCTGCGCAGCGGCGAGGTCAAGATCTGGAGGGTCATGCCGAGGAGCTGGGTCGGCTGGGAGGGCGGAAATTAGGAGACGCTCGTTGGGGCTGCGATCGCGAGGCCCGGGTACGGGCAGGTGGATGCGCTTGTCCGCATCGCCGGTGGGTGGAGTACCCTGTCGGGCCTAGGATCGGCATTAGGGGGAGGATGGAATGGGCTGTAAGGTGCTTTTCTGCAAAGATGGGCTGTGGAGGACACGCCGGTTGTTCATTTTACTACACGTTGTGCATGTCGGTTACCCCCTTGTTGTGGTCTTGTCGATATTGGTGGGCAATGGGCTTTGTGTGTGATGGAGATTTGAGACGACGCAGTCAGTCTGGTGTCAGAAAGTTTGTCAAGCGCTGCATCGAAACAAGAGCATCGCGTTGTGAAGGAGTCGAGTTTAAACAGTCATAGTCCCTATTGCTTTGCTTTCCCAGCTCTAGCAGTATTGTTCTTCTTCCGAAATTCAAGATACGAGAAGTTCTTGCTGCTCTTACACTACTGACATTCCTTGATCTCAAGAGTGCAGGTGTGACTCTTGCCTGTCGGGGTGAGGGAGGGCAACTGAACCTTCGCCCGTTCATTGCCAGCCCCTCCATAGCCCCTATTCGATTCCCAATGCTCATACCTTGAGCCCGGATATTACTCATCGCCCCGGCGGAGTTTTGACAGATACTTGAGCTTCAACTCCCGTAGCACTGTTGCACCCCAGAATCACCTGGAGAAGCCACTTCCCCACAACGATGAGTCTCGATGGAACATCGGTAAGTGCCTCTAGTGCGGAGTGGGATCGAATAAAGGGGGTTGGGATGTGAGGTATGGCTGCCTGTCCAACTGGGGGGGTGTGGGGGGGGGGGTCTGTCAACACTACACCACCCACCTGGTATTTTTTAGGTTTCA
>Ga0164242_10005668_pt1 | contig 13871 bp, 11 predicted proteins | sample OricomgcompostMG_FD_108783 | JGI IMG/M metagenome (GOLD analysis project Ga0164242, IMG submission 108783) | Miracle-Growth compost microbial communities from Emeryville, California, USA - Original compost - Miracle growth compost (MG) ...
GAAGGCGCGGTCGACCCGCTGCCCCTTCTCGCCCGTCAGGTGGTCCTGCCACCAGAGCATGCGGATCTACTTCAGGAAGTCGGGCACGTCCAGGTCGTCGTCGCCCTCGTCGACGGGGATCTCGCGCGGCGGACGCACCGTCGGCTCCTGACGCACCTGGCCGGGCGTACCCGTGGTGCGAGCGCCACCGGCCGCGTCGTTGCCGCGCGGTACCGCCTGGCCTCCCCCGGCCTGCGAGCCACCGGGCTGGGCCGTGGTCGGGCGTGGCGCCCGGTTTGCGCCACCGGCGGGAACCTGCTGCTGGGCACCCTGCGAGGCTGCCTGCTGGGACTCCGCGTCACGGGGCCCCGTCTGCTGATCCGCGCCGGCGGCGCGGGGCGCCGCACCGGTTGACGGGCGGCCCGCCGTTCGGGAGGCGGTGGGCCCGCCCTGGATCTGCCCGAGCGCGCGGTCGTCGGTGCGCTTCTGCGGTGCACCGCCGTCGAATCCGGCGGCGATGACCGTCACGCGGACCTCGTCGCCGAGCGCGTCGTCGATCACGGCACCGAAGATGATGTTGGCCTCCGGGTGCGCGGCCTCCTGCACCAGACGTGCGGCCTCGTTGATCTCGAAGAGGCCGAGGTCGCTGCCACCCTGGACCGACAGCAGCACACCCTGTGCGCCGTCGATGCTCGCCTCGAGCAGCGGGCTGGAGATCGCCAGCTCCGAGGCCTGGACCGCCCGATCCTCGCCTCGGGCCGAGCCGATGCCCATCAGCGCGGAACCGGCACCCTGCATGACCGACTTCACATCCGCGAAGTCGAGGTTGATCAGACCCGGGGTGGTGATGAGATCCGTGATGCCCTGGACACCGGACAGCAGGACCTGGTCGGCGCTGCGGAAGGCGTCGAGCATCGACACATTGCGGTCGCTGATCGACAGCAGTCGGTCATTCGGGATCACGATCAGGGTGTCGACCTCGTCGCGCAGCGCATTGATGCCCAGATCCGCCTGGTTCGCCCGGCGGCGACCCTCGAACGTGAACGGGCGCGTCACCACACCGATCGTCAGGGCGCCGAGGCTCTTGGCGATCTTGGCCACGACCGGTGCTCCACCGGTGCCCGTGCCACCACCCTCACCGGCTGTGACGAACACCATGTCTGCACCCTTGAGCACGTCCTCGATGTCCTCGGCATGGTCCTCGGCGGCCTTCTTGCCGACGGCCGGGTCCGCCCCGGCACCGAGTCCACGGGTCAGGTCGCGACCGACCTCAAGTTTCACATCAGCGTCACACATGAGCAGCGCCTGTGCGTCGGTGTTGATGGCGATGAACTCGACACCCTTGAGACCGACCTCGATCATCCGGTTGATGGCGTTGACACCGCCGCCGCCGATACCGACGACCTTGATGACGGCGAGGTAGTTCTGCGGACTTGCCACGAGAATGGGGCCTTTCCAGCGAAATGGACTAATCGAAAACCGGCTCTGCTGACCCGATCGCCCCCCAAGGATGACTGCACCGACGCGACAGCGCGAACCGACACACCGAGTGGTGCAGCGAACCTCCCTGCAAGAGATCGGGTCCGTCGCATCCTATGCGCCCCGCGCTCTGCATGCGACTATCAACCTCTAGTTGAGCCTGACTGCTCCTCGCGGCGAGCCAACCGGTCGAGGATGAGCGGTCCGAGCTGGGTGACGTCGCCGGCTCCGACCGTGAGCACGAGGTCGCCCGGCCGGGCCTGCGACAGCACCTTGTGGACCGCCTCGTCGCGGTCCGCCGCGAATACCGCGTCACCGCCGGGCAGGCGGTCGCTGATCAGTCGGCCGCTGACACCGGGCACCGGCGCCTCGCGTGCACCGTAGACATCCATCACGACGACGAGGTCGGCCAGATCGAGTGCCTCCGCCAGACCGGCCGCCGCCTGGCGAGTGCGGCTGTAGAGATGCGGTTGGAACAGCACGATCAGCCGACCCCCGTCTCGCAGTGCGAGACCGGTGCGGATGACAGCCTCCAGCTTGCCGGGATTGTGGGCGTAGTCGTCGACGACCCGCACTCCCCCTGCCTCGCCCCGAGGCTCGAACCTGCGGCTGGTACCGGCAAAGCCTCGGAGCCCCGCAAGCACCGGCTCCGGGTCCAGCTCGAGGCCCTGGGTGAGTGCCAGGAGCACGCCCGCGGCGTTGAGCAGGTTGTGCACGCCGGGGACCGCCAGCTGGAGGTGGTGGTCGGCACCGTCCCGCATCCGGACCGTCGCGCTCCAGTCCAGGCCGGCACCACGCTCATCACGGATCTGCAGGTCGCAGGTCTGCGCATGTCCGTAGGTCCCGACACGGCGACCCGCCGCACGCATCGTCTCCGCGAGCTCGGCACTGCCGGCGTCGTCACCACATGCCACGAGCAGGCCACCCTCGCCGACCGTTCGCGCAAACGTCGCATACGCCGATCGCATCGTCTCGCTGCGCCCGTAGAAGTCGAGATGGTCGTCCTTGACGTTCGTCACGATCGCGATGTGCGGCCGATAGACGACGAACGAGCCGTCACTCTCATCGGCTTCGACCACGAATGAGCTGCCCTGTCCCACAGCGGAGTTCGCACCGATACCGGCGATCGGTGCACCGATTGCGAATGACGGGTCGGCTCCGCACGCACGCAGCGCCACGACCGTCATGGCACTGGTCGTCGTCTTGCCGTTGGTGCCGGCGACCGCGATGCCCTCGGCGCCGGACATCAGCATCCCGAGGGCCTGTGCCCGGTGCAGCACCGGGAGCCCGCGTCGACGCACCTCCGCGAGTTCCGGGTTGTCCTCATGGATCGCCGAGGACACGACGACGTGCACGTCGTCCGGCAGACCGCGAGCGGTCTGCGCCGAGTACCCCACTGTCACCGCCGCACCCGCGGAGCGCAGGTCCTCCAGGACCGGGAGGTCGACGTTGTCGGAGCCACTGACGCGCACCCCGCGAGCGAGCAGCAGCCGCGCGACACCGGACATTCCCGATCCACCGATGGCAATGAGGTGGACGGCGCGCACCTGTGCGAGCGGCGGCGACGCAGCCGTGAAGTCGAACCTCTCGTTGACTCCGTCGGTCATCGGCCGTCGCGCTCCTCCGTCTGACGTGCCGCGCGGTCGATCATGGCCACCAGCGCGCGATCCGCATCATGACGTCCCATCTCGCGGGCAGCAGCGCTCATCCGCTCCAGCCGTGCACGGTCTCGCACCAACGGGATCAGCTCGGCACGGATCCACTCCGGGGTGAAGTCCTCGTCAGCCACCAGGAGCGCACCGCCGGCGTGCACCGCCCCCCGGGCGTTGAGGCGCTGCTCGCCATTGCCGATCGGCAACGGCACGAAGACTGCCGGCAACCCGATCGCGCCGGTCTCGCACACCATCCCCGCACCCGCCCGCGTGACCACGAGATCCGCTGCGGCGTAGCACAGCTCCATCCGATCGGCATACGGCAGCACGACGTATGCGGCGTCGCCGGGCGCCGACGGGCCCGGGTCGAACTCCTTGCCGCGGCCGGTCACGTGCAGCACCTGGATGCCCGCCGAGCGGAGAGGTCCCACGCTGTGCTCGAAGGCTTCGTTGATGCGCCGTGCTCCGAGCGACCCGCCGGTGACCAGGACGGTCGGCCGGTCGGGCTCGAGCCCGAACTGCGCGAGTGCGGCGGGACGCGTCGCCGACCGATCCATCGCGGTGATCTCGGTGCGCAGCGGCAGACCGACGACCTGGGCGTGCGGCAAGGTTGTGTCCTCGAACGTCGTGGCGACATGTGTGGTGAAGCGCGCACCCAGCCGACTGGCGAGGCCTGCACGGGCATTGCCCTCGTGCACGACGATCGGCACCCGTCGACGCCGCGCCGCAAGATAGGCCGGCGGGCTCACATACCCGCCGAAGCCGACCACGACCTCGGCCCCGACCTCGTCGACGATCCGACCCGTCCGCGAGATCGCGGTGCCCAGTGTCCTGGGGAACCTGAGCGCGGAGACGTTCGGTCTGCGGGGAAAGGCCGCCTTCGGGATGAGGCGCAGGTCGTACCCGCGCGCGGGTACGAGCTCCTCCTCGAGGCCTCCCTCGGCACCGAGCACCGTGATGCGGGTCGAGTCGTCCCGTGCCCGAAGGGCATCCGCAGTTGCGAGCAGTGGGGCGATGTGCCCGGTCGTGCCTCCTCCCGCCAGCAGGACCGAACGCGGAGGAGGTGGGCTCTGGCTCAACGCGTCGCCTTTCGTGAGGGCAGGACCGCCATGGTCCGTCGGATCAGGCTGGGACGGGCAGCCAGCGCCGCCTTGCAGTCCGGTTCGTTGCGTGCGAACGATATGAGTATGCCGAGGGCAAGCAGCGTCGTCACCAGTGCCGACCCTCCCGACGACACCAGCGGCAGGGGCACGCCGATGATCGGCAGCAGGCCGATGACGGAGCCGATGTTGATCATGGCCTGGGCCAGGATCCACACCATGATGCCGGCGGTCGCCAGTCGCACGAACATGTTGCTGCTGGTCACGATCATGCGATAGCAGGCGAATCCGAGCGCGATGTAGAGGGCCAGCACGACGAGGGTTCCGGGCAGGCCGAGCTCCTCGCCGATGATTGCGAAGATGAAGTCGTTGTGCGCTTCCGGCAGCCAGGACCACTTCTCGCGGCTCGCGCCGAGACCCACACCCCACCAGCCGCCGTCGGCCATGGCATACATGCCGTGCACCTTCTGGTAGCAGCCCGGCGTGGTCGCACTGATGCAGGTGCCGAGCCAGGCGTCGATGCGACCGGTTCGGTTGCCGCTGGACACGACCGCGGCGATCACGCCGCCCACGGCCAGCAGCCCGAATCCCACGAACACCCGCATCCGGACGCCGGCGACGAAGAAGATGGCGGCTGCGATCAGCACCAGCACCATCGTCGTGCCGAGGTCATGGCCGAGCATGACGAGCGCGAACAGGATCAGGAGCAACGGCACGAGCGGCAGCAGTACGTGTCGCAGCCGGGCCAGAACTGCGCGCTTGTGCGCCAGGATCAGCGCGCTCAGCAGGACCACCCCGATCTTGCCCAGCTCGGACGGCTGGAAAGTGAATCCGCCGACACCGATCCAGTTGCGGTTGCCGTTGACCGTGCGGCCAAGACTCGTGAAGACCATCAGCTGCAACAGCGCGGCTGCGGCGAACGCGGGCAGTGCCAAGAACTTCCACACGCGCACGGACAGCCGACTGGCGACGATCGCGACGACGGTGCCGAGCACGGCATACGTCAGCTGGTTCTTGAAGACGGTGAACGACGACCCGGAGTCCTGGTAGGACGTCACGCTCGATGCCGACAGGACCATGATCAGACCGAAGAGCAGCAGCATCGTGCTGGATCCGAGCAGCAGGTAGTAGGGCGCGATGGGCGACTCGAGTCGCTCACGCACGTCCTGCAGGTGCCAGCGGTCGTCGGTGCGCGTCGGGCTCGTCGCCGTCACTGGTCGTGTCCCGACGCGAGGTCGCGCACCGCGGCAGCGAAGGCGTCACCTCGGGCGCCATAGCTCTCGAACATGTCGAGGGACGCCGCTGCCGGTGCGAGCAGGACGACGTCACCCGGCCGTGCCAGGTCTGCCGCCGCTCGCACCGCTTCACGCATGGCCCCAGTCTCGGTGCTGTCGATGTCGACCACCGGGATATCGGGCGCGTGTCGCCGGACCGCGGCCGCGATCTGCTCGCGATCCACGCCGAGCAGGACGACGGCCCGCAACCGTGGCGCCACGGCGGCGACCAGCGGATCGATGTCGGCACCCTTGAGCTGGCCGCCGGCGATCCAGACCACCGGGTCGTATGCCGTGAGAGAAGCCTGCGCGGCCGGTGCGTTCGTGGCCTTGGAGTCGTCGATCCAGCGAACGCCCCCCAGGCTCCGCACAGTCGCCACCCGGTGCGGTTGGGGTGCGTAGCCTCGCAGGCCCGCGCGGACCGCGGCCGGAGGAACCCCATAGGCCCGTGCCAGCGCCGCGGCGGCGAGTGCGTCCGCCACGTAGTGGGGGGCCGGCGCGGCGCCGCTGTCGTCGGCGAGGTCGTCGATCCGGGCGAGCTCCGCGGCGTTGCGCGCGCGTTCCTCGACGAAGGCTCGGTCGGCCAGGACGTCGTCGACCACGCCGAGCATCGACGGCGCCGGGATGCCGAGCGTGAACCCGATCGCCCGGGCACCCTCGACCACATCGGCGTCCCGCACGAGTGCCTCGGTCGTGGGGTCGTCCACGTTGTAGACGCAGGCGACCTGCGTTCGCTCGTAGACGCGGCCCTTCATCCGCCGGTACTCCTCGTACGACCCGTGCCAGTCGATGTGATCGGGAGCGACGTTGAGGCAGCACGACGCGTACGCGGAGATGCTGCGCGACCAGTGCAGCTGGAAGGTGGAGAGCTCGACGGCCAGCACGTCGTACGGCTCGGGATGCAGCACCGCCTCCAGCAGCGGCCGACCGACGTTCCCGCACGCCACGGCCCGCAGTCCGGCGGAGACCAGGATGCTCTCCAGCATGGTCACGGCGGTGGTCTTGCCGTTGGTGCCGGTGATGGTCAACCAGGGTGCGGCGCCGTCCTTCGCACGCATCCGCCACGCCAGCTCGACCTCGCCCCATACGGGCACCCCGGCGGCCGCGGCCGCGACCATGAACGGGTGACGAGGTGGTATTCCGGGAGAGGTCACCACGAGCTGGGTGCCCTCGGGGGGCGCCTGCTGGTGCTCGTCGCCGAAGCGCACCTGGGCGCCCAGCACCTCGAGGATCTGGGCACGCTCGGCTGCGGCCGGGGTGCGATCCCGCGCGAGCACCAGAACGTCCGCTCCGCGCTCGAGCAGCGCGTCAGCGGCGGCGAACCCGCTGAGTCCGAGGCCCAGCACGACGATCGACAGACCCGACCAGTCCGCGTCCCGATGGGTCAGATCCCGCGCGCCACCCAGAGGTTCATATGCAGGATCCACAGGCCAGGGATCCGAGGAGTCCGGAGAGATCATTCCGGGGCCCCCGCGAAGTATTGAGCGAGGGGCGAGCGAAAACTTCGTGGGGTTACTTTCATACTCCGACGACCCACTCGGCATAGAAGAGTCCGAGGCCGACCGCGACGCACAGGCCGGCGATGATCCAGAACCTGATGGTCACCGTGATCTCGTTCCAGCCCACCATCTCGAAGTGGTGGTGCACCGGGGCGATCCGGAAGACGCGCTTGTGGCGCAGCTTGAACGACCCGACCTGAATGATCACCGACATCGTCTCGAGCACGAACAGCCCGCCGAGGATGATGACCAGCAGCTCGGTGCGGGTCGTGATGGCCAGACCGGCCAGAGCCCCGCCCAGTGCGAGGGAGCCGGTGTCTCCCATGAAGATCTTCGCAGGTGCGGCATTCCACCACAGGAAGCCGAAGCAGGCGGCCATGACGCATGCGGCGACGACGGCAAGATCGAGGGGGTCGCGGACCTCGTAGCACTTGCCGCTGAAGTGGTACTCGCAGTTCTGGTTGTACTGCCAGATGCTGATGAGCGTGTAGGCGCCGAACACCATCACGCAGGCGCCGGTCGCGAGGCCGTCGAGCCCGTCGGTGAGATTCACCCCGTTGCTCGTCCCCGCGATCATGAGGTTGGCCCAGATCACGAACAGCAGCACTCCCACGGCCGTGCCGGCGAATGCGAGGTTGAACCACGTGTCTCGCACGAACGAGATGCTGAAGCTGGCGGGATGCCGGCCACCGATATCGGGAAACTTGGTCGCCAGGATCGCGAAGACGACGGCGACGACGGTCTGCCCGATCAGCTTCTCCCACGACCGCAGGCCGAGTGAGCGCTGCCGTGAGATCTTGATCCAGTCGTCGGTGAAGCCGACGAGGCCCAGCCCGACCATGAGGAACAGCACGAGCATTCCGGACACGGTGGGGCCCGACCAGGTGACCAGGTGCGCGAGCGTGTAGCCGAGGACGCTTGCGACGATGATGACGGCACCGCCCATGGTGGGCGTGCCGCGCTTGGTGTGGTGGGTGGTCGGGCCGTCATCTCTGACGAACTGGCCGTAGCCCTTGCGGACGAGGAACTTGATGAACAGGCGAGTGCCGAACAGCCCGGTGGCCAGCGCGACCAGAGCGCCGATCAGGACGACCTTCACGACGAAACCTCCGCGCCGGACTCGGTGACTAGGCGATCGCCAAGGTAGCGCAGTCCCGAGTCGCGGCTCGACTTGAGCAGCACGACGTCGCCAGGACTCAGCATGGAGGCCAGCAGGTCGTGGGCGGCGTCGACATCGGCGACCTGCTCGACCTGCACTGCGCCGTCCGCGGCGCCCGCGGCGATGCCTCGAGCCCCCTCGCCCACGACGACGAGCTGCTGCACCCCGAGCTCGGCCACGACGCGGCCGACCTCCTGGTGGGCGTCCTCGGAGAGGTCGCCCAGCTCGCGCATCTCGCCGAGCACGGCGATCGTGCGGTGGCCGGCCCCCATCTGGGCGAGCGCGTGCAGGGCCGCCGCCATCGACTGGGGGTTGGCGTTGTAGGCATCGTTGACGAGCGTGACGCCGCCCTCGAGCGGGTGGACCTCCATCCGCCACCGGCTGACCGCCCGGGCGGACGACAGGCGATCGACGATGCGGTCCAGCGGCAGGTCGAGAGCGCGAGCCGCGGCGATCACCGAGAGAGCGTTGCCGACCTGGTGCTCCCCGTGCAGCTGGAGGTGCACCTCGGCGCGCTCGCTCGGGCCGACGACCGTGAAGGTGGGCTGTCCGGACGGGTTCAGCCGGACGTCGACGGCGCGCAGCTGTGCCTGCGGGGCCCGCCCGACGGTTACGACCCGTGCGTTCGTCTTGGCGGCCATGGCGGCGACTCGGTCGTCGTCGGCATTCAGGATCGCGGTGCCGTCCTCGGGCAGCGCCTGAACCAGCTCCGCCTTCGTGCGGGCGATAGCGTCCACGGAACCGAACTCACCCACGTGGGCCGCCCCCACGTTGAGGACGATCCCGATCCGGGGCGGTGCGATGCCGGTCAGGTAGGCAATGTGCCCGACGCCGGACGCACCCATCTCGGCGACGAGGTAGCGCGTCGACTCGGTGACTCGGCACACCGTCAGCGGGACGCCCACCTCGGAGTTGAGCGACCCGACCGGCGAGATCGTCTCGCCGAATCCTTCGAGCACGTGACCGAGCATGTCCTTGGTCGACGTCTTGCCCGAGCTGCCGGTGATTCCGACGATCCGCAGGTCGGGGCACCGGTCGACGACTGCACGGGCGAGCCGTGCGAAGGCCTCCTGCACGTCGTCGACGACCACCGTGGGCATGCCGTCGATGGGCCGTAGGCCGAGGGTTGCCACCGCACCCGCCCGGGCTGCGCCGGGTGCGTACTGATGGCCGTCGGCGAACTCGCCGATGCGGGCGACATAGAGACTGCCCGGCTGGGCCTCCCGGGAGTCGGTGACGACCGGGCCGTCGACCAGGACATCGGGTCCGTGAAGGGTGCCGCCGGTGACATCGGCGATCGTCGTGAGCTGCAGCGGGATCATTTCTTCTCGGAGGCTGACGGATCAAAGGTGAACGGGTAGGGCTTGGCCTTGGTCGTGCTCGGGGGCACGTGCCCCCGGTGCAGCGCATACGACATGATCTGCCGGAACACCGGGCCGGCCACCTCACCGCCGTAGATGCTGTGTGCGGTCGGGTTCTGGACGGTGACGGCGACGATGTACTTCGGGTTCTCCGCCGGAGCGAACCCGATGAACGAGGCCGTCGTGCCGTTGTAGCGCCCCAGGTCGGGATCGTAGCGGTCGGCGGTGCCGGTCTTGCCGGCGACGTTGTAGCCGGGCACCTTGGCGCGAGGCGCGGTGCCCTTCGAGGTCACGACACCCTCCATCATCCGGGTGACCTTCGCGGCGACCGACTTCGAGACGATGCGCTTGCTCTTCCGGCTGTCCGCCGGCCTCGTCCAGCCGCTGCCGCTGTCGACGCCCGCAATGAGCTTGACCGGCCGGCGGACTCCGCCGTCGGCGATCGTCTGGATCGCCGAGGCCTCCTGGATGGCCGTCGCGGCGTATCCCTGCCCGTAGAGGACGGTGTAGCGCTGGGTTCCACTCCACTTCGACGGCGGCGGCAGGATCCCACCGGACTCCCCCGGGAAGCCCACCCCGGAGGGCGAACCGAGGCCGAACTTGCGCATGTAGGAGTACTGGGTCTTCGGCGAGAGTCGACTTCCCGCGATCATCGTGCCCATGTTGGACGACTCCCCGAGCACGCCCGCAAGAGTGAGGGACTCGGTGCCGTGCTCCTCCGAGTCGTGGAAGGTCGTCCCCGCACGCGTCAGCGAAGGCGGCACGACCACGTGGGTGAGGGGATTCGCCTTCTTCTCCTGCAGCAGAGCTGCCATGGTGATGATCTTGCCCGTCGAACCGGGCTCGTAGACCTGATCGAACGGCCGTGATCGCAGGTAGGACGGCGCGCTCGCCATGTTGTTGTTGTCGAAGCTGGGGTAGGACGCGACGGCCTTGAGGTTGCCGTGCAGGTCCATGACCACGGCGTCGGCCGAGTCGGCCTTGTACTTCTTGACCGCCGCGGCGATGGCATTCTGGGCGTACCACTGCAGGTCGTTGTCGATGGTGAGCCTGATGCTCTTGCCGTTGATCGCCGGGACGTCCTTGTTGTCACCAGACGCGATCACCGTGCCACCCGGCGCCGTTTCGTAGGTGTGCACACCAGGTGTCCCGTTGAGCACCTTGTTCTCCATCTGCTCGACACCGCCACCACCGGTGCCGTCGGCGCTCACCCAGCCGATGAGGGGCGCGATGCTGGTGCCCTGCGGGTACTCGCGTTGGCTGGTGCTCTCCGGGATGATCCCGGGGATGCCGAGCTCGGCGATCCTGCTCCACTGCGCGGGTGAGATGTCCTTGATGACATAGGTGAAGCGCGAGTTCTTCTCGCTCGCGTGCTGGAGCGGGATCAGCAGGTCCTGGGGATTGGCGCCGACGATCTGGGCGATGTCCTGTGCGGCGCCCGCCAGGCCGACCTTCTTCTGCGTGCCGTCGACATCCTTGGTGTACTTGCGTGTCAGCGTGGCATCGGCCGTGACGTTGACCCGCGAGACGCTGTCCGCGAGGACCGCGCCGTCCGACGACACGATCTGCCCGCGCTGGGCGGGCACCGTGACATGCCTCAGCCGGCTGTCCAGTGCCTTCTTCGACGTGGAGGCCGACTCGATGCCCTGCACCCGAAAGAGTTGCGCGACGAAAAGGCTGAAGATGAACAAGGTCACGAAGAACAGGACGCGTCCGCGCCGCCCGGGGTTGCCTATGCCGAGCTGGACCGGCCGACGCGGGCCGCGGGATGCTCCACCGCCGCCGGCCCGTCCCCCGGCCGACTTCTTGGCAGCGGTCCGGGCCGCCCTCGCGTCACGCGGCTGATGGCTTCGCGCGGTGCCGGCGCGCCCCCGGGTCGACGACTTCCTGCTCGTCCCCTGCCTGGTGGCCCTGGACGCCGATGCCGGACGACGCCTTGAGGTGGCCGGTCGGCGGGGCTGAGTCACAGGTCACCTCGATGTCTTCTTCGTGCTGGGCTGCTGATGCTTTGTGGTGGATCGGGACTCGTGCGACGCGTCCTTGGCCGGGGTCTTCGACTTCTTGGAACCGGCCTTGGCGCCGGGCTCGTGCTGTGCCTGCTCGTGTGTGCTCTTGTCCTTGTCCTTGGTCCCCGACTTCTTGGAGGCCTTTGGCTTGACTGCAACCAGGCCACCGGTGGCAGCTGCCTCCGCGGCGCCCGCCACGCGCGAAGCCGGTGTCGTCGGAAGCGTTCCCACCGTAAACGGTGCGCCCTTCGAGGCATCCTTCGCCACGCCGAGCACCTTGCCATCCGAGCTGCGGACATAGCGGATCCGGTCCGCCGGACGCAGTCCCAGCGCCTCGGCCTTGAGCGCGAGCTGCTGCGGAGCACTGACGTTGTTGAGGTCTGTGCCAAGCTCCTGCTGGGTGTCCGACAACGCATTCGACTGCGCCTGCAGGCGATCCAACGTGAAGGACTGCTGGGCACGAGCGGTGTTGAGCAGCAGGAGCGCAAGCAGGCCGCACAGCAGCAGCACGAGGCACCCCACGACGAACCCGACGCCCGCCGTCGTCTGGGTGTCCGCCGGCTGGACGACGCGAAGGCGAGGAGCCGACTTCTTGGCCTTCGGCCGTGTCGTGAGCGGGCGGGCGGGGCGCGTCCGTTGCCGAACCGCCGTCAGCTGGCTCATGATGTCGATCCCTTCGTCGAGCGAACTCGGGTGGCGGCGCGCAGCCGGGCTGAGGCGGCGCGCGGGTTGTCATGGGTCTCGTCCTCGGTCGGCGCCTGCCCACCGCGGACGAGCAGCTTGAGGTAGGGCGCCTGCTCGGGCAGCTCAACCGGCAGCCCCGGCGGCGCCGAGCTGGTCGCACCCGCTGCGAGGACACGCTTGGTGATCCGGTCCTCCAACGAGTGGTAGGACAGCACCGCGATCCGCCCGTCGATGCGCAGGTGGTCGATGGCCGCCGGGAGGGCGGTTCGCCACGAGTCGAGCTCGGCGTTCACCTCGATCCGCAGCGCCTGGAACGTCCGTTTGGCCGGATGACCGCTGCTGCGCTGGGAGGCGACCGGTATGCACTGCCGCAGCAGCTCGACCAGCCGGCCCGACGTGGCCCAGGGCTGCGACTCCCGCTCGCGTACGACCGCCCGAGCGATCCGGCGCGCGAACCGCTCCTCGCCGTAGTCCCGCAGAATGCGCTCCAGGTCGTCGGCAGAGTAGGTGTTGAGTACGTCCGCGGCCGTCTGCCCGCCGCTCTGGTCCATCCGCATGTCCAGGGGTGCGTCCTTGCTGTACGCGAAGCCCCGGTCGGCCTCATCCAGCTGCAGGGACGACACACCGAGGTCGAAGAGTACGGCGTCGACCTCGTGGACACCCTGGTCGTCGAGCCGGTCGAACGCCTGGTCGTAGGGCGTGTGCACGGCGCGGAACCGGTCGCCATACGGACGCAGTCGCTCGCTCGCGAGGGCCAGGGCCTCGGCGTCCCGGTCGATGCCGTAGGCCGTTGCCTCCGGGCACGCCCGCAGGACCGCTTCCGTGTGGCCTCCCATGCCGAGCGTGCCGTCCACGAAGATCGCGCCGGGGCGTGCGAGCGCCGGCGCGAGGATCTCGACGATCCGGTCACGCAGCACCGGGGTGTGCCGTGTCTCGGCAGACCCTCGGTTGGAGCTCATGGCTGAAGTCACCTCTGAAGCAATCGCGCGGGTGGATGGATGATGGTGATAGGTGGCGATTCGATGTCGAGAGAGGTAAATCCGGGAGGCTGTTGCTGACTCTAGGTCCCCAGCCGCTCTCTCGCCGGTCGACGCTCCGGCACCGGGGAAGTTGTGCCGGCCCGTCGTGCGCGACGAGAGCGGATGGAGGCCTGGGGTCAGAAGAGCCCGCCCGGGATCACCTCCTCGCCCTGCTCCGCGAAGTCGTCCTCGGTCGCCGCCAGGAAGTCGTTCCACGCGGTGGTGTCCCAGACCTCGATGCGGTTGCCGGTGCCGATGACGGTGCACTCCCGGTCCAGTCCGGCGTACTCGCGCAGCACGGACGGCACCGTGACCCGCCCCTGCTTGTCCGGGATCTCGTCCGACGCCGCCGAGAGCAGCACACGCTGGAAGTTGCGCACCGCCCGGTTGGTGACCGGGGTGTTGTTCATCTCGGTGGCCAACCGCTCGAACTCCGCCATCGGGAAGACGTAGAGGCACCGCTCCTGCCCGCGAGTGATCACCAGACCACCGGCGAGCTTCTCGCGGAACTTGGCCGGCAGGAACAGGCGGCCCTTCTCGTCCAGGCGTGGATGGTGGGTCCCCAGGAACATCGAGCGCACCTCCCGCCATGACCACTGTTGCCCCGTCCTTCACCAACGAACACCACTTTACTCCACTTCTCACCACCTGTCGCCCCA
>Ga0164242_10005669_pt1 | contig 13868 bp, 13 predicted proteins | sample OricomgcompostMG_FD_108783 | JGI IMG/M metagenome (GOLD analysis project Ga0164242, IMG submission 108783) | Miracle-Growth compost microbial communities from Emeryville, California, USA - Original compost - Miracle growth compost (MG) ...
ACCAAAAGGGTACTAATCCGAGAGTGGACTTTCCATATTACCATTTTTATCTATACAACTATCATTTTACTTAATGCTTTAAGTGAGTACTTTTTCTTTAAAGAATTTGGAGTACGCTATAACTTTATTGCTGTAGACTATCTGATCTATACCAATGAAGTAATTGGGAATATTATGGAATCCTATCCGGTAATTCCTATTTTTTTGGGCTTAGGATTGATTTCTCTGACATTAACATGGTGGATAGCCCGCAAAACAAAAAAGTATTTCCAGCCACTGCCCAACATAGGTACCAAGTTTTTAATATTTATAAGTGTCGCCCTTTCTATTTTATTGGCAATTATCATACTTCCGTATTTTGGAGATATGAAGGCAAATAACCAAAGAAATAAGGAACTAACCCAAAATATATATGTCAGTGAGTTAGCCAGTGATGGTATTCAAAAATTTACAATTGCATTTTTGGATAATGATTTAGACTATAATAAATTTTATCTAAGAATACCACAAAAATTAGCGCTTCAAACACTCGCATCAAGAATTGGCTGGCCTCCTTTAAATAATCTACAAGTCAGCCCCACACCTATCCAGGCAGACACGACCGAATTACATAAAAACATAGTGCTTATAACAGTGGAAAGTTTGAGTGCAGATTATCTGGCTCATTATGGCAATATTGAAAATCTAACGCCATTTTTGGATTCTCTTTATAATGAAAGTCTAGTTTTTACGAACCTTTATGCAGCAGGCAATAGGACGGTAAGAGGTCTTGAAGCTCTTACGCTCTGCATACCGCCATCACCTGGAGAAAGTGTTATAAAAAGAAAGGATAATCAACAAAAGTTCAGCACTGGCAACTTACTTAAAAAAAGAGGGTATACAGTTCAGTTTCTCTATGGCGGTTATAGCTATTTTGATAATATGCAGGACTTTTTCTCCACAAATGATTATCAGATAATAGATAGAAACAATTTCAAACCAAATGAAATTAGTTTTGCCAATATATGGGGGGTTGCGGATGAAGATATGGCCCGTAAGATGGTTCAGGTACTCAATCAGGACAGTCGGTTGAACAAACCCTTCTTTGCTCATTGGATGACAGTATCTAACCACCGTCCATTTACCTATCCTAATGGGCGCGTAAGGATACCTGGTGATGCCCATCAAAGAAAAGGAGGAGTATTATACACTGATTACGCATTGCATCAATTCTTTCTTATGGCTAAAGGACAGAACTGGTATAACAACACTGTATTTATTATTGTTGCGGATCACTGTGCCAGTTCTGCAGGTAAAGTTGCGCTGCCCTTGGATAAATATAGAATACCATGTATTGTTTTCAGTCCTGGCTTTATAAAGCCCCAAAAAATCAGCACACTCATGAGCCAGATTGATATTATGCCTACTGTATTCGGTTTATTACATTTCAGCTACCGCTCTAAGTTTATTGGACAGGATGTTTTAAAAAAGAGCTATAAACCAAGAGCCTTTATGGCAACTTACCAGGACATGGGATATTTAGAAGACAGTATTTTAACGGTTCTGGCTCCATTAAGGGCTGTCGCACAATATAAAATCAGCCCAATAAATGAAACGCCTGAAGGTTCCACATCCGCAAATAATTCAATTAATCTAAATAAAGATAATAAACAAAATCAGGCCATTCAGATAAAGTTTAACCAGACTGAGATTCAACCTGAGCACATTGATAAAAAGTTAGAAACCACAGCTATCAGTTACTATCAAACAACTTCCTGGTTATTGAAGACTCACCAATACCAGGCATTACCTTAAAGAATCATTACAAAAGTTCCGACAATTATCAATCCTGCACCAATTAAGGTTTTCAAATCAGGGGATTCCCCTAAAAAAACTATGGAGAGCAATATGGCCAGCGCTACACTTAGTTTGTCCACCGGAGCCACCTGGGATACCTTACCTAGGCTCAGCGCTTTAAAATAAAAGATCCAACTAAGCCCCGTAGCAATACCAGAGAGTAATAAAAAAAGTAAATTTTGGCGGTTAAGCCCCTGCCCCCCTTTCCATTCACCTTTATAGATTACAATTGCCCAGGCCATAATTAAGATAATGACAGTTCTGATAGCAGTAGCCAAATCAGCGGAAACACCTTTTATCCCAAGTTTGGCAAAAATGGCGGTTAAAGCTGCAAACAATGCCGCCAATAAAGCAAAAATCCACCACATAAATAAAAAATTAGAATAGTTTTAAAAAATCATGCACAAATCAAAACAGACCATACATACTTTATCAGGATCTTATTTCTCTGTCTTAATTCTGTTCCTTTATTTACTCCAAAATATTTACCAAAACTAGTAAAAACAGCTCCCCTGTCCTCCGAGTCAATAAAACAACCAATAATCATCAGAAAATATTCAGAATTAATTCAAATTTGATTGGGTTCTTTGTAGAAGAAACATTAGTTTTATCATAGTATCTGCCAGTTATTCATTAACAGATAAACACAGAAGGGCACTGGCTGATACATAACCCCTTATTAATAGTATGAAAATACTAATCATAGAAGACGAACAATCCCTGGCAGGAAGCATTCAACAATATCTGCAACGGGAAAACTACCTTTGTGAAATTGCCAGCGATATTACACCGGCCAGGCAAATGATAGAGGATTTTACTTATGACTGCATTTTACTGGATATTAATCTACCGGAAGGCAGCGGACTTACTTTACTAAAAGAATTAAAGCAGGATAAAAAAACAGACGGAGTAATCATTATATCAGCCAGAGGAGCCCTTGAAGACAAGGTGTTATCTTTAAAGCTCGGTGCAGATGACTACCTTGCCAAACCTTTTCATCTGGCGGAGCTAAGTGCCAGAATAGAAGCAGTTATCCGTAGACGGTATATGCAAGGCGAGTCCAAACTTAGTTATGAGGACATCGTCATTGATACACTTGCCAGATCCGTCAGCGTTCAAGACCAACCGATCACCCTGACTAAAACTGAATATGAGCTGTTATTGTTTTTAATCATTAATAAAGGTCGAGTTGTCACTAAAAACGCGATTGCTGAACACCTCTTAGGTCGTTCCGCATTGTATCTGGATAATTTCGATATCATCTATGCCCATGTCAAAAACCTGAAAAAAAAACTGCTAGGCATGGGTGCGGCAATTAAAACGATTTACGGAACAGGTTATAAGTTCTCCTGATGAAACTTTTAAACTATACTTCATTAAGGCATCTTTTATTTGCCTCTCTGCTGACCCTTATCAGCATTCCGGTATTCTATGTGCTGCTCAATGACATTTTTGTCAGATCCATAGACAGGGATCTTAAAATGCAAGCCGCCCAGATTCCAACTATGGTAAGTATTATTCAAAATCAAAAAGATCTTGAACTTTGGAAAGAGCTTGACAATGACCTTGAAGTGCTTCCCCTAGATAGTGTCCAGTTTCATGAACGTCCGTTTACCAGACAAGAATCACTGCCTAATCATAAAGGAGATGAAGATTTCAGGATCCTGCAAAAAAAACTACAGATTATGGGGCAGCCTTATGTGGTAAGTATAAAGGCCTCCTTATTTGAAAAAGAAGATTTAATAAGAACGATCCTTACCATTCAGTTTGGCATTCTCATCCTGCTGCTTATTGGAACTGTAGGAATCAATTATTTTGTTCATAAACGCATCTGGAAACCATTTTATAACTCACTTGATTATTTAAGACAGTTTAATATAGAATCAGAGATTAGCCCCCTTCCCGCTCCGTTAAAAATACAAGAATTCACACAACTCAATCAATCCATTGAACAGTTATCTGTCAGGGTTCGTCAGACTTATTTTTCTCAGAAAGAATTTATTGAAAACGCTTCTCATGAATTACAAACCCCGCTGACAGTATTAAAATTTAAATTAGAATTGCTCTTACAGACCAAAGACCTCACGGGTGAACAGGGAGAACTCGTTGGTGATATGTATCGTGAAATTGAACAAATGCAGGAACTAAACAGCAATTTACTCCTACTCAGCAAAATTGAAAATGGACAGTTTATCAGTGATGAAGACATTGATGTTGAGGCATCAATTGCTGAATTGATTGATAACTTAAGCCTGTTAGCAGAAGCCAAAGGCCAAATACTTCTGTTCATAGAACAAAAATACCCACACCCTAAACCGCTACTTCTTAAAAGAGCCAACCCCATGCTGTTTAAAATAATGATAGCCAACCTATTAACCAATGCTATTCAGTATAGTTCAAGCGGTGCCACGATAAAAATCGACCTAAAGGAGGACTCTCTAATAATTGCCAACCCCGGATCGCCCTTGAATATTCCAAAATCGAAGCTTTTTACACGGTTTGTGCGAACTGGTAAAAAAAGTAAGGGGCAAAACAAATCCGGATTACATAATGGCGGCAATGGGCTGGGACTTTCGATCGCTAGCCGAATAGCATCATACCATAAAAATCTTTCGATGACTCTTGATTATCTTTACAATGAAGAAAATAAAGAACATAATTTCATCATCCATTGGCTAAATGTCAATTAACCAAGCCCAATTTGAGTCTGAACCATATAGCAAGTTGTCATTTGAAATGTTATAGGATCTTCTATAAACCCTAAAGACGTCTTTAATAATTAAAACACAATTATTGATTAGAGCATAATCCAGGTGAGCTAAAAATTTAGCTTAATGGCCCTCAAGTTTGCACCTTTTTTATGGCTTAGCATGATTAAGATCTTTTATCTCCATCAGTTACAAATTAAGTATAAAAACATTTTCAATTAAATTCGAAAATTAAATAATATTAGCCTAAATTTCACATTTTATTTACGACATACTCTAAATACCAATTCGGCATAAGAGATTTTTCAATTTCCCAAATTATTTCCCCATTTTCCAATTCTGCTATTAAAACTAATTCACTCCCAGAATTATCTAACAAAAAAACGCTTGGGGCAATTCTTACAGCTTGAATTAAATTAGTTAAAGAGTTATCATACCTTGTAAAAATTCTATCAGTTGGCACCGAATGGCCTCCTTTGTCCAACCTGTCATTAACACGAGAAACATTTAGAAGAGGATCATCAAGACAAACAAAATAAAGATAAGTTTTATACCCTAAGGCATTAGCATTCACAATTTCGGTTAGCTTTGAACGATGACTCATCATTGAATCAATGAAGCTCCATAACTATTGACAATTTTAGATTCATCAACAATAACATTCTCTTTTACATAAATATCAATTGGATACCCCGCATCTTTAGCTTTATTTAAAAGTGTAATAGAATCCGGCACTCCTAAGAATGAATCCAGATCCTCTTGTGTCAAATTAAGTCCAAAATCCTCTAAGTTGATGTACTTTTGCTTTAATAGCTCCTGCTCAATTACGTCAGAATTGACAAAATACCCCACCTTATACCTGCCTGATATATCAGCAAATAATGTTGATTTCCCAGAGCCATTAGGTCCTGCAAAAATTCTAAGCCTTTTCTTCATCACCATTGATTATTTTCTTAGAATTATTATTTGCTAGCTATTCGAATAATTTTCTTAATGACTTTAGTACTTCCATCTGGGAGTTCTTTGATTAACAGGCCGTTCTTTATATAATGAATGGGGAGGTTCAAAGCTTTAGAAATACGAATAGCTCTCGCAGCTGCAGACTTACCTGCCTCGATTAAAATTTTCCTTTCTTTTGAATCAGGTATGTCTTTTTTATACTCCATAGTGCTTTAAAATTTCCTGCATTTAAATTACAAACAATTTAGCAATTTCAAACATAATGCTTACATAAAAATCGTTTAAATAACTCGATGCAAAACATTGAAAAAATTTATTCGCCAATACAGTAAGTTCAACTACTTGAATATCATTATTATTAAAGAACACTGGCCATTTAATCATTTACTTCCCTCAAAAAAATCTGAAACCGTCGTATTAAACATGTCAGGAATCACTACTGGAGCCTTGTACACATCGACCCGAATTATAAATTACATTACCTAGGGCCAAATTTAAAGGCCGCCACCATGCCATCATAAACCTTATTATCAATTTTCTATAACGCATTCCCCATATCACTAATTCAACAATGCTCCCGCAATTTGTTGACAATAACCTGCAAAAGACTGCCCAACAAGACAACTTAATAATTATCATATATATACCAATATAAATCAATATTTTGAAGAAATAAAAACATTCAAATCACAAAATACCCATCCATTTTCTATAATCCATTGGCGATTCTTCAAACACCTTCCTAAAAGCCTTGTCAAATGCAGCTGTATCACTATGGCCCATTTCCAGAGCGATGTCCTTAACAGACATTCTGGAGGTAAACAAATTCAATCGCCCCCTCTGAAGTTGTCCCTGATTCCAATAATCAAAAGGCGCCAACCCCGTTTCTATCTTGAATCCAGTTTTGAATTTTGAAATACTCATATCTGCCATCTTCGCATAATGAATAACCCCCTTGAAGGAATTTTACTCCTTTACAAGTTCGCTCCTAATTTCATTAATTTTTTGAAAAGATCAATTGACTAGCGCTCAAACCATGTTTTTGTTCTGTTTCAGCTTTCCAGCGCAAAAAAGATTGCTGAAAACTTCTTGAATACTGAATTCATTCTGAATTCATTTTGAATTATTTTAGAATAAACTATGAATAAATTCTATTTTTTTTCTTTAATTCAATGCCCCAGAAGTACACTTCAAAAGTGTACAACAAACTCATAATTCATTAATAATCAATGCATTAAACAGCAAATATACGTGATTCAATCGTTCAACTAACTAAGGCTAGACTCTCAATACGGGGATTCTTTTTCCCAATCTCGTAACAACAAAAATGTTAACTGATTATAAATTTGCCGCACAAAATTGTGATATACATGTTGAATAGAATTTGTATTGTCCTTGGGGCAATCATTATAACCAGCTGCATAGGCCAACAAGTTATGGCTCAAACAGATTCCAGCAGTCTTGGTTATAAAAAATATCGTGACAGTAGTTCTTTGAAAGAAAAACAAGCGGGATACAGTGCGACTCCTGCTCAGAAAATGATCAGTAGCTCGGGAGAAGATTTGCTCTCAGGAGGAAATGCCAAAGTTGCTCAGACAGTTATCTCAGGATATGGTGAAGCGACTTATCAGCATGATTTTGCTTATAAAAATTCAGCTTTTAACCTGACCAGAGCAGTTCTTTTTGTGGGTCACCAATTTACCAGCAAGATTGCATTTTTCTCTGAACTGGAAGTTGAAAGTGCCAAAGTAGAAGGAGGTGACAGTAAAGGTGAGATTGGGATGGAACAGGCCTATATTAAGTTTTCTTTGAATCCAAGACAATATATAGTTGCCGGTTTATTCACTCCCAGAATCGGTATAACCAATGAGAACCATCTTCCTGTCAATTTTAACGGAACTGAGCGTCCCTTGGTAGAACAATTAATAATTCCTACTACCTGGCGTGAAATCGGTGTCGGTTTTTACGGGCAGGCAGCAACCCTTCCTCTCTCCTACTCAGCTGCAATTGTCAGTGGAGTAAGTTCTGAGAACATGGTCCATGGAAGCGGCTTTACCGGAGGTCTAAGTGATGGTCAGCTAGCTTCAGGCAACAACCTGGCGCTCACCGCATCTTTGAGATACTTTGTGGGTGACTTTCAGTTTCAGGTGTCTGGATATATGAGCGGCACAACCGGTATGGGAAACTATCAGGCCGACAGCCTGGGTTTGGCATCCGGTCCTTTTGGGACTCCTCTTTACTTAGGAGAAGCAGATGTTCAATATAATAAAGGCGGGTTTTCGGCAAAGGCTTTAGGAACCTATGTAACCATGCCAGACGCAAGTAAAGTCAATAATGCATTTGCCAGCAATGTTTTTAAAACAATGAATGGCGTATATGGGGAACTATCTTATGACCTGTTACACAATACTGGCAGCCATCAGCAACTAATTGGTTTTGGGCGTTATGAATACCTGAACCTCAATGATGAAATTCCTAGTAACGGCATCAAAGATCCCACTTTAAAACAAGTACACATAGTTACCGGCCTGAATTATTTCCCGATTCCTAATGTAGTTATAAAGGCAGATGTTCGAATAACCCACACAGGACCGCAGAATAAGAATCTAATTATCAATCCACCATCAGTGATGCAGGCCTATCAGCAAAACAATCAATTTTTAAATATTGGCATCGGATACGCCTTTTAAAACGAAGGGAGGACAAGCAATGGACAGAAGAGATTTTATAAAAAAAACCTGCGGTACATGCGCAGCCATCAGTTTGGGAACCCTTTTAAGTTCAACCTTGCTGGATTCCTGTAAAACCGCTTCGGTTGGTGTATATAAAACCACAGCCACTGATAATCTGATAACAGTTCCATTATCCAGTTTTGCAGCAGCAGAATTCAAACTGGTCCGCATTCAGGGATACGGTTATGATATAGGTATAATTAAAAATCAGAGCGATTATACAGCACTACTCTTGATGTGCACCCATGCAGGGCAGGCGCTTACCAAGACAGGAAGCGGCTATTTTTGTCCTATGCATGGCAGCAGATTTTCAGAAACCGGCGCTGTGCTCAAAGGCCCCGCGACAGATCCGTTGCAACACCTAAAAATAAAAAAGGATGCAACGAACTTAATTGTTGCATTAGATCCAGATTATTTTATGAGTTAGCAGTTTATCTGCAAGTCATATAAACTATTTTTCACACATTTAATATCAAACTTTTATAACAAAAACTATGAAAAAATTATTTCTACCGGCAGTTGTAATTGCTTCCCTTATGTCTGTGAGTGTCATGTCATGCTCTAAATCAGATAGCCCTTCTAACAGCCAGGACATTCAGGAAGTCGAAACAAAAGCCCTTAGCGACTTTGTAAGTGTATTGGGTAACCCACTATACAGTGACTTCACCAGTGAAGCCACAACTTTAGACAATGCAGTAAAAGCACTTGTAGCTAATCCTACAGCTGAAAACCAGGCTACCGCTCAGGCAGCATGGAAGACCGTACGTGTCGTATGGGAACAAAGTGAAGGTTTTTTAATTGGTCCTGTAGAGGATGACAACTATGATCCTAATATGGATACCTGGCCTACTGACAGAAATGCCATCGACAATCTGTTAAAGACCAATAGTAATATTACCAGCGATGAACTCAACAATACCGATGACGCACTCAAAGGTTTCCACCCACTGGAATATTTACTTTGGGAAACTAACCCTGCAGATTATACAGATGCAGAAAAAAACTACATGACCGCTTTATCTTCCAATATTCTGAGTAACGTAAAAGCATTGCAGGCAAGTTGGACAGATGGTGGTTTTGGTAACGAAATCACCAATCCGGGAGCAGACAGTCGTTACAAAACCAAACAAGAAGCCCTGGAAGCTATTGCAAATGCCCTGATAGACATCTGTAATGAAGTGGGTGAATCTAAAATGCCTGTACCTTTTGGCAATACGGCAACAGATGCAGATTCAACACAGACAGAATCACCTTATTCTCATAACTCAATTGTTGACTTCAAAAACAATATTCAGGGAGCTTATAACAGCTACACCTGTTCCTATGGTGGGGCTACAGGTACCAGCCTGAGCAGCCTGGTGCAGGTCAATAATAAAAATCTGGACAACCAGATCAGGACTGCCTTTCAAAATGCAATAAAATCCTTTGATGGATTTGGTGACATAACATTTGAGAAGGCCATTTATAACAATCGAACAATCGTTCAGAATGTTATAACACAGGTTGCAGCCCTGAAAACTCAGGTAGAAGATGGATTAGTCCCTTATATCCAGCAATATGTAAAGGATTAAGCAAGTAACCAACTGGCTTATTTAGATGTTTTGAGCGCCCCTGCCGGGCGCTCAAAACATTACCAAACAGCAAAGCGCTATTCGAATGAAAAAGTTTTATGTGATGTGTGTAATCGGGGCCATTATCCTGGTTGGCAGTTTTTGCCGCAAAGCAGGAGATTTTCCTGAGGATTTATATAATCTGCAATTATCCGGTGGAGCAGCCACCAGCTTTTTATCCAATTCTAAAGCATTTGGAGAAATGATTAGCGGCATGAGTGCCAATGATCAGTTCGTCCATAATGTAGGAGATGAAACTTTTAGTCAGGTATTTGTATCAAACCCAGCCCCGCATTTTGGAGGTTTAGGGCCTATATATAATAATGTCTCCTGTATTTCCTGTCACCATAATGATGGTAAGGGCACCCCAACCCTTGGCCTCGTTGAATCTTCCCTGCTCACACGTATTTCAATTCCAGGTATTGCCAGTGATGGAGGACCAGTTCAAGCGCCTGGTTTTGGTTTGCAGTTACAAGACAAATCATTAATCGGCAGCCCAGAGGTTAAAGTAAATGTCAGCTATACAGAGCAACCTTTTACTTTTCCTGATGGAGAAACGGCAACGCTCAGAAAGCCTACCTATAGTCTTTCCAATCCATATATTCCCCTTCCTGCAGGATACATGATTTCCGTGCGTCTGGCACCGCCTGTTTTTGGATTAGGGCTACTGGAGCTCATTCCGGAATCAACCATCCTCTCCTATGCAGACAGTGCAGATGCAAATGGAGACGGCATCAGCGGACGTCCTAATTATGTCTATAATCCAGAGGATAAAAAAATTGAACTTGGCCGTTTTGGATTAAAAGCCAATACGCCTTCAGTGCGCATCCAAGTAGCTAGCGCTTTCCAACAGGACATGGGACTTACCAGCAGTGTTTTCCCGGAAGAAAGCAGTTATGGTCAACCTCAATATGACGGTCTTGCAGATGACCCAGAAATAACTGACAGCCTGTTAAATGCAACTGTGTTTTATGCCAGAACATTAGCAGTGCCGGCCAGAAGAACAGTAAATGACAGTACCTGCCGTCAGGGAGAACGTATTTTCAAACAAATTCATTGTAGCAGTTGTCATCTACCTGATGTCCGGACGGGAGTGGATGTCCGTTTACCTATGCTGAGCAATCAATTGATTCATCCCTATACAGATTTATTATTGCACGATATGGGCGAGGACCTGGCAGACGGAAGACCTGATTACCGGGCAACCGGTAATGAGTGGCGCACCATGCCTTTGTGGGGCATGGGGTTATTCCAGAAAACCAACGGCACTCCTTATTACCTACATGATGGAAGAGCCCGAACTATTACCGAGGCAATTTTATGGCATGGCGGAGAAGCTAAATCCGCAAAAAATGCATTTGTTCAGCTTTCTAAGACAGATCGTGCCGCCTTATTAAAGTTTTTAAATTCACTTTAAACAATTGAAATCCTGAGCCTTATATAGCTAAACACCCCAATTCTTTGAGGTAAAAATGCGCCTGTAATTTTTTATAAAAAACTACAGGCGCATTTTTTTGCAATAAAATTTATCTTTTCCAAACAGTAATTTAAATATTTTACTTATTTTTACTATTATTATTAGCTAATTGGCCAATAAAATACTTCGCATTACTATCATTACGCCATAAACTTCAGATTATGCTACATCAGGAAAACCTAGCCACCGTGGCAAGCGCCTCAAAAGCAGGCGGCCTTCTATTGATTATATTAGGGGGGGTAATAACATACCATGTAGGAAAGCGCAGATTTAAGAGACGCAATCAATTCGGCCTTGAGGTTTACGAAAGTTTTGAATCGGCCTCAATAAGTGGTTGTTACAATAAAATTATGCGGCTAGCAGGTATTGGTTGCATTTTTTTGGGGACTATCCTGTTTTTAACGGGAAAGTTTACCCAACATATAAAAGTTCAACAGCCAGTCACTAAACAACACCAGCGTGGCCAATCTCATAGTTCCCCTTAAATCAATCCTTCTACGTAGTCTGCTATTTAGTTTTAAAATTAAAGCCGACTGCGTTTTTTATGAAAATTTGTATTGGAAGGCAACTCTACGTAAGCTCCTTTATCTGAACTTTGTACAAAAATGTGCTGTTTTTTTACGAACTAATTATGTTTCGCGGTCGAACAATAATAACCTTGTAAATTTTCATTATCTTCAATTTTAGAGTCGGTTGGACAACTAGCCCATTTTAAGAAATTGAAACCCTTTCACTTATGACCACCTTATATACGATTGAACAATTAAATGATCCCAATTGTCCCAGAGAACCTGTGCGTCTTTTAAAATATCGTATTATTTTTTGCGCTGCCGGGAATGCCAAAATAAGGATTGATCAAACTGATTTTACCATGTGCGCTGCTGAAGTGATTACCATCACTTCAGGCCAGATTCATTATTTTACTGCATTAAATGGACAATTGACTATTGTTGATTTTCCCCTCGAATTTATATGCAAAGATGATCATGATATTGAACTCATCTTCCACAATGGCCTATTTTGCCATTTTGGGGAAAATGAACTGATTAAACTGCACAACTCAGATGACTTTAGCCTAATCCTTCATAAAATTGAAGATGAAATTAAAAACAGGTTATTTCAATATCAGATTGCCGTTAAAGGACATATTGAATCATTATTGATAACCATTAACAGGACCAAAATCGCCAGAGGAGATTCACTTTGGAAACCGGATGCCTTGTTTCTAAAGTTTTTGGAATTGACCCGCAACAGTTTTATAGAGAATTATTCAGTTGCGGATTACGCCAGGCTTTTACAAACAAACGAAGCCAAACTAAATGAATTATCCAAACTCCACACCAGTAAAACTGCCCAAAATGTTATATTTAGTCTCAAGATTTCTGAGGCTAAGCGGTTATTACTTTATCAAGACTTCACTATTAAAGAAATTTCTTATAAACTAGGCTTTACTGACCCCTTCTATTTCTCCAATTTCTTTAAAAAACATACCGGAAAATCTCCTAAAGATTACAAAGCCAGTCTAAAAGTCCTGCATCAATAAAAATCACTATGATTTTTTGACAGATAAAATTAATCAGTCAGGACCTGTTTGTTCCAATCCCCTCCTATCATCCCAACCGAATTAAATACAAAACGAGCCTGTCTAGAATTTTACATGCTTTTTCCAGCATCTTCTATTTTCCCAATAGCCATTCAATAGCAATTTTGCATTGTAATTAATCGGCACCTAGTAACCCTACATAATAATAGTTGAATGGGCTCCAATCAGGTCTCCGAAAAAAATCAATTACAAAATGAATTAAGCATGATTCCAAAGATACACCCATTATTTTCTACCAAAAATGCCCCTGGATTTCTGAGAAGGAGCATTGCCATTGGCTTTTTATCTGCGGTTGCCAGTAGACTTGGGCTATGGGGACAGTATAGTTCGGGATGGACAAACTTCACCAAATATATGGGTGATTTACTTTATTTTATACCTTCCGTATTGATTGCCCCACTAGCTATTATAGTAACTTTTTTGGAAACATTCATTGGAATTACAATATTATTAGGTCTTTTTAACCAATTAAGTGCTATAATGGGCGGTTTTTTAACCCTGTTGTTTGCCGTTGCTATGACTATAGCAAACGGCGTGAAAGATCCCCTGGATTATTCAGTATTTGTATTCAGTGCTGCTTGCTTTACATTGGCCTACCTGGATAAAACAGCCACCACTATTAATAAAAACAATAATCATTAAATTATAAAATATGAAAAACCAGATGTCCACCGATATTCAGGATTACATCACCCGTTCATCCCTTGCTGATTGGGAACCGCTTATCGAACAAGGAACTCATTACATTGGCGTGTTTGTAAAATCACTTCGTTTTAATCAGACACAACAACGCTCCACCACCATACTGTTAAAATTTGAGCCTGGAAGCAGCTATCCATATCATAATCATCCGGCTGGTGAAGAATTATTTGTATTGTCCGGATCCGTTACAATTGAAACTGCTTTATTGCAAGCAGGAGATTATCTTTATACCCCACCAGG
>Ga0164242_10005670_pt1 | contig 13868 bp, 9 predicted proteins | sample OricomgcompostMG_FD_108783 | JGI IMG/M metagenome (GOLD analysis project Ga0164242, IMG submission 108783) | Miracle-Growth compost microbial communities from Emeryville, California, USA - Original compost - Miracle growth compost (MG) ...
CGTCGGCGTGGTGGCGCTACACGCCTGGAGCGACGTCGGCGTGTTTCCCATTCTCGGCATGGACTGGCGCGACAGCGAGGCGAAGGGGGAGGAGCTGCTGGCCGAGCGGCTGGCCGGCTGGCAGGAACAGTACCCGGACGTGCATGTGAAGCGATTGGTCGTGTGCGACAAGCCGTCTCGGTGGCTGGTCGCGGAAGCCGAGCGCGCTCAACTAGTCGTCGTCGGCAGTCACGGACGGGGCGGGTTCCCCGGCATGCTGCTGGGTTCGGTCAGCTCGCATGTCGCGCAATCGGCGACGGCGCCGGTGATCGTGGTCCGTGGGCGGTGACCGTGCGTCGCGCCCATCGCGTGTCCGGCTGGCTGCTCAGCGCGCCACCGCTTCCCGAGTGGCCGACGAAGGTCTGTCGTCCTTGCGGTTGGGGACGAAAGTCTCCTGACCGGCTGCGGTTGCAGACATAGCGTTTCCGATGACGGAGGGAGAACGGAATGGCCGCATCCAGCAAGCGCTGTGGCGTCCTGGTCGGAGTCGACGGATCGCCGGCGTCGAATTTCGCTGTCTGCTGGGCCGCGCGCGACGCGGCGATGCGCAATGTGCCGCTGACCCTGGTCCACATGGTCAACGCCGCCACGGTGTGGCCCCAGGTGCCTATGGCGGCCGAAGCCGTGGCGTGGCAGGAGGACGACGGTCGCCGGGTCCTGCAGGAGGCGGTCAAGATCGCCGAAGACGCCACCCGCAACGGCCGGAAACTCGCGATCACCACCGAACTGTGGCACGCACCGCCGGCGCCCACGCTGGCCCAGTTGTCGGAGGAGGCGGAACTGGTCGTGGTCGGCTCCACCGGGCGCGGAGCGATCGGCCGGGTGTTGCTCGGTTCGGTCAGTTCCGGCCTGGTGCGACGCGCCCGCTGCCCGGTCGCCGTCATCCACGACGAGGATCCGATGATGCCCTACCCGCAGCGGGCGCCGGTGCTGGTCGGGATCGACGGCTCGCCGGCATCCGAACTCGCCACGGCGATCGCCTTCGACGAAGCGTCACGGCGCGGTGTGGACCTCAACGCGGTTCATGCGTGGAGTGACACGCAAGTTTTCGGGCTGCCCGGCATGGACTGGCCGGCGGTCAGGTCGCAAGCAGAGCGGAGTCTGGCCGAACGGCTGGCCGGTTGGCAAGAACGCTATCCCGATGTCACGGTGCACCGAATGGTGGTCTGTGACAGGCCGGCTCGCCAGTTGATCGAACAATCCGAATCCGCGCAGCTGACCGTCGTGGGCAGTCACGGCCGCGGCGGCCTGGCCGGCACCCTGCTGGGCTCGGTCAGCAATGCCGTCGTCCACTCGGTGCGCATGCCGGTGATCGTGGCCCGGCCGTCGTAAAGCGTCACGCCCGCGCGGTGTGAATACGCCTGCCCGACAGCGTGATCCACCGACGGCACCCGGCGAGCTGCGCCGGCGCTCGCAGCCGCGGCTCGGGTAGCCGTCCGGGCGGTAGTATCTGTGCCGTCGGAGGCAATCAGAGAGGGCCGCGCCTGATGACATCGCCCGGCGCCGACCGCTATCTGAGCGCGGCGTTTCGCAACAAGAGCCTGCCCGAGCGTCTTCGCGACCTCGAGGCCATGGTGGAAGCGATCACCGACTGCGCGATCATCCAGCTCGACGCCAACGGCGACGTGGCGCGCTGGTGCCCCGGCGCCGAGGCGATGACGGGTTACTCGGCGGCCGAGGCCCTTGGCCGGCCGGCGGCGCTGCTCTACACCTCGGAGGACCGCGCCGCCGGACTGGCCGAACGCGAATTGGCCGCGGCGCGCGAATCGGGCCGCTGCGAATTCGAAGGCTGGCGAGCACGCAAGAACGGCCAACGGTTTCGCGCCGGTGTCGCGTTGTCCGTATTCACGGATGATGCGGGCAGCGCCATCGGGTTCACCACGGTGATGCGCGATGTGACCGCCGAACACCAACGAGCGGAAACCATGTTCCACGCGCTGCTCGAGTCGGCACCGGACGCGATGGTCATCGTCGGTCCGGACGGGCGCATCGTGCTGGCGAACGCTCAGGCCGACCAGATGTTCGGCTATCCGCGCGAAGAGCTGATCGGCCGGGAAGTGGAGATTCTGATACCGCCCCGGCATCGCGGTTCCCACGAGCGCTACCGCACCGGCTTCTTCGCCGCCCCGGCAGCCCGGCGCATGGGCGCCGGCCTGGAGCTGTGGGGGATGCGTTGCGATGGAACCGTATTCCCGGTCGACGTGAGTCTGAGCCCGCTGCAGACGGAACAGGGGGTGATGGTGTCGGCGGCCATCCGCGACATCACCGAGCAGTTGGCCGTCCAAGCTGAGCTCACCGAAACCCGCGCTCAGGCCGAGGTGCTCGCCGAGCGGGACCGGATCGCCGGCGATCTGCAGGACCATGCCATCCAACGCGTCTTCGCCGTCGGTCTCGCGCTTCAGGGCACCATCCCGCGGGCGCGTTCGGCCGATGTGCAGCAACGCCTCAATGCGGCGGTCGACGATCTTCACGCGGTGGTGCAGGATTTCCGCACCGCGATCTTCGACCTGCGCCACACCAAAACCGATGTCCCCGGGCTGCGGCAGCGTTTCGATGAGGTGATCGGCCGGCTGGCAGAGGGTTTGGCCGCCACCGTGCAGTACAAGGGGCCGCTGTCGGTGGTGGAAGGCGAGCTCGCCGACCAGGCCGAAGCCGTCGTCGCCGAAGCCATCGGCAACGCGGTGCGGCACACCGCGGCCACCAAGCTGACCATCGCCGTCGAAGTCGCCGACGAGGTGAGCATCGAGGTCATCGACAACGGCAAGGGCCTGCCCGACGACGTCAGCGAGGCCGGGCTGAAGACGTTGCGCCGGCGCGCCGAACGGGTCGGGGGCACCCTGACCGTCGGCGCCGCCGCGGGCGGGGGCACCCGATTGCGCTGGGTGGCTCCGCTGCCCTGACCGCTGCTGCGTCAGCGCCGCAGCGCAACCCTGGTCATACATCGCATGCCATATGTATGGTGCTCATACGTGCCGATCCGGGCACCGGGATGACGGGAGAAACGCAGTGGCAGAACGGTTGGCCGGAAAGGTGGCCCTGGTCAGCGGCGGTGCCCGCGGCATGGGCGCATCGCATGTGCGGTCGCTGGTGGCCGAGGGAGCCAAGGTGGTCTTCGGTGACATCCTCGACGACGAGGGCAAGGCCGTCGCGGCCGAGGTGGGGGAGGCGACCCGCTACCTGCATCTCGACGTCACCAAGCCCGAGGATTGGGACGCGGCGGTGGCCACCGCCCTGGCCGAATTCGGCCGGATCGACGTGCTGGTCAACAACGCCGGCATCATCAACATCGGCACCCTGGAGGACTACGCGCTTTCGGAATGGCAGCGGATCCTCGACATCAACCTGACCGGAGTGTTTCTGGGCATCCGCGCCGTGGTCAAACCGATGAAGGAAGCGGGCCGCGGCTCGATCATCAACATCTCCTCGATCGAGGGCATGGCCGGCACCATCGCCTGCCACGGTTACACCGCAACCAAATTCGCGGTGCGCGGGCTGACCAAGTCGGCCGCATTGGAGCTGGGCCCCAGCGGAATCCGGGTGAACTCGATCCATCCCGGGCTGATCAAAACCCCGATGACCGAATGGGTTCCCGAGGACATCTTCCAGAGCGCCCTGGGCCGCGCCGCCGAACCCAAGGAGGTGTCCAACCTGGTGGTGTACCTGGCCAGCGACGAATCCAGCTACTCCACCGGCTCGGAGTTCGTCGTCGACGGCGGCACCACCGCCGGCCTGGGCCACAAGGACTTCTCCAACGTCGAGACCGACGCTCAGCCGGACTGGGTCACGTAGCCCTTTGCCGCGAAAGTGCTACTGCCGACGCATTTCCCGAGTGGGACCGTGGGCAGTTGCACTTTCGCGTGGTTCAGGCGTCCGCAAGCACCTCGCGCTCTTGGGCGGCCGGCTTCGGCCAGGGGGAGGGGACGGGGCGTTGGCGGACTCGTTGGGGCCACCAGAACCATTTGCCCAGCAGGGCGGCGATCGAGGGGGTCATCAGTGACCGCACGATCAGGGTGTCGAACAGCAGGCCCAGGCCGATGGTGGTACCTACCTGTCCGATCACCGTGAGTTCGCTGACCGCCATCGTCATCATGGTGAAGGCGAACACCAGCCCCGCCGAGGTCACCACCGAGCCGGTGCCGCCCATCGACCGGATGATGCCGGTGTTCAAGCCGGCGTGGATTTCTTCTTTGAACCTGGCCACCAGCAGCAGGTTGTAGTCGGCGCCGACGGCCAGCAGGATGATGACCGACATGGCCAGCACCATCCAGTGCAGTTCGATGCCGATGAGGTGCTGCCAGATCAGCACCGACAGCCCGAACGATGCACCCAGTGAGAGCAATACGGTGCCCACGATGACCGCCGAAGCCACCACGCCGCGGGTGATGATCAGCATGATGATGAAAATCAGGCACAGCGAAGAGATTCCGGCGATCAACAGGTCGTAGTTGTTGCCGTCGCTGAGGTCCTTGTAGATCGACGCGGTGCCCGCCAGGTAGATCTTGGAGCCCTCCAGCGGTGTTCCCTTGAGCGCTTCGTAGGCGGCTTTCTTGATCGCCCCGATGTGTGAAATGCCTTCCTGGGTCATCGGATCGCCGTCATGGCTGATGATGAACCGCACGGCGTGCCCGTCGGGGGAGATGAAGTTCTTCATCCCCTTCTTGAACTCTTTGTTGTTGAAGGTCTCCGGGGGCAGGTAGAACGAGTCGTCGTTTTTGGAGGCGTCGAACGCCTTGCCCATGGCGTTGGAGTTCTTCTGCGCCTCGTTCTGCTGATCCTGCAGACCCTTCTGGGTCGAATACATGGTCAGCATCGTGGTTTTCATGGCCTTCATGTTCTCGATCATCGAGGGCATCAACGCCACCATCTGGGGCATCAGCGTGTCCAGGTGATCCATGATGGGCAGCAGGCTTTGGATGTCGTCGGTCATGGTGTCGATACCGTCGAGCGCGTCGAACACCGAGCGCAGCGACCAGCACACCGGGATGTCGTAGCAGTGCTTTTCCCAGTAGAAGTAGCTGCGCATGGGCCGGAAGAAGTCCTCGAAATCGGCCATTTTGTTGCGTAAGTCGTTGATGTCGATGGTCATGTCATGCATCTTTTGCACCATCACATGCATGTCGTTGGACATCTGCACGGTGATGCTTTGCATCTTTTCCATGCTGTCGATGGTGGTCTGCATCATGTCGGCCTGATGCAGCATGTCGGCCATCTGGTCTTGCTGGTACTTCTGGTTCATCTGCTGGGTGACGCCCTGCATGCTGATCTGGAAGGGGATCGAGGTGTGCTCGATTGGGGTGCCCTGCGGCCGCGTGATGGCCTGCACCCGCCCGATCCCGGGTACCCGGAAGACCGTTTTGGCGATCTTGTCGATCACCAAAAAGTCCGCCGAGTTGCGCAGATCGTGGTCGCTTTCGATCATCAGCACTTCGGGGTTCATCCGCGCCTGCGAGAAGTGCCGGTCGGCGGCCGCGTACCCCTCGTTGGCGGGCAGGTCCGTGGGCAGGTAGTTGCGGTCGTTGTAGTTGGTGCGGTATCCGGGCAGGGTCAGCAACCCGACGAGTGCCACCCCGATCGTGAGGACCAGGATCGGGCCGGGCCAGCGCACGACGACGGCGCCGACCTTGCGCCATCCCCGAATCCGTTGCGTGCGCCTGGGTTCCAGCGTCTGACGGAAACGCGAGGCCACCGAGATGACCGCGGGGCCCAGTGTCAACGCCGCCGCGACCACCACCACCATGCCGATGGCCAGCGGGATGCCCAGCGTCTGGAAGTAGGGCAGGTTGGTGAAATGCAGGCAGAACGTGGCGCCGGCGATCGTCATCCCCGAGCCGGCCACCACGTGCGCGGTGCCCTTGTACATGGTGTAGTACGCGTCTTCGCGGGACTCGCCGACCGCCCGGGCTTCCTGATAGCGGCCGATCAAAAAGATCGCGTAGTCGGTGGCGGCCGCGATCGCCAACGTGACCAACAGGTTGGTGGCGAACGTCGACAGGCCAATGATCTTGTAATAACCCAGGAATGCGACCATCCCGCGGGCGGCGGACAGCTCGAGCACCACCATCACCAGCGTCAGCAACACCGTGATGACCGACCGGTAGACCAGCAGCAGCATCCCGATGATGACCGTGAAGGTGGCCGCCGTGATCAGCTGCAGGCTGCGGTCACCGGCGGTGTGCTGATCCGCCGACAGCGCGGCCGGGCCGGTGACGTAGGCCTTGACCCCGTTGGGTGCCTGCACGCTCTTGACGATGTTCTGGACCGATTCCACCGACTCGTTGGCCAGCGCCTCACCCTGGTTACCGGCCAGATACACCTGGACGTAGGACGCCTTCCCGTCGTTGCTCTGCGCCCCCGCCCCGGTCAGCGGATCACTCCACATATCCTGAACGTGCTCAACGTGTTTGGTGTCCGCGTTAAGCCGGCGCACGATCTCGTCGTAGTAGGCGTGGGCGTCGGCGCCCAGGGGTTGTTGGCCCTCGAGCACGATCATCACCGAGCTGTTGGACTTGTACTCGTTGAACACCGCGCCCATGCGCTTGGTCGCGACGACCGACTGCGCGTCGTCGGGAGTCATCTCCACCGAGCGCATCTTGCCGACCTCGTCGAGCTGCGGGACGACGACGTTGAGCACCGCGATGAGCGCGATCCAGCCGATGATGATCGGCACGGCGAACGTCCGGATGAACCGGGGGATCTTCTCCCGCACGGGCTCCTTGACGACGGGGATGGCGTCGGTTCTGGTGTCGTCGAACGTTGTGCTCATGCGGATTTCACCAAGCAGAAGGTCAGGGCGTGTACGCCGTGGGTGATGTTCTCGTCCTTGACTTCGTCATCGATGGTGATGCGGCACCCCAGGGTGTTGCCGTCGCTTTGCGCCGAAAGGTTGGGGAAGACCGACGGGGCGGTGGTGGACAGCACCAGCGTCCACGGCAGCGGCGCGCCGTCGACGCGCTTGGGGTCGGCGGACAGGTCCAGATAATTCACGTTGGCCTGGCTGGCCGAGCCGAACACCTCGTACTTGACGACCTTGGGTTTGAACGGCTTGGAATCGTCGAGCCGCGGGCTGGTCAGGATGCCGGTGTCGTGGGCGCCGAAGAAGGACTTGACCCGAACCACGGCGAAGCCGCCGACCAGCACCACCGCCACGATCAGCAGCGGCAACCAGGCGTTGCGCACAAGTCTCGAAATCTGCACCTAGTTCCCTTCCCCATCACGCGGTCGTGACGCGGGTCAGCGGTTGCGCCGCCGGGGCCGTCGGGCAAGCGAGTGCCCACACGCCGCGCTGCTCAACAACGAGTTACGTCGATTGCCGTGGTTCGTGTGCGCTCGAGCGTCACGCGCGGTGAATGCTGGCCCTTACACCGGCTGACGTTCCCGGTAGCGACACCCGGATCGCCTTGTTGCTGAAGCCTCCCCGCGTACCGCCACCAGCGCATAGTACATGATCTGCATACCTTGCAGTTTATGCAACATTTGCTGGAGGTGTTTCAGGTCACTTGGTGAAGATGCTGTTCACCAGCGCCGCGGCCCGCTCAACATAAGGCATTGGCGTGTCGTCGGTTTCACTCGCCTCGCCGCTCGCCCACTTCTCGATGCCGGAACGCACCGCCGTCAGGGCCAGCGCGGAGATCAGCGGGGCCATCTCGTCGTCGGGCTGCATGCCTTGGCGGCGCACGATGATGTCGGTCAACTGGTTCTGGAATCGTTCCAGATCGGCGAGGAACGCGGCCAACACCGCGGGGGAGGTCTTGGCGAGTTCCAGCATGTTGGCGGCGTGTTCCCGTCGTGGGGGCACGTCACGCAGGTGGTGCGCCGCCAGCGCGATCAGCTCTGCCAGCACCACCGAGTAGGGGGCCGGTCCGGCCGCGACGAAGTCGGCGACCAACTCCGGCGGTATGTCCGAGGGGCCGTAGGCGATCGCGGATTCCTTGTTGGGGAAGTAGTTGAAGAACGTGCGCGTCGAGATTCCCGCTTCGGCGCAGATCTCGTCCACGGTGACCTTGTCGAATCCGCGTTCCAGGGTGAGGCGCACCGCGGCATCGCGGATGTCGGCGCTCGTCTGGCGGCGACGGCGCTCGCGTAGCCCAACGGGATTGGCCATACTCATATAGTTGCACGTCGTGCACACTTTGCACTCAAAAGCCGTCGGCTCGGGGCCGGGCGGACCGCCCCGTCCGCCGCGCCGGCAAACATGGCGCGGCTTGTCCGGCGGGGCTGAGCAGAGCCGCGGGTGGTGCCCGTGGCGCGTGAGAGCGCTTGTCGCACAATGGAATTCAGCGGTGTACCGGGCCGGGCTGGCTTGTCACCCGTTGGGGGCGAGAGCACCGCGCAGAAAATCGCACTGACTTTCGAAGAATTTGGCGGAGATCGGCGCCTTGTCCACGATCTGGTCGAACGCGTGAAACGCGCCGGGGACGATCTCCTCCTGCACCGGAACGCCGGCCTCGCGCAGACGCCGCGCGTACTCCAGGCACTCCGGATAAAAGAGGTCCAGGGTGCCGACGCCGATCCAGGCCGGCGGCAAGCCCGACAGGTCCTTGCGGCGGGCCGGTGCCGCCTCGTCGGGATCGGCCCCGTTGAGGTACCACTGCCAGGCCAGCTGGTTGTCGGATTCGGTCCACATGAGGCGTCGGGGGCCGTCGCGTTGGGCGCCGGTGCGATCGTCGAGCATCGGATACACCAGCATCTGGAAGGCGATTTTGACGTCGTTGCGGTCGTGCGCCCGCTGCGCCAGGGTGGCCGCGAAAAGTCCACCGGCACTTGCCCCACCGACGGCGACCCGCTCCGGATCCACCCACGGCTGGCGCGCCAGCCACAGCAGGGCCGCGTAACAGTCCTCGACCGGCGCGGGGTACGGGTGTTCGGGAGCCAACCGGTGTTCCACCGCCGCGATCGCGACACCGGTGCGGTGCGAAAGCTTGCGCAGGTACTTGTCGTCCTGGGCGGCGTGCCCCATGACCGTGCCGCCGCCGTGGATCCACAGCAGCGCGGGCGCATGCTCGGCGAGGTTGGGTGGACGGTGCAGCCGGACGGTGACGTGCTCGTTGACCGCGACCACCGGCACCGTGCGGAGGCGGCCCGCGTTGCCCATCAGGTTCATGATGGCGCGCTGCAGCTTGAGACCGCGGTGCAGGGCGTACCCGCGGGGCAGGAATCGAGCCACCTTGCGCAGATCGGGATCCACCACCTGGGGCGCCGTGAAGGCATTGTCGGGGAGCCGGTCAGCCATCGAGTGCCCTCGGTTTCCGTGCGGTCTGCGTGCGCCGGTGAACACGCTGACCATACAGGACCGGGATAGTGTCGACGGGGTTTGCGAATCGCGGGTACGCCTCACCCCGTAGCGGGCCTCCAGCTGCCGGGCATCATCGGAACGGTCGGTGCGCCACCGAATGCGTCGCCGGCCATCCTGGCCAATCCCGACGCTCGCCGCCCGGTCACCGTGGTGATACCCAGCCGGCCCGCGCCGCGCTCGGAGGTCAAAGACGAATTCGGTTGTGGGGCAATATCTGCCGCGGCCCGCTCGTCCGGCTCGGTGTCCGCCTCCGGGTCGAGGAATTCGTAGCGGTAGCCACGGTCGACGCGGCTGGGGGCGTTTCGCCGGCGTCGCAGGGTTTGTCGATCGGCCGCGGTCGGGGCCGGCGCGGCCGCGGCCGCCGCGGTGGCATCGGCGGCCGGCCGGCAGTTCTTGCCCGAAACGCTCGACTCCGTCGCCGCCCCGAGAACCCCCACCAAGTAGGGTGAAACGAAAGCCTGTGCAGTAAACGATGTTTCGGGTCCAACGATCGTCGGTGGCGGTGTGGGTGGTGCGCCCGGGGTGGCCGCCGCCTCCGGTAGTGCGGGCATCGGAGCCGCGCCGGGCGACGACGCCGTGCCCATGATCGGTGCGGCGCCGACGGTCGGCGGCGGGGGAGCGTCGGTCACCGGAATCGTGGACGGTGACACCGGTGGGGTCAGCGTGGGCGCCGGGACCGCCGCCAGGCCGGTCAGGCCCGCCAAGCCTCCGGCCGCTCCCGCGGGCACGATCAGCAGGGGTGTGGTCAGCGCGAGGGTGTACACCGGATTGCTCAGGAAAAAGCTCAGCAGCCCGGCCGGGTTGTAAAGAATCAGCCAGATCAGGTACAGGGTTCGGTGGATCACGAACTGAAGTGCGAGCATCACGATGGTCTCGAGCAGTTGCGCGGGGTTGTGCGCGTACATCGGAATCAAGGTCTCCACCCGGGACAAGAACATCGACAGGCTCGGATGCATCGACCAGCCCTGCGGCGAAAACGGGTTGAACGGAAACAGGGCTTCCAGCCATTCCTGAAGGTTTTGCGGCAGTGCGGTTCCCATGATGTACGGATTGCCGCCGCTCATCCCGGAGCCACCGCTCATGCCGGCGTTCATGATCTTCGGGGCCGCCGTGGCCTGCGGCGCGGAAGCAACGGCGGTTGTCGAGACGGCCTGATACGTGCTCATGGTGGTGGCTGCCTGCACCCACATTCGCGAATAGTCCGCCTCGTTCAGCGCGATCGGAATAGTGTTGACGCCAAAGAAATTCGTCGAGACCAGCGCCGCGTGCAACGCGTGGTTGGCGGCCAGCTCGCCCAGCGTCGGCATCGCCGCCAGGGCGGTCGTGTAGGCGGTCGCGGCGGTTTCCTGCCGTGCGGCCATTGCGGCGCTGTCCGCGCTGGCCTGCGTCAGCCAGGCCACGTAAGGGGCATGAGCGGCCGCATACTGGGCGGCGCTGGGTCCTTCCCAGGCTCCGGCTTGAACCTCATCGAGCAGCGCGGTCAGTTCGCTGGCGGCTGCGGCATATTCGGTGCTCAGTGAGCTCCAGGCGCCCGCCGATGCCAGCAGCGGCCCGGGTCCGGGCCCGCTGGACAGCAGCGCCGAATGGATCTCCGGCGGGAACGCCATCCAGATCGGCGCGGTCACTGCCGGCCTTTCCAATTACAAGGTGTTGCAGTGGCTTTCGAAACGACCCGTGCGTGACCGCCATGGGGGCCGCGACCCATCACCGGCTGACTCCTTTCGGCCGCTGTAGCGAGGCCTGAAGCCATGAGTGTATGCCGGCTGATATCCGCAAATGCGGAAATAACGCTGGAAAGTTCCTGTATATACGGAGCGAATGGGCTGTGGCGCCGCTTGGTCGACGTCGATCAGCTGGTGCTCGTCATGCGAGCGACGACGCGCATGGCGCCACGGCTGAGGGAGTGGCGTATTTGCTGGGCGGGGGACTGCGGGATGGGGTGGGGTGGGGTGCCGAGCCGCGGGAATAGGGCCAACGCGTTGGTGTGCTCGATAGCACCACGGGTGCTGGTGTCGAGGGCTGGGTAGGTTTCCAATCCGGCGGCGAACAGTTTGCCGACGGCGACCGGGGCGAACGGCCAGTCCGATCCGAAGGTGATGTGCCCCGGTCTGGCGAAGGCCAGCAGCGAGGGTAGCGCCGCCGCGCTGGAGGATAGCGCGGTGTCGAAGTAGAAGCTGGAGAAGTCGTCGAGGACATCGGCGAAGCTGCGACCGGTGTCGGCCATGATAGCCATCGCCATCCGGTGACTCGCATAGGGCACGAACCCGCCCGCGTGGCTGAGCAGGAACCGGATGTTGGGATACCGGTTCCGAATACCGTTGCGCACCAACAGGTAGGCAGATCGAGTGGTGTCCAGCAGGAAGTCGGCCGCGAACGGGGCAACGCCGGGCACGGTGGGTCCTGGCAATTCGGCCGGATGGATGAACACCACGGCGGAGCGATGGTTGAGGGCGTCAAACAGCGCGTCCTGCCCGTCCTGCCCGACGTACACGCCCGCGTTGTTGGCCAACAGTACCACCCCGTCGGCGCTCAATTCGTCAAGTGCACGAACGGTTTCTGCGACCGCAGCGTCGACGTGCGGCATCGGCACGGTGGCGAAGAATCCGAATCGGTCGGGCTGCGCCGCCGCCAGTTCGGCGGTGTAGTCGTTGAGGTCGCGTGCCAGCGCGGCGGCGTCGGCCGGCTCGGACAGGAAGGTGGTGCCGGGCGTGGATACCGACAGGATGGCGGTCCCGACGTCGAGCTCGGCCATGGTCTGCAACGACGCCTCCGGGCTCCAGTCGGGCAGTGCTCGTCCGCCGGCTTCGTCGATCCCTTTCTGTTGGAGTGCTTTCCGGTAGTCGGGTGGGATCAGGTGGTGATGGGTGTCGATGCGCAGCATTGCGAGCTCCTTTGGGTCAGTCGTCGGGGATTCCGGTGCGCGCGAGGGCGGGTACGGTGTTTTCTCGGTGCAGCAGCGAGATGGCTGCGGACTTGAATTGGGCCAGTTTGTCGATGATGGTCTGGCCCTCCGGGGTATGACCCCAGATGCTAATTCCTTGGTATGTCGTTGGTTCCCAAGTGTTCTCGTCGACGAGGACAGGGTTCCAGCCGACTTCCCATTCGAATCCCGAGGGCGAGATGGCGTAGTAGGACAGTTCCCGGTTGTTGGTGTGCTGGCCCACCGACAGCGCCATCTTGAACCCGAGCGCTTTGACTCGCTGATACGACGCGGTCATGTCGTCGAGGTCGCCGACCTGGATGTTGCAGTGCTGGATTCGAGTGCGGATCGGGTTGATGGGCAGCCGGTTGGCCGCGGCGATCGCCACCGAATGGTGACGCTGGTTGACCCGCAGGAAACGGATCTTGAACTTGAGGCCGCTGATCGTCTCGTCGATGTAATCGCTTGAGCGGGCATCGAAGACGGTGTCGTAGTAACCGCGCATCTGCTGCGGCTCCTTCGACACGATCGCCACGTGACCCATGCCGCCTTCGCCGGTGACGAAGCCGCCGCCCACCCGCATGTCCAGTGGCGTATGGCCGGTACGGGCCCGGGTGAAGATCTCGTGTGCTAGCCCGTTGGGGCCGGGGAACCGCACCAAGCGGTCGACACCGCGCAGGGCGGCCTGCTCGGGCGTGCCCTCGGTGACGGGCACCTCGTGCCGGGTGAGGCGGGCGAGGATTTCCTCGAACGTGGCGTGGTCGTCGAGTTGCCACCCGAGAGCGGTGACGTCCTCGCCCGCGCCGCGCTGCAACAGGAACCGGCATGCGTTGTCGTCGAGCCGAAACCGCATGGCGTCGGGCAGGACGTCGTCGAGGTGCATGCCGATGGCGTCGCGGCCGAACCGGCGCCAGTCGGCGAACCTGTCCGTTTCGATGACGATATAGCCGAGGTGAACGTTGCCGAAGATGTTCATTGGGCGAAAACCGATGCGTTGTCCAGAAATTCGGTGACGAGCTTGTTGAACAGGTCGGCGCGCTCCCACTGCACCCAGTGGCCGGTGCGCGACGTCATCACCAACTCGGCATTGGGCATCAGATTGAGCAGCATCGGCCCGCCCGCCGGACGGTTGACCTTGTCGTCGCGCCCCCACAACACCAACGTCGGCGTGCGGAGTCGCTTCAGCCGGCGGTCGCGGGTGAGATCCATGCGCCACAGTGTGCGCAGCGCCATCGGGCCCGATGGGCGGCGCAGCGGCGGATCCGCCACCACTTCCGGATCGATGGAGGCTTGGTAGCGCAGGTCGATCAGCTCGTCGGGCACCGAGGCGCCGTCGTACACAAGGTAATTGCGGATGAAAGCTTCCAGCTTGTCGCGGCTGGGCCCGCGACCGCCGTAGTAGGCCAGGAGGCTGTTCAGACCGGCCGTGGGAAGTCCCCGGGTGGTTCCGATGCCGCCGGGGCCCATCAGCACCAGCTTGCCCACCCGCCGGGGATTGTCGAGGGCCAGACGCAGAGCACACGATCCGCCGTAGGAGTTGCCCACCAGGTGCGCGGAATCGATGCCGAGCTCATCGAGCAATCCGCGCATCGTGTCGGCGAGGTATCCGAACGGGTC
>Ga0164242_10005671_pt1 | contig 13866 bp, 15 predicted proteins | sample OricomgcompostMG_FD_108783 | JGI IMG/M metagenome (GOLD analysis project Ga0164242, IMG submission 108783) | Miracle-Growth compost microbial communities from Emeryville, California, USA - Original compost - Miracle growth compost (MG) ...
CGCCTGCCGCGCGGCAAAGGCTACCGCTCGCGCTTCATCCCGCTCGAACTCGCGCCCGGCCTGACGCCGGAACAGCAGGCGCGCGCAATCAATGCCGCGATGGAAGAAGTGATTGCGCAATGTCCGGCGCAATACTTCTGGAGCTACAACCGCTACAAGAAACCCAAGGGCGTGGATGCGCCCGACGTGGATGCGCCCGGCGCCAACGGAGCGGCCTCATGATCATGCGCCTGCTCGTGCTGCTGATGTGGCTGCTGCACTGGCTGCCGCTGCCCTTGCTCGGGCGGCTGGGCGCGGCGATCGGCAGGCTGCTGTTTCTCACCAAGAAAAAGCGACGCAACATCACGCTGACCAATCTGCGGCTGTGCTTTCCGCAATGGACGGAAGAACGGCGCCGCGCCGTCGCGCGACGGCATTTCGAGAATTACGCGCGCAGCGTGCTGGAACGCGGCATCCTGTGGTGGGCGTCGGAAGCGCGGCTGCGCCGCCTGATCCATGTCGAGCCGCGCGTGCCGCTCGATGAAATCGCGGCCAAGCCGACCATCCTGCTGTGCCCGCACTTCATCAGCCTCGACGTCGCCGGCGTCGCCGTGATGCTGGAATCCTCGCTGTGCTCGATCTACACCAAGCAGCTCAACGAAGTGTTCGACAGGGTGCTGCGCAAGGGCCGCTCGCGCTTCCGTCCGGTCAAGCTGTTCTCGCGCGCCGAAGGCGTCAAGCCCATCATCCGCGCGATGCGCGAAGGCCTGCCTTTCTTCATGCTGCCCGACATGGATTTCGGCGCGAAGGACGCGGCCTTCGTGCCCTTCTTCGGCATTCCGGCGGCGACGCTGACCGCGCCGGCGCGCATCGCCGCCGCCACCGGCGCGCATGTGATTCCGGTGGTGGCGACTTATCTGCCGCACTACCGCGGCTGGACCGTGCGCTTCTACCGGCCGTGGGAAGATTATCCGGGCGACGACGTGGTCGCCGCAACGCGCCGCATGAACGAATTCATCGAAGCGCGCGCGCTCGAAGCGCCGGCCGAATATTTCTGGACGCACAAGCGCTTCAAGACGCGCCCCGCAGGCGAGCCCGGCTTTTACCAGCGCAAGGACATCGGCGACTAGCCGTGCGCTCGCGCGGCGACGCATCCTCCGCATCGCCGCCGCTATAATCGCAGCATGAAACTCAAATTCACGAAAATGCACGGCGCCGGCAACGATTTCATCGTGATCGACGCCATCCACCAGACGGTCGATCTGACGCCGGAGCAATGGCGCAGGCTGGCCGATCGCCGCTTCGGCATCGGCGCCGACCAGATCCTGGTGGTGGACAAGGCGCAGCGCGAAGGCGTGGATTTCCGCTACCGCATCTACAACAACGACGGCGGCGAGGTCGAGCAATGCGGCAACGGCGCGCGCGCCTTCGTCCGTTTCGTGACCGAGAAACACCTGACCGACAAGTCGGCGATCAGGGTCGAGACGCTGTCCGGCGTGATCGAGCCGCGGCTGGAAGCCGACGGCCAGATCACGGTCGACATGGGCGCGCCCATCCTGACGCCGGAAGACGTGCCCTTCGACACCTCCGGCCTGCTCGGCAAGGTCGAGGAACAGGACACGCTGTGGCCGCTGGACGTGAAAGGCGAGACGACCTGGATCTCGGTGATCTCGATGGGAAATCCGCATGCGGTGCAACTGGTCGCCAATGTCGACAGCGCGCCGGTCGAAACGCACGGCGCACTGATCGAACGGCATCGCCGCTTTCCGAAGCGCGTCAACGCCGGCTTCATGCAGGTGCTCGAACGCCACCGCATCCGCCTGCGCGTGTTCGAGCGCGGCGCCGGCGAGACGCTGGCCTGCGGCACCGGCGCCTGCGCGGCAGTGGTCGCCGGCATCCGGCGCGGCCTGCTCGATTCGCCGGTCAAGGTCGAGACGCGCGGCGGCGAACTGACGATCGCCTGGCCCGGCGAAGGCGCTTCCGTCATGATGAGCGGCCCGGCGGTGACGGTATTCGAAGGCGAAATCGAACTCTGATGCAGGCGCGCGCCGCCTTCGCCGTCTTCTCACGCCGCTTTTGTAGTTACAATCACGACGCGCCATCATCCACTTTCAAAAACGATCAAGATGACTTCTCCACTGGATTCCAACGCCGTTGCCGACTACCTGCTGAACAACCCGCATTTCTTTGAAGAGCATGCGGAAGTGCTGGCGCAGGTCAGACTGTCCAGTCCGCTCGGCGGCCGCACGCTGTCGCTGCAGGAACGCCAGATGGACGTGATGCGCGAAAAGCTGAAGCTGATGGAATTGCGCCTGGCCGAGCTGATCCGCATCGGCCAGGAAAACGACGGCATCACGCACAAGCTGCACGAATGGACGCGCGCGCTGCTGCTGGCGCGCAATGACGTCGACCTGCCGCACACGCTGACCACCGGCCTGCAGGACATCTTCAAGGTGCCGCACGCGACGCTGCGCCTGTGGAGCGTGGCCGAAGAATATGCGCACACCTGGTTCGCGGCGCCGGTGTCGGAAGATTCGCGCCTATTTGCCGGCGGCCTGAGCGTGCCCTTCTGCGGCGGCAACAACGATTTCGAGGCCGCTTCCTGGCTGGAAGACGCGCCGGCCATCCAGTCGGTCGCGCTGGTGCCGCTGCGCCGCGAAGACACGCAGGAAGCCTTCGGCCTGCTGGTGCTGGGCTCGCCGGACGCCAGCCGCTTCACTTCCGACATGGCAACCGACTTCCTCGACAATATCGGCCGCACCGCCAGCGCCGCGCTGTCCTGCCTGCTGGACTGATCCGCGATGCAGGCCGATATGAAACAGGCATCCGATGCGGCGCCTGATCATGTCGGCGCCTGGCTCGACAGCCTGAAAGGCGAGCGCCAGCTCGCCAGGCTTACGGTCGAGCATTACGGCCGCGACCTGCGCGAACTGTCCGCGCTGGCACAGGAAGCCGGCGTCGCGATTCCCGCGCTCAACCACTTCCACATCCGCAAGTTTGCCGCGCAGCTGCATGCGCACGGCGCCAATGCGCGCTCGATCGCGCGCAAGCTGTCGGCCTGGCGCAGTTACTTTCGCTGGCTGTCCGAGCACAATCTGGTCGGCGCCAATCCGGTCGACGGCATCAAGCCGCCCAAGCGCGGCAAGCCTCTGCCGAAAGCGCTGTCCGCCGACGACGCGGTGCGCGTGGTGGCGGAAAAACGTCCGGGCGACGCCGGCGACGGCGCGGCGCAACTGTGCAATCGCGCGATGTTCGAACTGCTGTATTCGAGCGGCCTGCGCGTGTCGGAACTGGTCGGCCTCGATCTGCACTACGCGCGCGAAGGCGATTACGTGTCCGCCGGCTGGCTCGACCTTGCCGAGCGCGAAGTGCATGTGACCGGCAAGGGCAACAAGGCGCGCAGCGTGCCGGTCGGCGAACATGCGATCGCCGCGCTGCAGGCCTGGCTCGCGGTGCGCGGCAGCCTGCAGAAAGGCGATCCGCATGCGCTCTTCCTCAGCGAGCGCGGCGGCCGCATGTCGCCGCGCGTGGTGCAGCTGCGGCTGAAGGCGCATGCGCGCGCGCTCGGCCTGCCGGTCGACGTGCATCCGCACATGCTGCGCCATTCCTTCGCCTCGCACGTGCTGCAATCCTCGGGCGATTTGCGCGCGGTGCAGGAGATGCTCGGCCATGCCTCGATCTCCGCCACCCAGGTCTACACCGCGCTCGACTTCCAGCGCCTGGCGCAGGTCTACGATGCCGCGCATCCGCGCGCGAAGAAAAAGCCGGGCTGAGCTCCTTTTCCATCGCGCCACCCTTTTGCAACAGAATTGCAGCTGCGGCATAATCGATCCATCTTCCCGATTCCGGATACCGCCATGAAAAAGTCTGTCGCGGCGAAGTCGCCGTCCAGGGCCGCAGCGCGCTTCCACGCGATGGCGGAGGCGCAGCTGCGCGACAGCCGTGTCCGCGTCACCGATGCGCGCGTCAAGGTGCTGGCCGCGCTGCTCGGCGCGCCATATGCGTACTCGCACCAGGATGTGCAGGACACGCTGGCCGACATGGATCGCGTGACGCTGTACCGCGCGCTCGATTGTTTGACCGATGCCGGCCTCGCCCACAAGATCGCCGGCGACGATCGCGTGTTCCGCTACAACGCCGCGGCCGAAGCGCACGAGCACGGCGACAAGTCGGCGCCGCAGCACCGGCACGGGCATTTCAAGTGCACGCGCTGCGCGCGCGTGTTCTGCATAGACAGCATGGATGCCTCGGCCGACGCCGCCTTGCGCAAGGAATTGCAGAGCGCGCTGCGCGCCGCGCTGGGCAGGGATTTCCGCAGTCACGACATCGAACTCACCATCAAAGGCTGGTGCGCCGATTGCGCGCACCGGCACCACGCATAGCCATCACCATGTCACTGATACCCGCCACCATCCTGACCGGCTTTCTCGGCGCCGGCAAAACGACGCTGCTGAACCGCATCCTGAACGAAGCGCACGGCTACAAGATCGCCGTGATCGAAAACGAATTCGGCCAGGAAAACATCGACAACGAGATCCTGGTCCACGACAGCAGGGAACAGATCGTCGAGATGAACAACGGCTGCATCTGCTGCACGGTGCGCGGCGACCTGATCGCCGCGCTGGCCAACCTGGCGCAAAGGCGCAACAAGGGCGAGCTCGACTTCGACCACGTCGTCATCGAAACCACCGGTCTCGCCAATCCGGGTCCGGTCACGCAGACCTTCTTCATCGACGAAGAGGTCGGCATGCATTACCTGGTCGACGCCGTCATCACCGTGGTCGACGCCAAGCATGCGATGCAGCAGCTCGACCGCCACGAGGAAGCGCAGCGCCAGGTCGGCTTTGCCGATCGCCTGCTGCTGTCCAAGACCGATCTGGTCGACGCCGACGCGCTGCGAACGCTGACCGAACGCCTGAAGCGCATCAACCCGCGCGCGCCCATCGTCAGCGCCGACTTCGGCCGCGTGCCGATCGCCGAGGTGCTGGACCTGCGCGGCTTCAATCTGAACGACAAGCTCGAGCTCGATCCGGACTTCCTCGCCGCCGAAGACGAAGAGCACGAGCACGTGCATGACGAGCATTGCAGCCACGATCACCACGATCACGGCCACGCGCACGACCATCACCACGGCCACCACAGCGACAACGTCGCCGCCTTCGTGTTCCGGAGCGATCGCCCTTTCAACACCGCGAAGCTGGACGAATTCCTCGGCGGCCTGGTGCAGGTCTACGGCCCGCAGATGCTGCGCTACAAGGGCGTGCTGTGGATGGAAGGCGCCGACCGCAAGGTCATCTTCCAGGGCGTGCACCAGCTGCTGGGCACCGACGTCGGCGGCAAATGGGGCGAAAACGAGACGCGCGGCAGCAAAATCGTCTTTATCGGACAGAATCTGCCGAAAGAGATTTTTCTTCGCGGTTTGCAACAATGTTTGGTATAAACTATGCCGGTTTTGAGCTCTGCAGGGTGCGCGCCCGCATGACGCGAAGCGTCTGATCGCACGCGGCGGCACGACAAGATCGAGGTGTTGGCAAGTTCGTCTAGGGACAGGGGACCATGAACGCAACCGTCGCAAAATCAGCCAAAAGCACAAAAAAAATCGCGGGCACGACATCACGCGCAAAACCTGCCGCAAAGCCGGCTGCGAAAAAAGCCGTCGCAAAGAAGGCCGCCAGACCCGCCGCCAAATCGGCGGTGAAAACTTTTGCGAAAAAGGCAGTCAAAGCATTGACCAAATCGCTGACGCCGGCGAAGAAGTCGGCTGCCAAACCGGCTGCCAAAAAATCGCCGGCGAAGAGTACGGTAAAATCGACCAAGACAGCAGCAAAGACCAAGGTGCCCAGCGCCGCCAGATCCGGCGCGGCAAAGACGGCGAAGAAAGCGGCGACACCCGCCGCCAAGGCAAAGCCGGCCGTCAAACCTGCAGCAAAGAAGACTGCGACCACTGCCAAGACACCCGCCAAGGTGGCCGCAACGAGGACAACAAAGGCGTCGCCGTCCGCTCCAGTCGCCACGAAAAAGGCAGCGCCCGGATCGAGCGGCAGAATTGAACAACCCGTAGTTTCGAAAGCAAGCGAAGTGGCAACCAAGACAAGCAAATCGACCCCGACCGCCGAAAATCCAGGTGCGCTGTTATCCGAGCAGGAAATCCTGAAGATGAGCGAGAAGGATTACATGAATCCCGCCCAGCTCGCCTTCTTCAAGCATCGTCTGCAGGAACTGGAAAAGGAACTGCTGAAGAACGCCGACGAAACCACCGAGCACCTGCGCGAAACCGTGCTGGTGCCGGACCCGGCCGACCGCGCGACGATCGAAGAGGAACACGCGCTGGAACTGCGCACGCGCGACCGCGAGCGCAAGCTGCTGAAGAAAGTCCAGCAATCGATCGCCGCCATCGATTCCGGCGACTACGGCTGGTGCGAAGAGACCGGCGAGCCGATCGGCATTCCGCGCCTGCTGGCGCGCCCGACCGCGACGCTGTCGCTGGAAGCGCAGCAGCGCCGCGAGCTGAAGCAGAAGCTGTACGGCGACTGAGGATTCGTTTCGCCGGCGGCAATCGCGCGCGGTACTGGCCGCGCGCTTTGTTTTTTCATAGAATGCAACACTGTTGCAAATCATTGCCTGACTCGCATCGCCTCGGCACCCGGGCCGCGATGCGGCCGCAAAGCAGAAACCGCCCTTGAAACCAGCTACCCTCCCCTACATCGCGCGCGCAGCGCGACGCTGCGCAAGGCCGCGCGAGCAGACGCGCTACGAGACCGCGCGCACAGGCTTCGCTGCGCTGCTGCTGGCGATGCTGCTGTTCTCGCAGTGGATGGGCATGCAGCACCGGATCGCGCACGCCGGCTGGATAGACGGCCATCCGCCGGGACTGCAGTCCGGCCATCCATCCGGGCAGAACGACATCGGCGCAGACGGCGGCGAGCGCAAGCTGCACGCGCCGCATTCCTGCTCGCTGGTGGACGGCACGGCGCTGGCCGACATGGCGCCGAGCTTCTTCTTCCTTCCGCCCGCGGCGGATTGCGCGCAGGTTCTCGCGCTCTGGCTGGCGTACCGCTCCTGGGACGCGCCGCTCACTTCCTTCTTCCTCTCCCGCGCACCGCCGGCAATCGGATAACACCGTCATCCGTCAGGTCCCCTGCCGCTCGCTCCGGGCGGCGGCGATCTTCTGCCATTGCCATCTTCGAGAGAACCTCATGAATTTCCAACGCACGCTGTTGGCAAGCGCGGTGCTGTCCGCGCTTGCTTCCCTTTCTTCGCCGGCCCGGGCGCAAACCGCGCCGGCTGCCGATGATGCGGTCACGACGCTGCCCACCGTCGTTGTAACCACGCCGTTTCAGGATGACGAAAACGCGCAAGTGCTCGCGCCCGCCACCGTGCTGCGCGGCGACGCGCTGAAGGACAAGCTCGGCAATTCGCTGGGCGACACGCTGTCCGACGAACTCGGCGTGTCGGCCACCGCCTTCGGCGCCGCCGCCTCGCGCCCGGTGATCCGCGGCATGGGCGGACCGCGCGTGAAGATTCTGCAGAACGGCATGTCCATCCTCGATGCCTCGGGCCTGTCGGACGACCATGCGGTCGGCGGCGAAGCCTCGACCGCCAACCAGATCGAAATCCTGCGCGGCCCGGCTGCGCTGTTGTACGGCTCGGGCGCGATCGGCGGCGTGGTCAACATCATCAACAACCGCATTCCGACCGAGCTGAACCGCAAGCCGACCGGCGAAGCCGAAGTGCGCTACGGCAGCGTCGACCATGCGAAGAGCACTTCGCTGTCGGTCGACGGCGCGGCCGGCGACATCGGCCTGCATGTGGACGGCAATCTGCGCGACACCGACGACTATAAAATCCCCGGCGACGCGGTGCCGAACGATCCGTCGTCCGGCTCCGGCCGGCTGCCGAATTCCTTCACGCGCGCCAACAGCCTGGGCATCGGCGCATCCTACATCCAGAGCTGGGGCCACATCGGCGCCTCGGTCGGCGTCAACGACGACCGCTACGGCATCCCGACGCCGGAACAGTCCTATATCACGCTGAAGCAGACGCGCATCGATCTGGATGGCTTGATCAAGGATCCGTTCGGCGGCGCCTTCGAATCGCTGCGCGTCAAGATCGGCAATACCGACTACAAGCACACCGAGCACGAAGCCGACGGCACGCCGGACACCGACTTCAAGAACGATGCGATCGAAAGCCGCTGGGAATTGACGCACAGGCCGATAGACGGCTGGCGCGGCAGCTTCGGCCTGCAGACCGAGAACGCGAAATTCTCGGCGCTCGCGGCCGACGGCAGCGGACCGGAAACGGTGCCGGTGACGAAGACCGATTCGTTCGCCGGCTTCCTGGTCGAGGAACGCGATTTCGGGCCGCTGCGCGTCAGCGGCGGCGCGCGCCTCGAATCGGTCAGGCGCAGGCCGGATGCCTCGTCCGGCTTCCAGGGCCGCGATTTCAGTCTCGGCTCGTATTCGCTCGGCGGCCTGTGGCACTTCACGCCGGGCTACGCGCTGAATGTGACGGCGTCGGTCGCGCAGCGCGCGCCGGCGATCGAGGAGCTGTATTCGAACGGACCGCATGACTCGACCTCGACCTTCGACATCGGCGATCCGACGCTGCAGAAGGAAACCTCGCACAACATCGAACTGGGCTTGCAGAAGACCGAAGGCCTGCTGCGCTGGAAGGCGGACCTGTACCGCAACCGCGTGCAGAACTACGTCTACGGCCGCACCGCCGGCAGCGTCGACGAAACCGGCGCGGCCGACCCGGACGGCGAGTTCATGCAGCGCTTCTGGTCGCAGGGCGACGCCGTCATCCACGGCGCCGAGGCCGAAGTCAGCTACAACGAGCACGGCACGGGATGGTCCTGGCGCGCGTTTGCCGACACCTCGCGCGGAAAACTGGATCAGGGCGGCAATCTGGCCCTGCAACCGGCCACGCGCTATGGCGGCGACCTCGGCTACCGCAGCGGGCCCTGGCGTTCCGGCCTGACGCTGGTGCATGCGCAGCGCCAGGACCGGCTGGCCAGCTTCGAGCATTTCGCCGCGCCCTCGTACAATCAGCTGGATGCGGACTTTTCCTATACGCAGCGCGCCGCCTCGGCGATGCCGGTCACCTGGTTCCTGCTGCTGAAGAACCTGCTGAACGACGACATCCGGCTGTCGACCTCGATCCTGGCCGAGGAGGCGCCGCTGCCGGGCCGCAACGTGATCGTCGGCGTGCGCACCCGTTTTTGAAGCTGTATCGCCGATGCCGCATTTTTGGCTACACTAGCGGACTGCTGGCGGGCGGAGTCGGGTGACGACGCCCGCTTTGTGTTACCTTTTAACAGCACCGCATGAATTCGGCATCGCTTTGGATCGGGAGCCGGTCCAAAGCGTTTTTCAACCTGGCGCATCGTCGGTTCGACATCGGCGGCGCGCCACCGTAGCTCATCAGGATCACCGTGGGGATTTTCTCGTTATTCGGCAAGAAGGAAGATCAGCCTGCACGCAAGACGGCTGACACGCAGAAAAAGCGGGATGCCGCCCAGCGGGATGCCGCCCAGCGCGAAGGCGCGCTCGGCCCGAATACCAAGAGTCCGCTGGACGAGGCGCAATTGCAGCGCAAGGCGGCGCGCGCCGCCACCGCAATGAAGATCGACGAGATCGAATCGGAAATGTCGTCCGAATTCGTCAAGCCGCTGCCTTTCAGCGGCAACACGATGCCGGCGACTTTCCCCGACACGCTGACCCGCACGACCAACGTGCACCCCACCCGGCCGGGCGATACCGTGCCGCTCGAACACGTCACCACCAAGCTGCCCGAAATGGGCGACAGCACCGCCTTCCTGCTCAGCGCGGAAACGATCGCCCGTCCGGTCGCCATTTCGAGTTCGGAAGCGGCGCCCGTGATCGAGGAAGCCGCGATCCTGTTCGCCAACGGCCAGACCAAGCTGGTCGAACCCATCCTGACGCATGCGATCTCCGAAGAAGCGCCGCCGACGGTATGGGGCATGCTGTTCGACCTGTACCAGATCACCGGCCAGCGCGCGGCCTTCGAGAACCTGTCGATCCAGTACGCGCACAAGTTCGAGATGTCGCCGCCGACCTGGCTGGAAGGCGATGCCGCAGGGAATTCGCCCAAGGACGCGGCGCCGCGCGCGAGCGGCACGCCGAGCGTGGCCTTTTCCGGCAAGCTCGATGCCGGCATCATCAAGCAGCTGGAACGTGTCAGGAATCTGGCCGAACGCAGCAATGTGCTGAAGCTCGAATTCGTGCGCGTCACCGCGGTCGATCCGATCGGCTGCGGCCTGCTGCACAACGTGCTGATGAAGCTGCAGAAATCCGGCCACAACCTGATCCTGGTCGGTGCCGCCGAACTGGCGGAAAAGATCCAATCCATCCTGATGGTCGGCCGCCGCGACGAAACGGAAGCGCCCTGGCTGCTGATGCTGGAGCTGCTGCGCCTGCTGAACCGCGAGGCGGAATTCGAGGAGCGCAGCATCGACTATTGCGTGACCTTCGAAGTCTCGCCGCCGGCCTTCGTCTCGCCGCAGGACAAGGTCACCACCGAGCTCGAGGAAAGCGCCGCGCAGGACGAGGAAAACGCCGACCGCTTCGCGATGCCGATGGTGGTGGACGGCGCCACCGGCCCGCTGCTGCAACAGATCAACGCCTATGCCCACGAGCGCAACCCGGTCGTGCTCGATTGCTCGAATCTGACGCGCATGGACTTCAACGCCGCCGGCCAGCTGTTCGGCGGCCTGACGCCGCTACTCGCCGCCGGCAAGCAGATCGAGCTGTATCACCCGAACCATTTCATCGTCGCCCTGTGCGGCGTGATGGGCGTCAAGGACATGCTGAACATCGTGCAGCGCAAGGCCTGATCCTTGCGCGGCCGGCTCGGCCGCATGGCGATCTTGTAATTCTCCGGGCCACCCCCATACTTTGAAAAATCCGCGCCAGGCGGCATCCTTCAAAGGTCACACATGGAACAATTTCACGGCACCACCATCGTCTCGGTGCGGCGCGGCAATGCCGTCGCGCTCGGCGGCGACGGCCAGGTCACGCTCGGCAACATCGTCGTCAAGGGCACCGCGCGCAAGGTGCGCAAGGTGTACAACGGCAAGGTGCTGGTCGGCTTTGCGGGCGGCACCGCCGATGCGTTCACGCTGCTGGAACGCTTCGAAGCCAAGCTCGAAAAACACCAGGGCAACCTGATGCGCGCCTCGGTCGAATTGGCCAAGGACTGGCGCACCGACCGCGTGCTGCGCCGGCTGGAAGCGATGCTGCTGGTGGCCGACCGCGAAACCACGCTGGTCATCACCGGCAACGGCGACGTGCTGGAACCGAACGACGGCATCGGCGCGATCGGCTCCGGCGGCGTGTACGCGCAATCGGCGGCCAAGGCGCTGCAGGAAAACACCGAACTGCCGCCGGCCGAGATCGTGAAGAAAGCACTCACCATCGCCGGCGAGCTGTGCATCTACACCAACCTGTCGCACATCGTCGAAACCCTGGACTGAGCGCCGATCACACGCCGCAACGCGGCTTCTCATCATGAACATGACACCCCAAGAAATCGTTTCCGAACTGGACAAGCACGTGGTCGGCCAGGGCAAGGCCAAGCGCGCGGTCGCCATCGCCCTGCGCAATCGCTGGCGCCGCCAGCAGGTCCCCGATCCGCTGCGCCACGAGATCACGCCGAAGAACATCCTGATGATCGGCCCCACCGGCGTCGGCAAGACCGAGATCGCGCGCCGCCTGGCGAAACTGGCGGACGCGCCCTTCATCAAGATCGAGGCGACCAAGTTCACCGAGGTCGGCTATGTCGGCCGCGACGTCGACACCATCATCCGCGACCTGATCGACATCGGCATCAAGCAGACGCGCGAAACGGAAATGCGCAAGGTGCGCGCGCGCGCCGAAGACGCGGCCGAAGACCGCGTGCTCGACATCCTGGTGCCGCCGCCGCGCGACTTCGGCTTCAGTTCGACGCCGGCGCCCGCCGACAGCGGCAGCGCCGCGCGCCAGACCTTCCGCAAGCGCCTGCGCGAAGGCGCGCTGGACGACACCGAGATCGAGATCGAGCTGGCCGACGCGGCGCCGACGATGGAGATCATGGCGCCGCCGGGCATGGAAGAAATGACCGAGCAGATCAAGAGCATGTTCTCCGGCGTCGGCGGCCAGCGCAAGAAGATGCGCAAGGTGAAGATCAAGGAAGCGATGAAGCTGCTGATCGACGAGGAAGCGGGCAAGCTGCTCAACGAAGACGAGCTGAAGCAGAAGGCGATCGCCAACGTCGAGCAGAACGGCATCGTGTTCCTCGACGAGGTCGACAAGATCGCGACGCGCTCCGAACACGGCGGCGCCGACGTCTCGCGCGCCGGCGTGCAGCGCGACCTGCTGCCGCTGGTGGAAGGCACGACGGTCAACACCAAGTACGGCATGATCAAGACCGACCACATCCTGTTCATCGCCTCCGGCGCCTTCCATCTGGCCAAGCCGTCTGATCTGATTCCGGAACTGCAGGGACGTTTCCCGATCCGGGTCGAACTGGAATCGCTGTCGATCGCCGACTTCGAGCGCATCCTGACCGGCACCGATGCCTGCCTGACGCGCCAGTACGAAGCGCTGATCGGCACCGAGGGCGTGAAGATCGAGTTTGCGCAGGACGGCATACAGCGCCTGGCGGAAATCGCCTATTCGGTCAACGAGAAGACCGAGAACATCGGCGCGCGCCGCCTGTACACGGTGATGGAAAAGCTGCTGGAAGACATGTCCTTCTCCGCCAGCGAGCAGTCGGGGCAGACGCTGACCATCGACGCCGCCTATGTCGACGGCAAGCTCGGTGCGCTGGCGGTCGACGAAGACCTGTCGCGCTATGTGCTGTAATTCCCGTCCGAAGAATCGGCATGCACGAAGCGCATGCCGAGCGCCTCTTCATCATGGCTAACAAGGCGCTCGCGAAACGCCAGAAGATGACGATACGCCTGGAGCCTTCGCAAAAGGCGCCGCGCAATCCCTTCGCGCTGGCCGCCAGGCAGCGGCTTGCCGGCCCGCACCAGAAGTCCGTTTCCGCCAAACGCCAACTGGAAAAACGCCTGCTGCAGAAAAAACTGGCGGCGAAAAAGGACGAGGAAGACAGCGAAGCATGAATCTGCGCGCCGGCGCCATCCCGCCGGCCGCTTGCCCATCACTCTCCCTCTTGCTATAAAAGAACGGAACGCTGCCCAGGTTCCGCGCTCTATACCACCATCAGACGAGGAGAAGATCATGGCGCTACCCCATGCCACATCCGGACAAGTGATCGACGTGCGGCCGCTCGGCGACAAGATGACGGAAGCCGTGTCGCATGCGCTGTTCAAGACCGAGCAGCTGGAACTGATACGGCTGGTGCTGCCGCGCGGCAAGGGCATGCCCGAGCATGCGGTGCACGGGCCGATCACGATCCAGTGCCTGGAAGGCAGCATCGAGCTGCACGCGCATCAGAAAATGCTGCTGCTGGAAGCGGGAGAGCTGGTGTATCTGGCGGGAGGCGAGCCGCATGCGCTGCGCGCGCTTGAAGATGCCTCGGTGCTGCTGACCATCCTGCTCAAGCACGACGGCAATCACGACTTTCCCGGCAACGCGCTGACGCAATCGGAAATGGCGCAGCGCGCGTCCTGAGCCACCGCTGACTGCGGCGTTTGTCGTTCCCGCGCAGGCCCGGCCGGCCGCACGGGAACTCGGAAAGACCTGCGCACCGCCACATCTGTCCGCTTATTCAAATAACACTGGATTCCCGCTTGCAGCGCGCATCGGCGCAAGCATGCGCCGACCCTTACGCAGGCGGCTGGCATGCCATTCCCTGCTTCACCCTGCGCGGGAATGACGTGCCTGGAAAAAAGAGGTCCGCTAGCGGCTAAGATTTTGC
>Ga0164242_10005672_pt1 | contig 13865 bp, 14 predicted proteins | sample OricomgcompostMG_FD_108783 | JGI IMG/M metagenome (GOLD analysis project Ga0164242, IMG submission 108783) | Miracle-Growth compost microbial communities from Emeryville, California, USA - Original compost - Miracle growth compost (MG) ...
AAATCTATCCCTGTCCCCAGCGGGTTGTGGCGCGATTGACTGGTGTTCGATCGTTCCGAGAGGAGTCGGAGATGGGCGAAGGAGATGTCGAGACGTTCGACAACAGGGGGCAGTGGGTCAATCGCGTTGTGGGAGCGCCCGAGCGTTCGCGAGGCTATTCCAGCCGTGCGGAGGCGATCGAGGCGGGCCGGGTGCTCGCCGAGCAACTCGGCGGGCGTCACATCGTGAATGACGCGGAATCGACGGGCACGATCACCGATCCGGGAGACTGAGCTCCGGCAAAGCCCTCGCACGGTCCTCGACACGCTCGTATGATGCCGGCCCCGTCCCTTTCCTGGTGTGGCTACCTCTCGCGGTCGGAGGATCCTGCGCCTGTCAAGTGGGCGCCTGCCGGCACGACTTTTGTCGTACGCACGTAGACGGCAAGCGCGATCCCGCCCGCTATCGCCACAAGCCCGAACACCGCAAACCCGGCAAAATACGCGCCCGTGGCCGCAAGGAGACTTCCCATGATCGGGCCGGCGACGATGCCGCCTGCGCCCGCCCCGATCCCGTTCATGATGCCGGTTGCCGATCCGACAGCGTGCGGTTTGAGCCGCATGACGGCAATGGCCCAGATGTTCGGGTTGTACGTCGCCGTGAAGTAGCCGAGGCCGAGACTGATGAGAATAAACTTCACGACCGGATCGCCGGCCAGAGGCAGGCATGCAACCAAGATGCCGCCGACGATCAAGCCTGATACTGCGATCAGTCCACGTTTGCCGGTCTTGTCGCTGATGGCGATCATGGGTATCGCGAGGGCGATTGACAAAAGGTACGGGACGGCGGCCAGCAGCCCGCTGAGGGTCGGGTTGAGTTTGAATCCCGCGACCGTCTGAGGGAGGAACAGCGTGATCCCCCAGAACAACAGACCGTTTGCGAAGTAGCTGAATACGACCAGGATGAAACTCCACCCGCCGAGTGACTGGAACGTCAGCTTCTCCTTCTCGGCAGTCGTCTCGGTTCGTATCACCAGGCTTCCGAACCGGGGAGCGGCCGGCCGCGACGTGAGGAACACGGCGTAGAGAGGCAGGACGACGACGAGCCCGATGCCCCCGAGAATCCAGAACAGCGCACGCCAGTCGAGCGCGGCATAGACCGGGGTGAGGATGAAGAATCCGAGCGCGAGCGAGATGTACTGGCCGTAGTACTCGATGAGCGCGCTGGCGCGGCTCATCTCGTTGTCCACGAACCACTCTTTGAGCAGGCGGAACTGTTGCGGCCAGTAGAAGCCCTCGAAGACTCCGATGGCGATCCGCAGGAACAGGAGGAATCCGACGTCGTTCGTGAAACCGATCAGCAACGTGCTGAGCGAGTAACCCGCGACCGAGATCACCAAGATCCACTTGGCGTCCATGCGCGTCGTGAGGAGTCCTCCGAGCAGGTTCGAGACGAGGTATCCCCAGAAGAATGCCGTCAGCACCAGGCTCGAGGTCTCGGCGAAGTTGCTGCCGGAGAACCCGAGGTCCCGCGCGGCACCGCTGATCCCGATGGAGAGATTCGACCGGTCGAGGTAGGCGACGAAGAGGCCCACCGCCAGAAGCAGGCCGATTTTGGTCCACCGGCCCCGTCGTTGGTCGACCGTACCGGTCAGGTCATTGCTCATTGTTATCGTGCTCCTTCGCAAGATGGGGGATTCTTATTTGCCATAACGATTCAGAAGGTCTCGGTCGATCTCGATTCCGAGGCCGGGGCCGTCGGGAACCTGGATCGTCGGACCTGTTTCTATTCCCGCCAACCCGTTACGGAACGGGTTGGGTGCTTGATCGAGTTCAACGACGATCGCTTTCCTGCCCATGGACGGTGTGACCGCCGACAGCGCCGTGATCACCTGCAGGCCGGCCGCGATGCTGACGGATGACCCCCAGACGTGCGGCAGCGTCGGTATCGCGTGGGCACTCGCCATGCCCGCGATCAAGAGGGCTTCCCGAATTCCGCCGCACGCTGTGACGTCCGGCTGCAGGATGTCGACGGCTCGGGTTTCTATCAGCTCCCGAAAGCCCCATCGGGTGAACTCGGACTCGCCCGCGGCGATCGGCACGGGCGACATCGCCCGAATCTCCCGGTAGCCTTGGAGATCCTCCGGGAGCACGGGCTCCTCGAAGAACCACAGACCAGCTGCTTCCGTTTCGCGCAGGAACCGCTTGGCCTCCGCTGTTGTGAACCCGCGATTCGCATCGGCCGCCAAGTGGGCGTCCGGGCCCAGGGCAGCTCGCACTCGATGGACTCGCTCGGTATCGGCCGACAGGTCCGCGCCGACCTTCATCTTGAAGTCGCTGTAGCCGAGCTCGAGGAGCGCGGCGGCCTCGCCCTCGATGTCGCCGGCCCAGACTCCGTCGTAGTAGAAGGCCGAGGCGTAGCTGCGCACCGTATCGACCCGGCGGCCCCCGAGCAGACGGCTGATCGGCACGCCCAAGGCCTTTCCTGCGATGTCCAAGAGCGCGATCTCAATGCCCGAGATCGCGGAGACGGAGATTCCCTTCCGGCCCCACTCCCGGTTCTTGTTGTACATGCGATGCCACAGCTCGACAGACTCTCCCGGATCGCATCCGACGAGCAGCGGAGCGAAAACCGATTCGATGAGAGTCGCGTTCGCTTCTGCCGGCCCGAAGCATTCACCCCACCCCGTGATGCCGTCATCCGTCGTGATCTCGACGATGCAACTGCTCCGCGATTTCCAATGCCATTGCGACATGCCAAATGGGACGTCAAGCGTATCGGCAATGACATGGGTGATGACGGCTTCCACCTTCATAGCGACTCACCTCGACGAAACCCGACGGACTCGCGGCGGACCAGCACGCCCGGCGCCACGGCGTGATTCTTGTTGACGGCGGCATTACCGCCTACCAATTCCTTCATGAGCTGACCGGCCAAATGCCCGAACTCCTCAACCGGCTGGGCGATGGACGTGATCGACGGGTGAGTCGCCCGCATCCACCCTGCATCCGTGAAACCGACGACGGATACGTCGTCCGGACAACGAAGACCATGGTCATGGATCCCTTCCAGAATGCCCTCGGTGATCGGACCGTTGAAGCCGACGATCCCCGTTGCTTTGTGGTGCTCACGACGCAAGAACTTTGTGGTTGCCTTTCGCCCCGCCTCAGCACTTCCGTCCGTATAGATGACATCGGCATGGCATCCAGGATTTCTAGCAACCGCAGCATCGAGTCCGGCTTCGCGCAGCTGGGTGGTGGAAACGCTGGAGCGCCCCAGCACCGCCGCGATGTGCTGGTGTCCATGGTCGAACAGCTCCTGCGCCGCGATTGCGAACGATTCAGACTCATTGGTCTGCACTGTCGGCACGGACAGGTTCGGAAGCGTGCGGCTCACCAGCACAACATTCTTGAACGCAGCAACGTCCTTCTCGCCGAAGCGGCTGCCGGCCGCGGGTACGAGAACGAGTCCCGTCGGCCGATACGACAGCAGCAGCTCGAGTTGCCGTGCCTCGAGATCCGGGTCGTCGTCGCAGTTGAGCAGGAAGACCGCCAGCCCGGAATCGCGCAGCTCGCGTTCCAACGCACGATGGAGGCGGGCATAGAACGGGTTGCCCACGTCCGCGACCACCAGCCCGACCACCGGGCTTTGGGTCATCCGCAAGCTTTTCCCGATCGCGTTCGGCCGGTACCCGAGCGTGTCGACGGCCGTGAGTACTTTGCGCCGCGTCTCCTCGGTGGCATACCCGCGGCCGTTGAGTACCCGAGAAACGGTCTGAGCGCTTACCTGTGCCATCTCTGCCACATCCCACACCGTTACGCTGCGACGCTTAGCACCCATCGAAGATGCCCCTGTCTGTACTGAGCATGGACCAGCCTCTCGTGAAGTAGGTTATCGATAACCTATACCCTACCGGCGCGCCATGCAATGGGTCGGACAGGCCGCGCCCTTTCGATGGCCTCCCGGCAGCCACGTCCCCTCGCGCTAGTCTGAGTAGCGCTGAAATCGCACGACGCGGGCGGGGAGGAGTCAGCACGATGTTCTACTGGCTCATGAAGCACGTGCTCGCCGGGCCGCTACTGAAGGCCGTGTTCCGGCCGTGGGTGGTCGGACTCGAGAAGGTGCCGAAGACCGGTGGCGTCATCCTGGCCAGCAATCACCTGTCGTTCATCGATTCGATCTTCCTTCCCCTAGTCGTCGACCGAAACGTGTCGTTCCTGGCCAAGAGCGAGTACTTCACGCGGCGCGGCATCCGGGGCGCGTTGACACGGGCGTTCATGAACGCCACCGGCCAGCTGCCGATCGACCGCTCAGGCGGAAAGGCGTCCGAGGCATCGCTCGTCACCGGACTCGGTGTGCTGAACCAGGGCGGCGTGCTCGGCATCTACCCGGAGGGCACTCGCAGCCCCGACGGCAAGCTCTACCGCGGGCGCACGGGCGTCGCCCGGATGATCCTGGAGGGTCACGTTCCTGTGATCCCGGTGGTCATGGTGGACACCGAGCACATCATGCCGATCGGCAGCAGGATGCCGAAGGTGCGTCGCGTCGGCATCATCTTCGGCGAACCGCTCGACTTCTCCCGGTTCGAGGGGTTGGAGGGCGACCGCTTCATCCTGCGTTCGATCACCGACGAGATCGTCTACGAGCTGCATGCCCTTGGCGGTCAGGAATATGCGGACGTCTACGCGTCGACGGTGAAGGAGCGCGCGACGCTTTCACGGTAGGCTCGATAATCGTGCTGAATCCCTCCGAGCCCGTCGTGCAGGCCGACGAGTCCGTGATCGCCGGGCTCGACCACTGGCGCACGCTGCCGATCAAGCAGCAGCCCACCTGGCCCGATCCGGATGCCGTCCATCACGCATCCGCGGAGCTCGCCACCCTTCCACCGTTGGTCTTCGCCGGTGAGGTCGACCAATTGCGCGAACGGCTCGCCGGTGCGGCGGCCGGTGGCGCATTCCTGCTGCAGGGTGGCGACTGCGCCGAGACGTTCGCCGGCGCGACCGCCGATCAGATCCGCAACCGCGTCAAGACCGTGCTGCAGATGGCCGTCGTGCTCACCTATGGCGCGTCCCTGCCCGTGATCAAGATGGGACGCATGGCGGGCCAATTCGCCAAGCCGCGCTCCAGCGACACCGAGACACGAGGGGGCGTGACGTTGCCCGCCTACCGCGGCGACATCGTCAACGGCTACGACTTCACTCCCGAGTCGCGTGCTGCCGACCCGGCCAGGCTGGTGCAGGGGTACCACACCTCTGCGTCGACGCTGAACCTGATTCGTGCCTTCACCCAGGGCGGATTCGCCGACCTGCGCGAGGTGCACAGCTGGAACCGTGGCTTCGCATCGAATCCGGCCAACCAGCGCTACGAGGGCCTGGCGAAGGAGATCGACCGCGCCATCCGGTTCATGGAGGCGGCAGGCGCCGACTTCGACGAACTCAAGCGAGTCGAGTTCTACTCCAGCCATGAGGGCCTGCTGATGGACTACGAGCGGCCGCTGACGCGGATCGACTCGCGCACCGGAACCGCGTACGACACCTCGGCGCACTTCATCTGGATCGGAGAGCGCACCCGTGATCTCGACGGTGCGCACGTCGACTTCCTCTCCCGGGTGCGCAACCCGATCGGCGTCAAGCTCGGGCCGACAACGACACCGCAGACCATGCTCGACCTGATCGACAAGCTCGACCCGCAGCGCGAGCCCGGCCGTCTCACCTTCATCACCCGGATGGGCGCCGGGAAGATCCGGGATGCCCTGCCGCCGCTGCTCGAGGCGATCAAGGCCAGCGATGCCCAGCCGCTCTGGGTCACCGACCCGATGCACGGCAACGGGCTGACCACGCCGACCGGGTACAAGACCCGGCGGTTCGATGACGTCGTCGACGAGGTCAAGGGGTTCTTCGAGGCCCACCGGGCGGCGGGAACGCACCCAGGCGGCATCCATGTCGAACTGACCGGCGACGACGTCACCGAGTGCCTCGGCGGGTCGGAGCACATCGACGAGGCCACCCTGGCGACGCGCTACGAGTCGCTCTGCGATCCGCGGCTGAACCACGTGCAGTCGCTCGAGCTGGCGTTCCTCGTCGCCGAGGAGCTCGGCGCACGCTGAGACGCGACATCCTCGGGGCGGATGCCGCGGCGCGGCAGTGTCGGCACGGCAGGGTCAGCCGGCGGCGCTGAACCCGAGGTTGATCTTGGTGCCCTTCGGCTGTTGCGTCTTTGCGTCCGGTGACATGGACACGACCTTGGTCAGCCCGTTCGGCACTGCATCCCAGAACGCCGAATAGGTGGGGACGAAACCGGCATCCGTGAGCGCCTTCTTCGCTTGATCCCTGTTCTTGCCGACCACGTCCGGCACGTCGAACAGCTGTGGACCCTTCGACACGGTGAGCACGATCGTGTCGCCCAGATGCACGGGCCCGTCCTTCTGCGGCGCAGAGCTGATCACATCGCCGTCGGCGACGCTATCGCTGTATTTCTCGTCGCCGACCTGCCCCTTCAGACCCACGGCATCCAGTGCCGCCTGAGCCTCTGCCGTGCTCTTGCCGTCCACGTTCGGCACGGCGCCGAGCGAGACCAGAAGGTCGACCGGCAGGCCCTTGAAGTAGCTGCCGCCCTTCGAGAGGTCCTGCTTGTCACCCGCGGCGGCGGCAGCGGAGATGACGACGTTCTTGTCGACCGTGGCGTCGAACTGCTGGGCGACGGCACCGACACGCGCGTGGGCGCCGGTGATCGCGGCCTTCGCCTTCTCGAGTGTCAGCCCGGCAAGCGCCTTGATCGTCACCGGCTGCCGGCCCTGCGAGACACTGATCGTGACGGCGCTGCCCTTGTGCACGGTCGTGCCTGCTCGCGGATCCGATGCGGTCACGTTACCCGGGGCGACAGTCGAGCTGTACACCTTTGCGGTGGCGACCCGGAACCCATCGTCGCGCAACAGAGCCTCGGCGGCTGTTGCCGATTTTCCGGCGAGCGACGGCACCGTCACTTGAGCGCCCGGCCCGGCCCCGAAGTACCAACCCGTGCCGCCGGCGACCGCGGCGAGCACCAGGATCAGGGCGAACAGCCACCAGCCGCGACCGGTGCGACGCCGCCCGACCGCTGCCAGCGCTGCGACAGCGTCGGTCGCCGATGCCTCGGCACGCACCATCGTCGTCGCGCCGAGGATCTGCGTGTCGCCGTCGATCAGCCCCGGGTCGGTCAGGCCCGGTTCCGCGAGCGCGGCGCCATCGGCCGGTTGCAGCACGAGAGTGCTCTGGATGCCCGTGGCACCATCGCCGCCCAGCTCGCGCTCCACCTCGAACAGTCGCTCGAGCATCACGCGGGCGTCACGGGGACGGTTCTCCGGTTCGCGTTCTGTCGCCCATCGTACGAGTCCATCGAGCTGAGCAGGAACATCAGGGCTCTTGCTGCTCGGAGCCGGCACGGTGTCATTGGCGTGTTGATAGGCGATCTGCATCGGCTGCTCGCCCTGGAACGGCTGCTGCCCGGTGAGCATCTCGTACATCATGATGCCGAGCGCGTAGATGTCGCTACGGGCGTCGGCGACGCCACGCGTGACGAGCTCGGGGGAGAGATAGGCGATGGTGCCGAGCAGGGCTTGGCCCGTTCCCGTGTTGTTCGAGACGGCACGTGCGAGCCCGAAGTCGCCGATCTTGATGCGGCCGTCGTCGGCGAGCAACACGTTCTCGGGCTTCAGGTCGCGATGCACGATCCCGGCCTTGTGCGCGGCCGCGAGACCGCTCAGCACGGCCTCCATGATGTCGAGCGTCTGCTCGGGAGTGAGTTTTCCGTAGTCCTGCAGCAGGTCGCGCAACGTGATGCCGGGCAGGTACTCCATCACGAGGTAGGCCATGTCGGAGTCCTGGCCCTGGTCGAACACGTTCACCACGTTCGGGTGCGCGAGCCGCGCTGCCGAGCGTGCCTCCTGCACGAACCGGCTCTTGAACGTGCTGTCGTCGGCGAGATGCCCGTGCATGACCTTGATCGCGACTCGCCGCTCCAGCCGCAAGTCGGTGGCGAGATAGACCGTGGCCATGCCGCCGCGCGCGATGCGTGAGCGCACCTGATACCGGCCGTCGATCAGACGGCCGAGCATCGGGTCGGTCTGGCCTGTGGTCACCGTACGAGTCTATGGATCGGGCCGCACCGGTTCCGCACAAAACACCGGGAACGCAGCGCAGACTCAGCCGAGCTCGCGCAGCCAGACACGCGCGGACGCCTCCCACTTCGCATACGAATCCGGATACGCCGAGACCTGCACAGCCTGGGCTGCCTCGGTGACGCTCATCGATTGCCAGCCGGGCACATCCAAAAGGCCCCGGGTGCGGCCGGGATTCGGATTGCCGGCACCGCCGAAGAACGCCCGCGCCGCATAGTCGGTGTCCATGATCTGGGCCGGCGTTCCCCAGCCCATGCTGGGTCGCTGCTGGAACAGCCCGAGCGAGTCCTGGTCGCCGTCATCGACGTTGCGCAGGCTCGACTCCTGGGCGGCCGCGGCCAAGCCGATGATCAGCCCGTAGTCGCTGACGCCCTCCGACCGGCCCACGCGAACGATCACGCCGGCGTTCACACGCTGCTCGTCGGAAAGCGCGACGATCGGGTGCGACGACGTCGGCAGCACCGGGGTCGGGGACGTCTGGATGGGGTGCCGATCGGCGACGGCGGTCATGGCCGGAGACGTGTCGGGCAGCACGATGGTATGTCCGGGGAAGATGATGCTTGACCGGTCGAGGCCGTTCGCCGTGAGGACGGCGTCGGTGCTCAGACCGTGTGCTTCGGCGATGCCGGAGATGGTGTCACCTGGGCGCACCACGTAGTGCCGCACGCTGCTGGGAGCCGGCGCGGCCGGGGCAGGTGCTTCCGTCAATTCGAGTTTCTGGCCGGGAAAGATCAGGCTTTTCCAGCTCAGCCCGTTGCGGGCCAGAACGCTCGCGGTCGACAGGCCGAACCGCGCGGCGATGTCGCTCACGGTGTCGCCGGACCGCACGACGTAGGTGCGCGGGGTCGCCGGCTGCTGCGCGGGCAGCGTCTTCGGCCGGGCCGCGCGGGATGCCTCGGCCGGCTTCGCACGGTCCGCTCGCCTGCCGAGCGGCGCGGCCTGAGCGGGGGAGACGAGGCCGACGGAGACCGCAACGGTGCCGATCATCGCGACCGGAATCGTCAGCAGCGCGGTGCGGATTCGGCGACCGGGCGAATCGGGCGAGCCGTGCCGAGCGCCGCGCGGCTGCTCAACGGGATCGCTCGACTCCGCTTCGAACGTCGACATGGAACCCCCTGACATCCGTCGTTCTCACCAACGGTGTCACAGCCCGCAACGTCGCTCGGGGAGCACCACGCGCGTGCCGCGACGTTACGCAATCGTGACCTGATGCGGGTTCGCGGCTGCGGGTGTGGCCGTGGCAGGCTTGCCGTGTGGCTTCCGCAATCGAACGCACCTGGTTGACCGTCCCCGACCTCGTCGACATCCTCGGCGTCAGCGCCGGTCGGGTGCGTCGACTGATCGAAGATCGGCACCTTCTCGCCGTCCGCGTCGACGGCGTGCTGCGGGTGCCGGAGGACTTCATCCGCGACGGCGAGCCGCTGAGCGAACTGCGGGGCACGCTGTTCGTGCTCGGCGACGACGGGTTCAACGACGACGAGGCGATGCAGTGGCTGCTCGAGATCGACGATGCCCTCGGCGCGGCTCCGATCGACGCATTGCGCGCGGGGCGCAAGGCGGAGGTGCGCCGCATCGCCCAGGCCCTCGCCTGAGTTCCTTCCCCAGAGGCTACGCGACGCGCTGCGTGACCGAGCGGGTGAGTGAACGCAGCTGCGCGATGGCATCCGGATTCAGCGATGCCTCGTCGAGCGCGGCGTTGGCGCGGTCGACGTTCCGCGCGATCAGACGTTCCGCCTCGTCGACCGCGCCGGCGTCGGTGATCGCGCGCTGCAGCATCTGCACCTGCTCGTCCGACAGCGATCGGTCGCCGAGCAACTCGTCGAGCACGCGCCGCGCGCTGGACGGCAGGTTCCTTCTCGCCAGCGCGATCAGGACGGTGCGCTTGCCCTCGCGCAGATCGTCGCCGCTCGGCTTGCCGGTCACCTCGGCGTCGCCGAACACGCCGAGCAGGTCGTCGCGCAGCTGGTAGGCGATGCCGAGTGGCAGTCCGAACTCGCGTAGCGTCTCGAGTTGACCGGCGCTCGCTCCGCCGATGGTCGCGCCGATCGCCAACGGCGCCTGCACGCTGTACTTCGCCGACTTGAAGACAATCACCCGCTGTGCCCGCGGAAGAAGCTCATCCTCCGCTGCGACCGCCCATGCGTTCTCCTCCAGGATGTCGAGGTACTGCCCGGCAATGACCTCGGTACGCATCCGATTGAACGCCGCACGAGCGTCGATCGCGCGTTCGCGCGGCAGCTCCCTCATGGCTTCGTCGAGGAGCTCGTCGCTGAAGCCGAGCAGAAGATCCCCGAGCAGCAGCGCGGCCGATGTCCCGAAGCTCGCTGCGTCTGACGCAAACCCCTCGCTGCCATGCATGGACTCGAAGCGACGGTGGGCGCTCGGCGCGCCGCGGCGAGTGTCCGAGCTGTCGATGATGTCGTCGTGCACGAGTGCTGCTGCGTGGAAGAGTTCGAGCGCAGCGGCCGCTCCGAGGACCTCGTCGAGCTCGGAGCCATCGCTCGGCCCCGGAGCCGTCACCGCACGGTGGCCCCAGTAACAGAACAGAGCGCGGAAGCGTTTGCCTCCGCTGAGAAACTCCCCGGAGATCGTGCCGAGTCGCCCTGCATCGGCACAGATCGAGCGGAGAATGGATGTGCGGGAGTCGAGGAATCGATCGAGCCGGTCTTGAACGAGATCGACCAGCCGGTTGCTTTGCACCACGCGCCTAGCCTAGCCGCGAAGACCAGACTAGACTGGGCCTCAGAGCCAAGCATGAAACCCGGAAAGAGGGGGATCAGGATGCCGCTTTCGGAACACGAGCAGCGCCTCCTCGAAGAGATGGAGCGCAGTCTCTATCAGAACGACGCCGATTTCGTGGCGAAGGTCGGCAGGGGCGGCCGTCCGTCGTACCGCTCGATCGTGCTCGGCATCCTGCTGGGCGTGGTTGGGGTCGCGTGTTTGCTGGTCGGCGTGTTCGTGCAGATCGCCGTCATCGGTATCGTCGGCTTCGTCATCATGCTCGGCGGTGTGCTGCTCGCGATCGCACCGTCTCGACGTGGGCCGCGACCGACTGCCGAGCCGGCGTCGGGGAATGCGCAACGCGCGAAAGCGCATCAGCCCGGCTTCATGGACAAACTCAACGAGCGCTGGGACAAGCGCCAGGACGGCGAGCACTGAGTTTCACATGGTGGTCGCGCTGAGTCGCTGAGGGTTTCGCGACCGGCGCCGTTCTGCCTCAGGGCCGATCTTAGGATCGGTCCTTTTTTTGTGCCCATATTTACCCAACTCGCTCCATTTTCCTCCACCGCTGACTTCCGCGTAATTCCGGGGAACACTCGCCCCGTTTCCTCGATAGACGTCGCCGATCCTAGATTTGTGGATGGTTGTGGAGTAAAGTGGAGCTACGCGGTGATCCGAGAGCGTGCGAGACGGGGGAGGGGTCGATGTTCCTTGGCACCTACGTCCCCAAGCTCGACGAGAAGGGCCGTATCATCCTGCCGGCGAAGTTCCGCGACGAACTGGCATCCGGGATCGTGATGACGCGCGGCCAGGAGCACTGCGTCTACGTCTTCAGCCAGCGCGAATTCGAGTCGTTGCACGAGAAGATCCGGCAGGCGCCGGTCACGAGCAAGCAGGCGCGCGACTATTTGCGCGTCTTCCTTTCCGGCGCCAGCGCAGAGACACCGGATAAGCAGCACCGCGTGACGGTTCCGCAGTCGCTGCGCAGCTACGCCGGTCTCGAGCGCGACCTGACCGTAATCGGCGCAGGCAGCCGAGCCGAGATCTGGGACACCGGCGCCTGGGAGACCTATCTCGCCGAGCAGGAAGCAACATTCGCCAACACCACCGAGGAGGTGATCCCCGGGCTCTTCTGATCCCTGTGCCCCGACTCCCAGCCATTGCCCGCCCTGGCACACTTCCCCGGTGCCAGGTCGGGATGGATGGGGATCAGGACACAGGAATCGCGCCTCATCGCCATGGATACCTCGGATCTGCACACCTCGGTCATGCTGGAGCGTTGCGTCGACCTTCTGAAGCCGGCCATCGAGCGTTCGTCGACTCCGGTCGTCGTGGATGCCACGCTCGGTCTCGGCGGGCACTCGGAGGCTCTGCTGCGGCGGTTTCCCGGCTTGAGCCTGGTCGGCCTCGACCGTGATCCCGAGGCGCTTCGGCTCGCCGGTGAGCGACTGGCGCCCTTCGGTGAGCGGGCCCACCTCGTGCGCACTGTCTATGACGGCATCGATACGGCGCTTGCCGATCTCGGCATCCGGTCGGTCGATGGCATCCTCTTCGACCTCGGCGTCTCATCCCTGCAGCTTGACCGGGTGGAGCGCGGATTCTCGTACTCGAAAGACGCCCCGCTGGACATGCGGATGGACTCCGACGGTCCGGTCACCGCGGCGCAGATCATCGCCGAGTACGACGAGGCCGCACTGCGGCGGATCTTCCACCAATACGGCGAGGAGCGGCTTGCGGCCCGGTACGCCAGGCGGATCGTGCAGGAGCGTGCAACCCAGCCGATCGAACGCTCGGCGCAGCTGGTCGAGATCATCCAAGCGGCGACACCGGCGGCGGTGCAACGCACCGGCCATCCGGCCAAGCGCGTCTTCCAGGCGCTGCGCATCGAGGTGAACCAGGAGCTCGCCGTGCTCGAGCGGGCCGTGCCGCGGGCGATCGACGCGCTGGCTGTCGGTGGGCGCATCGTCGTGATGTCGTTCCAGTCGCTGGAGGACCGGATCGTCAAGCGCATCCTGCAATCGCGGTCGAGCTCGACGGCGCCGCAGGGGCTTCCGGTCGAACTGCCGGAGCACCGCCCGGAACTGCGCCTGCTCACCCGCGGAGCCGAAATGGCGGATGACGACGAGAAGAAGCTCAACCCGCGCGCGACATCCGTGCGTCTGCGGGCGGCCGAACGATTGAGGGGGAACTCATGAGCGCAACCACGGCGGTGATCGCTCCGCCACGGGGACGGCGCGCTCCGGCTCCCGACGTCGACGGCCGGGAACGGCATCTCGAGGCGGTCGAACGGCGCGATGCGCGCCAACGGAAGCCCCGCGTCTTCTACGCCACGGTTGCCGTCGCGACGGTGTTCGTGATCGTGGTCGTGCAGCTGTTGCTCAGCGTAGGCGTGACCCAGGGCGCCTACCGCATCGAGAGCCTGCAGTCGTCGAAGGCGTCGCTTTCACGAAGTCTGCAAGCCGCTTCGGAAAAGGTCGGCACGCTGTCGTCGCCACAGAACCTTGCGGCGAAGGCGAGCGCACTCGGCATGGTCGACGGCAACAGTCCGGCCTACCTTCGCCTCTCCAATGGAACCGTCGCCGGGGCTCCCGTCGCTGCTGCCGGTACGCCAGCGGGGGCCGGCACCATGCTCGTTCCGAACGCGCTGCTGCCGACCCCGAAGTCGTCGACACCGGCGAAAACGGCCACACCGACCACGAATGAGAAGGCGGCACAGCACGGCCCCGTAGCGTGGGAAGGGGCGCTGCCCTCACCGAGCACGCACTGAGCGGAAAGATCGCGTGGACGCGCGACAGCATCCGCCGAACGCAGGGAGCACGACGGCATCATGAGTCCGGTTTCGAGCAGGCGACGAGCCGTCGTGGCGATCCTGGTCATCGTCGCAATGGTGGCCGTGCTGGTGGTTCGGCTGATCGATCTGCAGGTCGTGCGGGCCGACGCGCTGGACCGGCAGGCGGCCGAGAGCCGCGGTCAGGTGAGCACTATCGTCGGCTCACGCGGTTCGATCGTC
>Ga0164242_10005673_pt1 | contig 13864 bp, 11 predicted proteins | sample OricomgcompostMG_FD_108783 | JGI IMG/M metagenome (GOLD analysis project Ga0164242, IMG submission 108783) | Miracle-Growth compost microbial communities from Emeryville, California, USA - Original compost - Miracle growth compost (MG) ...
CAGGAAGCCCGCCAGGGTCAGCGCGCAGGTCACCTCGGGGGAGGGCGCCGAGATCAGGGCCTGGGCCATGGCCACGTAGATCATCGGCACGTCGAGCCAGGCCACCGCGTAGCGCAGGACGGGCTCGGAGCGCCTCATCCGCGGCCCCGCCCAGGCGAGCGCGGAGGAGAGGACCGCGTAGACGACGACCGCGGGGATCGCGCTTCGCCAGTTCGCAAGCTTGGCGACCCACCCGAGCCCCATGGAGACCAGGAGCCAGACCCCCACCCCGGCGATCCGGAACTTCGCCAGGCCCAGGAGGAGCCGCCGGCGCTCGCGCCCGCCCTGTTCAGAGAGGGCGCCGACCAGCCCGATGTTGCGCGCAAGATTCATGGAAGGGCGATGATAGCCGCAAGCCGGACGCTTCGACCTGTCCGTGACTAGACTTGGAGCCGGAGGCGCTCCATGAAAACGCTGCTTTGTGCTTGTCTGGTCGCTGGTTTGGTTCTTGGGGCCGGCTGCGCGCACACCCCACCCGCGCCCACGCAGGCTTCGGCCACCTCGGGCCCCACCGGCCAGTTCTCGTTCCAGAGCGCCGAGGGCGCCTACACCGTGAACGTCACCCCCACCGAACTTTCGGGGCCCAACTACCAGGTCTCCCGCTACCCGGACGCGCTGCGAGGGCAGGTGGATGGACAGGCGATCGACCTCGAATGGACCCAACAGGGGGTCCAGGGCACCTACGGCAGCCAGCCCATCAACCTGAAGCTGGAACCCACCCAGGACGGCACGCGGGTGAGCGGGATGTGGGGCGGGCGGATCGGAAATCTGGTGGTGGGCGCCAAGAGCGTGGATGGGCGGATTGGCCGCTGCAGCTACACGCTGGGGAGGACCGGCGAGCAGCTGAGCGGGCAGAGCACCTGCGGCGGAGCGCCGAGCAACACCAGCATCACGCTCCCGTCGGGGCTCGCCACACCGCTGGACGGGCAGAGCGCGGCGGTGCTGGCGCTGCTGCTCGGGCAGTAGGGCGGCTCTCGGAGTCGCGGCGGCTTCGGGGCCGAGCTTCGGCCGTGCCTATGCGGAAACGCATACAGGTCCCACGGCCCACGGCGCGACGCTCGTTCCAGGACGGAGCCTCCCGGCACGAGGGGGGTCGCGCCGCTGCTTCTCAGAATCGCCCCGTCCGTTCGAGAGTCGCATCCAGGGCCGAGGCAATCGCCGCGAGCGATGCGCTTTGCCGCGGGTCCAGGGTGGTTTCCCTGGGCCACCTGTATGCATTTCCGCATAGGGCGCTCGGCCGTGTGCCCTAGGCCCCCTCGCCGGCGGATTGCCGTCCGGGCCGCTGCCGTGTCAGCCCCATGGACTATGAAGCGATGATCGAAGCAGTCGCGCTGATCGTCCACGGACTGCGGGCTTGATAAGGGGGCGGGATGGCGGCGAGCTCAACGACGGCAGCGGCGGAGATCGAGGCGGAGCGGCCAGCGCTCACGCCGATGATGCGCCAGTACTTCGAGGTGAAGGCGCTCCACCCGGACGCGGTCCTCTTCTTCCGGCTGGGGGACTTCTACGAGATGTTCGCCGAGGACGCGGTGCGGGCCGCGGAGATCCTCCAGATCACGCTCACCTCGCGCGCCAAGGGGACGGACCGCGTGCCGATGTGCGGGGTCCCGTACCACTCCTCCCGCAAGTACATCGCGCGGCTGATCGAGCGGGGCTTGAAGGTCGCCATCTGCGATCAGATGGAGGAGCCCAACGGCCCGGGGATCGTCCGGCGGGAGGTCACCCGCGTCGTCACCCCGGGCACGGTGCTGGACGAGGATGCGCTCGAACCGGGGGAGAACCGCTTCCTGGCCGCGCTGGCCTTCGACAAAGAAGAGGCCGCGGCCGCGCTCCTGGATGCCTCGACCGGTGAGTTCTTCGCGGTGCGGTGCGCGGTGGACGCGCTGGGAGACGAGCTGGCCCGGTTCCGCCCCAGCGAGCTTCTGGTCCCGGAAGAGGAGGCGACCTCGCACCGCCTGGAGCAGGTCCTGCGCGGGCTCGCCGCCCGGCCGCCGCTCGCCACCTTGCCCAAGGCCGTGTTCGATCCGGTCCGCGCCGGCGCGTTTCTCCGCGCGCACCTGAAGGTCGGATCGCTGGACGGGTTCGGCTTCGGGGGGGAGCCGTTGGCCACCGCCGCCGCCGGGGCCGCGCTCCGCTACGTGACCGAAACCCAGAAGGCGGACGCCACGCACGTGGACCGGCTCCGGCTCTTGAGGCGGGACGGGACGCTGATCCTGGACGACGCCTCGCGTTCGAACCTGGAGATCCTCAGGACCCTGCGAGAGGGGGCGCGGAAGGGGAGCCTGCTGGGGGTCCTGGACAAGACCGCCACCGGGATGGGCGCGCGGAAGCTGGCCCGCTGGCTGGTGGCGCCTTTGGCGACGGTGGCGGAGATCGAGCCCCGGCTGGACGCGGTGGAGGAGCTCTCCCAGAAGGCGGCCTGGCGGGAGGAGCTCACCTTTTCGCTCAAGCAGGTGGCGGATCTGGAGCGGCTGTGCGGCAGGCTCTGTCTGGGAGTGGGGAACGCGCGAGATCTAAAGGCCCTGGCGGTCTCGCTCGCGGCGCTGCCGTCGGTGGCGCAGCTGCTCGCGCGCTGCAAGGCGGCCCTGCTCGGCTCGCTCTGTGGACCGCTGTCGGCGCTGGAGGAGCTGGGGACGTTGCTCGGCCGGGCGGTGGTGGACGAGCCGCCGTTGGTCCTCAAAGAAGGCGGGATGATCCGCCCGGGCTTCGACGCCGAGCTGGACGACCTCACCGCCCTCTCCACCACCGGCAAGACGTACCTGCTCCAGCTGGAGGAGCGCGAGCGCACCCGGACGGGGATCAGCTCCCTCAAGGTCCGCTACAACAAGGTCTTCGGCTACTACCTGGAGGTCACCCGGGCCAACCTCCACCTGGTCCCGGACGACTACCAGCGCAAGCAGACCACCGTGGGCGCTGAACGCTTCGTGACCCCGGAGCTCAAGGGCTACGAAGAGAAGGTCCTCACCGCCGAAGAGAAGCGCTGCGCGCTCGAGTACCAGCTCTTCGAGCGGCTGCGCGCCGAGGTCGTCCAGAAGGCGGGGCCTCTGCGGGCCGCGGCGGAGGCGGTGGCCACGGTGGACGCGCTGCTCTCCTTCGCGCGCTGCGCGGTGGAGTACGGCTACACCCGGCCCACGCTGGAGGACTCAGGCGTTCTGGAGATCGTCGGCGGCAGGCACCCGGTGGTGGAGCGGATGCTCCAGGCGGACCGCTTCGTCCCCAATGATCTCCACCTGGACTGTGACGAGAGCCAGCTTCTGGTGATCACAGGTCCGAACATGGCCGGGAAGAGCACCGCCATGCGGCAGGTGGCGCTGATCGCGCTGATGGCGCAGGCAGGCTCCTTCGTGCCCGCCCGCCGGGTGCGGCTGGGGCTGTGCGACCGGATCTTCACCCGGGTGGGCGCGGCGGACAACCTGGCCCAGGGGCACTCCACCTTCATGGTGGAGATGACCGAGACCGCGAACATCCTCCACCACGCCACCGCGAAGAGCCTGTTGATCCTGGATGAGATCGGCCGGGGGACCTCGACCTTTGATGGGCTCTCCATCGCCTGGGCGGTGGCCGAGCACCTCCACGACCGGATCGGCGCGCGGACCCTCTTCGCCACCCACTACCACGAGCTCACCGACCTCTCCCGGGAGAAGCCGCGGGTGCGCAACTGCTCGGTGTCGGTGAAGGAGGTGGATGGGAAGGTGGTCTTCCTTCGCAAGCTGGTCCCAGGGGGCGCCAGCCGCTCGTACGGGATCGAGGTCGCCAAGCTGGCCGGTCTCCCGGGCGAGGTGATCGGCCGCGCGCGGCGGATCCTGGCCAACCTGGAATCCGGCGAGCTGGACGCGGAGGGCCACCCGCGCATGGTGCACGCCGCGCCCAATGGGCCGGGCGGGCTCACCGGCAGGGCCGCGCCGCAGCTCCCCCTCTTCGTCTCCGAGCCCGCGCCCCGGATCCATCCGGAGCGGCTGGAAGTTCTCGAAGCGCTGGAGGCGCTGACCCTGGATGCGACCACGCCGCTGGAGGCGCTCAACCTGATCGCCGGCTGGAAGAAGCGGCTGGCGCAGGCCCAGGGGCGCTGAGACGAAGCGCCTCGCCCGGTGCCGCTCAGGCAGCTTCAGGCGTGGAGGAAGGCCTCCACCCCCACCGTGCCCAGCGCCTCGTAGACGGTGAGCCCGTTGCCGCGCTTCTTGGCGGCCGCGCTCACCCGCGGGTGGCCGTCCGGCCCCAGCCCCGGCAGGAGCACTGCGAGCAGCTTGAGCTTGATGTCCCGGGGCATCAACACCACCGGCATCCCCGCGCCGGCGGCCTCGCGCGCTTGACGGGGATCCACCCTCCGCCAGCCGCGCATGGGGCCCTCGTGGCGGATCCAGTCACAGGTCTGCGCCAGGTTGAGTTCCAGCGGCCCGACGAAGCGGGGGATCTCCGCGCCCAGCGCCCGGGTCACATCCCAGAGGAAGAGGTGCGCGCGCGGCTTGTCCGGGGGGTCCGGGTCGTAGCGCGGGTTGCTCCCCACGGCGAACTGGAGGATCGCCTGGCTGTAGACCGCCGGGGAGCGGTGGCCCTCGCGCCCCTGCACCGGCGCGTTGAGGGCGCGCCAGGATTCGCGCGCGTCCATCCCCGGGGCAGGGGTGAGCCCATCAAAGGTCACGCCCTTGGGCAAAGGCGGGGGCGGCGCGTCCGCCAGGGGGGAACGTTGTCCGCCGCCGATCAGCGAATCCATCCGGCGGCGGCCTTCGTCGTCCCCGAAGCTGGAGGCCAGGTTCTCGCGCCGGAACGTCCCCGGGTCCGTGGGCGCCAGGAACGCGCCGGTGGAGGTCCGCGCGGGCGCCTGCGGGAGCTCATGAGCGGTCGGGGTCCGGGGCGGCTTCTGATCTTTCCCGGAGGGTGTCTGCGCCATACGTGATGCGATTGTAGCGCCCTGTGAAAGCGGGCTCCAAGTGCCCGAGACGGTTGAAAATTTGCGGGGAGGTAGGTTCGGTGATCACATCGTCCTCCCACCTGTCGTGAGGACTTGCCGATGCGTACGCGCGCCCCCCTTCTGGCTGCCCTCGTCCTCGCCGTTTCGCTGCCCGTGACGGCCCGCGCCGAGTCCGCGGAGTCCGCTTACGGCAAGGCGCGCAAGGACTACTACGCGCTGAAGAAGGACCAGACGCGCCGCAAGTTCCGGGACAACTGGCTCAAGGTGGCGCACGCGTTCGACGACGTGGCCAAGCGCTTCCCCAAGAGCGACCGCACCCCGGACGCGCTCTTCACTGCCGGCCAGCTCTACCAGGAGCTGAGCCAGATCTCGCGGGTGAACGAGGACCTGGCGGCGGCGGTGGACGACTACCAGAAGCTGCTCGCGCGCTACCCCAAGCACCACCTGAGCGACGACGCCGCGTTCTGGCTGGCGAAGATCCAGCTCGACCGGATCGAGGTCCCGGCCGCCGCGCGCAAGACCCTGGAGCAGGCGCTGGCGCAGTCCCCCAAGGGAGACCGCGCGGCAGAGCTCCGCGCGCTGCTCAAGACGCTCCCCGCGGAGAAGGTCGCCCCGAAGGCGGTGGCGGTGAAGGAGCGGCCTTCGAAGAAGGCGCCGGTGGCGGTGGAGCCCGAGCCGCCCACGCTGGAGGAGCCCGAGGTCGCCGACGGGGGCGAGCCCACCGCGCGTTCGGAGATCGCCCGGGTGATCGAGTCCGACGGGGCGAAGGCTCTGGACCAGGCCTTCGCGCGGATCTCCGAGCAGCACGCGGTGCGGACCGGCGCGGTCCTCGCGGCGCCCGAGCCCGGTTCCAGCGGCGTGCCGGTGGCGGCGGAGCTGAAGCTCGCGCCCAAGGTGGCCAAGGCCCGCCTGAAGGAGCTGAGCCACACGGACGGGGGCGAGGTCACCCTGGCCGAGCAGCTGGGCCTGAAGGTGCGGCGGGTGGTGATCGACGCCGGGCACGGCGGGCACGACTCGGGGGCGATCGGGCCGGACGGGACGCAGGAGAAGACGATCGCGCTCTCCATCGCCAAGAAGCTCTCGCACGAGCTGACCGCGATGGGGCTGGACGTGGTGCTCACCCGGGACGACGACACCTTCGTGCGCCTGGAGGACCGGGCGAAGATCGCCAACGCGGCCAAGGGCGACCTCTTCATCTCCATCCACTGCAACTCGGCGGTCTCGCACAAGCTGCGCGGGATCGAGACCTACTCGCTCAACATCGCCAGCGACCGGTATTCGATCCGGCTGGCGGCGCGGGAGAACTCGTCCTCGGAGAAGGGGATGTCCGATCTGCGCTTCATCCTGGCGGACCTGGCGACCAAGGCGAACACCGCCGAGTCGAACCGGCTGGCGACGCGGGTCCAGGGGAGCCTGGTCTCGCACCTGTCGTCTGACTACAAGGAGATCAAGGACCTGGGCACCAAGGAGGCGCTCTTCTACGTGCTCCTGGGCGCGAAGATGCCGGCGATCCTGGTGGAGACGTCCTTCCTCTCCAACCCCACCGAGGAGAAGCGGCTGGAGTCGTCCAAGTACCAGCAGCACGTGGCCGCCTCGATCGCCGCCGGGGTGCAGCGGTTCCTCAACGACCGGCAGCGGATCGCCAAGCTGGACTGAGCGCGCGAGAGGAACGATGAAGCTCGGCCTGGACGACAAGGTGGTGCTGGTGACCGGGGCCAGCCGCGGGATCGGCGCGGCGATCGCGGTGGAGCTGGCGGCGGAGGGCTGTGACCTGGCGCTCACCGCGCGCAGCCTGGAGGGACTGGAGGCCACAGCCCAGAAGGTCCGTGCTGCGGGCCGCCAGGTCCTGGTCCACGCGGCGGATCTGAGGGATCCCGCGGCGCCGGCCCGCTTTGTCGCCGCCGCCCGGGACGCGTTTGGCCGGGTGGACGCGGTGGTGTGCAACGCCGGCAGCACCCAGCGCGGAGACTTCCTCACCCTGTCCGAGGACGCGTGGGCGGACGGCTTCGCCCTCAAGTTCACCGCGCACCGCAGGCTCCTCCGCGAGGCCTGGCCTGAGTTGAAGAGGAGCGCGGGGACGGCGGTGCTGATCGCCGGGGTGGGCGGCCGCACGCCGGGCGCCGAGTTCGCGATCGGCGGATCGGTCAACGCGGCGCTCTTGAGCCTGTGCAAGGCGCTGGCGGAGCGGGGCAGCGTGGACGGGGTGCGGGTGAACGCCCTCAACCCCGGCGCGGTCCGGACCGACCGGCTGGCCACGCGGATCCGCAAGTTGGCGCAAGACAACGGCCTGTCCGAAGAGGCCGCCGCGAAGACGCTGGTGGAGGGGTTCCGCTCGCTCCGCCTGGGCGCGCCCGAAGACATCGCCGCGTGCGTCGCCTTCGTCCTCAGCCCCAAAGGGGGCTACCTCCAGGGCGCGATGATCGACGTGGACGGCGGCCAGACCAAGACGCTCTGAGCCTTCCTCTCCCCCTGACAATCGCGTCGCAGGGGAAGAAGCCGGCCCGCGGTGCTCTGCGGTCTTCTCCGGGCAACCTCCCCCTCGCCGATCACGGAGACGGGGTCGGGGGGTGAGGTGGTCCCAACCGCGCCGCCCGCCCGCGCTTCACCTCCTGAGACAGCCGCCGACCGATCCACACCCCCACCGCCAAGCTGAGCAACAGCCCGACCACGGTGAGGGCGGTGAGCCACGCCTTCCCCTGGCCCAGCGCGCTCCCGAACGCGGCGGTGAGAAAGGTGCCCGGGAGCGTCCCCAAGAGGGTCCCCAGCGCCACCGGCCAGAAGCCGGCCCCGGCGGAGTACGCCGCCCCCTGCGCCACGTCCGTGGGCAAGAGCGGACTCAGGCAGCTCACCGCGGAGAACTGGAACGCGCTGCGCCGGGTCACCCGCTCGATCGCCAGATAATCCGCCCCCGCCAGTCTCTTGAGGGCGCGCCTGCCCAGTCGCCGGGCGAGGAAGAAGATCACCCCACTGGCGAGGAAGCTTCCCATCAACGAGTAAACCGTTGCCCAGACCGAGCCGAAGAGCAGGCCCCCGACCGCTGTGAAGAGCTGCCCGGGCAACAAGGTGAGCGGCCGCACTGCGAGCAGGAAGACGAATGCCACCCACGCTCCCTCGCCCAGCGGAGCGATCCAAAGGCTCACCCGCCGCTGATCGACCACGCTGCCGGCGAAGATCTTGAGGAGCACCAGGCCTGCGACCGAGGCCAAGACCGGTGCGCCGAGCTTCATCCAGCCACTCAGGCTGAGCCCCATCGTTCGAGACGCCATGAGAGGGGAAGGTGAGGTGCGTCCCGGAATTGGCAATGCAACTGCGCTGTTTCCAACACGAACGAGCAGACGGACGGTCTTCCGGGAATCCGCCCGGGAGGCATCGCAAAGGTTGGACCTGGGTTTGCACAGAGAAGCGCCCGGTTGGAGAGGTAAGGGCAAGTGGCCGCACGGCTGAGGATGTACGGGGCTTGCTTGCACCGGATCGGCTCCAAACCTTTCGAGTCGGAAGCGCAGCGAGGGGGCAGGTCGAGTGAACGAAGGAGACGCGTGATGGCTGAGAAGGACAACAAAGGCAGCATGACGGTGGCGGAAGCGGGTCGTAAGGGTGGCGAGACCGTGCGCAACGAGCGCGGCCGCGAGTTCTACGAAACGATCGGACGCAAGGGCGGCGCCACGGTGAAGGCCGAGCGCGGACGGTCGTTCTACGAGGAGATCGGCCGCAAGGGCGGCGAGACGGTGAAAGCCGAGCGCGGGGCGAAGTTCTACGAGGAGATCGGCAAGAAGGGGGGCGATCGCGTCAAGGCCACCCGGGGACCGACCTTCTACGAGGAGATCGGCCGCAAGGGCGGGCAGAAGGTGAAGAAGCTGATCGAAGAGGGCAAAAGGGCGGCGCTCGCCGGGAAGCAGGCCGCGGAGGCCCGCCCCGAAGAGAAGGCGCCCGAGGGCACCGGCGAACCAAAGCCCTCTTAGGCCGCGGCGATCTTCGCTCGGCGCTGCCTCGTGGAGGCTCCGGTGGGGACGGGTGACGAAGGTGTCACTTGGGCTCGCCGGAGCCTTGTCGTTTGGGGTCGCGGCCGAAAAGCGATAAAGCGCGGCAAATGTCCGCACCCATCCTCGAGCTCGATCCGGTTCACCCCCAGCCGCGGCACATCGCTCGCGCGGTGAAGGTGCTCGAGGACGGGGGGCTGGTGGCGTACCCCACCGACACCTACTACGCGATCGGCTGCGATCTCTTTTCCAAGAGGGCGATCGACCGGCTCTACCAGGTGAAGAACCGGGACCGGAAGAAGCCGCTCGCGCTGCTCTGCTCGGACCTCTCCGACGTCGCCAAGTACGGGCACGTGAGCAACTTCGCCTACCGGACCATGCGCAAGCTGACGCCTGGGCCCTTCACCTTCGTCCTCGAGGCCACCCGGCTGGTCCCGGAGATGATGATGAGCAAGCAGAAGCAGGTGGGCATCCGGGTGCCGGACGCGGCCATCGCGCACGCGCTCGCCGAAGGGTTGGGGCACCCTTTGGTCACCACCTCCGCCACCCACGACGAAGGCGAGGAACTGGAGGGCGAACCGCTGGTGGACGCGCGCGACATCAAGGAGTCGCTGGGGAACCGGCTGGAGCTGATCCTCGACGCGGGCACCCAGACGCTCGCCGCCTCCACCGTGGTCTCCTTGATCAACGACCAGATTGAGGTCCTGCGGCAGGGCAAGGGGCAGGTTTAGAGCGGCTTCAGGTCGGGTGAAGTTGCGCGCCCCTGGCCAGGCGCTACCGTCGCGTTCGTGGAAGGGCTGCTCGATCTCTTCATCGCCTATCTCCGCGCCGAGCGGGGGCTCTCGCCGCGCACGGTGAACGCCTACGGCGATGACCTGCGGCGCTACCTGGAGGACCTGACCCGCGCGGGGCGCACGGAGGTGGAGCGCGTGACCCCGGACGACGTGCGCGCGCACCTGTTGCAGCTCGCCCAGCGCAAGGTCGGTCCGCGCAGCCGCGCGCGGCACCTGGCGGCGATCCGGATGTTCCACCGGTTCCTCCAGGCCGAAAAGCTGGCGCCCCTGGACCCGACCGAGCACCTGGAGACGCCGCGCTCCCCCCGCAAGCTCCCGGTCTACCTGACCCTGGATGAGGTGGAGGCGCTCCTGGCCGCGCCGGACCTCCGCACCGCCGCGGGCGAGCGGGACGCCGCGATGATCGAGCTCCTCTACGCCACCGGGCTGCGGGTGAGCGAGCTGGTCTCCCTCCCCGTCAACGCCGTGGACCTCCACCAGGGCTACCTGGTCGCCCGTGGCAAGGGAGACAAGGAGCGCGTGGTCCCGATTGGCTCCCAGGCGCAGGAGAAGGTGCGGGGATACCTGGGTGGGGCGCGGGAGGTGATCCTCCACGGCCGGCAGGCGCGGGCGCTCTTCGTCACCGCGCGCGGCACGGGCTTCACCCGCATGGGGTTCTGGAAGCTCCTGCGGCGGCACGCGCTCAAGGCCGGGATCCGGAAGCAGATCTCCCCCCACAAGCTGCGCCACTCGTTCGCCACCCACCTGGTGGAGCGCGGGGCGGACCTGCGCGCGGTCCAGGCCATGCTCGGCCACGCGGACCTGGCCACCACCCAGATCTACACCCACGTGGACGGGCAAAGGCTCCGCGCCGTCTACGACGCCCACCACCCCCTGGGCCGCGCCCGCGGGGGGAAGCCCACCGCTCCGAAGACAACGTAAAGACTCTTGCTGTCGCGGGTGGAAACTCCCCTGACGTCGCCGCGAGAATCCCTCAGCAGCGTCTTGGGAGACTTCATGAAACTGGATCGACTGGGTTCGTCTCTGTTCGGTGGCTTTCACGGCGTCTCTCGCGCGGCGGACTTCGCCAAGCCGGCTGGAGGCAGCGAGCACGCGTCCAAGGCGCACAAGGGCAAGCACGCCCACGGCCAGGAGAAGCTCCAGAGCGAGCTGGCGGCGCTGATCCAGAAGCTCCAGGCGTTCGAGAAGCGCTTCTTCGGCGACTCCTTCGACTCTTCGCCCACGGGCTCGCCCGCGACCGGCGCGTCCGGCGGGAACACGGGCGTGGTCGCGCCCTCTGGCTCGGTCAGCGGCGGCGGTTCCAGCGGCGGCGCGGCGAGCGATGGGACCGGCTCCAGCGGCGGGGTGGAGGGCGCGAGCAACGTGGTCGCGGGCGCCGGCTCCTCCGGGATCCAGACCGACGACCCCCGCCTCGCGCAGGCGCTCGATCTCATCTACAGCGATCCGGACGGCAAGAAGCTGATCGACGCGGCCAAGGCGCAGGGGCTGACCCAGGTCATCACCAACAAGAGCCTCAACCCGGACGGCGGCGCTGGCACCCAGGGCGAGACCCTGTCCGACGCCAACGGCCAGCAGATCCAGATCGCGGATCCGGGCGGCGCGGACCTGATCCAGACGCTGGCGCATGAGCTGGGCCACGCGGCCACCCCTGGCGACGGGGACTCGGAGACCGAAGAGGCCACCGTGGACGCGCTGGGAAACCAGATCCAGGAGCGGCTCCTCGGACGGAGCGCCCAGCTCCACCTGGACACCGCCTCCTACACGGGCCTGGGCTCGGACAACGGGATCAAGCTCGACCTGGCCCAGCTGGGGATCATCGTCCCGTAGGGCCCCTCAGGCCAGGACCGGGATGCCGTAGGGGAGGGTCGCGCGGGGCTCGTTCTCCCCGCGGACCCGGACGAAGCCGGACGCGATCAACCGCTCCACCGCGCGGTAGGCCGCGAGCTCCCCCATCGCCGCGCCACGGATCGCCTCGCGCACGCTCCGCGCGGTGCGCAGCTTGGCCAGAAGGTAGAGGTCGTCCGCGTTGAGGCCCGGCGGAAGCGCCTTGGGCAGCGAGCCGAACACCAGCCGCCCCTCGAGCGAGAGCACCCGGTCCGCGATGGACAAGGCCAGCCGCATCTCCGCTTCCCGGTAGATCAGCTGCGCCTCCGGGAGCGGCGCCCGCGACAGCGCTTCGGCCGCCAGCGCCACCGCCCGCAGGAAGTCCCCACGCAGGAAGGCCTGGGTCGCCCGCTGCAACAGCTGGTGCGCTTCGGGGACCTCGCCCACCGCCAAGGCGCTCACCGACTGGGGCGCGAGCGCGCCGCGGTGGTAGAGCCGGAGCACCCGCCGCGCCGCCGCCAGCCGGCCTTCGGCGCCGCAACCCAAGAGCTCGGCCAGGGATCCGCCTTCGCTGGCCAGCTCGAGCAGCGCCTGCTCGTCGTCGCTCATCCACTCCACCGCCACCTCCGGGAAGGCGTCGAAGCGGATGGAGGGATCCGGGAACACCTCCCGGAAGGTGCGCCACTCCCGCTCGCGCGCCAGCGCATCGCGGTGCAGCGTCCCGAGCTTCAGCTCCAGGGCCACGCCGCCAGAGGGCCGCTGCCCGGGGACGAACTCGAAGTCGCCGGCCTCCCACTCGTAGCAGTCGAAGAGCGCCTCGCGCGCCTTCAGCTCCAGCGCCTCCAGAAGGCGCGGCCGGTCCACGAAGCCGCGATCCAGAAGGTACTGTCCAAACGGGATGCCGCAGGTCTCCGCCGCCTCGAAGGCCGCCGCCGCCCGGGACAGCTCCAGCACCCCCAGCTTGGCCAGCTGGTTGGCCAGGTGCTCCTCCGGGACGTTGGAGCTCTCCGCGATCACGAAGCCGTCCCGCACCCAGAAGGTCCGGTGCACCCCGCCGCGGGTGAGCCACAGCGCTCCCGCCGGCGGCTGACCCACGAAGAGCGCTGGCATCACCAGCGACAGTCGATGATTCGCGAGGTTGCCCCTCGAGCTCTCCATCCGGCCTCCGCTCCGCAGCTTGCCCATCATAGAAAACCGGAGAGACCCGCTTCAACCCCTCGAAATCATTTAGAAATCCACTGCATGGGCAAGTTTCCAGCCGGGCTGCGCGAAGGAGGAAGGTCTCCCTGGGGGCCTGTCGGCTGAAGTAAGGTCCGAAGGACGATGAGAATCTTCTCCGGCGTCCAGCCCTCCGGCATCTTCCACCTCGGCAACTACTACGGCGCGATCCGCCAGTTCGTGCGGCTGCAGCACGAGGGTGAGGCGCTCTACTTCATCGCCAACCTGCACTCGCTGACCACCTCCCGGGACGGGGAGAAGCACCGCGCGCAGATCCAGGAGGCGGCGGTGGAGCTGCTCGCCTTCGGGGTGGATCCGAAGCTGGCCACGCTCTTCCGCCAGAGCGACATCCCGGAGCTGGCCGAGCTGTACTGGATCCTGGGCACGGTGGTGCCGTTCTCGAACCTGGAGCGGGCGCACAGCTTCAAGGACAAGACGGCGCATGGGATCAGCCCGGACTTCGGCCTCTTCGCCTACCCTGTGCTGATGGCGGCGGACATCCTGCTCTACGGGGCGGATCAGGTGCCGGTGGGCAAGGATCAGACCCAGCACCTGGAGTTCGCGCGCGACTGGGCGACCAAGTTCAACGTGGCCTACGTGAAGGGCTACGACCCCGCGGATCCCCTGGGCGTGAAGTCGAAGGCGCCGGGCATCTTGAAGCTGCCGGAGGCGCTGATCCCGAAGGAGGTGGCGACCATCCCGGGCCTGGACGGGCAGAAGATGTCCAAGTCCTACGGGAACGCGATCGAGGTCTTCGGGGACGAGAAGGAGATCAAGAAGAAGATCATGGGCATCAAGACGGACTCCACGCCGGTGGAGGCGCCCAAGCCCACGGACAGCGCGCTCTACCAGCTGCTCCAGCTGATGGCGCCCCCGGAGGAGTTCGCCGCGCTGGACCAGAGCTTCCGCGAGGGCGGCAAGGGCTACGGGGACTACAAGAAGAAGCTGGTCGAGTACTTCCACCTGACCTTCGGGCCGGCCCGGGCGAAGCGGGAGGAGCTCTTGCGCGACCCGGGCGAGGTGGAGCGGATCCTCCTGGATGGGGCGCGGAGGGCGCGGGAGATCGCCTCGCCCATCATCGGCGCGGTGCGGACGGCGGTGGG
>Ga0164242_10005674_pt1 | contig 13862 bp, 11 predicted proteins | sample OricomgcompostMG_FD_108783 | JGI IMG/M metagenome (GOLD analysis project Ga0164242, IMG submission 108783) | Miracle-Growth compost microbial communities from Emeryville, California, USA - Original compost - Miracle growth compost (MG) ...
GGCATACGACGATCTTCCCGCCCTACTTCGTCGCAGGCGCCGTCTACTCCGGCTTCGCCATGGTGCTCACCCTGGCGATTCCTATCCGCAAGTGGTACCACATGGAAGATCTGGTGACTCTGCGCCACCTCGACAACATGGCGAAGGTCATGCTGGCGACGGGTTCCATCGTGGGATACGGGTACGGCATGGAAGTCTTCATGAGCTGGTACTCGGCCAGCCACTGGGAGTTCTTCATGATGTGGAACCGCATGTTCGGTCCCATGGGATGGGCATACTGGATGCTGATCCTGACCAACATCGCGATTCCGCTGACCACGCTTTGGTCGCGCAAGCTCAGGGTAAACGTGGGCTTCCTGTTCGCGCTCTCGTTCATCGTCAATATCGGTATGTGGTTCGAACGCTTCGTGATCGTTGTGACCTCGCTCTACCGCGACTACCTGCCCTCCAGCTGGGGAACGTATGTGGCGACCAAGTGGGACTACATGCTCTTCATCGGAACATGGGGACTGTTTACAGTACTTTTCCTGCTGTTCGCCCGCTTCGCTCCGATGATTCCTATGTCTGAGATCCGGATGATGCTTCCGCAAACCAAGATCACCCGCCGCGGACCTGATGCCGAGACGGTCATTGAGGAGACGACATAATGCCACGCAGAGAAGGAATCTACGGCCTGCTGGCGGAGTTCAATACTCCCGGCGAACTGGTGCACGCGACCGAAGAGGCGCGACGCGCAGGCTACCGCCGTATGGAGTGCTACACGCCCTATCCGGTGGAAGAAGCTGCCGAGGCCCTGCACTTCCATAAAAATCGCGTCCCGCTGGTCTGCCTGCTGGGCGGCCTGATGGGCGTGACCACGGCATTCCTGATGGAGACCTGGATCGCGGTCTGGGCCTACCCGCTGAACATCGCAGGCCGTCCGCTGTTCTCCTGGCCGGCGTTCATCATCCCGGCCTACGAATGGACCATCCTGTTCTCCGGCCTCTCGGCAGGATTCGGAATGATCGCGCTCAACGGTCTGCCGCAGCTCTATCATCCTCTGTTCAATGCGCCGAACTTCCGGAACGGAGCTACCACGGACAAATTCTTCCTGTGCCTGGAGGCGAACGACCCGAAGTTTTCGCCAGGCGAGACCCGTGCCTTCCTCGAACAGTTTCATGCAGTCTCCGTGGTGGAGGTGGATCATTAATACCAAGAGCACACACGGAAGGCTGAAGCTGTCGATCGCGGCGACGATCGCGCTGATGGCCACGGTTGGTTGCCGTCAGGATATGCACGATCAGCCGAAGTTCTTCCCACAGCGGGGCACCACGCTCTATGCCGATGGGCGCTCGGTGCGCCCGCAGGTCGCCAACACCGTGGCACGCGAGCAGCTTCATCAGGACTCGTATTTCTACACCGGCCTGGTCGATGGCAAGGAAGGTGACGGACTTCCCTTCCCTGTCAGCGAAGAGGTGCTCAAGCGCGGGCAGGAGCGTTACAACATTTACTGCACGCCGTGCCACTCTCGCGTTGGAAATGGTGAGGGGATGATTGTGCAGCGTGGTTATGCCAAGGCTGGCAACTTCCACACGGCGCGGCTCGAAGCTGCCCCCCTGGGACACTTTTTCCACGTCATGACTTACGGCTACGGCGCGATGCCGGAGTACTCCGCGCAGGTAACCCCCGAAGACCGATGGGCGATCGCCGCTTATATCCGGGCCCTGCAGCTGAGTCAGCACGCGACGCAGGCAGATGTGGCGCCCGGTGCGCATATCGAACCGCTCGCCGAGGTCGCAGAGCATGAGGGCCTGCCCGCCGGATTTGTGCGGGAGTGGCATGTGCCGGCGACGGCGGCGACGGGCACGCCGGATAACGAACCACTTGCGCTTCCTGCACCGGGCAGCGAGTCTGTAAAGCCGGCCTCAACCCCCGCGGCGAAGCAGCCTGCGGCAAACCCTGGAGCAGCACCCAAGAAATAACCTCGGAAGCTTCCGAATGAAGGCCTGAAAACGCATGTCACCTGGATACGAACATTCCGGACACGAACATCACGGAGATGCAGGGCACCACGACCATGGGCCGCGCGTGCTTCCTTCCTCGCTCGCCGCGCCTGAGGAGGCCATCAAGGCCTGGCGGACCCGGCTTTTGATCGTCGGCGGGGCCGCCGCACTGGTTTCACTGGTATTCCTCATGGTCAAGGGTGGCCCGGGTCACATCCTCCGGGCATACCTGCTGGGCTTCATGATCTCCTTCGGCTTCGCCGGCGGCGGACTCGCGATGCTGATGCTGCAGTATGTCTCGGGCGGCAAGTGGGGCCTGGTCCTGCGTCGGCCTCTCGAGGCTATGACGCGGACGCTGTGGCTGGTGGCCCTGATGGTCGTCCCCATCCTCGTCTTTATGAGGCACCTTTACCAGTGGGCAGCATATCCCAACGCCAAGGCTACGGCAGCGGCCTTTGCCAAGGGCCTGATGACGCAGGAGCAGATGCTCACGGCCAATGCCAAGCATGCCATGCTCAGCCCCGCCTCTGCCATTGTGCAGATGGCGATCGTCTTCGGCGTTCTGCTGCTCTTCATGGTGTTGCTGAACCGCTGGTCGCTCCAGCGCGACGCCGACCCGCACGCCGGATCGCAGTCGAGCTTCGACTTCTGGCGTATCAAGTTTGAGAACCTCTCCGGTATCGGCATCTTCATCTACGTGGTGCTGCTCACCGACATCTCGATCGTTCTGATCAAGTCCCTGGACGTCACCTGGTACTCCTCGATCTACGGATTGCAGTTCCTCGTCGGACAGGGCTACCAGGTCCTCGCGCTCGGCATTCTTTCGGTCATCGTGCTGTCGCGCTTTGAGCCGATGAAGACGCTGCTGCGCGTCACTGAACAACATGACCTGGGCAAGTTCGCCTTCGCCTTTGTCATGCTGAACATCTACCTCTGTTTTGCCGAGTTCCTGATTATCTGGTCAGGCAACGTGCCTGACGAAATTCCCTGGTACCTGGCGCGCATTCAGGGCGGCTGGTGGGTGATCTGCTCGCTGGACTTCGTCTGCCACTGGCTGATTCCCTTCACCCTGCTGTTGTCGCGCGACCTGAAGCGGAACAAGCAGAAGATGATCTGGCTGACCTGCTGGATGATCTTTGCGCGCTGCCTGGACATGTTCTGGCTGATCGAGCCGAACTTCCAGGATGCGGCTGGAAACCTGCACCTGGCGGGGAATTACGGAATCCTCGCCTACATTACTGTTCCCGTGGCTGTGCTTTCCATCTGGGGAGCGTACTACCTTACCGAGCTGATGAAGCGGCCGCTGATGAACGTCAACGATCCGCACCTGGAAGAGATGCTGGAGCCCGAACATGCCCACTAACGACCACGATCTGAACAAGGCGGATAAGCACCACGCCCCCACCCCGGAAGACCCGGGTTATGAGACGACCGACGTCAACGTCAACGGCGTCGTCGTCTTTCTCTCGGGCCTGGCTGGCTCAGTCTTTGTGTTCTTCATCTTCTGCTTTCTGATGGGCAAGGTTATCAACAGCGCCATCAATAAATCCGACGGTCCAACGGACAAGTGGCACCAGATCGATCTGGCCGGCGGCGCGTCCGCACCGAAGGACATCAACAAGAATCTTCCGAGCAGCCCTGAGCTGGAACAGCACCAGCTTCAGCAGCTTACAGCGGTGTTTCCGGAACCGCGCGTCGACAACGACGATGGCAACCAGGCGACGGCAGATCTCCACGCCCGTGAGGACCTTATGCTGGAGCATTACAGCAGCACTCCGGGACAGCCCGGTATCCGGATTCCGATCGAGCGCGCCATGCAGCTTATCGCCCAGCGCGGTCTTCCGGTTCATGCCAACCCGGCCGGTTCGGAGCCGAAGATGTTCGGCGATGCCGACCCGCATATCCAGGCGCCCCTGACGGACGGGTTTGCCCGGACCGGCTATGAGCTGGACAAGATGGAAGAGCGGAAGCAGAAGATGGAGTTTGGCCGCGCAGAAGAGGCGGCGCACGCGCAGCTCACGCCTGTCCGGTAATCGGCGGGCAGGCTATCGAAGCTGCTTCTGTGCGGCTTAAGATAGACATAGGGTGGGAGCAGCCGCCCCGGAAGGTAGATATGGCGAAGTGGAGCACAATTCGGAGATCGTGGCGGACAACAGCGTTAGCTGTGGTAGGCGGCGCTCTGCTGTGCGCTCCACTGGCCGCGCAGGTCTCCGGTTACGGGGACAAGCAGACGGGCGAGAATGCGGGCGATCAGTTGCCGCGGGTCCTGGACCATGTGGGGATCACCCAGAAGCTCAACCAGCAACTCCCGCTGGATGCTCAGTTCGTGGACGACACGGGCAGGACGGTTCGTCTGGGAGACTACTTCGGAAAGCGCCCGGCGATCCTGACTCTGGTGTATTACACCTGCCCGATGCTCTGCTCGGAGGAGCTGGACGGTCTATCGGGCGCGCTCGAGATGGTGAAGCTCACGCCTGGCAGGGACTTCGACGTGATCGTCATCTCGATCGATCCTGCCGATACTCCCGCGCTCGCCGCCAAGAAGAAGGCTTATTACGTCAAGCGGTACGGACGCCCGGAGACTGCCGGTGGCTGGCACTTCCTTACGGGAGAGAAGGCTGCGATCGATCGTCTGACGGATGCAACCGGCTTCGGATACGTACGCGTGCCGGGACCGGACGGCAAGCTGTCTCAGTTTGCACACGCCAGCTCGATTCAGGTGGTTACCACCGATGGCAAGCTCGCGCAGTATTACCTGGGTGTGGAGTACTCGCCCAAGGACCTCATGCTGGGCCTCATCGAGGCCTCCGGCAACAAGATTGGATCTCCAGTCGCCAACATTCTGACCTACTGCTATCACTATGATCCTCAGACCAACAAGCACTCGCTGATTGTGGCGCGGGTGGTTCAGCTGGGTGGAGTGGTAACGATGGCTGGCCTGGGTGGCTTTATGTTCGTGATGTTTCGCAAGGACATGAAAGAAGCACGCGACCACGATTTGACGAAGAAAGAGAATGGATAAAGGGTAACGATGCATATCAGTCCCGTACTCTGGCAGTTTCTGGTGAAGTGGCTCACGAACTCCGCGCTGTTTCCGCGCGAGGCGTCGACGATTGCGCCTTATGCAGACGCGCTCTACTTCTTTCTTCTGCTGATCACCGTCGTGGGCCTCGTGCTGGTGGGTGCGCTCGTCTTCGGCTTCTCCATCCGGTATCGGAAGGAGCGCAATCCGGTGGCGACGCAGGTCGAAGGTTCTACGCTGCTTGAAGCGACGTGGACGATCATCCCGCTGGCGCTATTCCTCATCTGCTTCGTATGGGGCGCTCTTCTTTACTTCCGCATCTACAATCCTCCGACCAACGCGATGAACATCTATGTCGTGGGCAAGCAGTGGATGTGGAAGGCGGAGCATCCGGGCGGACAGCACGAGATCAACAATCTTCATGTTCCGATGGGAGTTCCCGTCCAGCTGACGATGATCTCCCAGGACGTCTTCCACAGCTTTTCGATCCCTGACTTCCGGGTGAAGCGTGAAGTCATCCCTGGCCGCTACACCACGGTGTGGTTTGAGGCTACGACGCCCGGCACGTATCACATCTTCTGCACCCAGTATTGCGGGACCAAGCACTCCGGTATGATCGGAGAGGTCACGGTGCTGACCCCCGACGAGTACAAGAAGTGGACGGAAGGCTCAACCAGCGGAATGTCGCTGGCGCAGAACGGCGAGCGTCTCTTTGCCAGCATGGGTTGCAACGCGTGCCACACCGGCGATGCAGCTGCGCGCGGTCCTAATCTTGCCGGGGTCTACGGCTCCAAACTGCGGCTGACCAACGGATCCGAGGTGCTTGTCAACGAGGCTTATCTCCGCGACGCAATCCTGAATCCATCGCAGCACGTTACCGCGGGTTATGCACCCATCATGCCCACCTACCAGGGGCAGATCAGCGAAGAGGGCCTGATCGATCTGGTGGAGTACCTGAAGTCCCTCAAGACGAACTACCGTGTGCAGCAGACGCTGACCACGTCAGAGTCCAACCAAGCGGCGCCCATGACGCCAGGGGTGGTGAAGCCATGAGTACAACCAGTTCAACCATCGTCAACCTTCCGGACCAGAGGACGGCGACCATTCCGAAGAAGAACTATATCAATGCGGAAGATGGTCTTCTCAGCTGGCTGCTTACGGGCGATCACAAGCGTATCGCGATGCTCTACCTGATCTCGATTACGTTCTTCTTCTTCATCGGCGGAATCTTTGCCGGCCTGATCCGACTGGAGCTGCTGACGCCTCAGCCCGATCTGGTTGCATCGGACACCTATAACAAGCTGTTCTCGATGCACGGCATCATCATGGTGTTCCTGTTCCTGGTGCCCTCTGTTCCGGCAACGGTCGGGAATTTCCTGATGCCGATCATGATCGGCGCCAAAGATCTTGCTTTCCCGAAGATCAACCTCCTCAGCTGGTACCTGTATGTGGTCGGCGGCATCATGACCTTGGCGGCGCTGGTACTCGGGGGCGTAGATACGGGCTGGACGTTCACCACGCCTCTGTCGACCCACTACGTCAATACGCACGTGGTAACGGCCGGGCTGGCGATCTTCGTCGCAGGTTTCTCGTCCATCTTTACCGGGTTGAACTTTATCGTCACCATTCACCGGATGCGCGCGCCGGGCATGACCTGGTTCCGGATGCCGCTGTTCGTGTGGTCGAACTATGCCGCATCCATCATGATGGTGCTCGGCACCCCGGTGCTCGCGATCACCCTGGTCCTGGTGGTCCTTGAGAGAACGATCCACATCGGCGTCTTCGACCCGAGCCTGGGTGGCGATCCTCTGCTCTTCCAGCACCTGTTCTGGTTCTACTCTCATCCGGCCGTGTACATCATGATTCTGCCGGGCATGGGCGTTATCTCGGAGATCATCTCCACCTTCAGCCGCAAGCGCGTCTTCGGCTATACGGCGGTGGCGTTCTCCTCGGTGGCGATCGCGGTCTTCGGCTTCTTCGTCTGGGAGCACCACATGTTCATCATGGGTGTGTCCAACTACTCGGCCCTGGTCTTCTCGCTGCTGACCATGCTGGTGGCGGTGCCTTCGGCGATCAAGGTCTTCAACTGGTCGTTTACCTTGCAGAAGGGTTCCATTACCTTCGAGACCCCGATGCTCTATGCCTTCGCCTTTATCGGCCTGTTCACCATCGGTGGTCTGACGGGCGTCTTTCTTGCCGCCCTTGGCATGGACATTCACCTGACGGAGACCTACTTCATCGTCGCTCACTTCCACTACGTGATGGTAGGCGGCATGCTGATGGCCTTCCTTGGCGGCGTGCACTTCTGGTGGCCGAAGATGACGGGCCGCATGTATCCGGAGTCGATCTCGAAGCTCTCGGCGGTTACCAGCTTTATCGGATTCAACCTGACCTTCATGCCGCAGTTCATCCTGGGGTATCTGGGCATGCCTCGCCGGTACCATGCGTATCCGGCTGAGTACCAGGTTCTCAACGTGCTCTCCACGGCTGGCGCTACTGTTCTCGGTATCGGCTTCCTGATGCCGCTGATTTATCTAACGTGGTCGTTGAAGTACGGCGCCATTGCAGGAAACAATCCATGGCAGGCTACTGGCCTTGAGTGGCAGATCCAGTCGCCTCCGCTGACCGAGAACTTCATCGAGACGCCCGTCATTGACTACGAGGCTTACGACTACGAGTGGCTCGCTAAAAAGACGGAACAAGAGGTGACGACCGTTGGATAACACGATCGTAGCAACACACGATATTCACGCAGAGGAGCATCATCACGCCGCGCTGCCGCAGCACCGTCATCACTTTGAGACGGCAGAGCAGCAGCGCGAGGCGGGGACCTTTGGGATGTGGCTCTTCCTGCTCACCGAAATCATGTTTTTCGGTGGCCTGTTCTTCGCGTACCTGCTGTATCGCAACTGGTACAACCCGGCGTTCGTCGCAGGCTCCAATCAACTCAGCATTCCGCTGGGAACGGCTAACACCGCCATCCTGATCACCTCCGGCTTCTTCATGGCGCTGGGCGTGTGGGCGGCTGAAGTTCGCAAGCGCGGTCTACTGGTTATCTTCCTGCTGCTGACCAACCTCTTCGGTCTCATCTTCCTCGGCATCAAAGGCGTGGAGTATACCGAGAAGTTTGAGAAGCACCATGTCCCCGGGGCCAGCTTTGATATCTCAGAGTTCGTCAATCCTCCGCTGAACCCGAAGACCCACAAGCCGATCGAAGAGCCGCTCTCCCCTGACATGGCACAGAAGACCCAGGTCTTCTTCTCGCTCTACTTCGCCATGACAGGAATGCATGCGCTGCACATGGTCATCGGGATCGTCCTGCTGACATGGCTTACCGTCCGGGCGTATCGAGGAGACTTCAGTTCCGGTTATGTGGCGCCGATTGAAAACTTCGGGCTCTACTGGCATTTCGTCGATATCGTGTGGATCTTCCTGTTCCCTCTGCTGTACCTCATCAACCGACACCCGGGTACATAACCTCGAGTTTAGGAAACGTCTTCATCGATTCCGCTCTTCAACCCGCTCCGGCGGCGGGTTGAAGAGACAAAGCCAGGCATCTCTATAAGATCAGTTTCGCCACACCCGCAAGGAGAAGAGCATGTCGTCTCACTATCATGACCCGGCAAACGTCACCAATCCAGAGCACGCAGAACACCGCATCGTTCAGCCGGGAACCTATATCGCGGTCTATGTCGCGCTGCTGATCTTTACGGTCCTCACTGTCGTAGCCGCTTTTGTTGACCTTCATATCTTCAATCCAGTAATCGCTGTCGCGATCGCCTGCATCAAGGCGATGCTGGTGATCCTTTTTTTCATGCACGTCATCTTTCAATCCAAGCTGATCAAGATGACGGTGGGAGCCGGTTTCTTTACCTTCCTCATTCTGGTCGTGCTCAGCCTGAGTGACTATCTCAGCCGCGCGTGGGGTCGCTGGTAAGCGATCGAAGTTGTTTCAAACGATAGAGCGGCCCACTGGGCCGCCTTTTTTTTCCACAATCAATTGAGCTGGTTGCTCAGGATCTCTTTGCCTCCACTGCGCGCTATGAGATACAAGGCGCCCTCGACCGAAGGCAAGGGCTGGCTAATGTCCTGCCACAGAAAGATGCGCTGCTTGCCTTTCCAGCGCTGCTTCAGAGACGCCTCGCTTTCAAAGATTTGCGGAGCATCGGGAAAAAAACTGCCGTACCAGAGATTCGAGCTGCGGCCTTCGAGGATGTGGATGTCGTCGCGCCTGAGATAAAAGCCGAGCGTACTTCCCACCTCATATTCTCCATGGATTACGACAATGTCTGTCGGCTTCAGCGTTGGCGCGATCGCATCGGCAAGCCGCTTTGAGCTGAGTACCGGTGCGAAGATCTGCAGTCCAAGATGCGCTGCGAGCAGGAACCCGAAGGTTCCGCCCGCAAGCCAAAGGTTGGCGGCGTGCGGACGATAGGCGCGCCGAAGCAGGAAGTTCGCAGTTGTCCCGGCAAGTACGGCGAAGACGGTCATCTCCAGCGGACGGCGGAAGGCCCCCATCGCCTGTGCGTTCAGGTCGAGGAAGTGGCCAAAGGAGAGAGCGTAGTCACCGGGATTCTTCTGCAGCAGATTGGCGAGATCGGCTCCAGGCGCAGGCGCCTTGCTGGCGACGAGGAAGAAGATCGCGGCAAGTGATGCAAGCATTCCGCAAACCAGCAGCGCCCGCGAGATTCGCTGCCCTGCAGTGACCAGAGGATTCGGGACGACGAAGTTCTCGGCCTCTTCGGCTTCGCGGCACAGCAATGCGGCGATCAGCAATACGAGAGCCGGCAGCGAAGGAAGGACGTAATACTCCTGCCGGGTGGAGAAGGAGAAGAAGAGCATCGGCAGTGCGGCCCATATCGCCAGCAGAGCAAGCGTGGATTGCTGGGGATCGAGTGGCTTACGACGTAAGGCCTTCTTCCACGGAACCATTCCAAGTGCCTTGAAGAGGAATGCGGCCCAGGGCATCATCCAAACCAGCAGCAGCGCCCAGAAGAGGACCAGCGGTACGGTGTCGTAGTCGCGCGGCACGCGCAGATTGAGATACCGCAGCAGGTGTTCGTTGACGAAGTAGAACCAGGTCCAGCCGTGTACGTTTCCGTCGGTTGGTTGTGGAACGCTCCAGTGACCGTGGCTGAAGGTGATTTCGCCGGGATGGCCCTGAGTGGGATTCGCCAGCCCTGCGGCGATATGCCATGGTGCTGCGATCAACAGGAAGACGAAGAGGCTTCCAGGCGGATGCAGTTGTCGTAGCCGCGCTAGTGTGCCTCTCCAGCCGCGGGTCAGCAGCAGGTGTGCGAGGACGATTCCGACAGGGAAGACAACTCCGATCAGGCCCTTGGTGAGGACGTTGAGAGCGCAGCATGCAGCGAAGCCGTAGCAGACCAGCGCTGCCGGGACCTGGCTTTGCTCGGTCAGCCAGTAGCAGAAGATGGCAAGCGTCAGCCAGAGGCACACCATCACGTCGGGAATCATGATTCGCGTGAAGATGAAGATGCCGAAGCTGGAGAGCAGGACGAGGCCGCTGTAGAGTCCGGCGCGAACGCCGATCCGAACGCCAGCCCAGTCCTCTGCCGTACTTTCCCTGCTTCCGAACGCCTGGCGGGCAAAGGACTCAAGGGCAAACGCCAGCGCCAGCACGGTCAGGGCGAGAGGAAGCCGCGCGGCCGCGGCGCTGACTCCGAAGACCTTAAAGCTGGTCGCCATCGACCAGTAGAGCAGCGGAGCTTTTTCAAGGTATCGGATGCCGTTGGCGTAAAGGGTGGTCCAGTCGTGTCGAACCAGCATCTCGCGTGCGACCTCGGAGTGGACCGAGTCGGCGTCGTCCAGCAGAGGAGGGGTCAGCAGGGTGTAGCTTCCGTAGAACAGAAGCCAGAGCAGCGCCAGGATCAGGCGTGTCCGGAGGGGCCCTGGTTTGAGGCGCGCATCGTTCATAGAGACTGGCAGCTGTTCTGCGTGATCGGATCGAGGGCAGGCAGCGGGGCAGGAAACAGCGTCCGCTACCAGAGTACCGGACAAGCTCCGCGGAAGCCGCGACTTATATGATGGATAGGATTATGTGTTCCGGTCATCCAGTGCAGCCGCAGCGAGAGGAGCCGTAGACGATGATTGAGGAGCCAACGGCCTCCGGCCCTCCGGCCGAGCTGATCTTCGGCGACTGGTACCCGGCGCTCCGCGCAGGCGAGCTGCGCGTGGGCCGCATGACGAAGTCGCTGCTGCTCGGCATTCCGCTGGTCCTGGGACGCAAGCGTGACGGACGGCTGTTCTGCATGCGCGATCTCTGCCCGCATCGCGGCATTCCGCTGTCTGCCGGCTGGTTCGACGGCGAGAACGTGCAGTGCAAGTATCACGGCTGGAAGTTTGAACCCTGCAGCGGGCAGTGCACGGAGATCCCTTCGCTGACGCAGTTTGAGACGCTCGAGCCCGGGAAGATCTATGCGGGCGCGTATCCATGCGAGGAGCGGGACGGCTACGCGTGGGTCTATCTTCCGGAGCCGGGCTCGGGCCGCTCGCCGGGCCAGCTTGCTGCTGTTCCGGAGCTGCCGAAGTTCTCGGAGCGCTATCGCAGCGCGCATCTTGTCGCCGACCTGCCGTGCAATGTCGATCACGGCATCATCGGGTTGATGGACCCGGCACATGGGCCGTTTGTGCATCAGGCCTGGTGGTGGCGCAGTCGCGCGAGCATCCACGAGAAGGAGAAGCACTTCGAGCCGATCCCGCAGGGTTTTCGCATGTCGTCGCACGCGCCGAGCGCGAACTCGGCTCCGTACAAGCTGCTGGGCGTGTACGGCGAACCCATCACGACGACGATCGACTTTGTGCTTCCTAACCGGCGGTATGAGACGATCCGCGCCGGGGCCAAGTGGTTCTCCAGCCTGACGACGGTTACGCCGGTGACGCCCTCTACCTGCCGGATCGACGTGATTGCGGCGTGGAACGTGTTCTATAACGTCCCGTTCGTTACTCCCATCGCGCGGTTCTTTGGTGCGCGTTTCGTTCAACAGGATCAGCAGACGATGATCGAGCAGGCGCAGGGGCTGAGGTACCATCCGGGCCTGATGCTGATCGACGATGCGGACAAGCCGGCGAAGTGGTACTTCGCCCTGAAGCAGGCGCGCCTGAAGGGTACCGGAGAGCATCCGCTTCCTGGTCCGGTTACGCTGCACTGGCGTAGCTGAAGTGCGAGAGATCCCCTTCCCCCGTCATTTTTGCGCAAAGTCTTCAAACGATGAGAGTTAGGTCTGGACTTGCTGCGCAATTCGCGTGCCATTCAGGGCGCAACTGTCTTGCGTTCTATTTCTATGGTATGGGATGGAGGGGAACTCGTCGGCAGATTAGAGAGCTGCCATCGGGTGGGTGTAAGTTGCAGAAGGGAGCGGGGTTGAGGCTGGCTTTTGGGATTTTGAGAGGTGGGAGGGGGTTGACAGGTTTTGGCGATTCGCCTCAGGGGCTGAAGCCCCTGTACTGGGGATTGGGCTTGGCGGCACGGCTGAAGCCGTGCCCTTAACGGTGCTGTCCGGGTTGAAGCCGTGCCCTTAACGGTGGTGTTCGGGTTTCGGTGAACGTTGGATTGGGATTTGTTGGCAGTGGGGTTTGGGCTTTGCTCGAATGAACCCACCTTAGGCGCGATGAAGCTGCGCCGAAGATGGGGCACCCGGCGGAGGGAGTACCTCAGGGGCTGAAGCCCCCTGTACTGGGGATGGGCTTGGCGGCACGGCTGAAGCCGTGCCCTTAACGGTGGTGTCCGGGTTGAAGCCGTGCCCTTAACGGTGGTGTTCGGGTTTCGGTGAACGTTGGATTGGGATTTGTTGGCAGTGAGGTTTGGGCTTTGCTCGAATGAACCCACCTTAGGCGCGATGAAGCTGCGCCGAAGATGGGCACCCCGGCGAGGGAGTACCTCAGGGGCTGAAGCCCCTGTACTGGGGATGGGCTTGGCGGCACGGCTGAAGCCGTGCCCTTAACGGTGGTGTTCGGGCTGAAGCCGTGCCCTTAACGGTGGTGTTCGGGCTGAAGCCGTGCCCTTAACGGTGGTGTTCGGGCTGAAGCCGTGCCCTTAACGGTGCTGTCCGGGTTGAAGCCGTGCCCTTAACGGTGCTGTCCGGGTTGAAGCCGTGCCCTTAACGGTGCTGTTGTTTCGGTGAACGTTGGGTTGGGATTTTTGTTGGCAGTGGGGTTCGGGCGTTTGAGTCAGTTGCCCTACGGGTATTTGGATCGATGACCCGAAAGAGTTATTCAGAGTTTCTAATGTGTCGTGAAATGATCCAGCCTGTTTGATCGTCGATGTGACGATTGCCTGGAAGTTCCGCTGCAGAGCAGTCAAGCAGCTTCCCTGATCTTCACAGCCGCTCGTTCAACGTGCGGTCACCTTATCAGGCTGAAGCAAATAGCATCCTGATCTCACAACCTTTCACGATTGCACGCCCCGGTGCGGAGGGGCGCAGTTGCTGTGTCTTTTGTTGTTCATCTTTCGGAGCGCCTGAATGTCTTTGTTGTCTCTTCGTCGCAGCGTGACGCGACTGCCTCTTCTGCTGGTTCTCTCTGCGTTTGCGCTGCTGTCAGCTCAGGCGTTCGCTAGTGCGGCTTCTGCACCGTCGGTGCAGCTTTTACCGTCCATCAGTACCATTGCCGGAGATGGATCGAGCGGATTCGATGGTGATAACGGCCCTGCCATCAGCGCGGCGATTGGCGTTCCGCGTGGCGTAGCGGTCGATGCGGCGGGAAACGTGTACATGACGGACATTTCCAACTACCGCGTGCGCAAGGTCGATACGTCTGGCAACATCACGACCATCGCAGGTAACGGATTCTCCGGGTTCACCGGCGATGGTGGACTTGCGATCAACGCCCAACTATCAGAA
>Ga0164242_10005675_pt1 | contig 13861 bp, 9 predicted proteins | sample OricomgcompostMG_FD_108783 | JGI IMG/M metagenome (GOLD analysis project Ga0164242, IMG submission 108783) | Miracle-Growth compost microbial communities from Emeryville, California, USA - Original compost - Miracle growth compost (MG) ...
CGTCGTCATCGACTGCACCGACACCGGCGCGCCCCCGCCCACCGGCACGGACCCCACCATGATCTGACGACTCTGACGCCGCTCGGCCAAAGCCAGCGGCGGAACGGACGGCATACCGAGCGAGATCGCGGTCATCTCTGTGTGCTTCCCCAGGGTGAGCGTTCCTCGGCCCGGCCGGGGTCCGGCGCGGGCGGGGAGCCCCGGAGAGGACCCGGCGCTCCCGATGCCCACGGTACGGCACACCGCGCGGCGGACGCGCACACCGGGGTGAACGCCGAGCGGGCGAGGGGTGTCAGTTCAGCCGCACGGGGTTGACCACGTCGGCGATCATCACCAGCACCGTGAAGCACACAAAGACGCCCGCGACGACGTAGGCCACCGGCATCAGCTTCGCCACGTCGAAGGGCCCCGGGTCGGGGCGGCGCAGCAGCCGGGCGGCGTTGCGGCGCAGCGCCTCCCAGAGCGCACCGGCGATGTGCCCGCCGTCCAGCGGCAGCAGCGGCAGCATGTTCAGCAGGAACAGCGACAGGTTCAGCCCGGCCACCAGGTTGATCATCGTCGCGATCCGCATGGAGTCCGGGATGTGCATGCTGAAGATCTGGCCGCCGACCCTGGCCACGCCGATCACGCCGACCGGCTGGTCGGCGGTGCGGGTCTTGCCCTCGAAGGCGGAGCCCCACAGGGCCGGGATCTTGGAGGGCAGCGAGGCGATCGAGTGCACGCCGCTGTCCAGCATCGTGCCCATCTGGTCGATGCTCTCGCCGAAGGAGTAGTGCTGGACGCCGGTGGCCGGGGCGATGCCGAGGAAGCCGGCCTTGACCGTGCCCGTGGTGGGGTTGCCCTGGGCGTCCACCTTGGTGAGCGTGTTGGTGGTGAGCGTGGCGGTGAGGGCGACGTCCTTGCCGCCGCGCACGACGCCTATCGAGACGGTCTTGCCGGCGGCGGCGCGGATCTCGTTCTGCAGCTGGTCGTAGGTCTTCACGCGCCTGCCGTCGAAGCTGACGATCTTGTCCCCGGCGCGCAGCCCGGCCTTGGCGGCGGGCGAGAGCGGCGCGCCCTTGGGGCAGGTGTCGGTCTTGGCGGTCGCTGGGACCACGCACTGCGAGACGGAGGCGACCGTCGGCACGGAGGTGGTCATACCGAAGCCCATGAGGGCGACCAGGAACAGCACGAAGGCCAGCACCAGGTTGTGGAAGGGCCCGGCGAACATCACCACGACCCGCTTCCAGGGGGTGCGGGTGTAGAAGAGCCGGTTCTCGTCGCCCGGGAGGACCTCCTCGAAGGACTGCGCGCGGGCGTCCTCGATCATGGAGCGCCAGGGCGAGGTGGAGCGGGCGGTCACCCGGCCGTCCGGCCCGGGCGGGAACATCCCGATCATGCGGATGTACCCGCCGAGCGGGATGGCCTTGACGCCGTACTCGGTCTCGCCGCGATGCCGCGACCAGATCGTCGGGCCGAAGCCCACCATGTACTGCGGGACCCGGATGCCGAAGACCTTCGCCCAGGTCAGGTGGCCGATCTCATGCCAGGCGATGGAGATCAGCAGCCCGATGGCGAACACGACGATGCCGAGCACCGTCATCACTGTGGTCATCGGTCCTCCAGGTCCGGACGCGGCGGCGGGCCGGCGGCGGCTCGGCGGCCGCCGCCTCTCCCATCATCACCCGCGAAGCTGTGCGAACGGCACCGCGGGCCCGTGGTTCACTCGCGCGTGCGACACGGGATCGAACCACGGCCATTTGTACGATTGTTCGGCCGAGCAGGGCGCGTTCAGCCCGCGGCGATCTCGCGGGCGCGGGCGCGGGCCCACTTCTCGGCGGCGAGGACGTCGTCCAGGGTCAGCCGGGTTCCCGACGGGGTGCCGTGCTCCTCGACCACCTTGGCGACGGTGTCCACGATCCCGGTGAAGGCCAGCCGGCCCTGCAGGAAGGCGTCCACGCACTCCTCGTTGGCCGCGTTGAACACCGCCGGAGCCGTCCCCCCGAGCGTACCGACCTCGCGGGCCAGGCCGACCGACGGGAAGGCCTCGGTGTCCAGGGGGAAGAACTCCCAGGTGGAGGCCTTGGTCCAGTCGAGGAAGGGGCCCGCCTCGGGCACCCGCTCCGGCCAGCCGATGCCGAGCGAGATCGGCATCCGCATGTCGGGCACGCCGGCCTGCGCCATCGTCGAGCCGTCCACGAACTCCACCATGGAGTGCACGATCGACTGCGGGTGGACCACGACCTCGATCCGCTCGAAGGGGACGTCGTAGAGCAGGTGCGCCTCGATCACCTCCAGGCCCTTGTTCACCAGGGTCGCGGAGTTGATCGTGATGACCGGGCCCATCGCCCAGTTCGGGTGGGCCAGCGCGTCCTCGGGGGTGACGCCGGCGAGCTGCTCGCGGGTGCGGCCGCGGAACGGTCCGCCGCTCGCGGTCACCACCAGCTTGCGGACCTCCGCCCGGGTGCCGCCCATCAGCGCCTGGAACAGCGCGGCGTGCTCGGAGTCCACCGGGACGATCTGGCCCGGCTTCGCGAGCTCCTTGACCAGCGGGCCGCCGACGATCAGCGACTCCTTGTTGGCGAGCGCCAGCACCCGCCCGGCGCGCAGCGCGGCCAGCGTCGGCGCCAGGCCGATCGAGCCGGTGATGCCGTTGAGCACGGTGTGGCAGGGCGCGCCGGCCAGCTCGGTCGCGGCGTCCGGGCCCGCGGTGATCTCCGGCAGCGGGCGGCCCTCGGCACGCGCCGCCAGCGCCTCGCGCAGCGGGCCCACCGCCTCCTCGCGCGCCACCGCGACGGTCGCCACGCCGAGCGCGAGCGCCTGCTCGGCGAGCAGCTCCACCCGGCCGCCGGCCGCCGACAGCCCGACCACCCGGAAGCGCTCCGGGTTGCGCAGCACGACATCGACGGCCTGGGTGCCGATCGAACCGGTCGAGCCGAGGATGATCAGGTGCCGGCGCCCCGAGGCGGGCACGGAGGCGGGCTGAAAGCGCACATGCGGCGTGGCGAGCGAATCCATGCCGCCCATTCTCCCGTGCGGGCGACGTCCGCGTACCCCGGGTCGGCCACCCCTTCGCGTGATCTTTCCCGCCGCGCCGGCCGCGCGCCACCGCGAGGGTGCCGCGCGGCCGGGTCGCGCCCGGGTGGCGGGCGGTTCGCGGGCGGGCGTACGGGCTACAGCGCCAGGCCGGTGAGGACCAGTACCCGCTCGTAGGTGTAGTCGTCCATCGCGTAGCGGACGCCCTCGCGGCCCACGCCGGAGTCCTTGACCCCGCCGTACGGCATCTGGTCGGCCCGGTAGGACGGCGCGTCGCCGATCACCACGCCGCCGACCTCCAGCTCGCGGTGCGCGCGGAAGGCTGTCTGCAGGTCGTGCGTGAACACGCCGGTCTGCAGGCCGAAGCGGGAGTCGTTGACCTGCGCGAACGCGTCGTCGGTGGAGGCGGCCCGGTGCAGCGTGAGGACCGGCCCGAAGACCTCCTCGGTGGCCAGCTTCACCCCGGCCGGCAGACCGGCCAGCACGGTCGGTGCGTAGGACGCGCCCTCCCGCTTCCCGCCGGTCAGCAGCTCGGCTCCGGCCGCGACGGCCTCGTCCACCCACGCCTCCACGCGCTTCGCGGCGTCCTCGCTGACCAGCGGGCCGACCTGCACGGCGTCGTCCGAGGGGTCGCCGGTGACCTGCGCGGCGACCCTCGCCACGACCTTCTCCGCCAGCCGGTCGTAGACCGCGGCGTCGGCGATCACGCGCTGCACCGAGATGCAGGACTGGCCGCCCTGGTAGTTGGCGAAGGTGGCGATGCGGGTGGCCGCCCACTCCAGGTCCTCCTCGGAGGACCAGTCGGCGAGCACCACGGCCGCCGCGTTGCCGCCGAGCTCCAGCGTGACGTGCTTGCGCGGCACGGAGTCCTGGATGGCGTAGCCGACGGTGTCCGAGCCGGTGAAGGAGATCACCGGCAGCCGCGGGTCCTGGACCAGCGCCGGCATCCGGTCGTTCGGGACCGTCAGCACGCTCCACGAACCGGCCGGCAGCTCGGTCTCGGCCAGGATCTCGCCGAGCGCCAGCGCGGACAGCGGGGTCGCCGGGGCCGGCTTGAGAATGATCGGCGCACCGACCGCGATCGCCGGGGCGACCTTGTGCGCGACCAGGTTGAGCGGGAAGTTGAACGGCGCGATACCGAGCACCACGCCGCGCGGGAAGCGGCGGGTCAGGGCCAGTCGGCCGGTGCCGCCCGGGTCGGTGTCCAGGCGCTGCGCCTCGCCGCCGTTGAACCGGCGGGCCTCCTCGGCCGCCCAGCGGAACACCGAGACGGCGCGGCCGACCTCGCCGCGCGCCCAGGTGATCGGCTTGCCGTTCTCGGCGGTGATCAGCCGGGCCAGCTCCTCGGCCCGCTCGCCCAGCCGCCGCGCCACGTGGTCCAGCGCGGCCGAGCGCACGTGCGCCGGGGTCGCCGCGAAGGCGGGGGCGACCGCGACGGCCGCCGCGACGGCTTCCTCGACCTGCTCCTCGGTCGGCACACTCACCCGGGCGACCGGCGTGCCGTCCCAGGGGTTGTGAACCTCGAAGGCCTCCGGGCCGGACTCCTGCCGCCCGGCCAGCCAGAACGCGTGCGTGGTGGTCACCCTCTGCACCGGCCCCTCTGTGTCTCGCGTGTCCTCGCGCGTCGGTCTTGTACGCGTGATCACCGTAAGCCGGGAGCAGGCAGGGGGGATCTGGCCAATGCGTACGACTCGCGGCGATCGTCGCTACGGACCGTCCAGTGCGCCCGCGGGCTCAAGCCTCCTCGGTCTCCTCCACGCGCAACGCCAGCCACAGCTCCATCCGGATGTCCGTGTCGTCCAGCGAGCGCCCCAGCAGCTCCTCCGCGCGGCGGATCCGGTAACGCAGCGTGTGCCGGTGCACGCCGAGGTCGGCCGCGGCCGCGTCCCACTGGCCGTGCCGCGCCAGCCACGCCCGCACGCTCGCCACCAGATCCCCGCGCGCCGAGGCGTCGTGCTCGTACAGCGGGCGCAGCAGCGCCTCCGCGTAGGCCCGCACCGCGTCGTCACCGAGCAGGGGCAGCAGCGAGGCGCTGCCCACCTCCTCGTACTCGACGCAGGCCCGGCCGGTGCGCAGCGCCACCGCCATCGCGCGCTGCGCCTGCACCCGCGCCGCGGCGGCGCCGTCCAGCCTGGCCTGGCCGGAGACGCCGACCACCAGGCCCTCCAGCTCCTCGGCCAGCTCGGTGCAGGCGTGCTGCACCGCGCCGCCGTCGGAGAGCAGCAGCACCGCCCGGCCGTCCAGCACGGAGGCCAGCAGGCGCTCGCCGCCGCCGGAGGCGATCTGCTCGGCCCGGTCCAGCAGCAGATCCAACGGGCGCTGCTGGTCGGGGGATTCTGCCCCCGCGCCGCCCGCCGCGGCGGCGCCCGCCGAGCCGCCCGCCGCCTCGGCCGCCGTGGCCTCCTGCGCGACCAGCACCCGGACCGGCTCCTCCGGGAGCCCGCCGAACAGCCCCTCGGCGATCTCGCCGGCGATCCCCGCCTCGCCGTCCAGCACCAGCCTCAGCAGCGCCTCCGCCATCCGCTCCTCGGCCTTGCGCAGCCCCCGGGAGCGCTCCAGCGTGAGCGTGAGCAGGGCGACGGCCGCGTTGACGACATAGCGTTCGGTGGCGCTCAACCGCGCCTCGGTGCCCACCGCGAGGTAGCCGCGGGCTCGCCGTTCGGCGCCGAGGGACTGCAGGAAGACCCAGTCGTCGTGCTGCGCCTGAGCCGGACCTCCCGGACCGGCCGGAGCGCCGCCGTCCGCCGCGCCCGCGCCGCCCCGCTCGTCCGCGCGGTCCGGGTCGGTGCCCTGGAGGGCTGCGCTGACCGGGGCCGGGCGGGTCCGCAGCCGGTCCACCTCGGTCCGCAACCGGTCAGCCCGGCGGGTGGCCCAGCCGGGCGCCGCCGACACCAGCGCCCCGGAGGCGTCGTAGAGGGCCGCCCAGCCGCCGAGGCGCCGGGCGAGGGTGCGGACGACGGCGGCCGTGCCGTCCTTGCCGAGCGCGGACCGGGTCAGCTCCTCCTGCGCCTCGAAGCTGGTGGTGACGGCCTGGTACTGCTCGGCGGCGAGCGCGCCGGTCACGGCCTTGCTGATGGCGATGAACGGGGTGGGCTGCGGCACCCGCAGCAGCGGCAGGCCGCGCTCGGCCGCCGCGGCCACCATCGGCGCCGGTACCTCGGTGTGCGACAGGCCCACCCCGAAGCCGATCCCGGCCACCCCGGCGTCGGCGAGCCGGTGCACATAACCGGCCAGCTGCTCGGGATCGGCCGTGCCCAGCTTCATCCCGGTGGTGAGCAGCAGTTCGCCGCCCTCCAGGTAGGGCGCGGGGTCGTCGAGCTCGCTGGTGTGCACCCAGCGGACGGCGCGGCGCAGGTGGGACTCGCCGGCGAGCACGGTCAGCCGCAGGGTCGGCATGGCGACGATCGCGGCCACGGTCACCGAGGTGGCCCCGGGCCCCTTGGCGCCGGGGCTCTTGGCGGAGCCGGGCGCGGATCGGGGGCGCGGCCGGTTGACCGGGACCGGGGAGGGCGTTCCGGAGGACATGGCACCTTCGCAGCGGGGACGGTTGGGCCGCCGCGGGCTCCCGGGTGCCCAGGCTCCCGGGCGCTCGGGCCTCCCGGACGCTCGGGCCTCCCGGACGCTCGGGCAGCCGGGCAGTCGGACTGGGACATTCCGGAGGGCGGCCGTCCCCGATTCTGCCTCAACGGCGCACCGCGCGCCGTCCCGGCCGTCCCCGCCTTGCCGGGCGGGCCGCCCGACCGGTGGGACCGGGCCCGCGCAGTTCTCCCGTCAGCCGTCCAGCAGCGCCCGCTCGATGTGGGCGGAGACCACCCAGTTCGGCGCGTCGACGACCTCGGAGATCTTCAGGTCCGCCGCCACACTGGCCAGCAGGTAGGCGTCCTCCGGGGCAAGACCGGCACGCCGGACGATCTCCTCGACCAGCGCCCGGGTGGCGTCCTTCGCGGCCGTCATCAGGTCCGGGCCGATGCCGGTGGCGGCCAGCGCCGGGCCGGTGCGCTGGGAGCGCGCGGCGGTCTCCACCACAGGGGTGCGCGGCGCGGCGCCCGGCAGCAGGCCCACCCGCAGCCGCACCTCGCCGTCGGTCTCGATGCCGGTCCCGGACACCTCCCCGTCGCCCATCGCCGCGTGCACGTCGCCGAGGCTGAGCAGCGCGCCCTCGACGCCCACCGGCAGGATCAGCCGGGCGCCCGGCCCGAGGTGCCGGATGTCCATGTTCCCGCCCCAGCGCCTCGGCGGGACCATCGCGTGCGGCCCGTCCTCGGGCGGCGCCACGCCGATCGTCCCCACCATCGGCAGCACCGGCACGCTCAGACCAGGCAGCAGCTCGGCGGAGTCCCGGCCGATCGCGGAGACGCGCAGGTGCGGCTCGGGGAAGTCCTCGGCCAGCAGGCCGAAGCCGGGGATGCAGGCCGTCCAGCCCCAGCTCCCGGTGGCCATCTCCAGGACGTCCACCACCAGGGCGTCGCCCGGCTGCGCTCCGGCCACCCGGAACGGGCCGGTGACCGGGTTGACCCGGCCGAAGTCCAGGCCGGCGACGTCCGCCGCGGCGGATCCGGCGGAGAGCTGGCCGCCGCTCGACTCCACGGTCTCCACCGTGAGTTCGGCCCCCGGCTCGATCACCGCGACCGGCTCGATCGTGCGGTCCCAGACGTGGTGCCTGCTGCCGGTGCGGGGGAAGTGCATCTGCGGTCTCCGAAGGGGTCGTGGCGGCGGTCGTTGCTCCGGCGTGCGGCGGAGCGGGTGCACAGGGGCGCAGCTGAGCGGCTGCGCGTCAGCTCCCGGCCCGCAGGTCGAGCAGGATCGGCGGCACGGAGGCGCCGTCGACCGAGGACAGGGACAGCACAGCATGGCCCGAGGGCAGCGCGTGCGCCAGGTCCGAGGGCGACCAGCGCTCGCGCTCGACCCGGCGGATCGTCACGCTCTCCGTCTGCACCCGCTCGCCCTGGAGCACCGAGCGCACTCCCCTCAGGCCGCGGCGCAGGAAACCCCCGGAGGTGTCCGGCGCCCGGGTCACGTCCCGCTCACTGATCCAGACCGTTCCCCAGGCCTCGGAGAACAGCCGCCCATCCCACGGCGCCAGGCCCGGGAACGCCATCCGGCAGCCGACCGCGCCGAACAGCGGCGCCCGCAGCCCCTCCGGCAGGTCGGCCAGGCTGCGCAGGGCCAGTACCGCGCCGGCGTTGGCGCCGCGGATCCGCTGCAGCCCGCGCACGGTGCTCAGGTCCACCGCGGCGGAGGCGTCGTCCAGCACCAGCCCGGCGAAGAGCGAGCGGTCCCGCCGGACCGCCGCGGCGTGCAGGAACTGCCCGCACACCAGGCGTGCCACGATCCGCGCCGCCTCCGGATGGCTCCGCTCGGGCAGGACGACCCGGACCCGCAGCGGATGCTCCAGCGCGCGGACCGCGAAAAGCGGCAGCCCCTCGCCGACCCGGTCGGAGCTGCTCCGATCCGAACCACCGTCCTCCGGAGCAGAGTTGAAGCTCTCGGCCAGTCCGGGGCGGTCGAGCAGCTCCAGGCGGTCGGCGAGCAGCGCGCCGAGGTCGTCTGCGCGGCCGTGCTGCCGCTCGCGGTGCTCCAGCGCGGCCCGGAAGTCCGCCGCCCGGCCGGCGGCGGCCAGGCTCTCGCGCAGCCCCGCCCAGGCCCGCGGCTCTCCGCGCAGCAGCACACACAGCTCGCGCACGCCGGGGTCGCGCTCGTACCCGGCCCGGAACGCCCCGCACACCGTGTGCAGGACGCCGCGGGCGCTCTCCGCGCGCAGCGCGAGTTCCTCCGGCAGCAGCGCGTCGGCCAGCCGGCCCGCGGCCTCGTCCACCGAGCGCGAGGCGCCGAAGAGGTCCAGACCGTAGCGGGCGCGCGCGGGATCGCCGGGCGCGACGACCACGTCGTACCAGTCGTCCGGGCCCAGATCGGCGTCGGCCGCGCCGACCACCACCACGACCGCCGTCCCGCACAGCGCCTGGAGGCAGAGCGACTCGGCGACCGGGCGGACCAGCCGGGAGGTCTTGCCGGTCGCCGCCGGGCCGACGGCGAGCAGCGAGGTCCCCAGCAGCCGCTGGTCCAGCGCGACCTCCGCGCCCCGGTAGGGGGGCGGGTTCTTCACCACGTCCTCGCCGCGGCCCAGCCGTACCTGGCCGAGCAGCAGGTCGTGCGCGGAGCGGCGCGGGGCCAGGTCTCGCGCGCCGGACGGGTGCGGGAAGGCGGACGCGCCCTGCGCCCGCACGCCGCCGGCGAAGGCGGCCAGGCGCTGGGCGTCCTCGGTCGCGGAGCGCCAGGCGCGGTGGACGCGGGTGTGGTCGACGTCGGTCGCGCGGCCGGCCGCGGTCTGCGCGTCCAGGAGGGCGAGCGACCCGGGCGGAAGGGTGGAGCGCAGCGCCTGCCAGGGGTCGGCGCGGCCCGCGGCGAGCGGCGCGAGGTGGGGCTGCGGGGCGGCCCCGGCTTGAGCCGGGACCTGCGGGCTCGCCGGCGGCTGGGGCCCCTCGTCGGCGGGGTCCGTGGTGTGCCCGATCAACGCGGCCGCCACGATGCGCGTCCATGGCCGCAGGTAGCGGCGCCAGAGCTCCGGCCAGCGCCCCATGCGCCCGAAGAACCAGACCAGCAGCCCGCCGACGATGATCACGTAGAGAACGGTGAGCATCAGCGACACCACGTCGCTCGCCGCGTCCCAGGGGATGAGTGCGCCCACGAGCCAGGACATCGGGCCGTAGCCGTAGTGCAGCACCTCGTAGGCGACCAGCAGGTTCAGCAGCGCCCGGAACCACAGCCGGGCGGCCGAGGTCGGCGGCCGGCCGTCCTCCACGGCGCGCGAGACCGGCTCCGGGCCGAGCGCGAACACCCCCGGGTGGCCGGTACGGCGCGGGGCGTTGAACCAGCCGACGAGGTCGAAGCCCTGGTGGGAGGGGGCGGAGGCTGCCGCGGGGACCGCGGGGGGCACCTGCGGGGGTGGGACCGGTGGGACCGGTGGGACGGGCGGCGCGTCCGGGCGGGGCACCTCCGGGCGTTCACCGGTGGCCGCCGACTTCGCGTACTGATCCATCCGCTCCCGCTCCCTCGCCCGGCGCCGGGGCCGAGCGAGTGGCGCGGCCGCCGTGGTGTCGAACCGGTCTCAATGTAGTGGAGCCGCCGTCGATCGCGGAGCAGCACGAACGTGCCCGCGCCTACGACCCGCGAAGACGCGCCACGGGCGGGTCGCGCCCGCCGAGCCGCAGCCGAACCACGCCGAGCCGCAGCCGAGTCGCAGTCGACCTGTCGCCGACCCGTCGCAGAGCCGCCACCGCGCGGCACGACCGGCTCGTCCGACGCGCCAGGCGCCCTCCGCGGCGCGGCGTCACCTGCGACAACTCCCCCACCCCGCCGTCGATGTACCGCGCGGACAACTCCGTGGGCGAATCACTCCCCCGAGGAGCATGACCTTCGCCACTCCCCCGTCCTAGCCTGAACCGAGCCCGGAGCGCACCGCGCCCCATCCGCGCCCTCCACGCACACTTGGGAGACCACATCATGAGCGCTGCTCAGCCCGGCGACCCCTCGCTCCCCCAGGAGCGCCGCCTCGTCACGTCCATCCCCGGGCCGAAGTCCCAGGCGCTGGCCGCGCGCAAGACCGCCGCGGTCGCCGCGGGCCTGAGCGCCACCCTGCCGGTGTACGTCAGCCGCGCCGGCGGCGGCGTGCTGGAGGACGTGGACGGCAACTCCCTGATCGACTTCGGCTCCGGCATCGCCGTGGTCAACGTCGGCAACAGCGCCGAGGCCGTGGTGGCGCGCGCGACCGAGCAGCTCGCCGCATTCACCCACACCTGCTTCATGGTGACCCCCTACGAGGGCTACGTCGCCGTCGCCGAGGAGCTCAACGCCCTCACCCCCGGCGACCACGAGAAGCGCTCCGCGCTGTTCAATTCCGGCGCCGAGGCCGTCGAGAACGCGGTCAAGATCGCCCGTTCCTACACCAAGCGCCAGGCGGTCGTCGTCTTCGACCACGGCTACCACGGCCGCACCAACCTCACGATGGCGCTGACGGCCAAGAACATGCCGTACAAGCAGGGCTTCGGCCCGTTCGCGCCCGAGGTCTACCGCGCCCCGATGGCCTACCCCTACCGCTGGCAGACCGGCCCGGAGAACTGCGCCGCCGAGGCCGCCGCCCAGGCGATCGACCTGATGAACAAGCAGATCGGGGCCGAGAACATCGCCGCGATCATCATCGAGCCGATCCAGGGCGAGGGCGGCTTCATCGAGCCCGCCAAGGGCTTCCTCCCGGCGCTCGCCGCCTATGCCAAGGCGAACGGCATCGTCTTCGTCGCCGACGAGATCCAGACCGGCTTCTGCCGCACCGGCCAGTGGTTCGCCTGCGAGGACGAGGGCATCGTCCCGGACCTGATCACCACGGCCAAGGGCATCGCCGGCGGCCTGCCGCTGGCCGCCGTCACCGGCCGCGCCGAGATCATGGACGCCGCTCACCCCGGCGGCCTCGGCGGCACCTACGGCGGCAACCCGGTCGCCTGCGCCGCCGCGCTCGGCGCCATCGAGACCATGAAGCAGCAGGACCTGGCGGCGAAGGCCCAGGCCATCGGCGAGACCATGCTGCCGCGGCTGCGGGCGCTGCAGGAGAAGCACGAGGTCATCGGCGACGTCCGCGGCCGCGGCGCCATGATCGCGGTCGAGCTGGTCAAGCCGGGCGGCAAGGAGCCCGACCCGGAGACCACCGCCGCCGTCGCCAAGGCCTGCCACCAGCAGGGCCTGCTGGTGCTCACCGCCGGCACCTACGGCAACGTGCTGCGCTTCCTTCCGCCGCTGGTGATGCCGCAGCACCTGCTGGAGGAAGGCCTCGGGATCCTCGAGGACGCCTTCTTCTCCGTCGCCGGCTGACGGCCGCTCACCGGGAGGTCCACGAACGACGAACGGACAGATGATCGGCTGATCACCTGACCGGATCAACGCGGCTCCGGCCCCTTTCGCGGGACCGGAGCCGCGCTATAGTCGGGAGCGATCTGACGCATCGTCGGGTCACATGCGCACTGGGTGACGCCGAATCTCCCGGACGCCCCATCACTTCGACGGACCATCAGGCCCTGGACTCCTGGACGAGCCACGGGTTGCCCTGCCATGCGTAAAGGTTCAGTGAGGGCAGCATGGTGGATCCGTGCCGCCCGGCCCGCTTCTCAGCCAGGTGACGTACTGTCATGGCAGATGGAAAAGCAGCCACTGCCGGTGGTCGGAGATGACCGGCAGCGCACCACCGAGGACGAATCGGCGGGTCCCGTGGACTCGCTCCCCCTCAGCCGATCGACCGGCCGCCCGGCCCACACCCCCCGGGACGCGCGGAGCGGCGATCACCCCGGCCGCCCTGGAGCTCTCCCCCCTGCTCCAGGGCGGCCCCTCGTCCGCCCTGGCTCCGATCCGGCGACGACAAGCGCCGCGCGGACGACTTCAGCGCGGGCGACCACGGCGCGGACGACCACCGGCCGGCTGCGGCGGGCCTGGTTCTCCTGGTGGACACCCGCGGTCCTGCTCCTGGTGTTCGCCGCACTGACCGAACAGGTACTGACGCACGGTCCGCTGCTCGCCCTCGATCGCTGGGTGCGGGACCACGTCCAGCACCTCGCCGCCTCACATCCCGTGCCCGGGGCGGACTCTGTCGCCGAGTACTGGTCCGACCTGGGCAACTCCGCGATCGCCCTCCCCGTGCTGGTGGCCTGCGCCGCGATCGCGAGCGCACGACTGCGGCGGAGGGGGCGCGGGCGGGAGCTGGGGCGTTGGTGGTCGCCGCTGGTGACGGCTGCGACGGAGGTGGCGCTGCTCAGCGCCACGGTCCTGCCCGCCAAATCCGCGATCGGCAGGCCCGGACCGGCCGGGAACGCCGCCGGCGACGCCGGCCTCGGCTACTTCCCCTCCGGACACACCGCAACCGCCACCGTCTGCCTGGGACTCGGCGCCTGGCTGCTTGCCAGGACCGCGCACAGCCGCAGGAGCGCCGTGGCGAGCGGCGTGGTGGCCGCCGTCGCATGCGCGGGCGTCGCCGGCGGGCTGATCTGGCGCAACTACCACTGGCTGACAGACGTCTGCGGCGCCTGGGCGCTCAGCGGGCTGCTGCTGTGGGGACTTACTCGCTGGTTCCGTCTCGGTGGTCGTCGCCGCTCTCGTCACTGAGCTGCTCCACGATCTCGTCGACCAGCTCCGCCGCCTCGCGCCCGATCGGAACGACGATCGGGTGCTCGTCCTCGGTCGGCTCCTCGAGTATCGCGAACTGGGTCTCCAGCAACTGGGGCGGGAAGAAGTGCTCCTGACGCGCCGCGAGCCGCGAGGCGATCAGCTCACGACTGCCCTGGAGGTAGACCAGCCGCACCTGCGAGCGACCGTCGACGAGGAGATCCCGGTACACGCGCTTGAGCGCGGAGCAGGTGACGACGGCCGAGGAGCCCTCGGCGATCCGCTCGTCCATCCACGCGGCGATGGACTCCAGCCAGGGCCACCGGTCCTCGTCCGTCAGTGCGTGACCGGCCGCCATCTTCTCCCGGTTCGCGGTCGAGTGGAAGTCGTCGGCCTCCGCATAAGGCCAGCCGAGCCGGCCGGCGAGCATGGACCCGACGGTGGACTTCCCGGACCCGGACACGCCGATCACGAGAGCAATGGTGGGATGGTCGAGCGATTCGTTCAGATGTGCACCTGCGGACGTCATGTACTCATTCTCGCAGGTGACCGCTGTTTCCAGAAATGCGATGAGGGCTGCCATCACCGGATCACTCCGGGACGACAGCCCTCATCACTCAATGATTGTTCGGCGGCGTCCTACTCTCCCACACGGTCCCCCATGCAGTACCATCGGCGCTGGCCAGCTTAGCTTCCGGGTTCGGAA
>Ga0164242_10005676_pt1 | contig 13859 bp, 12 predicted proteins | sample OricomgcompostMG_FD_108783 | JGI IMG/M metagenome (GOLD analysis project Ga0164242, IMG submission 108783) | Miracle-Growth compost microbial communities from Emeryville, California, USA - Original compost - Miracle growth compost (MG) ...
CTCGTCCACCGCGCCCGCCACCGAGCCCGCCCCGCCTGCCGCAGCCATGCCCCCGACGGTAGCAGGACACCTCCTCAGGCGGTGTCCCCCCGTCGGCGCCCGGTGGCCGGCCACGGCCCGCGGTCTTCGCACCTCCGGAGCCCGCCGCCGCGGGGGCGGCGCGTTCGCGCAGGTCGCAGCGCTCGTACCGGCCTCGCCCCGAGCCGTGCCGCGAGGCGTCCGCAGGCCGCCCGGCAACGGTCCCGGGACGCCCTCTCCTCCGCTGGCGCCCCCTCCGCCATCGGGGTACTACAGAGGAAGTGCGAAGCCGTGCTGCGCGGGCAGGCGCAGTGACCGGAAGACCACCCGACCCCCTGGAAGGGACGGACACCGTGGCACGACCGAAGATCCTCGTGGTGGGCGCCGGCTTCGCCGGGGTGGGCTGCGTCCGGCGGCTGGAGCGCAGGCTCGCCGCCGGGGAGGCCGACCTTGCGCTGGTCACGCCCTTCTCGTACCAGCTCTACCTGCCGCTGCTGCCGCAGGTCGCTTCCGGCGTCCTGACCCCGCAGTCCATCGCACTGTCCCTGCGCCGCAGCCGCAGGCACCGCACCCGCATCGTCCCCGGCGGCGCCATCGGCGTCGACACCAAGGCGAAGGTGTGCGTCGTCCGGAAGATCACCGGCGAGATCGTCAACGAACCGTACGACTACCTGGTGCTCGCCCCCGGCAGCGTCACCCGCACCTTCGACATCCCGGGCCTGTCCGAGTACGCACGCGGCATGAAGACCCTCGCCGAGGCCGCGTACGTCCGCGACCACGTCATCGCGCAGCTCGACCTCGCCGACGCCAGCCAGGACCCGGCCGAGCGCGCGTCCCGGCTGCAGTTCGTCGTGGTCGGCGGCGGCTACGCCGGCACCGAGACCGCGGCCTGCCTGCAACGGCTGACCACTGCCGCGGTCAAACGCTACCCGCGGCTGGACCCGTCCGAGATCAAGTGGCACCTGATCGACATCGCGCCGAAGCTGATGCCCGAACTCGGCGACAAGCTGGGCCTGAGCGCCCTGAAGATCCTCCGCGACCGCGGCATCGACATCTCCCTCGGGGTGTCCGTCGCCAAGGCCGGCGCCGAGGAGGTCACCTTCACCGACGGGCGGGTGCTGCCCTGCCGCACCCTGATCTGGACCGCCGGCGTCGTCGCGAGCCCGCTGGTGAAGACCCTGGACGCGGAGACCGTCCGCGGCCGGCTCGCCGTGACCGCGCAGATGACGGTGCCCGGCCAGGACGGCGTGTTCGCGCTCGGTGACGCCGCCGCCGTCCCCGACCTCGCCAAGGACGACGAGGGCGCCGTCTGCCCGCCCACCGCGCAACACGCGCTGCGCCAGGGCCGCCGGGTCGCCGAGAACGTCATCGCCGCCCTGCGCGGCGAACCGCTCCAGCCGTACGTCCACAAGGACCTCGGCCTGGTGGTCGACCTGGGCGGCACCGACGCCGTCTCCAAACCGCTCGGCGTCGAACTGCGCGGACTGCCCGCCCAGGCCGTGGCCCGCGGCTACCACTGGTCCGCGCTGCGCACCAACGTCGCCAAGACGCGGGTGCTCACCAACTGGCTGCTCAACGCGGTCGGCGGCGACGACTTCGTGCGCATGGGCTTCCTGTCCCGGACCCCGGCGGCACTACGGGACTTCGAGTACACCGACGCGTACCTGACCGCCGAGCAGATCCGCGAGCACACCCGGGGCGAGCACTTCCAGCACCAGTGACCGCACTCCCCCCGCCCGGGGCGGCCGCGGCCGTCCTCGGCGCGGGCCCACCCCGGGCGGGTGTGGGCGCCGCCGGATGGCATGATCGGAGCGTGGCAGACCGCATCATCGCCGCCTGTGACGGCGCGTCCAAAGGAAACCCCGGACCGGCCGCCTGGGCCTGGGTGACAGCCGGCGGGTCCGGTGATCCCGACCGGTGGGAGGCCGGGCCGCTGGGTACCGCGACCAACAACGTCGCCGAGCTCACCGCCCTGGAGCGGCTGCTGACGGCCGTGGGCCCGGACGTCCCGCTGGAGGTCCGGATGGACTCCCAGTACGCGATGAACGCCGTCACCAAGTGGCTGCCCGGCTGGAAGCGCAAGGGCTGGAAGACCGCCGCCGGCAAGCCCGTGGCCAACCAGGAGCTGGTGGTGCGGATCGACGCGCTGCTGGCCGAGCGCGACGTCGAGTTCCGCTACGTGCCGGCCCACCAGGTCGACGGCGACCGGCTCAACGACTTCGCCGACCGAGCCGCCAGCCAGGCCGCCGTCGTGCAGCAGCCGGCCGGCAGCGCCCTGGGATCGCCGGAGCCCCCGCCCGCCCCCGCGAGCAGCCGCAAACCCCCCAAGGCGCCCCGCGCGGGCGGCTCCGCCTCCGGCGGCGCCTCGGGCACCTCGGGCGCCGGACGGGCCGCCTCCGGGCCGCCGCGCACCCTCAAGGCGAAGTACCCGGGGCGATGCCGCTGCGGCCGCCCGTACGCGGCCGGCGAGCCGATCACCAAGAACGCCGACGGCTGGGGCCACCCGGAGTGCCGCTGACCGGGCGGAACCGGGCGCGGGCCTGCTGAGCCCGCGCCCCCTGGGCGCCGCTGACCGGGGCCGTCGTCACTCCTCCGGCACGCTCGCCCGTACCGCGCCGGGCCGCCGGAAGCGCAGCAGCAGCATCGCCGCGTCGTCCCGCAGCGGCCCGTCCGACCAGCGGATCAGGTCCGCCCGCAGCGCCTCCAGGGCCCGCTGCGGGTCCCCGTCCTCCAGCAGGTGGGCGCGCTCGCCGAGCGGGTAGAACACGCCGGCCGCGTCGCGCGTCTCGGTGACCCCGTCGGTGTAGAGCAGCAGCTGGTCGCCGGGCCCGAACGGCACCTCGAACGGCACCGCCGGCTCGGCCCTGTGCATGCCCAGGCCCAGCGGCAGCGAGTGCTCGGGCGGCTCCGGGAAGTCCACCCGGCCCTTCGGGCGCACGATCATCGGCGGCGGGTGGCCGTAGTTCAGCACCCGCGTGCCCTGCTCGGGGGAGATCTCGGCCATGATCGCGGTGACGAACTTCTCCCCGCTCAGCGCCCGGTCCGCCGCCCGCTGCACCCGCTCGCCCACGCCCTCCAGGGCCTTCTCGTCGTGCGCTGCCTCCCGGAAGGCGCCCAGCACGACGGCGGCGGTCTCCACCGCCTCCAGGCCCTTGCCCTGGACGTCGCCGATGATCACCCGCACGCCGGCCGGTGAGGGCACCACCTCGTACAGGTCGCCGCCGATCCGCGCCTCCGCCACCGCCGAGGTGTACGACACCGCCGCCCGCAGATGGCCCGCGCTGCGCGGCACCGGGCGCAGCAGCACCCGTTGCGCCACCTCCGCGATCGAGCGGACGTTCGCCAGTTCGGACTCGCGCCGCTCCCGGGTGACCGCGGCGATCACGCCCGCGACCGTCACCCCGATCACGGCGCCGATGGCCGCGAAGCCGCGCCGTTCCTCGAACAGCCCGTCCACCACGCCCAGCGCGCACACCACCGCCACCGCCAGCAGCCCGATCACGGCCGTGCGCACCCACGGGCCGACCAGGCCGGCGAAGGCCGGGCCGAGCGCCACCAGCGGCAGCAGGCCGACGCTCTGTCCGCCCAGGCCGTCCAGCAGGGCGACCAGGGCCATGACCGCGTACGGCAGCACGGACAGCAGCACCGGCGCCGGCGGACGTTCCGGGGTGCGGCTCCCGTCGAGGCCGCCCGCGGCGCCACGCGGGTAGGGGCCCGCGGCCCGCGCCGTGGCACCGTGGCGGCCGAGGAGGCGACGCAGCACTGTGGAACCGCTCCTTTCTCCGACCCCTGCAGGCCCGGGGGACCCGCCGCGGCGACCGGTGCCGGCCCCGCCGCCGTCGGCGGGGCCGGCACCAGGCAATCATCCGGCCGAGCCGCTTTCGGGCGCCGTTACCGCATTGAGGCCGCCTTCAAAGCTTTTCACGGCGTCGCCCGGACGGCTCCCGCTCACACCCGGTCAGGTGTGCGGAAGCCGGCACATGGCGGGCACCCTCGTCGTACACGCGTACGACGAGGCCGCCCGCCATGTGCCGGGGCCGTCAGGACGGAGGGTTGCCCGTGGCGCCCGCCGCGAGGGGGGTGATGGTGAACGTGCCGGCGCACACGGTGATCGAACCGGCCGCGGTGAGCGACTGCCGGCTGCCGGGCGGGTACACCCGGATCCGGGCCGAGGCCGGCTGGCAGGTGCCCATGCCGTTGGCGGTGTGGATGGTGTCGCTCGCCGACTCGCCGGGGTGCAGCACGACGGGGGAGTACGCGCGCGGGTCGCGGTCGGCGGGCTTCCCGATCTGCTTGCCGTCGGCGTCCAGCAGCGACACGCCGGGATAGCCGTCGACGTGGCAGGCGGTCGAGCCGGTGTTGGTCAGCACCAGGTAGCGGTACAGCTGGCCCGCACCCGCGTCGCCTCCGCCCAGAGCCACCCTCAGCTGCCCGGCCGCGCACATCGGTGTCCCTTCCGACGGCGACGGCGAGGTTCTGGGCGGTGAGCTGGGCGTCGGCGACGCGGGGTCCTCGGCGCCCCCCGACGACGGCCCGCCGCCGGTGGCGGGGGCGGTGGTGGACGGGGCGGGTGTGGGCGCGCCGTGCGTGCTCGGCGGCGGTACGGGCAGCGACGTGACCCCGCTGGTGGCCGGCGGCGCCACGGCGTGGCCGTCTCCGCGCGGCGCGAGCACCCCGCCCGCGTACAGCGCCGCGGCGGCCACGGCCGCGGCGGTGCCGAAGCCGGCCGCCGTGCGCAGCCGCCGTCTCCGTGCGGCCCGGCCCCGGATCTGCTCGAAGGACCCCGGTGGCGGTGCGAGGTAGGCCGGCGCCGGCCGCAGCAGCCGCTCCACCGGGTCCAGCTCGTCGTCCTGCGTCTCGCCACCCAGCCGGCTCAGCCGGTCCAGCCGTTGGAGGTGCTCCAGGTTGTCGGGGACGCCGGGGCCGGCGCCGTGCGTGCCGCCGTGCGTGCCGGCGGGCGTGCTGCCGGGGTCGGGGCGCGCGGAGCTGCCGGGAGCGCCGTCCCGGGGCGGGGAGGCGCCGTCCGGGGCGTCGGCGGGCTCGTCAGGAAATCCGGTCATGGTGCTCCCCGAGCTTGGCACGCAGCAGCTCGCGCGCCGCGTGCAGGTCGGCCTTGACGGTGCCCTCCCGGCGGCCCAGCAGTGCCGCGACCTCCCGGACCGGCAGGTCGGCGTAGTAGTACAGCAGCGCGGGGCCGCGCAGCCGCTCCGGCAGCGACTGCACCAGCATCCGCACCGTCGGGTCGGCGCTCTCCGGCCGGGCGCGCACCTGCTCCTCCGTGGTCGCGCGGCGCAGTGCCCGGCGCTCCCGCTCCGTCCTGCGCCAGTGGTCGCGCACCAGGTTGGCGGCGGTCACGTAGAGGAAGCCGGTCGGCTCCTCGACCTTCGACCAGCGTGCCCACAGGCGGGTGAAGGACTCGGCGGCGATCTCGTGCGCCGTCCCGTCGTCGTCCACCAGTCCGCGCACCCAGCCGGCCAGTCGCGGGTAGACCACCGCGAACAGCTCGGAGGCGGCTCGCTCTTGAGACCGGATGGCCCTTCCCCTCACTCGTCCCGCTCGTCCTCGCGGCCACGGCGCCGCCGGCCACGCCGGAACGCTCACGACCCGGAGACCAGCGAGGCGTAGACGATCACGTTGTCCGGATAGCCGCCGCCCCCGCTGATCCGGGTGCCGCCGCACGTGATGAGACGCAGCTCGGGCCGGTCCACGTTCCCGTACACCTGCGAGGTCGGGAAGCGGGATTTGGCCACGGTCTGCACCCGGTCCACGGTGAAAGCGGCCACCGAGCCGTCCGCCCGCACCACCGACACCCGGTCGCCCGGCCGCATGCGGTCCAGGTGCAGGAAGACACCGTCACCGTAGCTGCCCACGGTGACGTGGCCCAGCAGCACGGACGGGCCGAGCTGCCCGGGCGTCGGCGATCCCTTGTACCAGCCGGCCGGGGCCTTCGCCTCGATCGGCGGGACCTGGACGGTGCCGTCGGCGTTGAGGCCGAGCGACATCACGGGCGTGTCGACGCCGATCGACGGGATGCGCAGCCGGCGCGGCAGTGACCGGGCCATCGGCGAGGCCGGAGCCGTCGGGGCGGCCGGCGCCGTGGTGGTCGGCGCGGCCGTGGCGACGGGGGCCGACGGGGTGCCGCCGGCCGAGGACGCCCCGCCGTTCGGTCCGCACCCGCACAGCACGGCCAGGCCCGCCGCGGCGAGCACCCCGGCCGCCCGGCGGACCCGCCGGCCGCGCGGACGCGGACCGGGGGCGGGCGGCCGACCGCACCGGTCCGCCGCCCGCCGTGCCGGGCCCGTGGGCCCGGCGTCCGGCCACCCGTCCGCCGGAAGGGTGGCGCTCAACGCCCGGCCCGCTCCCCGCGACGCCGCGCCGCCGCGACCCCGGCGCCGCCCAGGAGCAGCACACCGGCGCCGGCCGCCGCGTACACCGCGGTGTCCGAGCCGTTGGACCCGGTCTCGGCCAGGCCGGTGTCGGGGGCGCCGGAGGGCACCGCCGTCACCTGGGAGCCGCCGGAGCCGGTGCCGGTGCCGGAGGGCGCGCTGGTGGTGGGGGAGGCGGTGGGGCCGCTGTTGCCGGCCGGATTGCCGTCCCGGCCGGCGGCCAGCGGGGTGACGGTGAAGGTGCCCGAGCAGATCGTCACCGCACCGGAGAACGTGAGGGAGGCGGTGTTCCCGGGCGGGTAGACCTTGATCTTCGAGGACGCCGGCTGGCAGCTGCCGATGCCGTTGGCGGTGTGGATGGTGTCGCTGGCCGCCGCGCCCGGCGCGAGCACGACCGGCGCGTACGTGCGCGGGTCGCGGTCGGCGGGCCTGCCGATCTGCTGCCCGCCGGAGTCCAGCAGCGACACGCCCGGGTAGCCGGTGAGGTGACAGGTCGTCGAACCGGAGTTGACCAGCACCAGCGTCCGGTAGAGCTGGCCGGCGCCCGCGTCACTGCCGCCGAGCGACGCCGTCAGCTGGGAGGTGGCGCACATCGGCGTCGCGGCCGAGGCGTCCGCCACCGGTGCGTCCGCCACCGCCGGCGCGGCGCCCAGCCCCGCCGCGACGAGTGCCGCGGCGCCCGCGGCCCAAGAGAGCTTGCGCATGTCCTGACGTCCCTTCAGAAGTTCCCCGTGGTCGGCCGCCGGCGGTGCGGGCAGCCGGCGTTCGCGCCGCCCGCGCCTCCCGCGGACGGTCCCGGACCACGCGGCCCGGAACCTGCACCAGAGACGAACGGCCCCCCGGGGCGGTTGTAAAGAGATGTCAAAGTCCTGCCGCGCGGCTCAGCCGCTGCTCCAACCACCGCGCTGACCTGCCGACTTCGGGATTCCGCCGGCCTTCACTACGATCCTGCGATGATCATCCGAAAGCTACTGGCCGTCGGGTCGGCCTGCGGCATGCTCGCCGCACTGGCCTGCGGCCTCCTGCCGACGAGTGCCGCCGCCGACGAGCCGGGCACGCCCGCCGGCACCCCCAAGGTGGAACTCGTCCTGGACGTCAGCGGCTCCATGAGTGCCAAGGACATCGACGGGCAGTCGCGGATGTCCGCGGCCAAGCAGGCGTTCGACGACGTCCTGGACTCCGTGCCGCAGGGCGTCGAACTCGGCATACGCACCCTGGGTGCCGACTACCCGGGCAACGACAAGAAGGTCGGTTGCAAGGACACCCGGCAGCTGTACCCGGTCGGCGCCCTCAACCGCGACCAGGCCAAGGCCGCCGTGGCGACCCTCCAGCCCACCGGCTGGACGCCGATCGGGCCGGCCCTGCTCGCCGCGGCCGACGACCTCAAGGGAGGTGAGGGCAGCCGCCGGCTGGTCCTGATCACCGACGGCGAGGACACCTGCGCCGCCAACCCCTGCGACGTCGCCCGGCAGATCGCCTCCCAGGGCATCGGCCTGACCATCGACACCCTCGGCCTCATCCCGAACACCGCCACCCGCGACCAGCTCAGCTGCATCGCCGAGGCCACCGGCGGCACCTACACCACCGTCCAGCACCGCCAGCAGCTCACCAGCCGCGTCAAGCAACTGGTCGACCGCAGCACCGACACGGCCGTCACCCCCACCGCCACCCAGGGCGCCGACACCTGCGCCGCCGCCCCGCTGCTCAAGCCGGGCCTCTACAGCGACCGCGAGACCTTCTCGCAGAACCGCTGGTACCGCGTGGACGTCGAGCCCGGCCAGGAACTGCGGGCCGCCGCCACCGTCTCCGCCGACCGCGCCGTCAACGCCGGCTACGGCGTGCTGCTGCGGGCCGTCACCCGGCACGGGCGGGAGATCGTGCGCGACGACGAGTCCGGCACCGGCCGCACCGACGGCGTCTCCGCCGGCATCCGCTACCCCAAGCCGCACGCCGACGACGGCACCCCCGCCGAGGAGGTGTGCCTGGAGATCGGCAACTCCTTCTCCGCGCCGCCGTCCGTGAAGACCACCCCCGGCCTGCCCGTCGAGCTGTCCGTGGACCTGGTGGACAGCCCGCACCAGCCCCACGACGTCGCCTTCTACGGCCTGGGCCGCGGCTGGTGGCTGCTGGGCCTGCTCGCCCTCACCGGAGGCGTCGTCGGCCTGCTCACCGGCTGGACCTCCCGCTGGCGCCTGAACACCCGCCTCGACTCGGGAAGGACCCGCTGATGCGCACCGCACGCCTGCTCGGCGCCGCCGCGCTGCTCGCCGCGGCCGCCCTGGGCGCCCTCACCCCCGCGGCCCTCGCCGACGACACGGCGACCGCCGTCCCCACCGACAGTCCCACACCAACCGCCTCGGCGGGCGACGACGCCCCGCCCACCGAGGCCGGCACCGACTTCCGCACCGCGACCGTCGTCCAGCAGGGCGTGCAGGCCACCGCCAGCGCGTCGGCCGGCGACTACCTCTACTGGCAGTTCCCCGCCGACACCGGCCAGAACGTCACCGTCCACGCCACCGTCACCTTTCCCTCGACCGCCACCCGGCACGGCCCCTCGACCTGGCAGGTCGACGTCTACGACGGGCTGCGCCGCCGCCAGCCGTGCCGCTACGGTGTGCAGACCGCCACCGCCGGCACCGGGACCGCCTCCCTCCAGCTCGCCTGCCACCTGCGGACCATCCGCTCCTACGCCGAGCCCTGGTCCGACGACCCGCTGCGCGGCACTTACTACGTGCGGCTGACCGTTCTCGACCTGCCCTCCACCGACCTCGGGCAGCCGATCCAGGCCGCCGTGAAGGCCACCTCGGAGGGCACCGCCGGCCGCCAGGCCGTGGACGGCTCGGTCGCGCCCGTGGTCACCGCCAACGGCCCGCGCGTCGCCCCGTCCGGGGGCTGGGCCGGCACCTGGTGGTCCCCGCGCTGGCTGTGGACCGCCGGCGGCGGGGTCCTCGCCGTCGCCGCGGCGCTGGGCGCCCACCGGTTGGCGCGCGGACCCGCCTCCGGGCGCGGCGCCCCCTTCCGGCCGGCCCCCGACGGGTACGACGCGTACGGCGAGCGGCCGCGCCGCCCCCACGGGGAGGGCCGCCCGCCTGGCGACTACGGGGACTGACCCCCGCCCGGCGCCGCCCGCCCGGTCCTCGCGCCCCGCGGATGCGAGGACCGGGCGGGCGCGTCCCCCGGCCGACCGACCCCGAAGCGTCACCGGCCGGGCGCACCAGGTAACGTCCTGCCTTGGGGTGGAGACCGGCGGGCAACCGGCGGCCCCACCCCGACCGGTCGCCGCTCGGCCCGGCCGGCGCGGCGCGGGAGACCCGCGGCATTCACAGGTATGCCTGCGCCGATCGGGGGAAGGCGGCACGAGGTATCCCGTCGAACGCCCGCCGTCGCCCCGGCCCCGAACGAAACGGCACACAGTGACTCCCCAGCAGCAGCCCGCCCCCGCCGCCCCCGACACGCCGGCCGTCGCCGACGTGCCGCGCGGAGCCCCGTGCTGGGCCAACCTCACCGCCCGCGACCTGGCGGCGGCCGAGAAGTTCTACGGCACCGTCCTGGGCTGGGAGTTCCGCAACACCACCCTCGGCGACCACTTCGCCGTCGCCCTCAGTGACGGCCGTCCGGTCGCCGGCATCGGGGCGGTGGCCGTGGACATGCAGATCGCCGTGGGCTGGACCCCGTTCTTCTACGTCCCGCAGGTCGACGAGGCCGCCGCGCGCATCCGCGAGCGCAGCGCCACCGTGGCCCTCGGCCCGGTCGCCTTCGCCTCCGGCCGGGCGCTGGTGGCCGCCGACCGCGACGGCGCCGTCTTCGGAGTCTGGGACGGGCGCCTGCCGCACGGCTGGGAGTCCTACCACGACCAGGGCCCGGTCATCGTCCGGCTGCGCACCCGGGACGCCTTCGAGGCGGCCATGTTCTACGGCGGCGTCCTGGACTGGGCCGACGGCGCCGAGGACGGCTGCACCGTCGACTACGAGCACGAGGAGGTCGTGGTGCGCAGCCAGGGCGTGGTCATGGCCCGGCTCAGCTCCGGCGCCGTCGAAGCCGCGCCGGACCCGCGCATCCGCCCGCACTGGGACGTGCAGTTCACCGTCCGCGACATCGACGCGTGCGTCGACGCCGCGCGCGCCCTCGGCGGCACACTGGTCGACCGGGGCCGCGGCCGGGTCTGGGACCACGCCGAGCTGCGCGACCCCGACGGCGGGCTCTTCGCGGTCGTCACCCCGCTGGCCGAGGCCGCCCCGCAGGGCTGAAACCGCCCCGAACCGGTCCGATGATCGTTGCGCTGCTGCGCGGCGGGCGCCGCCGGGGCTAGGGTGTGCGACCGGCGCCGGCCTGTGCCACCGCCGGTGCCGGTCCCGTACACCCGGCCCCGAGGAGCCCGCCCATGGCCGCTTGCCCGCTTCCCGCCTCCACCCCGGCCGCGGAGGGGGTCGACGCCCGCCGGGTCGAGGCGTTCCTCGACGCACTGGAGGGCGTCGGGCACACCTCGCCGCGGGGGCTGGTCGTGCTGCGCCACGGGAAGGCCGTCGTCCAGGGCTGGTGGGCGCCGGTCACCCCGGAGCGCCCGCAACTGCTCTACTCCCTCAGTAAGAGCTTCACCTCCGCCGCGGCCGGCCTCGCCGTGGCCGAGGGGCTGCTCGACCTCGACGCGCCGGTCCTGTCGTACTTCCCCGAGCTCGACGCCCAGGTCACCGACCCGCGCAGCCGCGCCATGCTCGTGCGGCACGTCGCCGCCATGGCCAGCGGCCACATCGACGACACGTGGGGGACCGCGGCGGCCGACCCGGAGGACCCGGTGCGCGGCTTCCTGACCGTGCCGCCGCAGAAGGATCCCGGCAGCGTCTTCGCCTACAACCAGTCGTGCACCTACACCCTGGGCGCCATCGTGCAGCGCCGGGCCGGCACCACACTCACCGGCTACCTGCGCCCCCGGCTGCTGGACCCGCTCGGCGTCGGCCCCACCGTCTGGGAGACCGACCGGGCCGGGCGCGAGCTCGGCTTCTCCGGCCTGTACGCGGCCACCGACGCCGTCGCCCGCCTCGGCCAGCTGCACCTGGCCGGCGGCCGCTGGGAGGAGCGGCAGCTGCTGCCGGCCGCCTGGGTCGCGGAGGCCACCCGCCCGCACGTCTCCAACGGCACCGACCCCGCCTCGGACTGGGAGCAGGGCTACGGCTTCCAGTTCTGGATGTCCCGCCACGGCTACCGCGGCGACGGCGCCTTCGGGCAGTTCTGCCTGGTCCTGCCCGAACAGGACGCGGTGGTGGCGATCACCGGCGAGAGCACCGACATGCACGACCTGCTCGCCCTGGTGTGGGAGCACCTGCTGCCCGCCTTCACCCCGGACGGCCGCCCGCTCGCCGGCGCCGGGCCCCACGACGAGAAGCTGGCCGCCCGCCTCGCCGTGCTCGCCCTGCCCGCCGGACCGGGGGCCGCCCGCCCCGCCGAGGACCCACGGGAGTGGGCCGCGGCGCCGTTCTCCGGCGCCGGGGACGAGCGGGCCCGGCAACTCGGCCTCGCCGCCGCGCGGCTCACCGCGGTCCCCGGGGGCTGGGAGCTGCACCTGGAGACAACCCGCGACGGGGCGTTCACCCTGCGCCACGACCGGCCCGCGTCCCACGGCTGGAGCACCGCCGAACGCCCCGCCGCCCCCGTGCCGTTGGCCTTCAGCGGCGGCTGGAGCGGTCCCGGCGCCTTCACCGCGTCGCTGCTGCCGCTGGAGACCCCGCACAGCCTGACCCTCGCGCTCGACCTGTCCGACGGCACCCTGTCGGTGCGGTCCCGCACCGCGCCCCTGTACGGCCGCCGTCTCGACGCCTACGGGGCGCCGGCGCCGGGGCGTTGAGCGCGCGGCGCGCGGCGGAGCCGGGTGTGCGAAGGGCGACGTGTGTTCGCTAGGGTGTGACGCGAGTCACGCGATAACCCGGGCAGAAACGGGTACGGGGCGGTTCAAGTCCCGCGCGGCCCGTGGTTGCGTACTCCTGGCGTTCTCGAATCGCTGACGCGGCGTTCGTCGTATCCGTCGCCGCGCGTCCGGCCCGTCACGCGGGCTGCTCCGGAGGGTGGTATTTCAGTGGATCGGCACGATTTCCTGCGCGGCCTTCACCGTGTCACGGCGGCGCGCAACTACCTTGAGATCGGCGTCAACGACGGGCGGAGCCTGGCTCTGTCCGCCGTGCCCAGCATCGGCATCGATCCTGCATTCAAGGTGAACGTGGGGCTGCGCGGGGACATCCACCTCGTGAAGGCGACCAGCGACGCCTTCTTCGCCACCAAGGACCCGCTGGGCCACCTCAAGAGCGCCCGCAACCCGCTGAAGAACATCCGCAAGGGCCGCCCCTTGTTCTCGCACTACCGCGGCGGCACCACCCTGGACCTGGCGTTCATCGACGGCATGCACCTGTTCGAGTACGCGCTGCGCGACTTCATGAACGTCGAGCGCTTCTCCCGCTGGGACACCGCGATCGTCCTGGACGACATGCTGCCGCGCGATGTCGACGAGGCCGCCCGTGACCGCCACACCAAGTTCTGGGCCGGCGACGTCTACAAGCTCATCCCGGTGCTCACCAAGTACCGCCCCGACCTGATGGTCCTGCCGGTCGACACCGAGCCCACCGGCGTGCTCCTCGTCCTCGGCGCCGACCCGGCCAGCACCGTGCTCAAGGACCGTTACGACGAGATCGTCGAGGAGTGGGTGGTCCCCGACCCTCAGAAGGTCCCCGAGAACATTCTCAGCCGCACCGACGCCGTCTCGCCGGAGGCGGTGCTGCGCGGCGACTTCTGGGCCGGCCTGGTGCGCAACCGCAACCGCCGCGCCGCACGGACCGGCTACAACGCCCTGCGCGAGCGGGTGAACGCCGCCGTCGGCCGCTCCTGACCCCACCGGTGCGGGTGCGGGGGACGGCCCCCGCACCCGCACCGCCATGAGGCGGCCCGGTCTCAGGCGGCCGGGCGGGCGGCCAGCGTCTGCTCGAGTGAGGAGGCGAACAGGGTGGTGCCCGCGCCGCCGCGCGGGTGGACGTGGTCGATCCACAGCAGGTCCAGGTGCGGCGCCACCGCGTCGTACCAGTCGTCCACCAGCACCTCCGGGTGGTCGTGCTGATAGGTGCGCACCACCGAGTTGACGCTGTCCTGCCAGGAGAACGGACCGCGCACCGTCATCAGCACCATCCGGCGGCCACCGATCACCGAGCGGATGTCGTCCAGCACGTCCGGGCCGAACTCCCCGTTCGTGCCCAGCGCCAGCACCACCGTGCCGCGCAGCCGCCCCTCGGCCAGCAACTGCCGGCAGATGTCCGGGGCGTCCTCCATCATCCGGCCCACCTGCGCGTGCACGTCGACGCCCGGCAACAGCCGGTGCAGGTCCTGGTCGGAGCCGAGCGACACCGAGTCACCGATCAGCGTCACGTCGCTGCCGTCCACCGTGCCCGGCGGCGCCGAAGCGGTGCCCGCCGACGGGTC
>Ga0164242_10005677_pt1 | contig 13859 bp, 9 predicted proteins | sample OricomgcompostMG_FD_108783 | JGI IMG/M metagenome (GOLD analysis project Ga0164242, IMG submission 108783) | Miracle-Growth compost microbial communities from Emeryville, California, USA - Original compost - Miracle growth compost (MG) ...
AACATAAGGATCATTCTGACTATTTAAAGACTGACTATATAATCCGGGATGCAGGAGCAGCAGTACCATAAAAAGCAACAAATGCCCTCCTGCCAAATGAAAGCATCTTTTCAAATGCCGGTCCCCGGATTTTACAACATCCATCAGCTCCATATAATTCAATCGTTTATAAGATTTATTTGATTCCTTAAAATTTAAATACCACGACCTTGTCCAACTGGTACAGCAAATAAGCTTCCTTCCTGCCAATAGTGGTGAATCACTACATATTATGAAAATAGTTACTGGTCAATGTCCACCCCAATGGCTATATTTACTTTACGCGTCATGGAGCTACCCCTGGCATCTTTAACGGTAAAATCAAAGCCACCCAGTTTGGTATCCTGTCCTTTATTTATATCCGGCGTAAATATCAATTGCCCATCTCGCTCGATTTTGACCCTCCCGTTTAAAATATGAGTCACCGTAAATTGAGGGGCCTTCTGATACCCCACCGCGAGTTTCTTCAGGTCAATATATACAGGTCCTCCCTGCGCACTTGAATAGTGTGCATGTGCCATCCAGTCTAAATAATCATCCAGATTGGTAAACCCGTCCCCATCCGGATCAGCATTGCTTTCGCTGCTGTCATTTTTTGCGGAATGCGGGTTGAGCCCCCGAGCGGCTTCCCACCAGTCTGGCAGACCATCCTGGTCCGTGTCCCAGTTGTCTGAACGATGAGTAGTGGGATAATCCTCGTAACCACCGGCATCAGCCACCTTATCAGGAAAGCCTTTTTTATGAGTATAACTGCCTGTTACGGAAGTCACACCTTTTAAGGTTTCCGAAATAATACGCTGATCATGCTCATCCAGTCCGCCGGCATTGCAGCCTACATCGGACAGCACATCTTTATAAGCGTCTTCGGCTGTTTGTGTGGTCACATAGGACGGGAAAAAAGGTTGATCCACATAGGTCGCGTAACTGCTGGTATCGCCATGGCTGTGACTAATTTTTCTCCCGGCCTGCTGACTTGACAGGTCAAAGTACCCCGGCATTATATTACCTGCAAAGAAACAACGCTGCATCCCCAGGCCGACGCCCTCATGCTGTGCATTAAAAGCATAAAAAAAGTCAGTTCCCGGACCGGGTTTATAGTAATTGCCAACAAAGTTTACTTCATGCGCGCCACCGTCAGTGGCACGGTGCCCCCAGTTATACACGACATTATTTCTTATGTCCATTCTGCCGCCATAATGGCCGTCTACCAGTCCTCCGCCCAGGCTCCAGTTCCTGCCGTAACAATCGGCCAGCAGGTTATGATGAAAGCTTCCGATATCTCCGCCAATTGTTGCGGCAAATCCGTGTTCTTTGCCCTTTGGGTAATTTTTATGTCCCGCGGCATTTAAAGCCTCAGAGATAAGCGTCCTTTGCAGGGTGATATTGTGCGCTCCCCTGGAACTAAAAGACTCGTCTTTTGTCCAACTGATAGAGCAGTGATCTATAATACTATGATCAGCTCCTGTCAGCCCCATTCCGTCATAAGTAGGCCCGTCTCCGACCCGTACGCGAACAAAACGGACCATATCATCATTGCCGGTAACACCAAAAGGGGCAGACCGAATACAAATTCCTTTGCCGGGCGCGGTCTGCCCCGCAACGGTTACATAAGGAGTACTGAGCACTAGCCTGGATTTTAATTCAATCACCCCACCTACATTAAAAATGATGACCCTTGGTCCGGAACTATCCATTACCGCTGCCCTCAGACTACCCGGCCCATCGTCGTTTAAATTCGTGACAGCAACGACCTTTCCGCCTCTGCCACCACGGGCAAAACGCCCGTATCCTTCCGCATCTGGAAATGCCAGCTGCCTCAGGCGAAATTCCCATACAAGGCCTTTAATGGTCTTATTGCCAAATACCTCATCTACTCGCCAGTAATAAGTATCCAGACTATTCAGCTTTGTTAGCGTAAAACTCGTATCTGCGGCCGCGGCACTCCCTTTAAAACAGGGGGAATTAGTACCTGCAGTAGCTACCTGTGCGGAATCCGTACCAAAATAGATTTCATGAGAAAGCGCTCCTTGTGCCGCCTGCCATTTTAAAAGACTGTTACCATCCTTACTGATCTGAATATGTTCATCTCTGTTAGCAGGCAAAGGCGATCTGGACTGTAAGGCGGGATTTATACCATCCAGTTGAAAGCCATTCAGGATTATTTTATGATAAGATGCATTACCGCTACCATCTGCCACAAACCTTACAACAATGTCCTTTCCGGATATCACGTTTAAACCAAAAACAGCCACGGCGCAGTCCTCTACCCTGGATGCGCGGATGGTAGGATGCAGCCCTGAAATTACCTTTTTATCATCTACATAGATATCCAAGGGGCAAGGATCTGATTCATTTAACTGATCGGTTAAATTATGGTAGGTGATCAACGTATGCTTACCCGGTGTCAATCCCCTGATACGAAGCCGGATTTCTTCTGGCTGACCCGACTTGCCGCCCCTCGCCTGGCGAACCATAATCCCGTCATCTGAAAACTTCGCCCTGGCCTCGCCCCTTACTCCGGCCTTAAACCAGGACGCATTTAACTTTTGGTCCCCTGCAGCAGAGACGATAAAATCAATCCCTTCCCTTCTTAACGTATCCGGTCCTCCGTTAACTACTTCCCAGGGGGTATAACCAAAGGCATTCACTTCAGCAGTTTTTCTGCCAGACATATTAAAATCAACTTTAACCACGGTCTGCTGCGCACTTAGCTGAAAGCTACTGAACACAACGGCCCATAGGATAAAGCATAAAGGTTTTATTTTGATGGGTGAGCGGTACATCTATTATCTTTTATTATTCCAGTTAAATTCAAAAAGCTCCTTCAGGTGGACGGGATTAATATCAGCTGCTTACATCTATTTAATCCGGCATATTGTCCTCCAAAACAAATATTTCTGGACAGAATACTTAATTCTTCTGCCAGAAATATTGCTACAATTACGAAAATCAATAAACCCTATAATCAAACATTAAATCTTCTAATTTTGATAATCAAAACTACCTGTTGCCCCTGAATAATCATTCCAACCTTGGTTTTGTTCCAACCAGCTGTTTGTACTGAGTACAGAAGCAGGCAAGCCCGACAGATAATAGTTCGGCTGAAATTCAATGGTAGTAGCCGTACTATTTACCTGATCCCAAGGTTTATCAAGCGGCGTCATGACAAAGTGTGCCTGATAGATGGCCTTCAGGCTATCCAGCTGGGCTTTAAAATCAGCAGCATCCGGATCAATCAGAATACTGCGGTCCTCAGCTGTCAACGGGTCACTGTCTGAATAGTCTTTTGCCTGCCAGTAATAACCTTCACGGGCAGTTCCGTTGATAGGCGTTAATCCCAATTTAGAGACCGAACTGCCGCTCTTATCAGTATTATCATACAACATCCAGCGTTGAATGTCCCAGAACCTTTTTCCTTCATAGGCCAGCTCTACCCTTCTTTCATATAATACAGCTTCAATGGCCTGATATTTAGTACTTAAGTTTCCTACACCATAGTTATTATCTGAAGGAATACCTACTCTGGCTCTTATTTTCCCAATATATTCAATAGCATGACTAATATCGCCGGTGGCCGCATAACACTCTGCAATATTGAGCAGTAACTCTGCATAACGATATTCTATGATACTCGTATTAGAATAGGAATAGCCGGTGCTGTCCGCATTAGGATTTGAATTTTTCCGAACGATAGCCGGACTATTGGTCTGATTAGTCCCATAATAAGTGGCTGAACCAGATTCAGTTTTTTTCCAGCGGTAAAACCAGGTCGTTTTGTTTTCATTACCTTTTATGCCCCACTTTTCTCCTGAGAATTCAAAAGTCCGGTAAAATCTGGGATCACGATTTTCAAAGAAGAAAGTATCTACATATCCATTTGCTGCCGTTGGTCTCTGCCCGCTAGCCAGAGGGAATAAATCCAACATTTGTTTGGTCGCTGATAATCCGCCATCCCCATCATAATCCTTTGGTCGTAATTGATCTTCCCATGTATTGTTATACCCTTCTGATGAAGTGGAGGAACTGCTGAATAAAAACACCATAATAGCTTCCTTATTAAAGGCCGTATTGCCGGTGAAGGCCATATTTGACCAGTCCTTCGCACTTGAGCCATACAGTCCGTAACCGGCGGCTGTTAATTTTGTTTCCGCATCCAGACCTGCCTGTAAGGCTGCCTTCCATTTTTCACTACCCTGATTATCCCAATCTTTATTAAATAAAGGACTTGCTGCAGTTAGTAAAACCCTGCTCTTCATGGCAATGGCGGCAGCCGCGGTAAACTTGCCGTAATTATCACTTAAATCATCCCACACCATAGGCAGTAACGCTGCAGCTGAATCCAGATCCTTGATAATCTGCGCAAAACACTCCGAAGAAGAGGATCTTGGTGTCTGAATGGATGCATCCGTAGTACTGTTATTCTGAACACTCAACACCAGCGGCACTCCCCCATAAACCCTGACCAAATCAAAATATTGCAATGCCCTCAGCATATAAGCCTGACCTTTAGCCTCCTTTTTAAAATCCGCAGATAAAGGATCGGAAACAGGCTCTTCCATCTTTTCCAGAAGATCATTACAGTACCTGATGCGCGTATAAGGGTTATTGGTTACACTGGAGGAAGTAGTTCCATAATAAGTGTCTGCATCAGTTGCATTGACGAGCGTCTTCGTGGAATTAATATAGTCGGGAATCGTCCCTCCTATTTCTTCCGTCATATTGGACCTGTTCGTATTATAGAGTCCGATCACATTCTGCAATGGATTCTTATAACTCACAAAATAATAGTTGTATAACCTGGCAATATACCACTCTGTCAGCTCTTCATTGGAGAATACCTGATCTTCCCCGTATTGGTTATAAGGCTGCATATCCTCCAGGAATTTTTTGCTGCATCCCGTCGTAATGACCAGCAAGACCCCGATCAGTAAATAAAATATCTTTTTCATAATTTATAATCTATAATTAGAAATTTAATGTTTTAGAATCCAATATTTACACCTAAGGCCCAGGTACGCAAAGTAGGATAACCTACATCTGCTGCATCGTACATATTTCTGAACTTTTTAGGATATGGATTATATAAATCCCACAAATTGTTACCAGAGAGGAAGAAACGTGCGCTTTTCAACCGGGCCTTATTGACCAGCTTAGTTGGCATCGTATATCCCAGACTCAGGGTTCTGATGACCATTCTAAAAGTTGGCAGCATAAAGAAATCGGATTGTGAACCACCGAAATTATCATAATAGGCAATGTTGGGGTATTTACCATTTGGATTGGTATCTTCATCATACATGTCTACCAGATAAATAGGTTGTCCCCACATCGCATTTGTGCTGGAGGTTCCTTGTTTTACATAATCCAGAAAACGTGTTCCACCCCAGGAAGTGGCCACCTGCATGTATAAGGACAGGCTCTTCCAACCTAAATTGATATTGGTGGAAAGTCCGTAACTTCTGTTGGATTTTTTAAGTTTCACATAATCCTCATCAGCTTCAATCCGACCATTGGGTCCTGCAATTGTTTTGCTGTTTGCGTCCAGGTCACCGGCCACATCTTCATAAACCAGCATACCTTTTTTCAAACCCGATTTATCAGTAATACCCAAAAAGTTCGGAGCTGCTCCATCCACGCCGGAACTGGCCGCATTCTGGGACAGATAGTTCCAGTAATTGTCAATATCGGCATCTGTTCTCAGCATACCATCTCCGCCCGAAGTCTGTTTCCAGGTCTTGAAACCCCATACCGGCACGATACCATAATTCCCCATTGCTCTTCTGGTGGTAGATTCTGAAGGATAGGCAAATGCCTGATCATAATATTTAGTCACTTTATAATTGCCCAGTCCTGTATTGACACCAATGGAATAGCTGAAATCTCCGACATGATCTTTCCAGGTAATGGACAATTCTGAGCCCCAGGCATTAACAGCGGCATAGTTCTGTTCTGCAAAGGCTCCGCCAACGGATATAGGTGTATTTATAGCCTTGGACATATCCGTTAACATATCTGAAGTAGAATTAAAATACTGATCAAAAGTTACTGATAATCTGTTTTTTAAGAAATCCATATCTAATCCGAAGTTTCTTTGCAGCGTTCTGTCCCAGTGAACATCCCGGTTAGGCGTCACCCCGGGGGTCATGCCAGTGGTATATAAACCGCCGTCACTCCCGAAACCAAACCCTTTATCTGTCTGTGCTGTATATACCTGCAGCCATTTCCAGGCTTTAATATTATTATTACCCGTTATACCCCAGGATGTCCTGAACTTCAGAAAGTCCATCCATTGAATATTATTTTTGAAAAAAGGCTCGTCAGAGATTACCCAGCCAGCTGACACTCCGGGAAAAAATCCCCAATAATTCTCCGGAGCAAATACTGTTGAAGCGTCTGTGCGGAACACAAAGTCAAACAGATATTTATGTTTATAATTATAACTGGCACGGCCCAGATAGGACAGACTACCACTTTCATATTTATAAGTGATAGTATTTCCATCATTTAGTGTACCTGCGCTTACAGAAGTACCGTTGTAGATACCTGCAGTAGGATTATCATATATCTGATAACGATCTTCCAGCTCATTGGTCGATTTTTCCACTGAAGCCATCGCTGTAATATTATGATCACCGAAGCTCCTGGTATAATTTATGAAAAAGTTGGACTGCTCGCTTTTAGAGGTTGTATTGTCATATGTCACACGGGAATTTGCGGTATTATTGGTCGCCTTAAATTTACCATCCTCTGTCTCACTGAATAAATGCATGCCAGCAGAAGCAATCGTGGTTGCCTGATACAGCATCTGCGGCATCATTATCTGTTCGGTATTGGTAGCAGCCTGTGATAAACCATAATTCAATTTAAAGCTGAGGCCTTGTATAAATGGAACATCGTAGGCTAAAGAGAAGTTTACATTATAATTGAAATTCTTATTAGTTGTTTTAGATCCGTTATTCAATAATGCATAATAGTTCCAGTTACTTAAGGAATTATTACCCTTAACATTACCGGCTCTGTTAGAACCTAAAGGCGGAGAAACATATACATCCTGGCCATCTACATTATATATCCATGGAATATATTTAGGCATATGCAATAAGACACTATAGTCATTTTGTTCACCACCATTTGCATATCCGTCACTAAAGTTGATCTTGGTAAAAGATTTTTCAACATTGGTATTGGATGCCGCTATGGTCGCCCCCAGATGTAACCCGCTCATTAATTTCACATCGGCTCCCCCGCGGTAGGTCCAGCGATCAAAATCCTGTTTTCCTAAGTTTGCGCCTTGTGTATAATAGGATGCACCCATAAAATAAGTAGCATTATCCGATCCTCCACTGATATCCAAAGAGTGCTGCATGGTATTAGCCGCTCTCCAATCGTTGCCTAACCAATCATAATTCAGCGTATCCATCATATTTAATTCATCCGCTGAATACTGATAATCGTCGCTACGGCCCAGCGCCTTGTTGAAACTGTTGGAATATTCACCATATTGCCTGGCATTCATCACTTTACTATGGCTAACAGCATCATTGCGTTCAAATTTTCCACTATAAGTTACTTTAGGCGCACCAATCTGGCCTCTTTTAGTTTTAACAATGACAACACCCTGAGAAGCCCTGGAACCATAAATGGCGGCACTTGCATCCCGAAGAACAGTAATGCTTTCCACTTCAGAGAGATCCAGCTGATTGAAGCGGTCCAGCGTCGGAAGACCTGTTTGCGGGTCCACCTGCAACACATCGTCAATAACAATCAAAGGTGCCTCATTTCCACCATCCTTGCCCCAGTTAAACTGCTGACGGATGCTGAGTGTGGCCATTTCACCCGGCCTTTGTGCTCCGCCGGAAACATTTAAGCCAGGCACCTGCCCACGCAACATCTCAGAAATAGAGGCGGCAGGCATATCCTCGATCTGCTTCAAATTAACCGTTGCCATGGATCCTGTGATATCCCTTTTATTTTGAGTTCCATAGCCCACAACAACGACATCATTTAAATCAGCAGAAACTGTGGAATCCAATCGAATCGTAATAAAATCTTCTGAACCTACCTTTTGCTGCACTCTTTTATAACCAATAAAAGAAACCACTAAAACCGAGTCTGTAGGCAGTAGTTTAATAGAAAAAGTGCCATCGTATTTGGTACTCACATTACTGGGTCTGCCCTTGGCACTTATGATAGCACCAGGGAGATGTTCCCCGGATTTTCCATCAACAACCACCCCATTAACCGTCCGCTCTTGTGCAAAGAGCGCAGTACAGCAAAGGGTGAGCAGGAATAGAAATACAAATTTCATGTTTTGTCTACTCATTTTTTAATTTTTTCAAAGCAGTGATAAAATGATTTTAATTTTTAATATTTATGAAAAAACCTGGAATCCCCCTGAAATAAAAACATTGCTCAAATGCCAAAATCTCTAACAATTGCCACTTTATTTAGCTTTTAAAAGCAGCTTTTGATCTACAATTCCTTAACAATTATTTACCCGGTATTAGGGGTTTCAAAAACAAATTGAATATTTATAAGTCAAAGATAAATTCATATATAAAATAAACATTGTCGATTATTTACATTATTTTATACAAAACTTTCCTTTTTTATTAATTTTTTGATATCAAATCTAAATTCACAGCCAGCAGGCACACAAAATAATGACCGTTAATTAGCTGAACATTATTTACTGAATTAAAAGAAATTATACATTTATTTTAATCATATTTATAAAACTCAAACCATTGTTAAATAAACAGTTAGAAGAATTCCTTTCAAAAATTATAAAAAAAATGAAAATTAGTTTCAGAAAAGATTAACAATCAATTCAATAAAGCTTTAAGATGGCAAAACGGAAAGAAAGCAGATTTTGAAGTCATATTTCACCAGCAGAGGGCAAAGTCTATTGGCGCATCCTATATGGATTGATATGTAAAAAATTACCCCCTGTTGAACCCAGAACATCCAACAGAGGGTAATCCATATTTGATTAGGGAACTGTCCTAATTTTCGGAAGTGACCTTTAATTCCAGGTCAAGTTCCCGCTCAAACCAATTAAGCACTTCCTGCCAGGAACGAACCCGGTAATGGTGATCTAAAGTTGTGTTGTGATACGCGTGAAACATGAGCGTTTTACCTTTAAATACATCCAGATTCTTACAATAATCATCAATCATATAGTCTGTATTAATAATACTTTTATCTCCACACATGACAATATTATGCCAGTCGATAAAAGGAAAATACTGCTGCAGCCATTCATACTTCTCCATGAGCGACAGTGGAAATTCCATGGCCGCAGATACCACGTATACCTCATAATGCTTCATGAGTTTCTTCACTGCGTCCACAGCACCTTCCATCACCTCCAAATCTCTGAAAAAACCAGGCAGATTCAGCATTTTACGGGTGGCCGCATCTTTTGGGAAAGCCTCAGCGCCAGACATACCCTGGATTTGCTCCAAAGTGAGGCTCGCTCCATAGACCTGATTATAATATTTTACCAACTGCGGTTCAACACTTGCCAGAACGCCATCCATATCAATGGCGATTGATTTTCGTTTAATTAGATGCTTCATGCAACAAATTTACTACAAATATGCATATTATTGCACATACCTGCATTATTTTGCATATTTTTGCAATATGATTAAAGAAGAGCGCCTCAATCTGATCTTATCGATACTTAGCAAAGACCAGCGGGTATTACTGCCCGAGCTCAGTAAAGAGCTTAAGGTCTCTGAGGACACTATACGCAGAGATATTAAGTCCCTGTCAGAGCGTGGCTTATTAAAAGCAGTACGTGGCGGCGCTGTTCCCCACTCTTCCATACCCAGACACTATAGAGCCCGGGAGCATTATGATCAGGATTCCAAAGATCTTATTGCCGCAAAAGCCGTTCAATTTCTGGCTAATGGCCAGGTCGTCCTGTTCGATGGAGGCACGTCCACCCTGGCCGTAGCCGCCAGCATTCCTCCTGATATACGCATTACCATTATCACCAACAGCTTCCCTATTGCCAACGCCTTAGAGGATCATCCTTTATCGGAGGTGATCTTTGCAGGCGGCAGGCTGGATAAAGATACTTTTACAACCATGGGACAAGATACCATTAAGACCTTTCAATCTATTAGAGCAGATATTTGTTTTTTTGGGATTTGCAGTATTCATCCAACGCTGGGTGTTACTACAAAAAACTACGAAGAAGCACAGCTAAAAGCCCAAATGGTCACCATGGCCAAACAAACCATTGCCTTAGCCACTACACAGAAAATTAATAAAGCAGATCCCTATTATATTTGCCCCGTAGAAGCTATTGACACGATTATCACCAATTCATCCCCGGATCATAAAGAGCTGACTCCTTTTAAAAATTTGGGCGTCACCATTGTTTAACCCCCCGGGGGGCAAACAAATTGCAGGACAGAGCAGGACAGTTTTAAAAAACAATACCATATCTTTACACCTACTTAGTGATTGGAAGCAAATACAAATAGCCCCCTGATATTTGCGCCGTTTATTGTTATTTTCTATTGAAAAATCAGCAATAAGCATCATCTGACATTCATCATCCATATAAATTATTATAGATGTTTAATCTGCAAAAGGGGCGTTTCAATTATTTTTTACCTGTACGTAGCCTTTTAGGTGTATTATTAATTATGCTGGCATTAACCTTCAGCGCCTGTGCGTCTGGCAGTGATCGTGACCGCAATCACTTCCTGGACTACCTGCCTGATAGCATGCAGGTAGGTGCAGCCTACTTGCCGGACTCAATTACACCAATTAAAGCACCTTTTGCCACAGTGGATTTTAAAAGGCCTGATTTTCCAGACACCACCGTTAATATAGCAAACAACGGCGCAGATACCAGCAAATCAGTCACAACGATCATTCAACAAGCAATTGACCAGCTCAGTGCCACAGGAGGCGGAACCGTGCTCATCCCCGCTGGTCATTGGAAAACGGGCAGAATCGAATTAAAAAGCAATATCAATTTACATCTCAGCGACCAGGCCACGCTTAGCTTTAGTGGCGCGGTGGAGGACTATCAGCCAGCCGTCTTTACCCGTAGCGAAGGAATTGAAGTCATGTCTTTAGGTGCCTGTATATACGCAAATAACGCCGACAATATCGCCATTACCGGCAAGGGAAAACTTATTGGTCCGGCCCTGAATGGGTCTGTCAGAAATCAGGTGATGGATTCCATCGTTATAGAAGACTTTGTGTCATATAAAACACCCGTTAAAGACAGGGTATATGACGGCAAAAATGGCGGTTATATATTTCTACCCATGTTTATTTCTCCCATTAACTGCACCCACGTATTTATAGAAGGCCTGTCTTTAGAAAATACTGCCTTTTGGAACATTGTGCCTGTTTATTGCGACAATGTAATTATAAGAGGGATCACTGTTCATTCAGTAGGCATTCCAAGGGGTGACGGCATGGATATTTCATCTTCTAAAAATGTACTGGTCGAATACTGCACCTTAAGCTGTGGCGATGACTGCTTTACCTTAAAAGCCGGCAGAGGCGAAGACGGGCTCAGGGTCAACAAGCCTACCGAGAACGTCGTCATCCGCAATTGCCTGGCCATTAAAGGACATGGTGGCGTCACCATTGGCAGCGAGACCGCTGCCATGATTAAAAACGTATTTGTACAAAACTGCCTATTTGAACAGACCAATGTCGGACTGCGTTTTAAAACCAGACGTCCCAGAGGCGGAGGCGGAGACAGTCTGTATTATGAAAATATCCGGATGCTTACAACAGGCAAGGCTTTTCAGTGGGATATGTTGGGCAGCACCGTTTACGTTGGCGACCTGGCTGCCAGACTACCCGCCAGACCCGTAAATGCGCTCACGCCCTCCTTTAAACATACGTACTTTAAGAATATAAAAATAGACAGCGCTGAGTGGTTTATTAAATTAAATGCCATACCTGAAAGTCCTTTAACCCAGGTGCAGATAGAGAACCTTCAGGTCTATGCCGATAATCTGCTCAGAGCTGCTGATGTGGATAGTTTTAGCATTAAAAATGCCCTGATATCCACAAAAGACACCGCGATACACTTACTGGACTGTCGCAATATGCGTTTTGACAATACCCGCTTTAATACGAAAGCGAGGAAGCTGGTGATGGATGTGCAAGGCCCGGCCTCCCGCAATATCACCTTCAAAAACTGCCAACCAGGGCGCCCCAATGGCTGGCAGACTAACACCTATGATACCAGCGACCGCCCATCATCAGAAAAATAAAAAACAATGACGTGTAATAAGTTTACGATAAAATCAAACAATCTTGCACTGATTGTATGGTTATTCAGTTCCTTATTTATATTGACTGGAAGCCTTGATGCCCAGCTACCCACGAGGCTGATCCTGAAGAGTGCCCCTGAATCACCTGTTATTGACAGTAAAAACCCGGATGTGATCTCCAGCCATAATAAATCCGGTTTTGAAACTGGGCAGGTTATCAAAATCGGGGACACCTATCATATGTTTATCAACGAGATGTTTGACCGGCCACATAAAGATATGCGTATTGCCTACTGGACCAGTAAGGACGCCCTCCATTGGCATAGAAAGTCCACCATCGTCAATAGCATACCAGGCAGAACCGCTACGAACCCCAGAGCAGAGGTCTGGGTGACAGGCGTTAAATACAATCACCTGGAAGACGCCTGGAATATCTTTTACGTAGCTTACAGAGCTGGAGATTCAACGAAAGCAGAGATTGCCGGCAATGATTATGCCGGCAGAATCTGGCGGGCAAAGTCTACGGTTAATGGCACAGGCGGCATTGCCGGTCCCTATGCAGATATGGGCATTGTACTTGAGCCGGATAGCAATAGCCAGCGCTGGGAAGGACAGCAGGCCGTTGCTTGCTTTAACCCTTATAAAGTAGGCAATACCTGGTATGCGATGTACGATGGGCATAATCATGTACCCAGAGGCCCTTGGCCCACCGGTATGGCATTCGCCAAAAAGCTGTCCGGTCCCTGGACCAGGATGCCTGAAGGCTTTAACCCCATTGGCGTTGCCAAAGTATTTATGGAAAACGAGGTGGTCTCAAAATTAAAAGATGGCAGGTATATGATGGTTTTTGATAGTTTCGGAGATCAGCAGATTGGTTATAGCCTTTCCAGCGACGGACTCCACTGGAGTGGTGAGCAGAGAGTCAAAGTACAGTTCCAGGACCATATCTGGGCAGAAAATGGCGATCACAGCACCAGGACACCCTTATGTGCGATTGAACAGGAAGACGGCAGTTTTGCTGTTATTTATACGGCGCTTACAACAAAAGGCGGTAAAAAGTTTTTCGCTGTAGGCAGGTGCACCTTAGTCTGGGATAAATAAAAAAGAAAATGAGTAACCAACTCCAATAAGCATTCAGTATCCAGAACAAATAAGGTTATCTGAGCTTTTTGACCTTCCCATAAATTACGGAACATACAACCATACCCATAGCAGAAAGATATTTTAGTATACTGTAAATCCGGTTATCTTCCTTCGAGTCCAGTATAACAAACAAGATCAATAGAATCAAGAAAAACAATAATAAACCGCGAATAGTCTTTGAAGATATTTTCATTGTATTTAAAACTGCTTATTTATAATAAAGATAGCTCAAATGTCCAATAAATGATTTTTAAAGCATACCCACACTGAAAAAAAGGAGCTATATACCTAACAATAGTTCGGTAATAAATTAAGCGGCCATAGAGCCAATATTTAGACATTTGGAATAAAGCCGTCGTATTTTATTGCAATTCAGCTCTAACCCTAAGTTTGAGAAAATAGTTTCTGTTAGAT
>Ga0164242_10005678_pt1 | contig 13858 bp, 14 predicted proteins | sample OricomgcompostMG_FD_108783 | JGI IMG/M metagenome (GOLD analysis project Ga0164242, IMG submission 108783) | Miracle-Growth compost microbial communities from Emeryville, California, USA - Original compost - Miracle growth compost (MG) ...
CCCAGCACGAAGGCCGGGGTGGCCAGCACCAGGAATGACAGCGCGGTCACGATCTGGTCGCTGGCACGGTATTGCCGCACCGCTCCCCAGACGCCGAGGACGACGCCCAGGAATGCGCCCAGAATTGTCCCGACAATGAGCAGTTGCAGGCTGATTCCCGAGCGGACGATGATCGAATGCAGCACCGGCTGATTGTTGTACATCATGCCGAAGTCGCCGTGGAAAATGATATTGCCGAACCATGTCAGCGCCCGCTGGATAACGGGGACGGACGGGTCCTGGCCGAGGCCGGCGAGGATGTTGTGGATCGAGTTCTGACTGAGCGGTGGGTTGCGACCCAGATACCGCGCCTCAGGATTCAGCGTGTAGCTGGCGAGGATGTACGCCAGCAACGTCGCGATGATCGTGAGGATGAGGTAGTTGATGATCCGTCGGACCAGATAGGCGAGCACGCTGGTACGTCAGCCCCTCGATCTGTCGCCCGCTGGCGAGCACGACTTGACCACCCTGCGATCCATTGAAGTACTTACCCTTTCGATCCCGACGCCGAGTGCCGTTTCCGAGGCGGCCCCGACCGAACAGATGGACGGCACAGTTGACCCCTCTGCCGCCCACAATGCGGGGAATCTTATCCCGCGATCCGCGCGGTCGGCGTCATGTTACCCAACTGCAACACGGACGGCGATCAGCGTAACCACAACTGCACCCGGTAGCCAGTTCCAGGTCACTTCAGCAACAGCATCCTCAGCGGACCTATGTGTCCGGCGCCATTCCCGCTCACGGTGCTCGATGGCCAGTTCTGTGACAGATCTGAGGTCGGCAGTCGCGGTCGGAGTCTGTCCGGGAATGTTGCCGAAGCGATTGCGCCCCATGACCGAGGAGAGCGCCGGCCGCTGTTTGCGGACCCCTGGTGCGCCCCAGCTGGTCACTTTGCGGATCCGGTCCCCTTCCGCCCGGACGTCCAACTGCAGGACGCCACCGACCCGCCAGTCGACGAGGCTGGCGAAAGGGATCTGGTAGCTGCGCAGCAGGTTGATCACCCGCAGCCCGTCGTCGGAGACGATCACCCGTGGCCGGAAGAAGACCATCCAGGCGGCCACCGCGGCGGCTGCGACCAGGATCACGTCGTGGAAGATGTAGGTCGCCGAGCCGCGCCAGACGCCGTCGACCAGGGCCACCAGACAGAAGATCCAGACGGCGATCGCGACGGCGACATTGCCACCACTGCGTACGGTGACCTGCCCCATACGGAGCAATCTAGCCGCCGTGGCCGCCGAACCACTCATCGGCACGGACGGGTGCCCTTGCGCGGTCGGGTCAACGGCTCAGGCTGTGACAAGATGGGGCGTCGCCGGGAATCACCCCCGGCCCTGCCCTCGTAGCTCAGGGGATAGAGCAACCGCCTCCTAAGCGGTAGGTCGTGCGTTCGAATCGCACCGAGGGCGCTTCCTCAGCGACAACGAGAAGCGACAACGAGAAAGGGACCGGCCAACGGCCGGTCCCTGTTCTGGTGGTTCTCCGCGTGGTATTCCACGACCTCAACTGGCGGCGCTCTCGTCCTGCTCGGCCTTCATCGCGGCGACCTGAGCGTGCACCTCTTCCATGTCAAGGCCCTTGACCGCGGTCACGACCTCTTCCAGGGACTTGGCGGGCAGCGCACCGGCCTGGTTGAAGACCAGCACCCCCTCGCGGAACGCCATCAGCGTCGGGATGCCCTGGATGCCCAGCGCACCCGCCAACTGCTGGTTGGCGTCGGTGTCCAGCTTCGCGTGCACGACGTCGCCGTGTTCCTCCGACGACTTGTCGAAGACCGGCGCGAACATCTTGCACGGACCGCACCAATCGGCCCAGAAGTCGACCAGCACGATGTCGTTGTCGGCGATCGTCTTCTCGAATGTGTCGGCGGTGATTTCGACCGTTGCCATCTGGAACTCCTCGTGTCGCTGTCTTGGCTCTTCGGTGTCGCTGGCGTAACGCCTGCCGGGGTGATGCCTATTCCACTACCCGGTCCACGACCCGGGATCGCTACTTGATCGCGACCACCCGGCGCATCGGGATCGCCAGTTCGACCGGGCCGCGTTTGGCGATCCGGTCCTCCAGGTGTTCGATCGCCGACTCGACCCGTGACCACCGGGTCTCGGGGAGGTAGAGCGCTTTCATCACGGTCTCGGCGTCGGCGCGCGAGGTAACCCAGAAGCCGTACCGCTCCCGGCCGTCCTCGACCCGCCGCAGCCCCGCCTCGGTGAGGCTGCGCTTGAAGCCGGCGAGCTCGACCGCGCCGGGGAACTGCGGCCTGGTCCGCAGCCGGGCCGTCAACCGGCCGAGCACCCGCAGGTCGCGAGGTGCGATACCGCGCAGGGCCGGAGCGATGGCGGCCAGCACGCCACCCGGTTTGAGCACCCGGGCGACCTCGGACAGCACCTGGGACAGTTCCGGCGTCACCACCAGGCCGAGCGAGGCGGTCACCGCGTCGACCGAGCCGTCGGCGAACGGCAGCCGGCGGATGTCGCCGCGTACCCAGGGTCCCGGGCCGCGCTGGGAGGCGAGGTCGAGCTCGGCCTCGGACAGGTCGATCCCGATCACGGTCCGGTCGGCACTGGCCAGCTCACGGGAGACCGCACCCGAGCCGCAGGCCAGGTCGAGCACCGTACGCACCCGGGGCGGGATCGCCCGGGCGAGCCAGCGATAGGGCGTGGTGTCCCCGGCCGCGGCCTGGGACAGCACCGCCTCGACCGCTCCGGGTCGCTGGTTGTGGAATTCGGCCAGGTAGTCCGCCCACCCGGCAGCGCTCTCATCGGGCCCCTGGTCGGGCGGGACGGCCCCGTTCGCGTCGTTGGTCACCGGCACCGCAATCGGTCAGACCTTGCTGACGAACAGGTGCACTGCCGCCGTACGATCCAGGTCGCAGCCCGTGCCGTTGTCGAGATCGAGGCGTATTGCCGAGGTGCCCGCCGCACCCGATCCGGCCTGGATTTCGGTGCCCGGCACCACTCCCGCGTTGCGCAGGTCCGCCATCAGTTCGACATCCTTCTGCAGTTCCTCGCCGATCCGGACGAGCTTCACCCGTACGCTACCGGTCGCGGCATCGACGACGTCGACCAGCGGCTCGTTCCCGGTCCGGAATCCGTCGACCTCGCGGGTCACTCCGAGCTCGGCCAGGCCGGGGATCGGGTTGCCGTAGGGCGAATCGACGGGGGCCTTGAGCAGGGCGACCAGGTGCTCCTCGACCTCCTCGGAGATCACGTGCTCCCAGCGGCAGGCCTCGTCGTGGACCAGTTCCCATTCCAGGCCGATCACGTCGGTCAGCAGCCGCTCCGCCAGCCGGTGCTTGCGCATCACCCGGGTGGCGCGCTGCCGCCCGAGATCGCTCAGCTCCAGGTGCCGGTCACCTTCGACGTGCAGCAATCCGTCGCGCTCCATCCGGGCGACGGTCTGGGAGACGGTCGGGCCGCTGTGATGCAGCCGCTCGGCGATCCGGGCCCGGAGCGGGACGATGCCCTCCTCCTCGAGCTCGTAGATCGTCTTCAGATACATCTCGGTGGTGTCGATCAGATCCCGCACGTCGTCTCCCTACCTCCGTCACCCGCACACTGCCCCGGCTCGGGTCACCCAGCAGGACCCACAATCTGGAACGATGCAAGATTAGTCGATCGGGCGACCGGCGAGCACCCCCAGCAGCCGGGCCACCTCTGCGGCGACGGCATCCCGCGCGGGGCCCAGGTATTTGCGGCTGTCCGCCAGCTTCGGATCGGCGGTCACCAGGTCACGTACGACTCCGGTGAAGACCACGTTGAGGTGGGTGGCGATGTTGACCTTGGTCATCCCGGCCGCGACGGCCCGTACGATCTCGTCGTCGGGCACCCCGGACGATCCGTGCAACACCAGCGGCACGCCGACAGCGTCCCGCAGTGCGGTGATCAGCTCCAGGTCCAGCCGGGCCGTCCGGGTGGTCATCGCGTGCGAGGATCCGACGGCGACCGCCAGAGCGTCGACCCCGGTCGCCGCGACGAACCGGGCCGCGTCGGCCGGGTCGGTCCGGGCGCCGGGCGCATGCACGCCGTCCTTGCCGCCGACCTCGCCCAACTCGGCCTCGACGTCGAGGCCGGCCGCATGCGCGCGGGCCACCACTGCCGCGGTGGCCGCGACGTTGGCGTCGTAATCCAGCCGGGAGGCGTCGTACATCACCGAGCCGAAGCCCATTCCACCGAAGCGCAGCCCGATCGCCTGGTCGACCAGGTCGTCGTCGGTGGCGTGGTCGAGGTGGACGACGACCGGGACCGTAGCGCTGCGAGCGATCGACAGCGTCGCCAGCGCGATCGGTTCCAGTCCGTGGTGGTATTTGACCGCGTTCTCCGAGATCTGCAGCACGACCGGCATCCCGGCCTGCTCGGCGCCCGCGACCTGGGCCTCGGCGTGCTCGATGCTGAAGACGTTGAAGGCTCCGACGCCGCGGCGGTCCGCAACCGCGGGACCGAGCAGATCGGTCAGTCTGGCCAGGGTCATGCGTCCTCCCGATCCTGTCCGGTCCGACTTTGCTCGGTGCGATCCGGCCCGGTCGGATTTTGCTCGGCGGGCTGCCAGGTGCCGGCGTACATCAGCCGTTGCAGGTTGCCCCGGTCGTCGACCACCGCCAGATCGGCCCGTCGGCCGGCCGCGATGGCGCCGACATCGGTCAGCCCGTGTCGCAGCGCCGGCGTAGCGGCCGCCATCCGCGCGACGTCCGGCACCGACAGCCCGACCTGCTGGACGCAGAAGGCGAAGGCGCCGGCGGTCGTCAGCGTCGACCCGGCGATCGAGCCCTGGCTGCCGTCCTCGGTCCGCAACCGTGCGACCCCGTCCGCGACCACCACCTCGAGCCCGCCGAGGTTGTACGCCCCCTCGGCCACCCCGGTTGCGATCATGGCGTCGGTGACCAGCCCGACCCGGTCGGGTCCGGCGGCGTCGACCGCCATCCTGATCACCTCCGGGTGCAGGTGGACGCCGTCGCAGATCAGCTCGACCAGCACCCGGTCGTCGGTGAGCAGCACCGGCACCGGGCCGGGCTCGCGGTGATGGATCGGCGGCATGCCGTTGAAGAGATGGGTGGCGACGGTCGCACCGGCGTCCAGCGCAGCCCGGGTGACTCTGTCGTCTCCTTCGGTGTGCCCGACGGCCACCGCGACACCGGCGGCGGCAAAGCGGGCGATCGCATCCAGCGCACCGGGCAGCTCGGGCGCGATGGTGATCATGGAGAGCCTGCCGTCGGCAGCGGTCAACAACGCTTCGACGCTGGCCGGATCGGGATCGCGGAGCAGCTCGGGGGTGTGGGCGCCGCGTTTTCCGTACGAGAGAAAGGGTCCTTCGATGTGGATCCCGGCCAGCTCGCCGCTGTCGACGAGCGGCGCAAGGGCCCGGAGTTGATCTTGCAGCCTCTCGATCGGGGCGGTGACCAGGCTGGCGAACAGGCTGGTGGTGCCGTGCCGGCGGGCGAAGTCGATCACCGCCCGGGCATCGTCGACGGACGTGGTCGCAAGATCGAATCCGCCACCGCCATGGGTGTGGGTGTCCACGAATCCCGGCACCACCCAGCCGTCGATCACCTCGATCGGGGTGTTCTCACCCAATGCGAACTGATCTTCCGGATCGAAGGACCGGACTGCGGTGATCCGATCCTGGTCGATGATCACGATGGCGTCGGTGAGCAGGCCGTCGGCGGTGACGAGATGGCTGCACCGCAACCGGTGGGTCGTCATGGCACCTCCCTGTTGATCATGGCGTGTTGATCATGGCGCGATGTTCATGGGCGTGATCACTGCGCCTCGGCGGTGACGCTCCGCCAGCCGAGCAGTCCGGCACCCACCAGACCGGCGCGGCTGCCGAAAGAGGACGTCAGCAGCTTCGGCCGGCGCTGGAAGGTCAGCCGGCGGTCGAATTCCTGATCGATGATCGGGAAGAGCAGGTCGGCCGCACCGGACAACCCGCCGCCGACCACGATCGCCTCCGGACCGAAGAGCGTCAGCGCGATGACGAAGGCCTCGGACAGCGCCGTACCGGCGATCTCGAAGGCACCCAGCGCCTCCGGTTGACCGGCCCGTGCCCGGGTCGCGATCTCCTCGGCGCTGACCGGTTCGTCAGCGGGAGTCGCACCGGCCAGCCGCCGGTAGTTGCGCGCAACCCCGGACGCGCCCGCGACGATCTCCAGGCAACCGATCTGACCGCAGGCGCACTGCTGGTCGCCCGCGGACGGCACCTGGATATGACCGAGTTCACCGGCATAGCCGTCGGCCTCCAGCAGTCGCCCGTCGACGATCACGGCGGCGGCGATACCGGTCCCCAGCGGCACGAAGAGCAGATTGGTCAGACCGCGACCGGCGCCCAGCTGCCACTCGGCCAGTCCACCGGTGCGCACGTCGTGACCGATGCCGCCGGGCAGGCCGAGCCGGGCCTGCAGCGGACCACCGAGCTCGACTCCCCCGGTCCAGCCGATGTTCGCCGCGGAGATCACCACACCGCTGGTGGAGTCGACGATGCCCGGGACGACGACTCCGAAACCGACCGTCCGGACCCCGATCGCCTCGGCCTCGGCCTCGGCGAAGGCGCTGATCTCGGCTCCCAGCCACTCGACCGTGCCCTGCCCGCCGTCACCGTCGGTGAAGGCGGTCAGCCGGGTCGGCACCCGGGTCTCGGCGCGGACCGCGCCGTCGGGGGCGATCAACCCCAGTTTGGTGAAGGTGCCGCCGAGATCGACCGCGGCGACCAACTCCTGAGCATCCGATTCCACGTTCACCAGGATTCCATGATCAATTCCAGTGCCGACGACCGGTCCGGGTCAGGACAGTACGACCGAGCGGGTCAGATTGCGCGGCTGGTCCGGGTCCACGCCCAGCGACAGGGCCCGGGCAACGGCGACCCGCTGGGCCAGCACCAGATCGACCAGTGGATCCAGGTCGTGATCGACGAATTCCGCCCCGGTTGCGGCGACCTGGTCGGCCAGCCCGGCCGGTGCGTCGCCGAACATCCAGGTCAGCCGGCCCGGCTGGGCGATGCTGATAGGCCCGTGCCGGTATTCCATCGCCGAGTAGGACTCGGCCCAGCTCGACGAGGTCTCGCGGAATTTCAGCGCCGCCTCGTTGGCGATGCCGATGGTCCATCCGGTGCCGAGGAAGCTGACCTGGTCGGCGGCCACGTGGGCCGCCGGAAGCTCGGCGGTCGTCGCTGCGCGGCAGGAGTCGAGGATGCCCGCGGGCACCAGTCCCAGCGCCTGACGGAAGAGCATCATCGCCGTCGTCGCGAACCGGGTCTGGACCACCGACTCCTCGTCGGCGAAGGACAGGTCGATCAGGCCGTCGGCCACGTCGGCGACCGGGGTGTCCGGCACCGCCGTCAGCGTCAGGGTCGGAATCCGGCCACGGACCGACGCCAGCAGGTCGACGACCTCGGTGGTCGTACCGGATCGGGTGATGGTCACGATCCGGTCGTAGGACCGGTGCAGCGGCACCTCGGTCGCGGTGAAGGCGTCGGACTCCCCCAGCCCGGCCGACTCCCGCCAGGTCGCGATCACCTGGCTGACGAACCAGGACGTCCCACAGCCGACGAAGGCGACGCGCTCGCCCGGCTTGGGCAACTGGCCGGCGACAGCCCCGGCAAGGTCGATGGCACGCGCCCAGACCTCGGGCTGCGACGCGATCTCCGCGGTGACGAATGCTCCCGGCGCAGCTGGGGAGGGTGTGACCACTACGGCCTCCGGTTGTCCGAATTGTGCTTGTTTGGGTAGTCAAACAAGCAGATATGAACATATCATGCTGTCAACGTACCGGGCGAGAGTAGGCGCGATGACCAGAGCCGAACGGTTGACCGCCCTGCTCGAGCGTCTGGTCGAGCAGGGGCGGATCGACGTCGAGCAATCAGCTCACTTCTTCGGCGTGTCCGCTGCCACCATCCGCCGCGACCTGGACCACCTGGCCGACCAGCAGCTGCTGTCCAGGACCCACGGCGGCGCGGTGCCCAATTCCACCAGCTACGACCTGCCGCTGCGCTACAAGTCCAGTAACCGGGCGGAGGCCAAGACCCGGATCGCCGAACGTGCGGTCGGGATGCTCTGGCCGGGCTGCACGGTCGCCATGAACGGCGGCACAACGACGGTCGAGATCGCTCGGACGATACCGACCTCGGCACCGCTGCACAACGGCATAACGATCGTCACCAACGCCATCAACATCGCCACCGAGATGACGGTGCGGCCGTTCATCAAGATCGTCGTCTGCGGAGGCGTGGCCCGGCCGCAGAGTTACGAGCTCGTCGGCCCGCTCGCCTCCGAGACGTTGAGCCAGCTCACCCCCGACATCTGCTTCCTCGGGGCGACCGGCGTCGAGGCCGTCGAAGGCGTCACCACCGACGACGAGGACGAGTCGGCCATCAACCGGATCATGGTGACCCGCTCCAAGCGCGCGGTCGTGGTTGCCGACGCCTCGAAATTCGGCGAGGTCGGCTTCTCCCGGATCTGTCAGCTCAGCGAGGTCTCGACCGTGCTGACCGACGCCGATGCCGATCCGGAGCAGATCGCCCGGGTCCGCGACCACGGCGTCGACGTCATCGTCTGCTGAGGCCGGCCCGTACGTGCCCGTACGTACCCAGTCTGCCGGCGCCTGCCCGAGCCCGCGAAAGTCGCGACAACAAGACTTTCCCGACCCGTACGCCACTACCGGCACCGGAAACTCGCGACGACTCGACTTCCGTCATCGGGCGCCGCGAAAGTCGCGTTCTCACGACTTCGGCGGCCGATCGGACCGTACGAGACCGTAAAGGTCGCGTTGTCGCGACTTCAGCGGCAGGGCGGCCGGCCGGGCTGGCGGCGCGACTGGCGGGGAAGGTGACGGACGACACGCATGCCCAAAAGCTGGAAACCCGTTGACCATTGAAGTTCCGGCGACCTACCGTGGAGACACACGGAAAGGAGGTGGTCCGATCAATGAATGACTTACGGACTTGTGAGGTGGTGGCTAGCTAGCCGCCCTTGGACTTGATTCAGCTGGTCTGGATCACTGGCCGTGCAGCGGCCGGCTAATCCAAAGCCAACACCCGAACCCGCGAGTGCCGGATTTGTCCCCCGGCCTTCGGATCTCTCACCTCCCACGAGGCCCGCTCTCCTGAAGTGAGCGGTTGAGACCGAAGCACAGCTCGCGGGTTTCGCACGTCCAGCCTCGTCGCTGACAGCTTCGCACTGACAACAACGTCGCCCCTGGTTGGCTCGTTCAGCCGGATTTGACGCACCGGGGCGACGTCCTTATCGCCACTAGGGTTGGCGCCATGAGCCGGATGATCACCGTCGGCCGGGACCGGCTCGGCCGGTGGCTGGACAACTTCGCCACCCGGCATCCTGATTGCTCGGCCCGCCCGGACGGCGACTTCGTGATCGTCACCGCGGCCGATGGTGCCGAGGCCCGGATCTGTGTCCCGTTCGGACCGCTGCCCGCCGGCGACCGATCACCGACGGACCGACTCGTCGAGCACGTGCTGATCGATCGCCGGATCGGCGCCGTACTGGTCCGGCGCGGCGGCTTCGCCGTCGGCGTCTTCGAGGGCACCACGTTGATCGACTCGAAGGTCGGCTCGTCCTATGTGCAGAGCCGGACCAAGGCCGGCGGCTGGTCCCAGCAGCGCTACGCCCGGCGCCGCGGCAACCAGGCCAAGCAGTTGTACGAGAAGGCGACAGAAGCCGTCGTCGACGTCCTGCTCCCGGTCGTCGATGATCTTGCAGCGGTCGCCGGCGGTGGTGATCGCGCCGGGATCGACGCGACCCTGGCCGAGCGGCGACTTCACGCTGTCAGGAACCTGCTCCTGCCGAGGATCTATCCCGCCGAGGATCCGAGATTGCGTGTGCTGGAAGCGTTTCCGGAGCAGTTCCTGGCGGTGCAGATCGCGCTCAACGATCTTGCCTGACCGGATGACTACGGCGCCAGCCGCCCGACCGTCCAACCGTCTCCGGTGCGCCGGTAGCGAAGTCGATCATGCATCCGGCTCGGCTGCCCCTGCCAGAACTCGATCGTCTCCGGGGTGATCCGGTAGCCGCCCCAGTGATCAGGACGGGGCACCTCGACACCGGCGAACCGACGCTCCGCCTCGGCATAGTCGGCCTGCAACTGCTCCAGTGATTCGACCTCACTGGACTGCGCCGACGCCCAGGCTCCCAGCTGCGATCCCCTCGGACGGGTCGCGAAATAGGCGTCCGACTCCTCTGCCGGCACCTTCGCCGCAGTGCCCTCCACCCTGACCTGGCGCTGCAGCGGATACCAGCCGAAGAGCAGGGCCACGGCGGCGTTGCCGGCCAGCTCACGGCCCTTCTGCGAGTCGTAGTTGGTGAAGATCGTGAAGCCGCCGCGCTGCCCTGAGCCTGTCGAAGGGTCGAATCCTTTGAGCAGCACGGTCCGCGAGCTGGGGCGGCCGTCCGGGGAGACCGTCGAGATCACCACGGCGGTCGGCTCCGGCAGCACGCCGCGCTCCCGGGCGGCGAACGCATCGTCCAGCCAGGTGCCGAACAACGCGTACGGATCGGCGGGCGCGGTGTCCTCGAGCAGGTGGACACCGGAGTAGTCGATTCGTTCGGCGGCGAGGTCGTGGCTCATATCTCCAGTCTCGCAGCCCGGATGCAAGAATCTCCTCCGTGACCGCCGATCTCGTCATCCCCGCCGACCTGCTGCCAGCCGACGGGCGCTTCGGATCCGGCCCGTCCAAGATCAGGCCGGAAGCCGTGGAGGAGCTCGCCGCAGCAGGCCGTACGCTGCTGGGCACCTCGCACCGGCAGGCCCCGGTCAAGAATCTGGTCGCCCGGATCCGCGCCGGCCTGCGCGAGCTGTACGCCCTGCCCGAGGGCTACGAGGTGGTGCTGGGCAACGGCGGTTCGACGACCTTCTGGGACATCGCCGTCAGTTCGCTGATCGACCGGCGCAGCGCGCACGGCAGCTTCGGTGAGTTCTCGGCGAAGTTCGCCGCCGCAGCCAAGGCAGCCCCTTACCTGCAGGAGCCGGTGGTCACATCGGCGCCGATGGGCTCGGTCGCGTTGCCGGAACCGGTCGACGGCGTGGATCTCTATGCCTGGGCGCACAACGAGACCTCGACCGGCGCCATCGCCCCGGTTACCAGGATTCCGGCCGACGGTCTGACGGTCATCGACGGCACCTCGGCAGCCGGCGGCGTACCGGTCGACGTCGGCCAGACCGACGTCTACTACTTCGCGCCGCAGAAGAACTTCGGTTCCGACGGCGGCCTGTGGATCGCGCTGCTGTCCCCGGCCGCGCTCGAGCGGGTCCGCCGGATCGCGGCGAGCGACCGGTGGATCCCGCCGACCCTCAGCCTGGCCACCGCGGTGGGCAACTCGGCCAAGGACCAGACCTACAACACCCCGGCCGTGGCGACCCTGTTGCTGCTGGCCAACCAGCTCGACTGGCTCAACGCCAGCGGCGGGCTGGCCTTCGCCGCCGCCAGAACGTCCGAATCGTCCAAGCGGCTGTACGCCTGGGCCGAGGCGACCGAGGGCCCGACCCCGTTCGTCACCGATCCCGCCCTGCGGTCGCCGGTGATCGGGACCATCGACTTCGCCGACGACATCGACGCCGCCTGGCTGGCGACCACCCTGCGGCGCAACGGCATCGTGGACACCGACCCGTATCGCAGCCTGGGCCGCAACCAGCTGCGGATCGGGATGTTCGTCAACGTCGACCCTGACGACATCACTGCGCTGACCCGCTGCCTGGACTACCTGCTCGAGCGGCGCGGCTGACCCGGCCTCAGGGTCGCTCTTGCCGACCGCGGGCCAGGTGGACGCCAACTCCGGCCGCAACCGCCACACCGGCGGCGATCAGCAACGCCGCAATGGTCCCGGAGCTCCCGGGACGGGAGTTCTGGTCGACGTCGGTGTCCTGGTCGGCCTCGGTGCTGCCACCGGGATCCTGGTCGGAGGGCGACGAGGTGGCGGTCGTTGTCGAGGCACCCGGTGACTTTGCCGCCGACGGCGAGGATGCCGGGCTCGGCGGCGGTGACGCACCCGGCGTGGGCGCGGAGCGCAGCGCCGTCGGAACCGGCATCCGGTAGACGACCGAGTCGGAACCGCCGCTGCCGACCAGCAACGCGCTGCCGTCCAGGCTCTGGGTCAGCGATGCGCCACGCGGCTGGTACGGCGTCGCCGCGCGGGCGACGACCTTGTAGTCCTGCTGCGGGTCGAGCACCGACACGTCGACGTAGCTGCGCAGCGCGATCCGGCCGTCGGCCAGGAACTGCCCGTCGGTGACATACGGCGGCGCGTCGCCGACCCTGGTCAGGGTGTTGACCTCGCTGCGGGACGGCTCCGCCGGCGCCCGATAGATGCCGCCCTTGGCCTGGCTGGTGACCAGATACAGCTGGCCGGCGGGCGAGATCAGCAGGGCCTGGGCGTCGTGCGGGCCGTCGGGATAGCGGAAGTCGTAGGCGTGATAGCGAACGGTCGAGTCGTTGGGCTGGAGGTCGTACAACACGTAGACCGTGACGTGATCGCGGTCGCCCGACCGATCGCCGATGTCGGCGACGTAGAGCGCGCCACCGGCGTACTGGACCGCCTCGACATCGACGAGGTCGGCCCGGAATTTCACCGATCCCTGGACCGCGCCGGTCTCGTCCAGGGCGATCGCCCGGCCGGAGTCGCCGGACGCGTTCACCGTCCAGTAGAGGTTGTCGGCCGGATCGCGGGTCAGCCCGCTGGAAGTGGTGACCAGCCGGCTCTTGATCGCGAAAGCCTGTTTCGCCTGCGCGGTGGCGGGGTCGGCCGCGGCGGATCCGGTGCCGGGCACCATCAGCCCGGCGACCACGAACGCGACCAGCAGCGACCACGCGAGGAGCCCGGCACCGGCGCGCGCGGATGCGACGGTCACCCCTCGACTCATGGACCTGGTTTCCCCTCCGGCTGCGCGCAGCACTCGTCGCCTCGATCGACAGCGAGCCGGACCCGACTCCGGCGCACTTGACGTCGCAGCGTACAGGCCCGGTCTTACAGCTGCCGCAGGACAGCCGCGCCGATGACCACCAGAAGCATCAGCACCAGCAGCCCGGACACGATCAGGCGACGCGTCCGGGTGTTCACAGGGCGAGCCTATAGCTCAGTCCCGATCACTCGGTTAGGTTGGTGGCATGGGCGAGCTTCGGCTGTACGCCATCGGGATCGACGAGGTGCGCGACATGTTCGGCGCCCACGCCGAGCTGGCGGAACGGCTCCGTGGACAGGGCCACGCGGCACTGCTTCCTGCGCCCTCGCATGCCCCCGACCGGCAGGGCCTGTTGTCCCGGCTCGGCCCGATCTTCCGCCGCGTTCCCGGGACGCCGGTGCTGGATCCCGATGACCCGACGCCCGAGGATCTGGAGCGGATCATCACCGGCGCGTTCGTCCCCGCCGAGCGCAGCGTCGCGACCTGGCGGGTGCTGGAGACGTTGATCCGGGAGAACAGCTGGGGTGGCACCGGGGTGCTACTGGCCGGCGACGAGCTGGACAGCTTCGACTTCGCGCTGGCCCGCGGCGGGGTGAATGCGGCCGCCGGACTGCGGCACCTGCTCAACACCCCGACCGAGTTGCCGCTGAGGCTTCCGCACGGGCTGTTCGTCGGCTATCACACCGGCGAGGAGGCGGACTGGATGGCCGCGTCCTACCGGCAGGCTCTGCCCGGGATCGAGGAGCCCGGGCACCGCGATCTCGCCTACGGTCTGGCCAACTGGCTCGACGGCTTCCCGCACTGGGCCCGGGTCGCCGGGAACCAAGGCCGACCGGCACCGGATCTGATCGGTTTCTGGAGCGCGCCCTGACGGGTGGTGCGGGACCGCTGTCGTACGAGCACTGGTCCGGGCGGTTGCCCGCGCTGGC
>Ga0164242_10005679_pt1 | contig 13858 bp, 13 predicted proteins | sample OricomgcompostMG_FD_108783 | JGI IMG/M metagenome (GOLD analysis project Ga0164242, IMG submission 108783) | Miracle-Growth compost microbial communities from Emeryville, California, USA - Original compost - Miracle growth compost (MG) ...
AGACCCACATGAAAATCTGGAAAAGCCCCCTTCTGGCGAAGGTCACGCGCCATTCGGATTTTCAACTGGAGGATTTGAAGCGGCAAACAGTGTCGCTTTATATCGTCGTGCCGCCTGAAATGCTTGATGTCTACCGACCGTTCGTTCGCCTCATGGTGGGGCTGGCCGTCGCAGCCATGACGCGGGTTTCATCCCGGCCCAGGCACCACGTCCTATTTCTGCTGGACGAGATTGCCGCTCTCGGCCGCGTGACGCCCATCGAGGCAGGCATTGGCTACCTGGCCGGGTACGGCGTGCGCCTGTGGCTGTTCTTTCAAGACCTCGACCAGATCCAAAAGACCTACTCGAAATGGCGTTCTATTATCGCCAACTGCAACGTCCGGCAGGCATTCGGCGTATCCGACTATCAAACGGCGCACGAGGTTTCGATGATGATGGGCAACCGGACGGTGTGGGCGGCCAGCGCCGGCAAGTCCGGGGATTTCCTGCTGCCGGTGATGCCGTCCCACTTTCACCGCAACACGGCCGAAGCGCCGCGTGCACTGATGACGCCGGACGAAATCATGGCCATGTCGCAAAAGCGCCAGCTTATCTTCGTCCAGGCGTGCCGGCCCATCCTTGCGCGCAAGGTGCGCTATTTTGACGAACCGTTGTTCCGCTATCGCTACGATAGCTTTGACCACCATGTCGGTGCGCGAGCGGGCGTGCCCTCTCTCGCCTCGCGCTTTGCGTGCTGGTTTTTTTGAGCGGTGGCGGAACATGGAAGGCCGGGGCTATGTGCCCGGCCTTCTGCTTTTCTGGATTTCGTGATTTCTGGCTTTTCAGCTTTCGGGAAGTCTATTCCCAGCTCACCAATTGAACTTAGCGCCCAAGGTCAGGGTGTTATCGCTTTCGTGGTCTGCGTAGGCGCCATCATAACGGCCGTAGACTTCCAGCGTTTTCAGGTCGCCGGGGACAAAGCTCAGGCCCAGCCCCGTGAGCAGCGTTTCGCGGCCGGGTGTGACGCTGCGGGTGGTGAAGTTTGACGCGCTGACACCCGCGAATGATTCATTTACCACCGCACGCACCGGCCGCCAGTCATGGCGCATCCCCAACGTCAAGGCCGACCGGAGTTCGTCCAGAACGCCACTGTTACGCGAAAGGTGGCTCGATTTCTCCACCGTTGCTGCGAGCGTACTGCGGATAAGGGTTTGCCGGGTGCTGTCAAACGTCAGGTTCGCGCCCGGCGCCCCGGTTTCAGTATAGCCGTTCTCGTAGTTATAGATGTAGTCGAGGCCAAAGCGCGGCGTAAGTGTAGCATCTTCGCCCAAAGCAAAGCAGCGGCTAACGCCGCCATCCAGCGTGGCGCCGTAGCCATCGGTCTGTCCGTTTGCGCGAGTGCCAAGCAGCGCCACATCGCGGCGGCTGGTGGCATGGTTGAAGCCGCCCACGACCGAGGCATCGGCGGTGTAGCCGCCTTTAAGGTCTCTCTTGCCGTACACGCCGGTAATATAACTCACCTGGCGGCCGCTTTGTGATGTGGCGTTGATAGTGACGCCGGTGCTGGCAATGCCGAAGGTCGCGCCGATGATGTCATGGTGGGTCAAGCGTTTCTCCATGCCAAACGCCGTGCCGCTTGTCTGACTGTGCTGGCCGGGGGCATCCGCCGTGTCACGTAGCGACGAAATTGTATTCAGGCCCTGCGCCCACACGGCGTAATCGCCGCGTATGGTTCTATCCGGCCCCCAGTCGTTCGGGTCGGCATCGGCCACGAGGACTGTGTCGTCAGGGCCGAATTCATCCGCCAGGGTAAACCCGCCTGACGCGGTGCCCAGGCGCGTGGCCACGTTGCCCATTACCGCCTGCATGTTAGCGGCCGCGCCCGTAACAAGGCCGGTCATCACGTAGCCGTTGAGGGTGTCAATGTTCTGGGCGGAAGGCGCCGCATACAAGGTGTTCAACGTATTGTTGAAAGCGCCACTGCTGATATGGGGCGCAAGCGTGTCAAGCGTACCCGCCAGGTTCTTTTGCGAGGTCGTCTGAGCGATGGAGCCAAAGAAGTTTGAGGCCGTGCCGACGGTAATGAAGACAGCACCCGATTGGTAGCTTACGTCAAAAGTGGCGAAGCCGGGGTGTGCGTCCGTTACCGTGTCAAACGCGCCGTTCACCCCACCACTGGCGCTGAGGATTTCATAGGTCGCACCGCGTTGCCAGGCGCCAGCAACCGGCACCAGCACAAGACTGCCGTCCAGTGTGGCGACACCGTTGACCACAAGTGCGCCGACCGCCGCAGGCGTGGCCGCAATCTGCAACGTCGCGTCTGCATCCTGCGTGTAGGCGCCGGAAACCGTCAGGGTGCCAGGTGCGCCACCTGCCGCCTGGTTGCCTGGGGCAAGCGTGGCGCCGGTCGGGAGGGTGAAGGCCTTGATGGTGCCGATGCCCTGCAACAACCCGCCGGAGTCCACGTTGATGGTGCCAGACAGCTTGTTGTCCACCTCAAGTATGGCTCCGTCGCCGATATGGGTCACGCCAGCAAAGACACTGTTGTCAGCGGTCAGGGCGGTGGTGCCGGTCAGTACCTCAACCGCGCCCGCGCCGTTCAGTATCGGCGCGAAGGTATAGTCGTCACTGGTGTGGTTGAACACGAGGGTGCCCGTACCTGAGCCGAAATTGACCTGGCTTATCGCAAGCGTGCCCGGCGCGGCAGCAGCATCAAGCGCGCCAGCCCCAATGTTCACGGTGCTGGTGCCGATGCCGAGAGAAATATGGTCGGCGCTGACCTCGCCACCGTCTGCAACAGTGAGTGTCGCAACGCCTGTATTAAGGGTCGTCGTCATAACCAGCCCGGTTGCAATGTTCCATTGCGAGCCGTCGCCCGTCACCGTCACCTCGCCCTGGCCGCCGGCGTAGGCAATTTCACCGTCGCCGTCGTCGGTGACGACACCGCCCGTTTCAATGAGCATACGCCCCACGGCGTCCGTATTGCGCCCGACGGTGACATAGCTGCCGGAATGGACAAACCCGCCGTCGCTTACAGTCAACGTGCCGTTGCCGGTTTCGCCCACAATCATTGCGGTGCTTTGCCAGGTTGAACCATTGCCCGTTACCGTGGCCGTGCCGGTGGAGCTGCCCGCCGCACCCAGGTAGCCGTAGGTGTTGGTGACATTCCCGCCGTTTTGGATGGTCAGCGTGCCGTTGCCGGTGCCGTTATCGCCGACAACAAGGCCGCTGCTATTCGTCCAGGTGCCCTCAACCGTCGCCCTGCCGGTTGAGCCATCCTGGTAGCCAATCCAGCCGTTGGTGTCATTGAGCACCCCGCCGTTTTCAATGGACAGCGTACCGTCCGAGCCATCGTTCGTGCCGACATACGTGTTGGTGCTGCTAATATTGCCGTCGTTGCTGACTGTCAGTAAGCCCGTGCCGCCATAACCCACGTTGATGGAACCCACCGCGGCGCTCCCGCCGGAGATGACAGGGGCATTGCTGGCCGTGTCAACGCGCACACCGTCGGCAGATGCCGGTGTACCGGTTGGTGACCAGTTGCCCGCATCAAACCAATCCGTCGTGACGCCAGCCCAAGTGTAGGTCGTTGCCGCCGATACCGTTATTGGTGTGGTGCTGCATAACAGTGCAAGGCCGGCACTCAGAACAAGCGGACAGCTTAGATTCGCCGTTTTATGTAACGGATACTCACCGCAGGCTGGCAATACGCAACGTCGCAAAAGAACTGAAATCGCTTAATTTACAAACACAAATTATGCCTATCACTATAGTGCATGTTCACACACACCACATAACAAAATGTCCGTTCCGCAGGCTTGGAGCTTCTCACCGACTGAGCGGCCGGCCCCTGTTCAAGGCGCGCTGCCGCTCCTTCTCCTTATTGCGACGATGTTTGCGGAACGCATGAATCAGGTGCAGCCGCTGCTCATCGGCAACGTCCGCTTCGTTTATCATCTTCTCGGTAACGCGCTCCAGGGCGAGATACCGCGCCCGGATTTTGCTTTGGACGGCCTTCTGGAACTGAGCCGGCGTACCCAGGCGAAGCTGCATCACGGCAAAGTCATGCCGGGCCAGGTCAAATTGGCGTCGCGCCTCCAGATACTGGTTGCGGGCGAATTCAACCCGGTTCATCGCAGCAGTGTAGCGGGCGCGGTGGCTCATCAGCTTCTTGAAGGTCTTTTCGGCCAGCTTGCGCTTGGGGCTGAGGCCCCGCGCATATTTGAGGCCCTTGATGTTGCCGAGGATGTTGGGCTGCGCCTGTATCTGCGCCATCGCCTCTTTCGGGCCGATGCGCCGCTCCAGCTCGTTCCATTTGCGCAGCGCCGACCTGTTGTTGGCATAAACGAGGGCCAGGGCCATCAGGAACAGTGATTTCGACTGCCGCGCGGTGTCCGTATGCTTCTGCACCCATTCGGCTCGGTTGTTCATCTTGGATTCGCTGCCGGCAATGGCGCGCTGGGTGGTGCGGTAGGTTTCATCCAGCGCCGACCAGTAGCGGTATTCATCATCGGCGTCGTCCAGCGCCGGAACCGCGCCGCGCCCCTGCTTGCGCCGCTTCCAATCGATTTCGCGGCCGGTAAAGGCGTTGAAGCTCTCTTCAAAGCGTTCCTCCAGTTTTTCGAGGCGCACACCCTTGCCCATTTCGGACAGCTTCGCATACCGCTCGCCGTCGCTGACGATGAGGCCCTGGCCTTTGCGCGCCAGATACAGCTTGCGGTCGGCCAGGCTGCGGGACAGCTCATCCCAGCTTTCGGCGTCATCTAGGGCGACAATGAAGGCGTCCTTGGTGCCTTCGATGTCCTGCTCGGAAAACCGGCGCATGGGGATGCGGCCGGCGCGTTTCGCGCTCCAGAAGTCCTTGTCGTCCTGCTTCTCCGGGCCGTTCGGGTCGTCCACCGGCTGCTCCGGCGTATGGGCCTGTGCAGCCGCGCGGCCCTGGCGCTTCTCTTTATCTTTATGCGCCTCCTGCTTCAGGGCGCGTTCCTCGGCCGCGTCCCGCGCGACGTTGAGGCCCCTCTCCTTTGCGATGTCGCGGCAGACGGCGTGCAGCCGCTTGCCGTCCTCATGGCGGCTGTATGCCTTCAAGGTGCCGGGGTGGATGCGGTTGACGAGGAAGTGGATATGGGGGTGGTCTTTATCATGGTGGGCATAAATCAGCGCCTGATATTCCGAAAGGCCCATACGCTTTACGATGTCCTCGGCGATCTCGCGCATGGCCGCCTCGGTGATTTTCCCGGCCTTGGCGTCCTTTGGGTCAAAGCTGACCATGAAGTGATAGGCCGGGTTCTTGCAGCGCGTATTCTGCGCGGCCGTCGCCTCCATGATTTCGGCGGCCAGCTCCTGTTCGTCGGTGGACAGGTTGCGGGCGTATTTCCACGCCACACGCTCCGGCCGGTCTTTGCCGCCTTTGCCAGGCAGATATTCGGCCAGCGAGCGGAAGTCTTTCGGTTGGCTGGGGTGGATTTTGAAGCGCATGTCCCGGCCCTTAAGTGCTGCGCTTGCGGCTGCGCTTCGCCGGGGCGCGTTTCGGTGCGGGGTTGTCCTCGATGAGCTGGTGGATGGGGGCCAGAGCCGTCTTGACAGCCTGCAAGGTTTCCTTGCGCACCACAGGGTCAAGGTCATGGCCGCTGTTCGCGCGCCGGGCGAGACTGTTCAGCACCTGGCCCGCCAGGTTCACGGTGGGGATTTCGGCCGCCGCCAGTTCCGCCAGGTCACGCCGACGCAGGATGTGGGTGACGAGCATCGTTTCCACATACTCGGCCCAGGTCGCATACCGCTTGTCGTTCGTGGCGTCGTATAGCTGGCGGAAGTTCGTATGGATGGATTGCAGCTCATAGACGAGCTTCTGGTGGGCGATGGTTTTGGCGGGCCTGGCCTTCGGGCGGCGGCCCAAGGCAACCTCATGGGCATAGCGGTCTTGAGGGATGCCGGCCGCCTTCGCCTGGGCCTGCAAGGCGGCGACTTCGGCCTTGGTCATGCGCGTGGTGATGTCATTGTGCAGCTTCGCGGCCTTGGGCCGGGGCCAGGGCAGCTTGCGGCGGCGCTTGCGGGCGCGCGGCACATAGGGCGGCATGGGCAGTTTGGTGCGCGGGCTGATGAGTACCGTCCGCAGCAGGGTGGACAGCCGCAGACGGAACGCTTTGGCCTGGCGCTTAAGGTAGGCCAGTTCGTCATCGGCCAGCCGCACATGCACAATGCGGCTGCGGCGCGCGGCGGCGTTCTTACGCGGCCGTGGCATCGCTTGCTGTGGTATTGGCGGTGGGGGTCATCGGGTGCCTACCCGATGCAAGATGAGGCGCTTGAGCACCCCTTACAGGGGGCGAATGACGACTCGTTTTCGGGACAAAACCGGGCTTGAGGCGGCGCGCAGCGCCGACGAATGCGAGAGGTTTTTGTATCCGAAAATACATCTTGCGCCCCTACCGTTAGATTGCCTGCTACCTGGGCTTATGTTGCCACAAGCAAGGCCGGATGTCTGACGGGTGCAAGACCAAGACAACGCTAGCAGACCCAGAAAACCCTGCCAACATGAAAAGACCAAAGCCGGAAAAGAACACCCCCGCGCCCCGAATCGCAGCCCAAAACCCCAGCCGCAAAACACGCAGCGGGGCGGGCCGCCAAGGCCGATTCGGCGGCGGGCGGGCAACAAAAAGGCCCGGTGCTAACCAGGCCGGATGGGTTACAGGGGATGCCAGGGCGGCACGCGCAGGAAGGTGCCGGAACGCTTGAACTCGATAGAGCGGGCAGCAGCGGCAGGAGTCATTGGCGGCCCTCCGGCTGGCTGTAACCGGCGTCCTCCAAAGCGTCCTGCAAGAACGCTTCCGCGCGGTGCAGGTGGGCGATGCACTCGGCTGCGGGCAGGCCCATGAAGTAGCAAAGGCTGACATGGGCGCGGTCGCTGTCTGATGCGAGCGTGCGGCCTTGGCTTAAAAGCAGGTCGGCGACTTCGGCGACGTAAACGTCGCCATCAAGGCCGTGGCAGGCGTCATCAAAATCGGTGAGCAGGTCGGCATGGCTGCCGATGGTTTGGGGTAGGTGCATGGTGCTATCTCCTGATTACTGTTGCGCCACTCCCGCGGCGATACTCTTCATCGTGGCCACACTGCACCGGATGGACGGCCGCGCACCCGAAGGGCCGTAGCGCAGCGGAGGACGCTGCAAGTGCTTTATTTTCCGGCCGGAACGGCCGGGAAAAAAAGCAGAACGCCGCAGCGTTGCGCGGACGGCCAGCCGGTGCGACTTCGATAATGAAGAGAATCGGCGGACGCCAACTGGAACGGCCAGCGGTGAGCACAATGCGCGCCCCGCGATAAGCGGGGCGCTGTGATGTTAAAAAATGCGATGCTGCCCGACTTCATAGGCACATCGCGCGGGCGAAACACCGTCGTAATAGGCGGCTTCGATGTAGGCCAGCATGTCGGAGTCGGCCGGGGAGCCGGTGTGCCGTTCAAGCTCGCGGTCAACGCGATTGAGATATTCGTCATAGGGCAGGTCGAAAAAGTCCATTGTGTGCTCTCCTTTGCTGTTGCGGCGCCCTCCTGGCGCCCTTCATGGTGACAAACGGCACCGGCAAAGGCGGACGGCGCACCCGCAGGGTCGAGCCGTGCGAGATAGCAAAGGCGCGCATTCTTGAGGAAGGCGGCGCAGCCGCCGGGGAAGAAAGCAAGCGCCGACGCATTGCGCCGGGCGCTGCCGGTGCCATGAACCATGAAGTGAAGGGCGACAGGGCGCTAATGCAAACGGAGGCGTGCATGGGCCGCGACGATGTGGCGGATGGAGCGGCGCGGGCGGGAGCCCCGTTAAAGGCACAGCGCGGGCGGTGCCGGAATGGCCGCTGGTTCTGCCGCCGTCTGCGGGAGGCGGCGGTTTGCCATGCTGCGGCGCTAGTGCTGCATCAGCGGCGGCAGCGCCGCTGATGCAGCGGGCACGAAACCTTGGGCGCTGGCCATTTCTAAGGAGCGATTGGGCCGTGCTGTGCCTGGCACAGCCAAAACGCGCTGCGCGCTACGCTGCGGCGGGCGATGATAGATGTGACGGATGGCGATATGTGACTGCAATACCTGGCCACCGCTGTGTTGACCATTCTTTTTTGGCGGCCAGCGCGTCCGGCCTGTGCTTCAGCTTCAGCGAGTAGTCGGATGCATAGGGTGGGTGTTGCCGTTACCCCCCCGGCTTCCCCCGCCCCGCCCCACCCCCGTTCCCCCGAAGTTGGAAAGGACGAATTACCGAAAGGTGGAAATCACGAAAGAACGAAAGCCGGAAATCCAACAAGCGAAAGCCGCCCGGCTTTAGGCCGGGCGGCTGTTCGAGAGCATCAGTCTTCGGTCTGCTGCTGCTCTTTCTTCTTGAACTTCGGGCGCGACCACATGAGGTTGTAGCCGTCGTCGGTCTTAATCAGGTTGGCAAAAACGGTCTTGGGGAACATGGGATCGTCAATGCCGACGCGCACATAGTCCTTGCCGCTTTTCTTGGACTTGTTAATCCAGCCCTTGCCGAGTTCGTAGTCGCCGGTGGTGGCCAGGCGGTAGTCAGGGGTGTTCTTGCCTTCCGCGTTGAGCTTGGTCAGGGCGACTTCCGCCTTGATTGCCAGCATTTCGATGGTGCCGGTGTAGCCGGTCTTGGTCTTTTGGAACGTGCCGATGATAGCCATGTGTCAATCTCCTTGATGTGAGCCGCACCATTGCGGACTCGATGGGAGCGACACAGGCGGGCCGGACGCCGGCTGCATCTTTCAGGGCCGAAGCGCAGCGAAGGACGCCGGCAACGCTGTTTCTTGAAGCGAAGCGGCGCGAGGAAGGCGGCGCAGCCGCCGGGGAGTGAAACTGCGGGGACGGCGTTGCAGCCATGAGGCGAACGGTCTGCCAGCTTCCCATCATCGAGAGGCCGCTTATGAGGTGAACGTCCAAGGGGGTGGTTCAACACATGTGCGTGTCGGCTGCGGGCCAGGCCAAACCGGCCGGCAGCATCACGCTGGCTGTCCAGGCATCGCCTACCTGCAATGCGAAGGACTGCCCTTCCCTGCACACGCCCAGGCTCCGGCGACTGCATCGGCAGGTCTGGCGAGGGCTTGCGGCAAAGGTAGTGCGTGGTCTGACGCCCCTTCCCCGTCGCTTTGCCGACAAGCGCAGCGACACCGGCCATCATGCTGCGACCGCCAGTCCATGCGGCAGCGGCCGGAGTACATCGAACGCCTGCACGGCATGGGCCGGGGCCGCGCCACTTGTTTTTCGCATGCGCCGTTCCCACACCGGACGTACCACCAACCCTTCATACCGTTTCACTCCGTGCGCTTTAACGCGCATGGCACCCCCTTCCATTTCAACCCAGGAGTGACCCATGACGAATGACACCAAGAAGAACAGCGGCACCAATGGCGACGACATGACCGAAAACGGCAGCCTCGTACCCGAAGCGGTGCGCGGTTACGCCAGTGTCGGCCATCGCCGCGCCCCCGCCCCCGCCAAAGAGCAGGAGCGCCAAAAAGCCAAACAGGACGAATTCGTCCTGGGCATGTAAGCGACAGAAGCCTGTGGCATTGCCACAGGCTTCTTGCGTTTTGGAGGTAGCCCTTCCGGGCGACTTGCACAGAACGCCCTCTGCCCCGACACCAGATTCATTGATAACTGTGAAGGGTAAAACTATGGACGTTTATCATCAGCTTGTCGAAACACTGCACGGCATCCGCGACGGGAACGCCGACCTCTCGGCGTTACATGCGCTCTGTGATGAAGGCTGCGACTTGAATGTCAGGAATTTCTGCGGCCATACAATCGCCCATATCGCGGTCGAACTGGGCCTGGCGCCTGTTATCCCCATGCTTGCCGCGCATGGCTGCGACCTCAACGCCAAAAATGTCATCGGCCAGACACCGGCGCACTTTGCAGTCCAGTCCGGCCAGGTTGATGCCGTATATCAACTGGCGGCGCATGGCGCGAGCTTCCTTGAGGCTGACGAGGAAGGCAACCATCCGATTACGCTGGCACGCAATCGTGAGGGAACGCTTGCTTCCGCGGTTGCCAGGGTGACGCTTGAGCAGCTCCGTGCGCGTGTAAAAGCGGGGCCGGGCGCTTACAGTTCAGGCCAGGCATGGCAGGCAGAGATGGAACGGCTTCAATCGCTGCTACAGGAATCCTTCGGCCACCTGTGCGAAATCTGATTGCGCCAGTTGTCAGGTAAAATTCCGGCTTTCGTGAATTCGTGAAAGCCGGAATTCGTTATTTCAGAAATTCCAACCCGGCGGCGTCGGCTGCACACCGAACGCCGCCGGGCTGGCTCTATGCGGCGGCCTGCTGCGGGGTTTGGTGCGCGTGCATCCAGTCCGCAATCTGCTGGGCCTTGCCCGCTGCAGTGAAGATGGCGCGCTTGTCGTTCTTCAGCACCTTGAGCCAGGACGCGATGTACGCGGCATGGTCTGGGCGCGGCTCAACGGCCAGTCCCAGGTCGGCGCAGACCATTGCACTCAGCAGCTCCACGATGATTTCCTCCATCGCATAGGACTCGGAGCCGAAGCGGCCGGACAGGTCGCGGTCGAGGCGGTGCTTTGCGCCTGATGCGTGGCCGCATTCATGAAGCAACGTCGCGTAGTAGCCGAGGGTATTATGAAACGCCGCCAGTTCCGGCATCTGCACATGGTCGGTTGAGGGCTGGTAGTAGGCCCGGCCGCCGCCGTGGCGAATGTCAACGCCCAGCGCGCCGCAGAAGCGTTCGGCGTGTTCGATGCGTGCCGGTTCCGGCCGCAGAACCGGGGGCGGGGGCGTGTAGCCGTCCACCTGGTCGGCGTTGAACACGGTGTAGGCGCGGGCAAACATGCGCCGGTTGCCGGTTTCATCGCCGCTGTCGGCGCTGCCGTCCTGGCTTTCCTGCGCGCGGTCGAGCATTTTCCAGAACACGACGCAGGAGCCGCGTTCGCCCTTGCGAACCTGCGCGCCAAGCTCGGCCCACTGGCGATAGGTGCCCCAGATGCCGGTGCTGTAACCGGACGCCTGGCCCGCGACCCAAAGGGCGAGGGTGTTGATGCCGCGATAGGCGGCCTTGGACGCGATGTTGACCGGCGTGGTGGTGTCGCCGTCATGGTGCCAGGGCATACGGAAATCGCCCGCGCCGGCTTCAATGGCCTCGACGATGCGCTGCGTGATGCGGTCGTAAACGTCCGGCCCGTTCTGTTTGATGCTTGTCATGGTTAGCCTCCTTTTTGCTGTCGCCCTCAAGCCGAGGGCGCGCATGAGGGGGCGGATGCGCGTAACGCCCGGCGTCATACCGGCTTCGCGGTGCTGGTGCGGAAGCCGGTTGACGACGGGCACGCATCTGCCATGCGCGACATGCCCTCGGCGGGCGACACAGGAGGCGGACAAGCGAGTAGGGGCGGGGCGGCGGCGCAGCAGCAGGCGCAAGGTGGAATTCGTGAAAGCCGGAAATCGCAATTTCGGAAATTCCGCCCGGCGGTAATCAACAACGATCAACGAGCATCAACAAAAGTACCGATTTTATTGGGTGAATCGCGCGTTGCGGCTCTTGAATATCATCGGCAGGTAACGCATATGGGGAGTGGCGGTAGGCGGCAACAGCCTTCGCCCTTTTAGGCTTTTCTCAAACAAGGATGCACTGGCGGAGTTACCGCGCGACCAGGGTCGCGGCGAACGGCTGTCCTGCTTGCTGCTGAGAACAGTTGGCGCGAAGACCCTGCCGGGTGTCCCAACATACAGAGGACGTTCAATGGCAAAGAAACCAAACCCCAATGAGTTCGACCGCTGGGGTCCGTCGCAGTTCGAGAGTGCCACAAGAAAGCGCATCGGTACAGCGAACGAGCATCTTAAAAAAAGCGAGGTCTATGAGAAGGACTATGCAAAAGACCATGCTCTTAAGACTGTCAAAAAGAGCATCGATGCCCTGAAGCGAATTGAGCACCACACCGGGAATGCCAAGGCAACGCGGGATTTCCTGAACTCCCTGCCGATGCGACGGAAGAAGCGCAGCAAGGCGGAAGAGAAAGCCGTGCGCGATTTCGTCAATTTCATGTCCAACCCGATGTTTGGTCGGCGTAAGAAAAGGGGCCTCTGGTGATTTTCTGATGCAGTTTGGCGAGAGGGGGAGAAGTCCCTCTCTCGTCACACTTCGAGCACCAGAAGCATCGGGAGGAAGTGAGGGTGGTTAGGGCGTGCCCGGCTTTTTCTAATTTCAGAAAGGGAACGGGTATGAAATTTTTTCCTCTTGATGGTATTCAGGTATCCCTGCGTTGCGACCTTCAAGTCGTACAGGAGTTCGTCCAGCGTTGAGCCGTTGCCGAACATGCCACTGATGTCAGGTATATCGGCAAAAAATCCGTCTGTCGTTTCGGCAACCAGGGCAATGAATTCGAGACGCGTTGCGTCGGACGCGGCAAGGTACTTCTCAACCTGCCGTTTCATTTTAGCGGGGAAATCGGTTTCGCCTTTGACGGTAAAGCCGAATTCGCGCCGTGCCGGGACATGTACGTCATAGGCATTTTTCGCGGCGTTCCATTCGCCGCAGCCGGTAAAGTCTTTATAGGAGCAATAGATGTTCGGGACGGTGCCTATGCGCGTCGTCATGGTACATGCAATCATTGTTGTTGGGGCATCGCTCCGTCGCCGCAGCGCGCCGGGAGGGACATCATCAAAATACCGGAATATCGCTGCATCGCCAAGAAAACTCGGCGTGGCGCGCAATAAACTGAATGCGCTATTTCGTGAAAAGCAGATTTCGGTAATTCGCAAATTCCAACCCGGCGGCGTCGGCTGCGGGGCCGAACGCCGCCATGCGAGCGACCGTCACGCCGCATCCTGCACGGCGGATGCCAGGCGCTTGCGCGCCGTAGCGCAATGGTTCGCATCAAGTTCGATGCCGAGCCACAGGCGATTGCACTGCTGCGCGGCGGCCAGGGTGGAGCCTGACCCGCAGAAGGGGTCGAGCACCAGATCTCCGGGCGCGGTGAACGCCTGGATAATCTGGGCGAGCGGTTCCACCGGCTTCTGGGTCGGGTGGAGCGTGTTGCCGGTGTAGGCCCAGCCCAGCACATCAGAGATGGGCGCGAAGTCACGCCCAGGGCGGCCCTTGGCGAACAGGAACGCCTGTTCGTGATGGTGGGCGAGGTAACGCCGTGATGAGGCGTATTTCTTGACGAACACCATGTGTCCGGCAACGTGGAAGCCCGCTTCGCGGGCCGCGTCGAGAAACAGGCCCGTCGCCTGCCAGCCGTAGAAGCTGACGCAGAAGCTGTCGTCCTTGAGAACGCGGTGCATCTGCGCGAAGGCGGGTTTAAGCCAGTCGGCGTTATCGTCGTTGGCGACGGTGCGGCCGGTACGGTCGCGGTATGACACCAGATAGGGCGGGTCGGTCAGAATGAGGTCAGCCGTGGCCGATGGCAGAGAAGCCATGCGGTGAATGCAGTCGCCGTGCAGAACCGCGTTGGCGGACGCGCTGCCGGCAGCGGGGTGGTTACGGAATGTGCGGATGATGGACATGGGCGGTTCCTTTCGAGGTTGGATGTGCGCCCCGCACAGCGGGGCGCTCTGACTAAGCGGCGCGCTGGTGCGTGAAGAGGATGGCATCCGCGCATTGCAGCGGCGTCAGGCCGTGGCGGTAGCCGGTGGCGATGTCGGCCAGCATGTCGTCGCCGGTAGGCCAGCCGGTTGCGTCCTCGATGTGGCAATCCACTTCGTGGAAGTATTCGTCGTAGGTCTGCTGAATGTGGCTGTAATCCATAATGTGCTCTCCTTTGCCATTGAGGCGTCGGGATGACGCCCTTCATGGTTCCGAAGGGGCATCGGCGAAGGCGGGCGGCGCACCCGAAGGGGCGAGCGTGTGAGATAGCGGGATGGCGCGCTTTGTTGCTGCGTGAGCAAGGCGGCGAAGCCGCCGG
>Ga0164242_10005680_pt1 | contig 13858 bp, 11 predicted proteins | sample OricomgcompostMG_FD_108783 | JGI IMG/M metagenome (GOLD analysis project Ga0164242, IMG submission 108783) | Miracle-Growth compost microbial communities from Emeryville, California, USA - Original compost - Miracle growth compost (MG) ...
AGTTCCCATTAATATGAATCCAGTATTGGCAGCGACGGATGGACTTCGCGCTACGAAGCCTATTGCGATACCTGCGAGCCCACACGCGCAGCAGTCATACGCGCGCTGCAAAAGGCTTTTCGACATCGCCACGGCGACCATCGCCGCAACTTGCCTCGCGCCTTTCGCGATATTGACGGCGGCAATCGTTCTGGTCGACGTGGGTTATCCCTTCATCTTTTGGCAACAACGGCCGGGCGCACGGGGAAAGCCAATCAGAGTGCTCAAATTTCGCACGATGCGCCCTGCCCATAGCCCAGAAGGACGCACGCTTTCCGACGCCGAGCGCCTCTCAGCGATCGGACAATTTCTTCGCCGCACGCGCGTGGATGAGCTTCCCCAGATTATCAATGTTCTGCTTGGCGATATGTCGATCATCGGTCCGCGCCCGTTGTTGCCGATCGATCAATCTCCTCGGTTTGTCGCGCGTTTGGAAATGAGGCCCGGATTGACGGGTTGGGCCCAAGTTAACGGCGGCCGCCATCTCACGATCCAAGACAAGGCAGCGCTTGACCTATGGTATGTGATGAACGCGTCCTTTCGGCTCGATTTCCGCATTCTGCTGCTGACCGCACGCACGATCGTCTTCGGTGAATGCGTCAATCAAAGCGCGATCCGTGAAGCATGGCGCGCGCTCGGCTTACCCCCGCATGCAGATGCCGACGCAAGCGACCAGGCCAAAACAAAGACCGAAGCAGAACCGGAGACAGAGCTCCGCCGCAACAGCTGGTATCATCCCTCGCCGCTCGTCGTCGCAACGCCCGCGTCGGAAAGCGTGCAAGCGCGCTAAGGCAACCCGGGCTAAGGCTGAAAGCCCCCACAGCACTGACTTCTCGCGATGGAAACGATCGCTCATCAGGACTCCGGCGATCGGATCTCGACATCGCTTGAGTTGGCCGGTGCCGCCTCGCAGGTTGCTTCGGTCCGGATCCACGCCGCAGGCCATGAAACAGACTGCCCCAAAAGCTCGCGCGGCTGTACCGGACGGCGGCGGTCCGCGGTTCGACCCGCTGTACGTGAACCGTGTGTTTTCTGACTTCCAAGACGCTTTCGAGTTTCCTGCGTATCCTGGGCCTCCGTGCCAGCGACAGCATCCCCTCCGTTCTGATCTGGCGCAGGCGGAATCAGAAGGGCCGCACAGAATGCAACGATTCCCGCCATTGCGTATGTGCGAAGCGGATAATCGATCAGCGAATGAGCCGACAACAGAAAGAGAACGATTGATCCCGTCCTGATGATCCCCAGATCGAAACTACCTATTCGATACGCATGACCACCGCGCCACACAGAAGCTATCCGCCGCATCAGCCACACGGCATAGAGCGCGATGAGCAGCAAGCCGGGAAGCCCCGCTTCCAGCCAAAGTTCCAGAACATCGTTGTGGGCGTGATTGATATACGCAACCCCGATGTCCGAAGGCCTTTCGAACATCTGATAGACAGGCACGAACGTACCCAATCCCGAGCCGAACGGCATGTATGTTCGCGCGGCGGCAATCGTATTTCTCACGATGGTAATACGGTCGCCGGTGACGCTATCCACGCTAAACCGATCGATAATGCGATAGAGCGCAAACTGCAGCGAGAAGATAATAGTCACCACCGTCGCGCCAATGATGAACCGGGCTGGGCCGCTGGCGAACGAAGTCCTGCGGCGATCCGATGCGGCGAGCGCAATCCCTCCGAGTAGCGCCGCGATGGACAGCATGAGCCCTGCGCGCGACCTGGCCATGAGTTGCCCCGCAAGAAGCGCAGCAAATGCGACGCCGGCGCACGTCAGAAGCAGGAAATCAAGCGAGTCGATCTTGTTCCGGCGCGTTTGTCGGCCAAGCCGGATCGTGCCTTCGATCGACCACAAAATCGAAAACAGCATAGAAGAGTAAAGAAGCGCAGCGAGATGATTTCGGTTTGCGAAAAAGCCGACCGCTTCCGTCCGATTGGTTATGGCATAGAATCGAAGAGCGCTGCCCGCACCTCCCGCGAGCTGCAGGAGTCCGAGAAACATGCTCAAGACGCCCATAGCGATCAGAATAAGAGTGATGGTTCTTCGCTTCGCGTAATCGAGCGAAACAGTTCCGAGAAATATTGCCAGCGGGGGCAACATCGCGAGTGCGCTAAGCCACGTGGCCGTTGGCGACAACGTCAAAGGCCGCGCTGGCAACTGCTCGCCGAGAAGAACATAGGTGTCCGACACCACCTTATGTCCTGGCAATAACGTCCATACCGATGCTGGCAAAGGGACGAGTTGCACCAGCGGCAGCAACACCACGGCGGCAATGAAAACGAGAGGCCATCTAAGCTCCGGATCATACCCTTCATCGATAAGTTTGATGATCGCTACGCAGAGCAATGGCAGAGCAGCGAGCTGGAGTAATACGTCAGACAGAAATCCGCTATGGGTTCCGCCACCCAACACGATACTGGCAATAAGAACGCTGCTGGTCAGAACAAATATCGTTGGCCTGAAAATAATCCCTATTTGCCTGACGAACGAACTGGACCCGTACGCCTGACGCTCGCGGAGACCGAGTCCACCGCCCATCACTGGGACACCGATCGACCGCCTGCATCCGACAAAGATCTTCGCGCCGCTCAAGGACTTACCGGAGAGCCGCCATTGTCTCCGCCGAGCGTTGACGCCGCAGCGGCGACGCCGCCCGCCACTGCTGCACCAAGTACGTATGGCCAGATGTTCGTCTGCGCATCGTCCGTGACAGCTAGCGTTGTCGTTCCTGCCTTCCAGTTGTCAGCGGAATTAAGAGCGTTTTCCGATTCTGGAGGCGAGATCGCGTGCGCTTTCCATCCCTTCGCGGCAGCGGCTCCTCCGCAGGGCGACCGTCCCTCAACCGTGAATACCATCCCGATTTGCAAGTGAACCGAGCAGCCGTCCGCGAAAATTATCCTGGCGGCACTGCCCGGTTTGCCGAGCACCGTATCGCCCTCTTGCAATTCCATCGCGCCTCGAACGACGCGATAACCCACACCTTGGCTAAGCAAAACCTCGCCCTGGCTGATCTCCAGAGTCGTGGCCTTTGCCGCAGGCATAAGAGAGAGAAAAGCGGCAAAGGCAAAAGCCGCTGCGAAACCTCGATCCATTTGAAAGCCCTCCCGACAGGAAAACCAGATATAGCACTATCGGATTATTTTGGCCTAGTTGAGATTGGACCTAAAGGCGCAAATTGGAGACACATCCACCGCAATGATCGCCGCGACGCGCGCTGCTTAGCGGATAAATCAGTTCCATTTGAGATACCAATACGCTGATAATACGCGAAATATATACATGAGAAAATCGGTTGATGGGCAGCCCATCGGGCCAAGCGCCTCCCCTTGACACTTCCTCGCCCGTGTCGATAGGTACTATAGTTACTATGGACTAACTGCCTACATTCCCGCTTCGGGTCAGAACGTTGATCGATTTACATTGTCACCTTCTTCCAGGCCTTGACGACGGTGCACGCGATCTCAGCGTCGCGCTGAATATGGCGCGCATCGCGGCGGCCGACGGCATCGAGACTATCGTCTGCACCCCGCATATTCTTCCCGGCCTTTATCACAATACCGGCCCCTGCATTCGCTCCGCGACGAATGAGCTCCGCATTGCTCTCGCAGAAGCGAATATCGCGATCGATCTGCTCTCAGGATCGGACGCGCACATGACGACGCGCTTTGCTGAGAAGCTGGCCGCAGGAGAGATATTGCCGCTGGCGAAGAGCCGTTACGTTCTCGTCGAACCACCGCACCACGTCGCTCCCCTGCAATTGCAAGCGTTCTTTTTGGAACTCCTCTTCGTCGGGTACGTGCCGGTTCTCACGCATCCCGAGCGCCTGACTTGGATCGGCAGCGGGTACAGCACAATCAAACGCCTCGCCCGGTCTGGGGTCTGGATGCAAATCACATCTGATTCACTGGTCGGAAAATTCGGCCGTCAACCGCGCTACTGGGCTGAGCGAATGCTCGCGGAAGGTCTGGTGCATCTTTTGGCAAGTGATGCGCACGACGTTCACAACCGCCCGCCAATTCTGTCGGCCGGTCGCCAAGCCGTTGCGCGGCGCCTGGGCGAACGTGAAGCAACAAATCTGGTTTCAACGCGGCCCCGGGGTGTTATCGAAAATGAGGCTCCATCACGTCTTCCGCTACCGCCCGACTGCATCTCGTTTAAGCTTCCGCATACGGCCTGAGCGACGAGATGCCTGGCGAGGCATGCCGCCGATGTCATCGCGATGGGCCGGGCTTGTGTTGAGCTTAGGCCTGGCGCTCTGCCTCTCGGCATGCGGGACAACCTTGAGCGATAACGTCGACGCGCCGCTCGCCGCGAACGCTACCGACCAGGCCGATTCGAGCGGCTCTCCGGCTATGAAGCCAACAACGGGCAGTGTTTCCCTGGCCAAGCCGGAATTGCAGGCCGCCCGCCAGCTGACGGCCGTTTCAGATCCGAACAGTGCCGCTTATAGGATTGGGCCGCTCGATGTTCTCGATATCTCGGTGTTCAGAGTGCCCGAGCTCTCGAAAACCGTGCAGGTTGCAGCAACAGGAACAATCAATTTGCCGCTTGTCGGAGAAATGCCGGCGGCCGGACGAACCGCCCAGGACATCGAACGCGATCTGACGAAACGACTCGGAGCCAAATACCTGCAATCGCCGCAGGTGAACGTCAACATCAAGGAATACAACAGCCAGCGCGTGACGATCGACGGCGCCGTCAAAAAGCCCGGCGTCTATCCCATTCGAGGTAACGCGACGCTGCTGCAAATGATCGCCACGGCCGAGGGGTTGACGGAGACGGCCCAGACCGACATCGCCGTCTTCCGCGACCGCGATGGAAAACGCCTCGCCGCCAAATTCGATATCGACGCAATCAGAACCGGACGGGAAAAGGATCCGCAAATTTCAGAGGGCGATCTGATCGTCGTCTCGGATTCGACGCTCAAGACGACCTACCAGGGATTGCTCAAGGCGCTGCCGGTTACGAGCATCTTCGTTACGCTCCTTTAGCTCTTCCATTCTCAAATATCCTATCGCGGTGAACGAAAAAGCATGACGTCTTTCGGCGATCCAAAACCGGCTTCGAACGGCATCACTTCCGGAGATCTTGCACCTGCCGCAGGCGCAACAACCGAGATTGCGGATCCATATAAACTACCCCTCCGGTACACCGACGATTCCATGCCCGAAGATATGGATCTGGGTGCCAAACTAAGGGAGCATATTCGCATATTCTATAAGCGGAAGTGGCTGATCTTCGTCATCGCAGCCACGGTTCTGATGATCGGCACCGCCAGAACACTGATGACGATCCCTCTGTATACCTCGACGATCCGGCTTCAGATCGACCGGAACGTCGCAAAGATCGTAGATGGCGGAAGCCTCACCCCGGTCGAAGGCACCGACATGGAGTTCTTGCGAACGCAGTACGAGCTTCTGCAAAGTCGAAGCTTGGCCGAGCGCGTCGCCTCCGCCGCAAAGCTCGCCGATGATCCTAGCTTCTTTCGCCGTCGGCAATTCTCGATCATCGCAGCCATCAAAAGCCTCGTAGCGCCCAAGCGCGAAAACGCGGCTGTGAGCACGCGCAACCTCATTGATGCTGCGGCAGGCATTGTCCAGCAAAACCTCGCGGTAAAGCCGGTTGCCGGTTCGCGGCTTGTGGACCTTTCCTACTCTGACCCGAACCCCGCGCGAAGCCAGAGAATAGCATCTGCCTATGCCGACGCCTTTATCGCTTCCAATCTCGATAAGCGCTTCGAAGCTAACGCCTACGCTAAAACTTTTCTCGAAGACCAGATCAAGCAGCTCAAGCTCCGGCTCGAAAAGTCGGAAAAGGCCATGATTGATTTTGCGGAGAAGAAAAAGATCGTCACGGTCAATCAGAACTCCTCTATCGCCGAAGCCGACCTGGATAGCGCCAACGCAGCTCTGAGCACTGTCACGTCGGAGAGAATCCGAAACGAGCAGCTATGGCGGCAAGTTGAAAATTCTGACGCAATCAGTCTGCCGCAATTCCTCAGCAACGAGGTGATCGACGGCCTCCGCGCGAAGCGCAATGAGCTGGTCGCAAACTACCAGGAAAAACTTGAGACGTTTAAGCCTGGCTATCCGGCCATGATCCAGATCAGCAACAAGATCGCCGAAGTAGATAAGCAGCTCGCCGCCGAGGTTAAAACCATCCGCGCCTCGCTGCACGGCGCCTACGAATCCTCCCTCGGCCAGGAAAACCAGCTCAAATCGCGCGTTGAAAAATTACGCAACGAAGTCCTGGACGTCCAAAAGCGATCGATCGAATACAACATTCTGAAACGCGAGGTCGATACCAACCGCGACCTCTACAATGGATTGCTACAACGCTTCAAAGAAGTTGACGTTGCAGGTGGCGCCGGCAGCAATAACATTTTTATCGTCGACAAGGCGAACCTGCCTGGCGCCCCGTCATCGCCTAGATTGCTAAGTTCGATGCTGATCTTTCTGCTGCTCGGATCCGGAAGTGGTCTCGGGTTCGCCTATCTTCTCGAAAAATTGGATGACGTCATCGATTCGATCGAGGAAGCGGAGCGTATCGGGGGACTCGCGACCCTTGGCATTATCCCGTTCGTCAAATCGCAAAGCGCCGTCGAATTGGAACTCGATGATGGGAGGTCGGCGTTGTCTGAAGCCTATAGGTCGCTGTGCACGTCTCTGCAGTTTGCAACCACACGCGGCATGCCGAAGTCGCTGCTCGTCACCAGCGCCGACGCTTCGGAAGGAAAATCCATCACGTCGCTGGCCATCACGCAACATTTCGCACGCCTAGGTTTGAAAGTACTCCTCATCGACGCGGATATGCGCAGTCCATCGCTTCACAAGCTGCTGCGGGCCGATAACGCGATCGGCCTCAGCTCTTATCTGGTCGGAACGTGCACACCACCCGAAGCGATACAAAAAACCGAAATTCCGAATCTAGCGTTCCTGCCGTCTGGCCCACTTCCGCCCAATGCGGCCGACCTTCTCAGCACCTCGCGCCTGACGTCGCTGATCTCACTCAGCCTCGAAGTCTTCGATCTCGTTATCATCGATGGTCCGCCGGTTCTTGGCCTTGCCGACGCGCCACTGCTCTCGAACGCTGCGGAAGCAACCGTTTTCGTGATCGGCGCGGGCATTGCGCGGATCGGCTCGGTGCGAGGAGCGCTCAAACGATTGAACATTGCCAAAAGCCCGCTGATCGGAAGCGTCGTGACGCGGTTCGATGCTAAACGAGCGGGTTACGGCTACGGAAGATATGGATATGGATACGCGTATGGCTACGGGTACGGTCTGTCGTACGGTGAGCAGGCATTCTCCCGCGCAAAAAAAGCGCCCCGGCTCGATCCCCAACTCGAAACCGCGGCAAATAGCGAGGCGCCATCGTGAGCGCCGCGGAAGCATTGAGAGCGGCGGTCGACCTCTTTCACTTGCCATCCCAAGTCCGCGTCGTTCGATCGTTGCCTCTCCCCGCGGGAACCGACTTTCTCTTGCGCCTGGCATCGGGAGAATCACAGGCTGCACACGAAGCTGAAATACATAGTGACCGCAGCGCGAATGCCAGTCGCGCAGCAGCAATTTTCTTTATCGAACAGATTTTGCTGAGCCCGGAATCGGATGAGTACAGAATTTTGGGGCTCGATCAGACAGCCACCATGGCCGAATTACGCGCCCATATGGCCTTGCTTCTGAAGTGGCTGCATCCCGATCTCACGGCTGACGAACACAAATCGCTCATGGCACGGCGTGTCATCGAAGCTTGGAACAAAGTCAAATCTTCGGAGCGGCGTCTCGGGCGAAACGCCGTACATTCCCGCCCAGATATAACGCCACCTGCGGCTCCGCAGCCTCAATCATCAGCGAGAAACACCCCAGGGCGTAACAGCGAGCTGGCTCAACGCGCTGCGCAAGCAAAAGAGCCTATCCGCGTTGGCTTCCATCGTTCGAGACGACCTTCAAATCGCCTCCTGAAGTTCTTTTTCTATGTCTGTCGGCGCAGCATCGTCCATTACAAGAACTGAGCCGTATGATGCTTGCCAATTGCTCGGCATTAGGTTTTGCGCGCTCGCGCTTCCCGCTTATCACACGCCGAATAGCATTGAGCGCCCTGGCAGCGGCGCTACTCTGGCTCATTCTGACCCACACCTTCGTCGCATATCTTGCCGCGGCCCATCCCATCGTCGCGTCGAAGTTTTCGCCGTCCGATGCCACCGTCAGGCTTGCTCTCGCCAACCGCGAGTTCGTCACAAACGAACAGGATGCCAACAGCCAATTAGGCAGCCAAACGAGAACGCGGATCTATGGCTTGGCAACCGGCGCCATACGATCCGAGCCGCTCGACTCTCGCGGTCTGGAGATCCTTGGCCTGCTTGCGACAACGGATGGAAAAGCCGACGAGGCTTACAAATGGATGTCGGCAGCCGCTAAGCGCTCACTCCGGAGGCGAGGCGCCGTCTATTGGATGCTCAATAGGGAATTCGCTGCGCATGACTATGCCTCGGCTGCCCGGTATGCGGATTCTCTTTTACGGTCCGATCCCAGATCGATGCCGCTTGTCATCACGACGATGGCAAAAATGGCGGAGACACCGGAAGCCCGTCCTGAACTTCAGAAGCTCCTTGCCGACGGGCCCCCATGGAGACCGCCGTTTTTCATCTATCTCAGAGGGCATATCAATGATCCGCGCACGCCCCTCAAATTGCTTATCTCACTAAGGGATACGAGACACCCGGCGACGAACGCGGAAATAAAAACCTACCTCCGCCTGCTGACTGACCACAAGCTCTATGCACTCGCCTATTACAGTTGGCTGCAATTTCTCCCAGCCGATAAGCTCGGAAAAGCCGGGCTGATCTTCGACGGTGATTTTGAGTTCCCGCCATCGGATCTTCCCTATGAATGGAACATTCAATCTGGTGCGGGCGCCATAACGGAAATTGCGCCTAGAGATGATCTACCCAACGAGCAAGCGCTTTCGATAGAGTTTGGAAGCGGCAGGATTGACTTCCACCCCGTGTACCAGATGCTGGCACTAAAGCCGGGGCGCTATGCGCTTTCCGGCATGTTCAAAGGCGACATCCACGGTCTGCGAGGCCTCAGGTGGAAAATCGAATGCCTCGAACCGGCCGCCACGTTGGCGGAAACAGAAATGTTCCTCGGCAATTTTCCGCGATGGACGAAATTCGCAACCACCTTCGACACCCCGCCCGATTGTCAGGCGCAAATGCTTGAACTCGTATTGGATGCGCGATCGGCGTCCGAAAAGATGGTGTCGGGATCGGCCTGGTTCGATCACATCGCCATTGAACGGAACTAGTCTCGGCCGGCGCAATTCTTGTGTCTTCTGTGCTACACCAACACCGTATACACAAGATCTGCCAGCTTCTTTGCGCTTGATCATTGCAAATAGGGCCGCAAGGAATTAGTCCTTACGTGTTATGCGGTACTGCAGAGCGCGGGAGGTGCGGTGCACCCTGCGTGCGGTAGCTTTGCCTATCTCATCAACCAGATCCCAGAAAAATTGGACTCCAGAGTTGAAGTCTCTTCCTGCGTGGTCGTGGTCGATCGCCACGAATGCGATCAATCTCGGCTTCGGCGTCGGTACCGGTGTGTTAGTCGCACGCTTACTCGGGCCTGGATCGCGCGGCGAGCTAGCGGAAGTGCAGTTCTGGGCCGGCGCTGTCGCCGCGTTGGGCATATGCTCCCTGCCCAGTGCGTTGAGTTTCTTTATCGCGCGAAAAGAGCATCAGCCGTCCTTGGCAGGAAGCGCAATAGCGCTCGCAATTGCTCTGGCGTGCGTCTCCTTGTTCGCCGGTCTTGTTCTTCTGGACGTCGTCGTTGGTCCGGATCTTCGCCATCTGGCGATGCTCTATTTGCTGTTCTTTGTCCCGGCAAACTTCATCGGCCTGACACTCGTTGCGATCGATCAGGGAAACCAACATTTCGCTCGTTACAATGCGTTTCGATTGCTCCCTCAGGCGACCTATTTGATCTCCGTCCTGCTGCTTTGGCACTATGCCGTACTCAGCATTCCCGCGCTTCTGGCCGCGTCTTGGCTTGGAACTTTCCTTGTCTGTCTCGGGCGATGGCAATTGGCCCGGCCGAACGTCATCAGCGCGCCCAACCGAAGCCAGATAGCGAAGCTTCTCAAGACAGGGTTGGCATATCACACGACCGCCTTCGCCGGGATTCTCTTCCAAAATGCCGACCGCTTGATCTGCGTTACGTATTTCACGCACGAGGACCTCGGCAGATATGCCGTGGCTTTGACAATATCCGGCGCCGGACTTGGCCTCGTGTCAAGCGCGACATCGATCGTTCTTTTTCCCAAGCTCGCCGCCTCACACAATACCGGCACGCGCCGGCACCTTATCCGCAACGCGCTTGGAGCATCATGCGTCGTCGCGCTGATGACCAATGCAGCGATTGCCGTGATCATACCTGTCGTGCTTCCTCTGCTGTTCGGCAAAGCGTTCGCGGGCGCGGTGCCAATCGCGATTTTGCTGTGCTTCGCGCAGATACCCGCGAGCTTTGTGCAGACAGCAACCGTGGCACTCCGGGCGCTCGACGACTGGCGCGCCGGCCCCTACGCGCAAATAATGGGACTTTTTGCATTTGCCCCAACCGCAATTCTGCTCGTTCCCTGGCTCGGACTCGATGGCATCGCAATTTCGCTGCTGCTGAGCCAGCTCGCAGCTGCGTGCCTGCTCTTGCAACGCGTACGGCGCAGCATCGGCCTTAAAGCTTTCGAATGTCTAACCCCGGAAATGAGCTGGGTTGCATCCCGCCTAGCGTGGCGAAGCGCTCAAGTAAGTTGACGCAGGAAATACAAAATGACCCGAAGTCCCTGCGGATTCTCGTAATCGCAGATTCCAAGATCCCAATTCCACCGGTGGGATACGGCGGCGCTGAACGGATCATCGGCTCCCTTTGCAAAGGCCTCGCCCGACGCGGCCACCACATTAGCTTGATGGCTGCGGAGGGATCCGCGAATTATGGACGACTGATCACCTATCGTTGGTCCGGCAATAAAGGTCTCGTTCAAAGATGCTTCATCAAGCTCAGCTATTTCGCATTGAGCCTTCGCGAACTTTTCCTCGGCCACGACGCGATCATTGCTTGCTGCCGCCCGGATTACCTAACGCCGATTTTGCGTGCCGGCATTCCGTTACTCTACCGCTTCGACAATCCGATCAGGCAAGACGATGTCGACCGTCTCATCGGACTATCGCACGGCCCTCTGTCCCTCGTCGCCGTGAGCAACAAGCAACGCGACGCGTTTGCCGATGGCCGCATGCAGACCATCTATAACAGCGTTGATCTGGAGCACCTCAAATACTCCGAGTGCGTCGGCAGCGAGTATCTCGCATTTCTCGGTCGCCTTACAGTCAATAAGGGCGTGGACTCGGCCATTCGCGTGGCGCAACGCACGGGGCTCCCGCTCAAAATAGCGGGCAACATTTCCGACGAGCCCGGGGGACACGAATTCTTCGACCGGGAGGTCGCGCCCCATTTGCGAGGAAATATCGCATGGATCGGAGAGATAGATGATCGCGGTAAATCGGACTTTCTTGGCCACGCAATAGCCCTCTTGGTTCCCATACGTTGGGAGGAGCCATTTGGAATCGTTGTCCCGGAAGCACTGGCATGCGGAACTCCCGTGATAGCAATGTCCCGCGGCTCGATGCCGGAAGTGATCCAAGACGGTGTCACCGGCTTTCTCGTCTCGAATGAAGATGAAATGATTGAAGCGGTGAAACATATCCCAGAAATTAATCGACGCACGTGTCGCCTTAGTGTCGAACAACGCTTTGCATCCGACGACATGGTCGAGAAACACCTCGCGCTTATTCGCGGCCTCGTTGCCGAAAAGCGCACGGTGCGTTGAACCAGATCATCAAAAATAAGAGGGAGCATATGAGTCTTGCGGAAAGTTTCCGCGCGATGCGCCATGTCGTGCACGACACACGCGCGTTTCATCGGCTGGGAATGCCTCTCCTCTGGTATTTCAATTTCCATTATCGCGGCCGGTGGTACGATCGCCATTCCGCGATCGAACCTGAAGAGACGATAGCGCTATCCTATAGAAACCAGATAATACGCCTTCCCATGACGCCCGTTTATTCGGGAGCACTAAAGGGCGTCTTTCTCGACGACGAATATGCGTTTGACGACGTATTGCCGATGCCGCCTCGGCGAATTCTTGATCTCGGCGCGAACATTGGCATGGCAGCGCTTGCACTCGCTGCACAATTTCCAAAGTCGGAATTTATTCTCGTTGAGCCTGATCCGCGCAACATAAAACGTCTTCGGCGCACGGTCGAGTGGAACACGTTGCAAGGCGTAATCGCGACCTGTGCTGTGGGCCCGAAATCCGAACGCCTAATGCTGCGGATGGGAAAAAATCCGACATGCAGCGCGCTTCAAACGTCGCAAATGCACAAACTGCCGAATACCATCGAAGTCGCCGTCCGCACCGTCGAGGATATTCTCGCCGAATTTGGATGGAGTCGCGTTGATCTTGTCAAAGTGGATATCGAGGGCACGGAAGAAGCTCTGCTGACGCAGAATAACGGCTGGCTCGCACGCACCAACGCACTGATCTTGGAAATCCACCCAAGTTGCAGCGTTACGGCAATAGCAAATGCAATTTCTCATTACGGCTTTGAGCTTCGACGACACGGCACAGGACGAGAACCCGTCTATGTGGCAACGCGTAAGGAGGCATGCGGCCTATGCTGACAAGACAAAAAATGCGCAACGCCTTGCGTGCCAACCTCCCATTTTCATTGTGGCACATGGCCGGATTTGCAAGCCGCGTGCCGAGCTATTGGCATATCGACAGAAGCAAGGCTCTCGGAATACGCAATCAAATCGGTGGCCTGCCGCTTTACGTTGCCGGGAACATCCACGTCTTTCCACCCGAAAGCCTCACGGCCTATCTCAATTGGCACCATCATGGCGTGGAGTTCAACGAGTCGCGCGACGAAGCGCGGGCATTCATCGAGCTTTCCCGAGGGCGTTCGCAGCTTATCGACGTCGGTGCGCAAACCGGATTTATGTCTGCATTGTTCGCCCGCTCACGATCACGCCCATCCCGCATTCTTTCCGTTGAGCCGGACCCGCAGGTTCAGCCGCTTCTCAAACGCGCACGCGAGCTGAATACAGATGATCATATCGATTGGGAGATCGCACCCACCGCCGTATCCGACTTTTCGGGGCGTCTGCTCATGCCCGTCAGCAACAAGCTTCACGAACTCACCGACAACGTTTGCAAATCCACTGAAATCGAAGTTCCCGCGGCCACACTGGCGAGTCTCCTCGACGGGATCGATTGGTCTCCCGACATCATAAAGATCGACGTGGAATCATTTGAGTACGAAATCCTTTGCTCATCCCTCCCGGTGATCGAGACACTGAAACCCGCGCTCCAGCTGGAAGTACATTGGCAAATGCTCGCAAGACGAGAAAAGGATCCTCGCAATTTTCTCGGACCGCTCGCCGCCATCGGCTATCGCGGCTTGCAAAGTGGATATCGCAACCTCGATCGCTGGCTACGCGCGGGCCGCAACGAAGCCGTTTCCCGGTTCTCACTCAGCGCCCAGTAATCTGCTGCCTGCTGAATTCATTCAGAGCGCATCGGCGCCCTCGGTAAACACCACTCGTCGATCGTTCACGAGGACTGAAAAGCATCTCACGCGGCCAATGACCGATCCCGACAAACCAACCATCCTGATCGTCGTCGCATCGCTCGCGGCGGAAGGAACACCTCGCTTGGCGCTCGAGCTCAGCCGCGTTTGGATGGCGAGAGGAATGCGACCGGTCGTTGC
>Ga0164242_10005682_pt1 | contig 13856 bp, 14 predicted proteins | sample OricomgcompostMG_FD_108783 | JGI IMG/M metagenome (GOLD analysis project Ga0164242, IMG submission 108783) | Miracle-Growth compost microbial communities from Emeryville, California, USA - Original compost - Miracle growth compost (MG) ...
ACCTTTTTTCTTTTCTTTCTTTTCAGTGCCCCATAAAAGAGGATGCTAACCACTCAAATAATAGCGCGGAATCGCCTCCTGGTTATTAACGACTGGCTTAAGTCGAAGCTCTTCGGCCGCGATGTTTCGAGAGAATAGGGGATTTTCCCCTTTAGTAGCAAGCGTAGCGGCACTTTATGGTATGAGAGCGTTCGGTTTCTCATTTTCCTAGCCCGGCACTTCACCGCGGCAGGACTCGGTTGAGTACAAACGCGCCTAAGCGGACTTTCATTACCGGGGTCTCGGTTTTGGTTCAAGGGGTGGATTTCCTTTTTAGACTATACTAGATTTCAACACGTTTCTGGGCGGTGCCTTGGCGCGCAGGCAACCGAGTTTTATGGGTTACTGTTCCCTATTTTTGGGTTGAAAATAATAGAATGAAGGGAGGGAAGGTAGTGCTTGCTTGGCGGGCATAATACAGATCTAAATATGTATCGAATACTTTGGAACATACCTCGTTCATGGTCTTGCCTTGGGCCGGTTACTTGGAAGGCAAACATAGTATATTACAGGTACCTGGGATATAAGTCCAAGCCACAGAAGGTAGGAGGCGATAACCATCTCAGCCACCTCCGAGTTGAAAAACACATATGCCAAAATTCCGTCTCCGTCTAGGATTCCCCTGCGGCTTGAGAATCAGCCCGACCGGGGCTCGCAGCATCGGGCATTTCCTCATCATCCTGGTAATCCCTCTCGGTCTTCATGTCTTTCTCCTCGTCCTTATCCTCATCCTTATCCTCGTCCTTCTCTTCATCCCCCTTCTCATTCTTATCCATCCCGGGGACGTCCGGCACAGGGAAGTTGAGATGCTTCCAGTCCTCGAGCTCTTCCGTGACAGACCGTAACCTGTCGCGGATGCTCTCGATGGCATAGCTGCCCAGCAGCAGGCGCAGCGGCGGGTACGAGCAGTGACCGAGCTGCCATATCAGCTCGGCGCACTTGACCGCGCTCGTGGGCTGCCTGTCGCCGAGCCACTGCACCATGCGCTTGGCGTGCAGGGCCGGAGACGTGGCGTGCGCGTACGGCTCGCTGGCGGGCTTGATCAGGAAGTGGCCCCAGGTCGGCAGCGGATTCGTCTTGGAGTCCGGCTCGTCGCGCCGGACGAGCCCGGGCTCCACCAGCGTCACCTTGACGTTGAATGAGTCGATCTCGTACGCCATCGCCTCGATGAGGCCCTCCACGGCGTACTTGGTCGCGCAGTACGGCCCGAGGCCGGGGACGCCGAGCGCGCCGGAGGTGGAGCTGAAGACGAGGTACCTGCCGCCGTTCTGCTGGCGGAAGTAGGGCAGGGTGGCCTGGATGATGTGCAGGGTGCCCATGAAGTTGGTCTCGAACTGGTTGCGGATCTCGTAGTCGTCCTGGTCCTCGCACGACCCGATGACCCCGTAGCCGGAGCAGTTGGCGATGCAGTCGATGCGGCCGAAGCGCTCCAGCGTCTTGTGGATCACGTGGGCGACGGACTCCTTCGCGCGCATATCGCAGAGCATGCCTAGGCAGTTCTCGTGCTGTTGCACCATGGACTCTGGTGTGGACTCAAAGACGCGGCCCACGGTCGTCACTAAGTCGCCGTGGCCCAGGGCACTCTTCACAACGGAGCGTCCCATGTGTCCGGTTCCGCCAAAGACCTTGATTCGAGGTTAGCAAGTTCGTGTGCGTCACGGGGAACCCCTGGAGTGGGGGAGGGGGACGATGCTCGCGCATTCCAAGTACTCACGATCCAAACAAGCTGCTTTGTCGGAGAGCCGGGTTGCGGCGGGTCACAGCTCGGCGGGAGCTGTAGTCTCGGCTTCGACGAGCTTTCGGAGTCGGCAACGGAGGAGCCATCCCGTATGCTTCTCGAGTCCATCGCGACTCCGGTTTACGAGGTGTTTCCTAGTGGCCCTCGATCCTTCTCATGAGTCCCTTCCCCAGCTTCACGTGATTTTAAGGTTGTCGGCCTGTCCTACGTAGCAGCAGCAGCGCATATTGGGCTGCTCCATATATGCAATGGCGGTTGAAGTTACTGGGATGGAACGCACACAAATGCTCGGCGACTGGAGGCTCGATGCCGGGCCGGCAGTTCAACTACCCCGAGCGCGCGAGAATGCGGGGGGGACGTTCAAGCGTGTAGAGCCGTAAGTGGGCACGGTGGGGTTGTTAAGAGTGGGATCCATCGCATAATTAGCCCCTCAATATTAGGGCCTGTCAAACTTGGACCGCAAGGTGGACGGTAACTTTCTTGGACACTGACTCGTATCTGCAATCACAACGACCCAGCGCCCCCGTAAGCCGGATTCTAGAATTGATTAAGTTCTTAGGTAGGCTAAAGTCACTAACGCCATTACTTGAGATGTGTAGAGTTTATTTTTTCGCCATTTTTCGCCGCCCGTCGACAGTGAACCGTCACTGCGGGAAGCAATCAGGCATCTCAACCCCTGGAGCGAGGCGCTCTTCCTCCTCGTCTTCTTCCTCTCCACCCACCGAAAACGCCGTTTATGAGCTCGTCTCTCTGATCAGGATGCATATTGCGCCTCGAAACGTCCCAAGCCTTCCCTAGTGCAAAGAAAGAGTCTATGCCAAAACCGAACAGATAGAAAGACGAATAAGTTCGAGGGTTTAAAAGTTAGTAGGTTAAAAAGAAAAGACCAACCATGCCATGTACATGAATACAAACAAAAGGGAAATCGAAAGAAATGCGAGCCCCCTTGTTGAACAAGTCTTTCCAAGGGTGTTACGCTGTTGAACTGGCGCTGGGCGCTACCGGCTCAAATAGGGCTCGCGTTTACGAGTTTGCATCCCTGTTGCTCTGCGAGCTTGCGCTCATCGTAGGTTGGGAGGTGGGCAGAACATTCTTCTTCGAGGACTGCGGGACCTTGGACCAGGCAAAGACGAGACCGCTGAAGAAACCGACAATGATGGCGGAGACGCTGCCGAAGGTGATCGGGGCGTCGAAGAAGACGAGGCCGCTGACCGCGATGGGAAGCTTGTTCAAGGCTCCCACCATGGAGTAGGTGGTCGAGGAGGTTACTCGGATGCACCATGCCGAGCAGTACGAGATGAAGACGGCGGCGAGGCCGGAGTAGATCATGCCGAGGAGTAGCGGCTTGCGGGTTTCCAGGGGGAAGTTCCTGAGCAAGTTTTCGGAGGACCAATCCTCGGCAACCAGCGAGCAGACAACGAGGACCGGAATGGTGAGGAGGTTGTTGTAGAACATAGCTGCGAGGGCACGTTAGCGCTCGGCTCGTATCTAAGCCGGTTGTGCGATGACTTACTATCCCAGTCCTTGAAGTTCATCTTCTTGATGTGCTTTCGCATTGTCAGGAGGTATGATGCCGTGCAGAAAACATTCAGACCCATCCACGCATATCCGGCATTCAGGGTCGAGAGGGCCTCGGCAGCCTCGGGGGAATAGCCGACTCCGCTGATCGCAGCCTGGATATCAGCCCAGGCGGCAATGACCGAGCTGAGCACCATCAGTCCGAAAGAGAGGAGGGCCAGGGGCGAAACGCTCCCACCGAACCAGAGCACCTCGCCGTAGGCAATGACGATGATGGTCAGGTTCTTGAAGATGGTGTAGACTGGCACAGACAGGAACTGGAGAGCCTTGGTGCTGGTGTAGATCATGCCCACGAGAAGCAAGGAGATGGGGAACCCTGGCTGATGTTAATATTCGAACAGAGAGAGGTGGTCGGGCGGGTCCCTCTCAGGGGTTCGGGGAAAACGGACATTTCTTCGCCTTGGCCGAGTCAAAAGGAGCCAAGTTCTTGATCATGCCTAGCTGCTTGCAGATAATGATCGTGGCGATGCAGACAATAGACTGCGACGTCAATGTTAGATATGCGCGCCAAAACGACTCGTCGCCACTCCGGAATTCATACCTGAACGGCAAGATAGAAGAAGTTGAGATTCCAAGACGACCCCGAGACGACGTATTTGTTGACGACGGTCATGCTGATCGACGACAGACAGTAGGCCAGGATGGATGCGCCCGGGCTGTTGTCGACCTTGGCATAGTAGGCAAATATGCCGTCGTTCTGACGAGGCCGGTGGGACGGGGTCCTCGACAGGAAGGGGTCCTTCTCGGTTTCGAAGCCATCGCTCTCCGGCATCTGCACCACAAAGTCCTCATTCTTCTTATCCGACATATTCGCGGTGTTTTCGAGACGGAGAGAACGAGCGACTGGTGGAGAGAAAAGTTGCGTCGAGGTCGAATCAAGGGTTGGCTCGTGAAAGGTATCGAGGCTGAGGGGGCAGCGCTCGCAAACTGACGGGGACGCCTACGAAGTCGAGGATTCGGTCGAAGAGAAAGAGGGGGTTCGCAGCCCGGAATGGCACCCACGACCAAAGCAGAAAAAAAGTTGTCCGAGTTGAAGAAAACGAGGGTGGCTTGGTTGAAGGTTCGTATGGACACGCGCGTCAGAGTTGGAAGAATTCCTTGTTAAATTACCTAAGATCCATGTGTCAGGAAGGGGACCAATTAGACGCTAGCGAGTGAGGCGCAAACGGGATGCCCCTGTTGAACCCCCTGCCTTAGTAAATTGGAATATCCGTTAGAGAAAGCATCTTAGTAACGAGTATTTGCAAATATAGAATACTCATCGACGAGCCAACATGTCCTTGTACTGGAAGGACCGAGGGCATTTTCAATATTAGAGTCTCATATAACTGACGTTTACTTACCAAGGCCATCTACCCGTCAACTATAGCAACTCGACGGTCGCGGTGAGTTACACCGAGAATCTGCGATATTCAACCGTTAGAAGGATCGGAAGTAGACTCCATGTGGTCCGTGCCACCGGACCTCGTGGAAGCTCTCTAGCCTTGCTAGCCGACACACTTTCTTCAGCGCATCTGGCCTCCTTCAACCCACCGAAAACTTGTATCGGACGATCAACCTCAATCAAAATGGCTCAGAAGGCGAGAAAAGACCGCGCCAAGTCCAACGTGACGGCGCTGAATAACCTTCATATTGGCGCGCTAGTGGTCAATGGCTTCTTCCTCCTCTTCCACTTCTTTTTCAGGTCTCGGTCGCTCCTCCTGTGGGCCGTCCTCTCGATCCCCAGCTTCCTCTGCGAGTTCACGCTAGAACGAACCGGCCGACCGTCTTTCGACCCGGCGACGAAGGCGCTCAAATCCTCCGGCGAGGACCTCGCCGCCCCGGGCTTGACGGAGTACATGTTTGATGTCATCTGGGTCACCTGGGCTGCCACCGTCTTGGTCGCCCTCTTTGGCAACTGGCTTTGGTTCCTGTGGGTTATTGTCCCCGCCTATGGGGCGTACAAAGGGTACGGCCTGATGGGGGCTGCGAGGCAGATGGGCCAGATGAACGGCGTGGAAACCGCTGCGCCCCCGGCCGGCAATCGAAAGCAGAGGAGAGCAGCTTAAAACAGCAGCCTTCCGGAGCGCTAGAGCTCGCTGGCAAAGAATATATGGCTGTTGTGTGTCGCTTCAACTAGGGTTACACGAATACCTTTCTACTCTAGAGTCTATGAAACTCGTGTTCCTTCGTCCACTCCGCCAGCAGAGCCGGATCAACGTCTTTCACCAAAACATGGATATGCTCCAGCGCCCTGACGCTCTGCAAGGCCACCCAGTTCTTGAACCACATCACTCGATCTTCGCCACCGAGCCCGAGTTTCTTGACGAAATAGCGCTCCACGAAGCTCGCTACGGCCTGCCTGGTTTCCGGGGGCATATCACCTGAATCCGGGTCGGCTGGAATTGGAGTGCGCGACCACACCACAATATGGGTGACGTCGGGGCTGATGCCGTAGGGCCAGTCATTGACGAGGACACGGTAGTCTGACGGATCCTCGAATGGAATGGGGGAGGCTGGTTTGAAAGGGGCAGTCCCCCAGGTCTTAGGCAGGCGATGAGCCATGAGATAGTTGGTCATGCTCCCATACTCGGCCCTAGTCTCTGCGGTCCATTTCATGTAACGGCGCAAGTCGGAAGGCTTCCTTTTGAGGACCGAGAGATTGTTCGTCCCTGGTGGTTGTTGTCAATACCTCTTCACCGTTGTCTGGGCGTATACAAGACAAGGTTATAAAACACCCGAGTTTTCCTTGACTTGGCCATACAAGTAGTTGGAAGGCATGGGCAGGAAGCTTACCAACGATTTGCCGTAGATCTTCCCAATCATGGTACTTGTACTCTTCGTCGGTTTGTGACAATACCCACTTGTCTGCCTCGGACAAAGGAAACGGGGCATCTTCGGAGTTGGCACTCCCCATCTTGAGGGCCGCCGACCCCTCCTTCCTACTAGCTGCGGATGAGTTTGGTGTGCCGAAGTCGGCTTCAGTGGATGCAGCAGCGAACGACTGACGGAGCAATTAGGAAGTGCTGGCCCTGGAAAGACTGTCTCTTCCACCAGTTCTCGTCTGTGCCTGACCGGACCTGAGAAACCTGGGTCTAGCCTGTCTGGTTGCAGCCTAGAACTTGCCGTGGCCGGGAATACTCGATTTTCCGGATCCCCCAGAGGTGGGCGGGGGATGCATCCGAGACGGGAGGACACGGCCGGCGGAGCCGCGAATGGTCCGTTCACCGCCCTCGTCCCCCCTACCCCTAGCCGAAATTGGGGAACTTTACGAGGAAGTGCCGAATGGCGGAATGGGCAGAAAAAAAAAACGGACCATCTCAACGGATTGGCAGACCTCGGCCAATCGAAGCCAACCGCCCTTGGTCTCCATGAAATCTAGGCGTCACAACTCATCTGGCATCCCAATACTCTATTTCCCGCCCGCCAACGCGAAGACAAACCGCCCCTTAACACAAACCCGTCAGCAGCTACGAAAGCCAACAGCCTCGGGCGTGTGTTGTTGACCTAGAGATGGCCGTATCCCTGCTTTCGTCCCAGTATGTCAACGGGATATACATACCTGCGGGCCTTCTTGTTTTTGGCACATTCATCGTGAAGTCGGAATGGGTGCCCTATGCTGCGCTCCTAGCAGTTGCCTTGGGGGCATTGAAGTTCTATAATCTCCGTAAGTTTGGCCCGCACCCCCGGTTTTTCCCCAAGGTCTCCTTCCTCCGCGGAGTTCTGACACCCACTTCCCAGAGCCCAAGCAGGTCCTCAAGCCGGACGTCTTCCAGGAATTCGAGCTGAAGGAGAAGACGGTCATCTCACACAATGTTGCCATGTAAGAACACCCACCTACCAGCAAGCAGCTCTTGGCGAGCGGCTGTTCTACCCAACAAGTCCCCTTCAGAAGCTGACTTCACACACCCCCTTTGCACAGTTACCGGTTCAAGCTCCCTTCGCCGACGTCGATCCTTGGCCTCCCGATCGGGCAGCACATCTCGATCGGCGCCCACCTCGCGCAGCCCGACGGCAGCAGCAAGGACATCGTGCGGTCGTACACGCCCATCAGCGGCGACCACCAGCCGGGCCACTTCGACCTCCTGATCAAGTCGTACCCGACGGGCAACATCAGCAAGTACATGGCCGGCCTGGGCGTCGGGCAGTCGATCCGCGTGCGGGGCCCTAAGGGCGCCTTCAAGTACACGCCAAACATGGTCCGCCACTTCGGCATGGTCGCCGGCGGCACCGGCATCACGCCCATGCTGCAAGTCGTGCGCGCCATCATCCGCGGGCGCGCGACCGGCGACCGCACCGAGGTCGATCTCATCTTTGCGAACGTCACGCCCCAGGACATCCTGCTCAAGGAGGACCTCGACGCCCTGGCTGCTGAGGATAAGGGCTTCCGTGTTCACTACGTCCTCGACAAGCCGCCGGCGGGCTGGACTGGTGGCGTCGGCTACGTCACTGCCGACATGATCACCGTATGTAACCCTCCAAGAATCTTACTCCGCTCCAAGCCGCACGACTCTACGTGGTAAATTGGCATGCTAACGAGATCCTCTTCTAGAAATGGCTCCCCAAACCTGCTCCCGACGTCAAGATCCTAATATGTGGCCCACCGCCCATGGTCAGCGGCCTGAAGAAATCGACGGAAGCCCTGGGGTACACGAAGGCCCGGGCGGTCAGCAAGCTTGAGGACCAGGTCTTTGCTTTCTAAGAAGAAGTAAGTCCTAGAAACCGGTTGAAGGAATGAAGGGAGGAAGGTGGTCGGGGAAGGTGGGCGGAGTATAATCGAGCTTGGTACTACTTCGTGCGATGCACGATCGCCTGGGAATATAGAGACTTTAGTCACAAGGGTAATCAGCGGACAGCTATAGACAAAGGAGTTCGAGTTCGAATTCGAGTTGATTAAGTTTTTTATTGGGTGGAGATCAGCTAGAGCGAGTTGTGTTGCCCCCTTTCCGCACCAACGCCGTAAAAATTACCCCGTCCAGTCGCCGGTCCCGGCCTGAATCCGATCAGGCTATATCACCTTTTGGTATCTTAGCATCATGTTATACAATATAATACAATAGACTCCCGCCCAGTCATGCCGTTAGTTGGGGAAAACGCTATTATTAACCAGCTCATCCCCCAGCATCCCATGTCCACGGATTATCCGCCCTTGAACTGTCACCGAAGCTCGGCGGCCCCTCTTGGGCTAGTTCCGTGACATGTTCGTACATGGTATCCAGGTTAGCCAGATCCCACTGGTCATCTATCTCCTGGAACATGCGTAGTAAGTTGAAGTCGGTCACTTGCGGCGGCTGCGTCGTCGCGGGCATTTCCGGAGCAGTGGCAAGGTTGCTCGACGTCATCACCGGAGCTCCCAACCCAGTAGCAACATGCGTAACATGCGCAGACAGCCTCGACATGAGGGGCGATGGCGCGCTGGCCGCCACCGCCGCCGAGAGTGAGGGCGACGAAGCGGAGGGCGAGCCGGTGCGGTGTGGCAAACCGGCCCTGCCGGCCGCGAAGGCCGCGCCAAAGGTCGCCGGCCGCGAGGAACGCGCCGCCGCGGACGACGACGAGGTGGTGGTAGTTGTGGAGGAGGATGACGACGAGGACGTGGTGCCCACGGAGTACCTGGCCGGCGCTTTGGTAGAGGGGATTGGCGGGCCCGGGTCCGGGCCCGGCGATTTGCGCTTGCGCTTGGCCCCGGGCGCAAGTGTGGGGTCAGGGATGGTCGACCCGGCGGTGGTTGAGAGCTCCGGGCAACTCCATTTCTCGCGTGGGACAGTGCCCTGTGGTTTGCCGAGGGGGAGGCGTCCCGGAAGTGGTGGTTGGACTTCGGTATGGCTAGAGATGGAGCTCCGCGCGAGCAGAGGTATGTTGTGGGAACAGGTGCCCTTATTTAATATATCGCCATGGGGAATGTTGAGCGAAGTGACGACGCCGTTTCGTTCAATGTCCAGTAGGGCTTGCTGAAGGTAGGCTCTGGTGATGATGTGCTCCCTGCTGATGGCAACCATACAGTTGATCACGAATTCGAGGCTCCCAACATCGCAGACACCTTGATTGTTCTTGGCCTGGTGTATGTATGTTGAAACTGCACAGTACAGTGAAAGAGATACGAGTGGGCTTCTCTGTAACGGTGTTAGATGTCGCACGGGGAGCAAGTGTTATACGTGTTTTAGGGACGGAGGTAAGCTTACGTAGGTGGCCGTGATATGGGAGCTTAGCTTCATAATGTTAGTAATCTCCTGGGCGGCCGTGAGTGCGCGTTCCTGGCTCATCTTCTTGATGTAACTCGGCAGCCCGAACTTGTCTGCCTTGTCAGAAGCGGCGTTGTGGAGGCAGATGATCGAGGCGTGAAGGTTGAGATTCGTATGAAGAGCTACGGGATCCCGGATATTCTTCGGCAACCTAAACCGTTCGGGGAGGAACATGAAGATGCTAGATAGCATATTATCGAGCTCTCGGTGTCGCATCCAGAATGGCCCGTGGTTCACGTCATCGGGCCTATCTTTCGGCGTCGGCCGGTGGATGTGCTTCAAGATTTGGTTGAAGATGTGGCAGATGACGACAGCACCGGCGAAGGTGGAATACTCCGCGCCATTTAGGCTCTCATCCAGAGTCGGTCCTGTTTCCTCCCGGCCTGAGTTGAAGGCGTCTTCGGTGCTCGGCAAATGGGTGGTGACCTGCAACGCGTCAGCGAATGGCCTGCTGTTCATCAGGAAGGATTTCATGACACACCTCACTTATGTCGATCAGGTTTGGCCATCCAGTGCTGATGCTGGCATGACTATCGATACAAAAAACACCCCATAAGCACCTTCGTCGCTCTTCTAGCTCGACCCAGCTCTGTGGGGGGGCGAGGGTTGGCGACATGAGTCGACCCTCGTCAGAGTCATCATCGAGTCGGTGGAGGCCCATCATGTGGATGAGTTTAACGCATCTTGAAGCACTCATCCCCGCGCGGGTGAAGAACATACGCCGGGCCTCGGCCGTCGCAGTCAACGCCCACGCTTGCAGATGAGGAATGGTGAGAAAGTGCTCTCCGTACCCCTATTTATAAAGTTCTAGCCTCCACAAAGAATTTGGGCCAGGGAGATCGCACTGCTGCCATCTGTGATTCAAGCATACCTTCAATTCGTCCACCTCTAGATAGTGGCGGGTCCTCTGATAGAAGATGTCGGTGTACTCGTTATACTTCTCGTGCCCATTTGCCGCCATGGTCCAGATGGCATATTGGAGGCACATCGGAGGTCGCATGTGCGGAGCCGAATGAAAGGATTGGAGATATCTACCTTGGTGGATGAGAGGGACGAAATGGGCCTGCCTTTGGAAGAAGGTTCGATGCCTATACTGGCGTCAATACGGGGGTGCATCGATCGATCGCCTCCGTGGGGAAAGGGGCAATGCAGCTCACAAGTCTTCAATCATCTCGAACGGAGGGAGGGCCTCAAACTGGCCCAGCCCTATGAGCCCCGCAGATGGGAAAGAATCGAATGTTGAAGGGGTGTCACCGCATGGCATACTAAAGGGTGTGGTCTGCGGTGGAGGGTTGACGGGGGGCATCTCGCCGTTCATGAGATTGGTCAAATAGGTCTCGTTGAGATCGAAGTCTCCTCCACAGAACATAGTGCCCTTCTCCGGTGCAGCAGAGGAGCTGCTGCCTCCTTGGGTCTCGACATTGGGGGCGTTATCCGCAACGTTCCCGGCAGTACCCTCGACGGGCACATTAATAGGGCTAACATCCTTCAGAAGGCCCTCGAGTTTGGCTGGGAGACTCCATTTTTAGTGACACTAGGTCTTTCTAACAGTATGTGGGCGTAAGATTTTCTAGCCCTACCTAATCGCGTCTCCAGCTCCCTAACATTCCTTCGCTTGAAGGCGGGTTTCCTCCGCGACTCCGGATAGACGCAATCATTCTTCACCTTGGCGCACCGCGTGCAAGCGGGCTTCAGCCGGTCACACTTAAGCTTCCGGCTCCTGCAGCTGGAACAAGCCAGCGGCTCGGAGGTGGCCTGGGGCGCGCAGGGCGGCGCTGCCTTGTCTTCCTCAGGTGTCTGCATGGCCGGTGCACAGGCCCGGGCCGGTCATTCGTGACTTCCGAGCGGCGCGAAAAAGAGAGGGGGATGGGAGGTGGCGAGAGGAACTCGGACTCAGCAAAGAACCGGACTGCGGAGCCATCAAGTCGTTTTTAATCAAGGGCTGCCCTTTCGGCGCGTCGTCGTGTACGTAAGCCCGTGAGGTTGCCTTTTTTGTTTCCTTGATGCCTACCCATGTTCCGGCGTACGTGTAGTGCGGTTGTGGTGGCTTGGGTGGGCGCCTGCCGGTGCGGGTCGGACTTAGCCGGGGTGATTTTGCTCCGAGTCCCGACGGCCTGAGCATACGACAGAATGACTCATCGGTCAGCGCCAAGTGGGATTGTGCTCGCTTCTCGCCGGCCGCTTGACCAGTTACCGTTAGCGAGCGCTATGGGCTGCAACCCAGCGTGCTTCAGTGACTCTTCCAAACCGCATGAAACCTGCCCGAGTTATAGATCCAGATGGGTCACCGAACGGAAAGCCCGGTCGGGCCCCCACACTTTTATCTATCTTCTTCGCACTCGCGTCCGTATCGCGAAATCACGGGAGGAGAAGGGGGAGTGTTGATGACGAACTTTTGACGGGGGTCGAGAATTGGACGGCGGTCTCGAATCCCGATAGCCCGTTCGAGGATTGTGATGGGAGCGATCGACCCCTGCGTGGCTGCGTCCGTTGGTTGTGATTGTGAATCGTGCACGTTGCAGCCACGCGCGAGATTACTCGATGCGGCCCCAACTCCAAATGTTCAGCCCAACCTTGACCCCTTCGACGACCGGCAATCCAGCGTGCCACGACTCGTCATAGCCCCTCCCGGATCCATCCGAGCGGAAGTTTTCCCAATAGATCGCATTGCCCACCAATGGCCTGAACACCACCCCCGTCGCCCCGACATCTCCGTCGACGGCCGGCGGGGCTTCGCTAATCCCGCTCTCCCCCGAGCTCCCATTGGCAGCAGCACCTTCAGCATCGCACTCGACGAACCGACACCACCTCCTGTCAGCCTTTCTCCTTAGCACCGGAAACTCCGTGCCCCCGCCCACGAGCCCGCCGTCGCCGTCGTCCACCCAAGCCATGAAGCTGCTGACGCGCCCCCACCCGCCCCGGCCGGAGCTCCAGTCGAAGTGGTGCCGGTAGTGGCCGCCCGGGTTGTAGCGCTGCAGGTGCAGGCGCTCGACCCAGACCTCGTCGCGCCAGCCTTGCAGGGCTCGGGCGCGCGACTCGATGCATTGAACGGCGGCGGTGCGCGGAACGAGCGCTACCTCTGAGTCCCGGACCGTGGTGTCGCGGTGGGTGGAGGAGCCGTCGTGGGTTACCGTTGAGGGGGCGAATATGGGCTCGCTGTGTACTGGTCAGTGGGATACTCCCCATACGGCCGCGATGGGTGACGGTAAGGTCCTTGTAGTTGCCGTCACGCATGCTGATAAATGTGACACGAACCAGACATCAAGAAGGTGAGCCCGCTCACCCGGGAGCAGGAATCCTTCAATGTAAAGTACTAGGGGCTCCCTCGAAAAGACGTGAACCGCATACGAATCCTGCGGGCATTGTATGGCCGTCTCGTTACCTGTGTTTTGCTCGAGTGCTAGCCGATCGGTATTCATCTGTGGCCGAGGAATACGGTGAATCCGAGGTGTCCCCGTCGAGAGGAGCTGCAGAAGAGGGTTGTAGAAGAGAATGAGGAAGGCAACGAAGCCGACAATATGAGAAAACATTTTTGACAACAACTACAGCATAAAAAGAAATATCCAGCACTAATGGCTCAATTGGTAGGTAAATAAATCATCTCCATATCTTCGAGAAAGATGTAAGCGGTCCTCACCTGAGGCGGAGGGCCGAGTAAATACGAGAAAGAGACCTCGTCTCATCCCCACTCCGTCAGATCGACACGCCACAGTCAGTCGAGGAATCCTCGAGGAGAGAATTCCTTCCTGCCTTAAATAATCAATCTTTCTCGGCTACACCGGCGATGTTGAGTTGTATCTCTATTTCATCCTCGGGATCTGTACGGATTAGGGGTTTGCATAACTTATGTTTCCTTGGCATTTCACCTTCATAAAATAGATGCCTCTCATTGCTGCCCCCACCCTTCCGAGGTGGTGAAAGCGCCACAAAGACCGAAGATCTTGTCTACATTTGGATTATTGAGTCTCTTTAGCAGTTTGTATTTTTACACTGCGGTTGTCAAGGAGAGATTACACGAGCCAAAACAGACTACCCTCCCCTACAGATAAGTTCCTTATTACATTCAAATCCATATTTCCCAGAGCCAACGTTGCCATTAAACTCCAATTTAGAAATAATGTGTCAGACTGTATCGTCGGCAGGGTGCTGTCCGACAGCAAGAAAGCTCATTTCTCGGCCTTTCCCTCGCTTGGGCCTGATCCAACCCGGCGCGCTGCTGCAAGTGCCAGGCGAGGGCGTCATGCGTGCGGCTCTGAAATAAGTCATGGGGGATTTTCTCGCGC
>Ga0164242_10005683_pt1 | contig 13855 bp, 21 predicted proteins | sample OricomgcompostMG_FD_108783 | JGI IMG/M metagenome (GOLD analysis project Ga0164242, IMG submission 108783) | Miracle-Growth compost microbial communities from Emeryville, California, USA - Original compost - Miracle growth compost (MG) ...
CGAGGTTCGCGCCTTTGAGGTTCGCGCCTTTGAGGTTCGCGCCTTTGAGGTTCGCGCCGTAGAGGTACGCGCCTTCGAGGTACGCGCCTTCGAGGTTCGCGCCGTAGAGGTACGCGCCTTGTTTCACAGCGGCGCTCAACGTGTCGGCCATCGTCGCGCCGGGAAGTGAGAACAGTACGACGCCGGTAATCAGGTGCTTGATATCCATTATGTATTCCTAATGATGAGCGAGGATCGCGCGAGAATGCGCATAACCGCTCTCGTTACAGGTAGATGAGAATTGCGAAGAAATGACGCCGCCAAGAAATGCAAAGGCGCAAAGCAGGTACAGCAGAATGTGACGAATCACGCGGCGCAGTCAAAATCCACGAGACGGGTCTCTTGCTCAACCTTTACGGTGCGTACCACTTGAACCGCTACGATTTCGTAGACAGTCCCCGGCATGTAACGAGTGATTGCTTGCTCGGCGGCTTCGAGCGTCGCGTAAGGCGTGCCGCGAATCTCGCCGCGCGCGCCGTGCTTGCGAATACGGAAGTCGCTAACAGGGGCATGCTCGGGAGGTTGGACGAGCGTGAATTCATCAGCGGCGAGCAGGCCGTTTTCATCACCGATGTCGTCGCGGACATACACACACCCGTCGTACTCGGCCGAAGTTACGACATACGTGTTGCCCTGAGTGATATCGAGCGTGCCGGTCGTCGCCGTAACCACGTCCCCGACTTCCAACTTGCGGCGAACTTCGACAACGGGTTCCGGCGGCACTTCTTCATAGCGCTCGAATCCGTCAGCAGGACGGAACCGGGCCTGCCCGTCGTCGTCCGCGTTGAAAATCAGTCGCCAGAACCCGTTGTCTACTAGCTCAACTTTTGTGACTACATACGGCATTCCGGGCGTGAAACCTAAGATAGACGTGCGGGGTGTAACCATGTCGCCCACTGCGAATGGCGCGGATTCCTGCGTCGGTTCGTCCACGACATCAAACCGCGACGGGATCCACCAACCTGTAACCGGATGCGGCACACCCTTGATATACACGTCGCCGCCTTCGGTGATGCTGTCTACTTCGTACACGACATCGGGCGCGAATAGCCTCGACGCCGCTGGTCCGGTGAACATCTTGCACTTTACCTTTGCGCCTACCGTGATTTGCTTGCTCATGGTTATAGTTCCGATATCTGAAGGATTACTAAATCAATGGATGAAAATTACAGCAGGAAAGAAAAGCGCATCGGAGTCGGCCCGCTATACAAAACGTGATACAAGAATGCTTTGCGCGCTGCCCGTTCTCCGGGAGTAGGGGCCGCATTGATGAACTCGCGGGCGCGGCAAATTTCCATCTGTGCGCGATTCCAGTCGGTGAGTTCGTCGCGGATTGCTTCGGTTTCGTTGCGCATGGTCAGTGCCTCGCCATTACCCTGATACCGGCGTTCCTCGCATCCTCATGTGACTCGTCATAGTCCATCGTTGCGCGACCCGGCGCGAGAATCTGCGTGCCGTAAGGCGAGTCGATGTAGATATCGCGAGGATCGCGACGGCCAAGTAACGCGTACCAACGGTCCCACCGATGCCCCGCAATCTGGACGGTTTGCGTATCTTTGTGGAACCTCGGGATAAGGCCGCGCGCTTTTGCAGCTTCGAATACGACCGCGCTCGGGATCATGCTGCACGCTCCGAACGGAACGAGCGCACGAACTTGCGGGCTTGCTCGAAGGTCAGGCCGATACGCTCGCGGAGGGAGAACTGTCCCGCGAGGCATTCCGCGTACTTGTTGCTGTACGGCCGGGAGTCCTCCGGTTTGCAGGCAAGCGGTTTGCCGTGGCGATACCGTGTCTTGCGAGCGTGAGCGTGATATACAGGCCCCGGAAAAGTTGCCCTGCGCGGTGCGTGAGCGTGTCTAGTCATATGATGTAGTCCTAATAGATCGTAAAATAAGAAGACCCGCTATGCGGGCCTCGTTGTAGTTAGCTATTAAGCCAACGGCGACGACACTCGCGCCCCCGCTTCCTCAATTCCTCCAATGTCTCTATGGCTGCTGCCTCTTTTGGCAAAACCGTGTCTGTCGATTCCTCTCCATACTTCGCACCCGGCGCGGATTCCCCCACCGCGTCACGGGGCCTCGGAATATCATTGGTCATACGTTCTCTTTATTTCGGTTTAGCAAAGAGACTCGCCCGAATCCCTTTGACGAACCGTAAGTTCTTATGTCGGCACTCTCTACGAATACTTACGAACGGTTAACGGCGACAAAAAAAAAACATTACTGATATTTACAATTTGCGGAGCGGACTGCGAGAATCCGCCCACAAACCGTAACAAGACACAGCGTCCCTCAGGTCCCGTCCGGCTTGGGTCAATTAGGCCGGTCTTTAAGGACCATCCCGAAGGCTTCGGCCTGAGTGGAGCGCTTCTTACTCGTTAGTTTCCGTCTCAGCACCGGGGAGGGACGCACTCGCGCCGCTCACTTGCGGTACTGGATCGGGCGCACGTCCGAAGCATTGGGGATTGCCTCGTCGCACGCTGCGTCGTTGTTTTCACCCGGCCCACCTTCCCGTAGTGATTGTCTCGGACGCTCACCGACCCTTATGCCGTTTTCGCCTCTTTCGAGGACTTACGCGCCGGACTGGTAGGCCGTAACCATGTCGCGTGACACATGCGGTCCGACACCAAAATATTTACTGAAAGTTGGACGCTAGCCCGTTGTTTGCTATACTAGCGTCTCTGTTTCGGTAAATCAGCGGCGACCACGGAACGAACTTTACCGATAGATGTACGTTTTATCTACTTGTAAATGTTCATCGGTGTGTCGACTTCGATAGACCGCCGCTATAAATTAGTAAAATCAATAAGTTAACGGATACCTGCCATGGCTACGAATGAACCTCTGATGCACGATGATCGGGAGATGCCTCCAAATTCGGTAGATTCCGTCGCTGAATTCGAGGTTTTCATTGCGCGTTTGCGCGAGGCGATCCGTACGGACGACCTATACGGATGGGGCAAAGCACACGGATTCCCGCGACAAACGCTGTACAACATGGTCAGCGGGCAGAAGGTGCCGGGCCTCGAAACGCTTCGCCGGTTTCGCGAGGAAACGGGTAAGCCGATAGGGTGGTTGCTGGGTGAGGACGTGCTCATCGGGTCAGGAGGTGGCGCGAGGCTATGCGGGGATCCCGACGAGGAATTCGTTTTCATCCCACGCGCCAAGACCAAGGAAAACGAGCCGTCTATCTCAATGGCGTTTCGGCGGTATTGGGTCGAGAAGTACCTGAAGGCAAACCCGGATCACTTGACGGTGTGCAGGATTGCCGACGACGCGATGCTAGGTACGTTCAACCTGTCCGATAACGTGCTTGTGCACAGCAAAGTAGTCCAACCGCTCCGCGACGGGCTGTACGGCCTGTTGATTAATGGCGTGCTTGTGATCCGTCGCGTTCAGGTGTTACCGGGCAAACGTATCCGCGTTATGCCAGATAACCCTAAGTACCCGTCATTCGAGGTCGAGCTATCTGAGGATTGCGGCGTTGAGTTCGTCGGCGTTCCGGTGTGGTACAGCCGCACGATTTGACCCTGCAACGAGCGTCATGTAATGTGGTGATTCTTACAAAAAGGAACACCACCATGCGCGCTTACTTGATTTTCCTCTCATCAATGTGTCTTTTGTCTGCATGTGCTGTAGATACGTCCAAACCATATTATAGTAATAACCCGCAATTGCCTTATGTAACGCCGAGCGGTAAAGCAGTATGCGCAGATGCGGAAATTACGTGCAACGAGGCCGCGACCCATCTTAATATGCGGTTAATCCAAATGGATTCCGACTCCAAAATTATCAATATGGATGTGGCTGCGGCGCGTAAGCGACTCATCGCAGCCAAGGAAGCGTACAAAGCGCACCCTGACGCTGAGCACGATGAGGCCGTTACGGAAGCCCAAGCGAGCCTTCAAACGTTGATAAGCCGGCGTGGCTACTGATTGGTAACTAACTGATTTTGCAGGTATAAAAGTTACCCCTGACCCTTAGGGAGACAGGCCTACATTCCTCCTAGCCCGGATACGTTCCGAAGCGGCCTAGACTAGGCTTAAAGTGTCCTGCGGTGCGACGCCGTTCTTTGATGGTTACTATATACATACCATATATATATATATATAATAACTATTAATATACTCACTCATAGTAACTCACTAGCTAACGCTAGTTCGTTCCTACTCGTTCGTCATATTGAATAAATATAAAAGACTTACTGGTAACTCAGGTGTAGAGCAACGTAAGCGTATTCGCTTAAGAGATAACTATACTTGTAGATTATGCAGTAGAGCAGTAAGACAAGGTGAAGTAGATCATATTATCTCATTAGAAAATGGTGGTACTAATGATGACGATAATCTACAACTACTTTGCTTTGACTGTCATAAAGATAAGACAGCTAAAGATAGAGGTTATAAACCTCATACTGCATTTGATGAATATGGATTTCCTTTAGATCCTAATCATCATTGGAACAACTAGATAATACTGCATAGTTATAATATAAATACATTAACTGTATAACATTATAGTCTGGTCCATATAGATAGCTATTTCATTCAATATTATTGATAATCATTATCATTAATATCTAATGTGTTGTAATATACCAACACTTAGGTCGTATGTTGCATAAAAGCAACATTAGGCTATAGCTATGGGGCGGGTAGGTCGAAAGTTTTGGACTATTTCGGCCTGACACCGACTGGTCCAAGTTGAAAAATCGCTAAGTCCAAAAATTCCGGCAGAAACGCACCTTAGCTCTTAAAAGGCTCTAGGAACGTCCTAGAACGTCTATATCCGGTCGGAAAGGACTAAGAGGCAATCCGCTAGGGCTATACCATCCGGCCCGTCAGTAAGGCTATATCCGGCCCGAACAAGGCGGATTCCCTCTTGGTCTTTGTTGTGTGCGTACATACGCGCAGCCCAATATTAGGAGTGCATATAAAGAAAAGAATTCGAGCGGACAGCGTGGCGTATGCCGTAGAGGCGATGCAATCCGCTATGTCCGGCCCGGTAAAGCCTCCGGCACATATTCACCTTCGGGATGAGGACTGGCCGTTTTGGAACGCCATTATCTCGGCCCGCGCCGCGTCTACGTGGAACGATGCAGACCTCGCACACGCGGCGAATCTAGCCCGATGCCAGGCAGATATTGACCGGATCGTCGCGGAGATTTCCGTAGAGGGCGACATTGTCGTCAATGCCAAGGGCACGCCCGTCGTCAACCCGAAGCATTCGCTTATGGAGACGTTGAGCCGCCGTGCGGTGGCGCTGTCACGGGTCGTGCATGTGCACGCAGAGGCAACTAAGGGCCGCTCGCGGGACGCCGGGGACAAGCTCAAAGGGGAGCAGGGGGCGAGGGACAGCGCGCCTGAGGATTCCCTCATTCCCGGCCTGCGCATGGTGAAGCCGTAACCATGTCCAATTTTTACCTATCTGCGGCCCGTCCTGTGACTGTGCTATCGCAGTCCGGCGCGCCGTCGAGTGTCACAGGCACGACCAGCGAGACGGTGTTGGCGACCATTGCGATTCCAGCGGGAGCGGTCGGACCCAACGGTGCGATTCGCGTCACTACATTGTGGAGCTACACCAACAACTCGAATAACAAAATCTTATTCACGCGACTCGGCGGAGTGTCGGTGCAGGGAATCACCAATACGACAACTTCCGCGATGACACAGCAAATCGTCATCCGGTCGCGCGGAACCTCTACCAGCCAAATCACGGAATTCAACTCAACGTCTGGGTTCGGGTCGGCGGCGGCGGGCAATTTCGCTACGACCGTCGATATGACGAAGGCGCAGAACCTGACACTCAGTGGTGCGGTCGCGGTCGGCACGGACACGATTACCCTCGAAGGCTACACCGTAGAGATTCTGAACCCATGATCACGATCCCCGCAAAACAGATTCCAAGCACTGACGATCAAGGCAACGCGACGACGATTCTTGAGCCAACGTCCGAGCTGCCATCGAACCGCATTGCTACGGTCTGCGATGGCACGAACTACACCGTGTACGAGCAGGGCGACACGCTACCCTCTGCGAGTACAGGTAGCGATTGAGGATTAGGCCCCCGCCAGGTCCAGGACCAAAAAAGGCTACCGGAATCCTGACGCGAGGCGAGCGTGTCATAGCGTTTTGCGAAAAGTATCTACGCGTTCCCGAGGGCGCGCTAGTCGGTCAGCCGATTCGCCTTGAGGGGTTCCAGCGCGAGTTCATCCTCGCGATTTACGATAATCCGCACGGCACCCGACGAGCCTACCTGAGCATCGCCCGTAAAAATGGTAAGTCGGCGGTGATCGCCTGTATCTTGCTCGCGCACCTTGTCGGCCCCGAGGCCGTGCTTAATAGCCAGATTGTGAGCGGCGCAATGTCCCGCGATCAGGCGGCCCTCGTGTTCAATCTCGCGGCAAAGATGGTGCAGCTATCCCCGGATATTGCATCGCTCGTAAAGATCAACCCATCGAGTAAGAAGCTCACCGGCCTCCCGCTTAACGTCGAGTACAAGGCGCTCGCGGCGGAGGGCAAGACGACACACGGCCTTAGTCCTGTCCTCGCGATCCTTGACGAGATAGGCCAGATTCGCGGGCCGCAGGATGATTTTATCGATGCGGTGACGACTTCGCAGGGCGCACACGCTACGCCTCTGTTGATCGCTATCAGTACGCAGGCGGCGAACGACGCCGACCTTTTAAGCGTGTGGCTTGACGACGCGATTAGCAGTAAAGACCCGCACATCGTTTGCAGGCTATACGCGGCCCCTCCTGACGCGGAGCTAACCGACGTAGACGGATGGCGCGCCGCAAATCCCGCCTTGGGTGTGTTCCGGTCTTACGAGGACGTAGAGGAACAGGCCAAGCAGGCACAGCGAATGCCGAGCATGGAAAACACGTTCCGTAACCTGATTCTAAATCAGCGCGTGTCTACCGTGTCGCCGTTCGTCTCTCGGGACGTATGGAAATCCTGTGCGGGTCCTGTCGAGGAATTCGACAGCAGCACGCAGGTATTCGGCGGCCTCGACCTTTCAGGACGTACTGACCTTACCTCGCTCGTCCTAATCGGTCGCATCGGTGGTGTATGGAACGCTCGCGCGCACTTCTGGACTCCCGCAGAGGGCTTGAAAGATCGCGCGAGGCGCGACCGGGCACCTTATGACGTGTGGGCCGATCAGGGCTACATCAGGCTTTGTCCGGGCCGCTCGGTAGATTACGAGCAAATCGCTCGGGAGGTTGCGGAGATTTGCGAGGACTTACGCATACACAGCATCGCTTACGACCGGTGGCGTATCGACCTCCTCAAAAAGGAACTAGCCGACATCGGCGTCAGCGAGGATGCGCTCAGGCTCGTACCGCACGGACAGGGCTTTAAGGACTTCTCCCCGGCGCTAGACGCGCTAGAGGTCGAGCTAGTCAACGGCCGTTTAGCACACGGCGCTAACCCTGTACTCGGCCTGTGCGCGGCTAACGCGATTGTCGCGAAAGACCCGAGCGGAAACCGCAAGCTCGACAAGCAGAAGGCTACAGGCCGTATCGACGGCATGGTAGCCCTTGCAATGGCGTTCGGTGCTACGGTACTCGCCGCATCCGAAGTCGAGGAGCCTAAGACCTATCAATTATTTTTCATGTGATTACTCAAACACGCTTACGCGAACTGCTGGACTACTGCCCGAAAACGGGTGTCATGTGGTGGCGGGTTTCGCCACGCCAAAACGTCGCGGCGGGCACCGTCGCTGGGTGGCGCAATGCTAAAGGCTACTGGTGTATCGAGATTGGGCGCAAACAGTACAAGCGACATCGACTCGTGTGGCTGTATGTGTATGGCTATATGCCCGAGTACGTGGACCATGATAATCGCACGCCGGGTGACGACCGTCTAGCAAACCTCCGACCGGCCACGCGCGGCCAAAACTGTAGTAACGCGGCTCTCCGCAAGGACAGTACGAGCGGCGTAAAAGGTGTCTCTTGGCACGTGCGCCGCGATAAGTGGCAAGCCCGTGTGTACAGCGCGGGCCGCCTCGTGTTCTGTCAATACTTCGACGCCCTAGCCGATGCCGCGCAGGCCGTCACGGTAGCTCGCCAAACGCATCATGCGGCGTTCGCCTGTCACTCTTAGGGATATCTACTGCATACAAAAGCATTTAGCGCGGTCCTCATCAAATCTGTAAATGAGGAGGCGCGCGAATTTGAGGGAATTGCGTCAACGCCAAGCCCGGATCGAGTCAAAGACACGATTAATCCTCTCGGCCTCTCGTACCAGAACGAGACCCCGCTCCTCCTGAATCACAGATCGGATCAGCCTGTAGGCACCGTTAAATTCGGCGCGCCCACTAAAAAGGGTCTGCCGTTCAGGGCCAAGATTCCTAAGGTTGACGAGGAGGGCGTAGTAAAGCAGCGCACTGACGAGGCTTGGCATAGCGTCAAGACCGGGCTTGTTAAGGGCGTCTCTATCGGGTTCATTCCGCAGGAATACAACTATAAGGACGACGGTGGCACGCATTTCGAGAAGGCCACAGTCCACGAACTTAGCCTAACGGCGATCCCCTGCAATCCCGAAGCAATGATTACGGCTTTCAAGAGCCTTCACGAATCCGAGGACGCGGCAACGTCTGAGGTAACGCCAACGGCAGATCCCGAAGGCGAAACAGCGAACCCGGAAGGGACGCAACCCGTAGTGAAAACTCCCCGCACGGTCGCTATCGACCTTTCTTTCCGTCGTTACCAATAAGGATTCCATAACGAATGAGCATCGCAGAAAAGATTAAGCAACTCCAAGCGCGCCTTGCGCAAGCAGAAGCGGCACGTAACGAACTCGTCTCCAAGTCGGTCGCGGAGGATCGTTCGCTCACGGACGAAGAGGTGACGCAGTACAACGAGTTCGGCGCAGAACTGGACGCAGGCTCGAAGGAACTCGACCGCCTCCGTACCGTCGAGAAGTCGCTCGCAGCGCAAGCGGTTCCGATCCCGGCAGTGGAGCCGGTGAAGCCCGCAGCACCGGTTATCGAAGTCAAGACGAACGCCCCGAAGGGTCACGTTTTCACGCGATGGGCCATGCTGCAAGCGAAGTCAAAGGGCAATCTGGCACTTGTGCAAAGCCTCGCGGATCAACACTACAAGGACGATGACAAGCTGCAAGCCTTCGTCAAGGCGGCAGTAACGGCAGGCACGTCGAGCGTTCCTGCATGGGCTGGTAGCCTGATTTATCCGCAAGAATACCTCGCGGACTTTATTGAACTTCTGTATCCGCAAACGGTTCTCGGTCGCCTTAACCTGCGCAAGGTTCCGTTTAACGTAACCATCGCGGGGCAGACGGGCGGTACGTCGGTGGGATGGGTCGGTGAAGCTAATCCGATGCCGGTAACGAGCGCAGCGTTTAACCGTATCTACCTGACGCATACCAAGATCGCAGCCCTGTCGGTCCTGTCGGACGAACTTATCCGCTTCTCGAATCCGGCAGCGGAGGCACTGGTACAGGCGGACCTCCTCAAGGCAGCAGCGAAGGGGCTCGACCTCTCGTTCCTCGGCACTGGCGCAGCAGTCGCGAATGTTTCTCCGGCTGGTCTGCTGAACGCGCTGCCCGCAGGTAACAGCGTTGCCGCCTCGGGTACGTCGGCGCTCAACCTGATTACGGACGTGCAAAACGTACTCGACCCGTATATCACGCTCAACTACGACATGACCAGTGCAGTGTTCGTCATGACTCCGGGCCTCGCGCTGTCTATCGGCAACCTCCGTAACGCGCTTGGCGGGCAGTATTTCCCGGGCCTTGGTATGAACGGCGGTACGCTCCTCGGCGTTCCGGTCCTTACGTCGAACAATGCTCCGGCAGGTACGATCACGCTCCTGATTCAGGATGAAATCTACCTTAGCGAGGACGCAGCCCCGACCATCGACCTGTCGCGAGAGGCGTCGATCATCATGGATAGCGCGCCGGGCTCGGCTGCATCGGCTCCCGTATCGATGTTCCAGAATGGTCAAGTAGCAATTCGAATCGAGCAGATGATTAATTGGCAGCTTCGCCGCACGACGGGTGCAGCAGGCCAGATTACCTCCTGCGCGTACGTCTCGGACCAAGTTACCACGGTCACGGCGTAATTGTCTTAACCCGGAGGGCTTCGGCCCTCCACACTCTTTAGGATCACTATGAAAATCAAGGTTAGGGCGCTAAAGAGTGTCCCATCGTTCGGCCTCGTGCAAGGCCAATTCTATTTGGTGGATCCCTATGCCGCGAACACGCTGCGCATAGCGGGGTTTGTTGAATTCACGCGCCAGAAGTCACGCGGGCGTCCGCGCCGGGAGGTGTAACGCTTGGGGATTCTCTCTCTATTCGCTAAAGCCCTTCCGAAGAAACGCCCCAAGGGCTCAGAGGGTGCAGTAGCGGTAGGCTTTGGTAGTCAGGCTGCGGGCTTTGTGCGAGAGCCCTTCACTGGCGCATGGCAGAAGAATCAAAGCCTCGTTACGCGAGACGGTATGCTCGCATCGTCGGCGGTGTTCGCTTGCGTAGACCTCATTAGCTCGGATATCTCCAAGCTCAATATTCGATTCGTGCGGGAACAGGACGGGGTTATGCAGAAGTCGAGCGCGCCGCGCTTTACTAATATCCTACGTAAGCCGAATCCGTACCAAACCCGTGCGCAGTTCGTAAAAAATTGGATTGCGTCGAAGCTCACGCACGGCAACGCATACATTCTGTTGACTCGGAATAGCTCCGGTGCGATTGTCGAAATGCAGGTCCTTAATCCTCGGTTCGTTCTCCCTCTCGTGGCTCCCGACAACTCGGTGTTCTACCAAGTCACAATGAACCCACTGCTTGTCACGCCGCTTGAGCAGACCGTAGTTCCGGCGCGAGACATTATCCATGACCGTGGTATCACGTCATGGCATCCCCTCATTGGTATGACGCCCATCGCAGCGTGCGCAGCTTCGGCAACACTCGCGAGCGCTATCTCGACCAACAGCGCGGAATTCTTCTCCAATGCCGCGCAGCCCTCGGGATTTTTGACGGCTCCCGGCGAAATCTCAAACGACACCGCGTCGCGCCTCAAGGCAACGATTGAATCCGGGTACAACGGCAACAATTCCGGAAAGGTTATGGTTGGCGGCGACGGTCTTGCGTACACGTCTATGACTATGACGGGTAACGATGCACAGCTTATCCAGCAGTTGCAATGGACGGCGCAGGACGTAGCCCGGTGCTTTCACGTCCCCGGCCATAAGATCGGCCTCGACACGGGCGCACGCACGGCCAATAGCTCGGCAATCTACGAAAGTATGTATTACTCGGATTGCCTGCAAGCCTACCTAGAATCAATCGAACTCCTCCTAGACGATGCTTTCGACGTTCCAGACGGGGCAGGGCTTCGCTTCGATACGAAGGGCCTTATGCGGATGGATGAGGGCGCGCAGCACGCGGCTAACGCGCAGGCAGTCGGCGCGGGTTATATGTCTCCGAACGAGGCGCGAGCCACGGTGCATTTAGCTCCTGTCGATGGCGGTGACACGCCTTACCTACAACAGCAAAACTTTAGCCTTGCTGCGCTGGCTAAACGGGATCGCGATGATCCGTTTTCCAAGCCAACAGCGGGCGCAGGCGCGTCCGGCGCTGCAACTTCGGGCGACGGTCAGAACCCGGATGATGCAGACGATCAGCAAGAGGGTGAGGAGGGGGACAACGGTAACGAATGAATACCCTAATCACGCTCGATCAGGCAAAGTCGCAGCTTCGTATCGTGGACGACGACGACGACACCTACCTTACCGGCCTCGTGTCAGCAGCATCCGCGATCATTGTCAGTTATCTAAAGACTCCTGTAGCCGCGTCCTACGACGTAACGACCGACCCGGCCGATGCAACGTATCCGCCGATGCACGTCCAGCAAGCTACGCTCCTCGTTCTCGCGTCACTCTACGAGGATCGGGAAGGCGCTAACGATCCCATTGGCGTGGCCGTGGCGTCGATCCTCGTTCGTGACCGTGACCCGGCGATGGTATGAGGGGTGCGCCTAAACGTGCCGCTCCCGCGAAAGCGGGGCGCGCGGCTACAGGCCACATTCGGGCCGGTACGCTTAACCGGCGTGTGTCCTTGCAGCGGTGTAGCTCCGGGAAAGATGCGCTCGGTCAACCTACGGCCACAGGATGGGTCGAGTACGCGAACGTATGGGCCGCAGTCCTGCAACTCAACGGCAAGGAACATTTAGGGGCCGGGGAGATTACCGGCCTTGGTAACGCGTCGATCCGTATTCGTTTCCGTCAAGACGTGCAGACCGGTGACCGGGTGGTGTGCCAAGGACAGGTTTTCCACGTCTCCTACCCTCTCGTCAACGTGGCTTCTCGTGAGTACGTAGACCTCGTGTGTACGGAGAATAGCAACCAAACTTGACAGCCGAATCAATCGTCTACGAGGCATTGCAAAACCTCGCAGGCGGCAACGTCTTCCCTGACGTAGCACCGTCCGACTCTACTGCGCCTTGGATCACTTACCAAGCTGTCGGCGGTAAGGACTTCACAAACCTCGATAACTCCCTGAGCAATCCCCGCAACACGCGAATGCAGGTAGCCGTATGGCATACCTCACGCCTCGCTGCGGCGGAACTTATGGAACAGGTCTACGAGGCTCTAAACAATCCCACGGTTAAGGGATACCCCATCGGTGCCCCGGTAAGCGTGTTCGAACAGGACACGCGCCTATACGGCTCGCGCCTCGATTTCTCCATTTTCTGGCTCTAACTAATAAGGATTACTGATATATGACCGGTGCAGTCTCGCAAACCTCTACCGCGATCAGCGCGCAGGGCACGTCGATTACGATTAACACAGGTACGGCGCAGGCCCCTGTACAAACACCTATCGGCAACATTTCGGATATTTCTGGCTTTGACGGGAAGGCTACCGAAATTGATACGACGACGCTGCAATCGACAGCGAAGGAGCGCCGCCTCGGCTTGCAGGATTGGGGCACTGTAACCCTTACGGCACAGATCAATCTTGCCGATCCGGGTCAAGCAGCGCTCCTCGCATCCAAGAAAGCCGGTAATTTGCAGCAATACGTCGTCACTCTCTCGGACGGGTCGACGCTCGCGTTTAGCGCATTCTGCTCGACGTTCCCGATTAGCGCAAAGGTTGACGCGGTGTACACGGGCGCGATCGCACTCGATATCACAGGCGACATTGCGGTTACGGTCGGCGCGGCCAGCTAATGCCAGATGACTGGCTAAACGTACTTGTAGCAGAGGCAATGGCCGAGGTACAGCGTAACGCCGTCCCGGTCATCCGCCGACTTATCTTAGAGGCGCACACCGCGTCCACTCCCGCAACCTGTAGCCTCGACGGTGACTGCGAGGCTTGCCAATAAAAACGCATGGATAAAAACGCATTCTTCGCGGCGAACAAGCCGCGCGTGACCCCGCTTCCGGTCCCAGAGGCAAACGGTACGTTCAACTTTCAAGATTTCAGCGGCGAGACGAGGGACGCGGTTATGTCAATCGCCCGCAGTAACGGTGAGGCAAGCGACTACGAGGCCGCACTCGTGATTGCGTCGGTGGTAGACGATGCAGGAAACCCGATCTTTTCCGACGACGACAAGGCAGCACTCAAGGCGATGAACTCCCGTGCGCTGTCGGCACTCGCGGGCGCGGTTATGAAGGTAAATAAAATCGGCGTTGAGGCAGAGGACGCCGCCGCAAAAAACTAAGGGCCAGCCCGGAGCGCATTTTTTGGTTCCGGCTGGCTAAGGAATTAGGTATGTCCGTCCGCCGCGCGCAGCACGAGATTTCAAGCGCGGAGTTCGCAGAGTGGGCCGCGTTCTACTCCCTTGAGCCATTCGGGGATCG
>Ga0164242_10005684_pt1 | contig 13855 bp, 8 predicted proteins | sample OricomgcompostMG_FD_108783 | JGI IMG/M metagenome (GOLD analysis project Ga0164242, IMG submission 108783) | Miracle-Growth compost microbial communities from Emeryville, California, USA - Original compost - Miracle growth compost (MG) ...
CAGCGAATCCAAATCGCTCCTGCCCTATCGAACGACGCGCCATCGGCTGCTCTCCTGCTCGGAAAGCCCATAGAATCAGCAATCAACACCCATGTCTACGCCCACCCGCGCACAGGTCTCTTAGGACAATCGGTCAGAAGCGTTCGCGTCCCTGCCGTCTAAGCCCACCACCTGGTTGGCGGCGATCGGCAGCGACCGGACGGCGCCATCGCCGGCGCGGATCGTAACATGCTGGCGATCGATATCGATGCCGATCGCTTGCCGCAGGCGGCCGTCTTTCGACGTGACGACGCGCATGGCCCCGCCCGCCACGGTGGCGATACGCCGGCCGGATAGCAAGAGGTCGGCGCCGTCGCGGCGATATCGCAGGGTTGCGGTGCCGCCGGCGTCGAGTGGGATCGTCACCGTCGCGTCCGCCGCGGCGGGGTGATGCGGCCGCACGTTCCACACCAGGGCGTCGGCTTCCTCGACCATACCGACGAGACGGAAAGTATAGTCGATCATCACCAGCGCTGCGGGCGAATAGCCGCCGGGATCGGGTTGGGTGAAGTGGCCCGTCCGGGGATCGAGTTGCTGGCGAAACGCCATGTCGCGCTGGATCGCCGCGCACCAGCGATCCATCATCTCGCCGAACTCGGCGGCACGGCCGTAATGATCCATCCAGCGGCCGGCACGCAGCGCAGTCAGCGCCTGCGATGCGCCGCCCCAGCTGTTCGGCGGGATGAGATCGACGAACGACGGATCGTCGAGCGCGACCGATGGGAAGGGATAGGACGCCCAGAACGCCCGTGGTTCATGGATGCGGCGCGCCCACAGCGTGTCGAACAGTGCTTGATCCGGCACATGCTCGCCGCACACGCGCATCAGGATGCAGCAATCGATGCGAACAAAAGCACCCTTGGCGTCGAGATCGTAAAAGGCGGCGTCGGCGGGGACATAGAGCTTGTCGAGGATCGCGCGGCGGATCGCATCGGCCTTCGTGGCCCAACGATCCGCTTCGCCGCTCTTGCCCAGCGCCCGCGCCATCTCGGCCATCGCGCGCCGAGCGCCGTAGACGGTTGCCGACAGATCGGGGCACAGGCGCGGCAGCGTCGCGATCGGCGCATGACGGCGCGCGTCCTTGTTGGGGCATTGGTTGGGCAGGCCAGCCCAGCGCGGGCTGTTGTCCTGGCCGGTGTCGTAGGTGCAGAACCCCTCGACCAGCCCGGTGCCGCGCGTGTCGCGATAGCGCATCAGCCAGCCGTCCCACGCTGCGCAGGCGCGATAGGCGGCCGCCAGCAACTCCTCATCGCCGGTCGCCCGCGCCAGTTCCCAGGCCGTCGCGGCGATCGGCACCACCATCTGGATCTGGCCGAAGCTGGTCTCCGTCTCCTTGTTGTTGGCCGGCAATTGGCCGTCCATCCGCTGAAGCTCGAAGAAGGTCATGTGGCTGTTGCGCGCCACATCGGGCCGGAACTTGCGATAGACCAGCGCTTCGTGAGGGCCGCATTCCTGCCAGATGCCGCGATAGACCGAGCCCTCGATCAACACCGGCGCGCTGATGTAGGGCAGCACCTGGACATTGCGCGCCAACACTGCAAGCGCCGCGTCATAAGCGGCCTGCCAGCGGCTGTTGGCGGTGGAGAAGCGCGGCGCATTGTGTGCAAGCGACATCTCGGCGATCGCGGGGCGGGCAGCGGCGATGGCGGCCAGGCTCGTCGCTGCGCCGGCGACGAAGGTTCTCCGGTCCATTAGTCGCCTCCGGCTGTCGCGGGCCAGGGATGATCGACCTGGACCCAGTCGACGTCGATCGAGCCGCCCTTGCCGAGCACATTGTAGGTGAACAGCGCCGGACGTGATCCTTTCCACCAGGAAAAGCGGGCGAGCGCGATGGCGCCGCCGATCGCCCGATAGCTGCGGCCATCATCGAGGCTGTAGCTGTAGCGGACCGTCTGGTCGGGCGCGACGACCGCGCGTAACAGCACGGCTGGCCCGGTGACCACGGGGCCGGGCTGCTCGTCCCCGGCCGAGGCCAGCGTGATCCGGCTGGTGGCGCCCGTCCGCACGACGCCGATCCAGCTTGGGCGGACGCCGAACAGCGAGAGGCCGCTGCGCTCGCCGTCGGCCATATGCGCTATGTCGATGCGCGCGGTGATCCGGCTGCCGGGGCCTTGCAGGATTTGCGTCAACGTGTCGCGCGCGGTGACCAGATGCTGCGCAGGCAAGGCGGTGAGCCGCAGGTAGCCGGGGCGTGCCGTCAGGCTCCATGCCGCGTCGTCGGGATTGTGGTTCCACGACCATTGCAGCCCGAGCGTCGGTCGGGTGAAATCGTCGGACGCCTGCAATCGGTCGTGCGTTGGCGGCGAACCGGTGTCCGGCATCGGCCAGCGGTCGACCGGCTCGCCGGCGGTGTCGCCGGGGATCGGCTTGCCGATGATCGGCCAGTCGTTTTGCCAGCGGAGCGGCTCGAGATAATCGATCCGGCCGAACGCGCCGGTCGAGTTGAAATGGATGAACCAGCCCTGGCCGCTCGGCGTCTCGACCCAGCCGCCCTGGTGCGGGCCCTGCACCGCCGTGTCACCCTGGCGCAACACGACGCGCGATCGATAGGGGCCACGGATATCGCGCGCGCGCAGCGCCACCTCGACACCCTTGTCGACCCCGCCGATCGGCGCGAGGATATAATACCAGCCGTGGCGCTTGTAGAGCTTGGGGCCTTCGAGCACGGGCAGGTTCTGCTTGTCCTCGATGATGACGCGGCCGCTGTCGAGGACCCGCGTGCCGTCGGCGCTCATGCGGTGGAGGATCAGCGGCCCGGCGCCGACCTTGCCGTGGATCAGCCAGGCGGTGCCGTCGTCGTCCCAGAAGGGGCAGGGGTCCTCGTAACCGGGCCCGGCGATCACCTGGACGGGCTTGCTCCACGGCCCCTCCGGCCGGCGCGCCGTCGCCATGAAGATGCCCTCATCCGGGGTCGGCCAGTAAACGAAGAATTTGCCCGCATGATAACGGATCGCCGGCGCCCAGACGCCTCCGCCGTAGCGAGTGCCGGTTACCGGCTTCGATTTGGTGTCGTCGAGCGTGAACGGGCCGGGCAGGTCGTATTCCGGGGCAAAGTCGAGCCTCGGCAGGACATGGCCGATGATCCGCCAGTGGACGAGATCGCGCGAATGCAGCACCGGCAGGCCGGGCGACAGATGAAAGCTCGACGCGACCAGATAGTAATCGTGCCCGACCCGAATGACGTCGGGGTCGGAATAATCCGCATAAAGGATGGGGTTGCGATAGCTCGCCGGCGGCGTCGCCGCGCCGAGCGTGATGATTGCCGTCAGCGCTGCAGCTGCGAGTACGGCCGGGCCGGCGATCCGGCGCCAGTGCTTGGCCATGTCAGGCGTTCACCCGGAAGTTGATACGAAAACCTAGTAAATGGGACACCTTTCGTCAAACCGGGTGCGGATCGCGCCGGGTGATCGACGGCCTACTTGACATAATGCTTCCCATTTAGGAAAATAACGTCCCATAATTTGGGATTGTACGGTTTCGGAATACTTCCGAGCCGTGACAAGCGGCAGCCGACGCACAAAGCCGCTTCGGCCAGTCGATAAGGGGAGAATAACGATGATCACGGCGACTCGCGGGCGGCACGCCCTTTTTTTGTGTGGATCGGCGATAGCGCTATCATGGGTTGGCATGATGCCGATCTCAGCCGCAGCGCAAACCAGCACTGCAACCGGTCAAGCCTCTGATGATTTATCCGACCAGGCGCAATCTCAGGGCAATGTGAGCGCTACGCCTGGGACGGCCCAGGATACGGCTGCCGCGATGGCGGAGGGGCAGGCTACGGGCGCAGACATCGTCGTCACCGGTTCGCGAATCCCGACCAACGGCTTCGCGGCATCGACCCCGGTCAACGTCGTTGGATCGCAGGACATCAAGCTGTCGGGCGACGTCAATATCGACCGCACGCTGTCGGAACTGCCGCAGGCAGTGGGCTCGCAGCTCGGCGGCGCCACGTCGAACACGGTGCCGGGCGGCTATGCCGACATCAACCTTCGCGGCTTCGGCTCGACCCGCAACCTCGTGCTGGTCAACGGCCGCCGCTTCGCGATCTACGGCCCGGAGGAGGTGACCGATCTCAACACCATACCCTCGGCGCTGATCAAGCGCGTCGAGATCGTCACCGGCGGCTCGTCGGCAGTGTACGGCTCCGACGCGATCACCGGCGTCGTCAACTTCATCATGCGCGATGACTTTCAGGGCGTCGAGGCGCGCGCGCAGCTCAACATGGTTGGCGCCACCGCGACGCCCACCTCCAACCTCGACCTCACCATCGGGAGCAACTTCGCCGATGGCCGCGGCAACGTCGTGGTCTCGGCCGACTATCTCAACCGCGGCGCGATCACCCGGCGGAACCGCGGCAGCTTCGCTTATGCCTCGCTCGCCGACGGCTGCGTCCAACCGGGCACCGGCAGCCCCAACAAGGCCGGCGTGCCCTTCACGGTGCCGGCGGGCGAGACCTGCACCCAGGCCGGCGGCGAGCTCGGCTTCGTCAACAGCGGCAGCGGCGACATTCCCGATGGGCGCTTCTCGGGCATCCCGTCCTATGCCAACGCCGATCCTGCGCTGCAGGCGGCCTACGCCAACGCCGGCCTCGTCGGCATGACCGGCAACGGTTTCACCTTCGATGATGCCGGCACCGGCGCGCGGCCGTTCGCCGATCCGGCCGATCGCTTCAATCTTGGACCCGACAACTATCTGATTCAGCCTCAGAAGCGCTGGATGATCAACAGCTTCAGCCATTACGACTTCACCGACCACATCACCGGCTATATGGAGCTCCACTACAGTCATAACATCGTCAACGCGCGGCTGGCGCCGACCAATGTCGGTTCGCCGACGCTGTTCAACGTCGACAATCCCTATCTGTCGCCGGCGTTGCAGAACGTCCTCAACCAACTCGATCTCGAGGAAACCGGCACCTCGACGGTGTCTGCCGGCACCGCGAGCTACACGACGACGCCCGGCGATGGGCTCGCGCTGGTCACCGCCGGCCGCCGCTATGTCGAGGTCGGGCCGCGCCTGGCGAGCGAGCGGCGCAACCTGTTCCGCGGCGCCTGGGGCGTGCGCGGTGACCTCGGCAGCGTGTCTGACGGCTTCCTCACCGATCTGAAGTGGGACGCTTATTACACCTACTCACGCAGCGAGGACACGCTGCTGCTCAAGAACGCGATCTCGCGCAGCCGCCTGCAGGCGGCGCTGCTTGAACAGAACGGCGCCGATCCGGTCTGCGACATCTTCGGCGCCAACGTCAGCGAGGATTGCGCCGACGCGATCCGCATCAACGCGACCAACACCACCGATGCGACGCAGCAGGTCGCGCAGGCCAGCCTGACCGGCAACCTCTTTCATCTGCCTGCCGGGGATGTCGGCTTTTCGGCGGGGTACGAGTGGCGGTCCGATTCGGCGACCTTCACGCCCGATTCCTTCCTCGCCTCGGGTGACGTCGCCGGGTTCAACCCGGGCCTGCCGACCAAGGGCAAGGTCAGCGTGAACGAAGTCTTCGGTGAGCTTCGCGTGCCGCTGATCCATGATGCACCGCTGATCGACAGCCTCGTCGCCACCGGCGCCTTCCGCTATTCGAAATACAGCCTGAGCGGGATCGGCGGCGTGTGGACCTATTCGGGCGGCCTCGATTGGCGCGTCACGCCCGACATCACGCTGCGCGGCCAGTATCAGCGGGCGATCCGCGCGCCCAACGTCGCCGAGCTCTACGGCGGCGTCAATCGCGTCGTTGGCGCGGCGACCGATCCCTGCTCGAGCCGGGCCCCGGCCTCGCAGCAGACCGACACAGTGCGCCAGGTGTGCATTGCCACCGGCGTGCCTGCCAACCTGGTGTTCACCGATGCGGTGCAGCCCAACAGCATCATCCCGGCCGATTTCGGCGGCAATCCGAACCTGCACGCCGAAAAGTCGAATACCTATACCGGCGGCGTCGTCTTCACCCCGCGCTTCGCACCGCATCTGTTCGCCAGCGTCGACTATTTCAACATCGACCTGAAGGGGGCGATCGCCGCGCTGGGCGGCGGCCTGCAGAACACCTTCAATCTCTGCTACCTGACATTGCAGGACGCCAGCAGCGAATATTGCAAGGCGTTCAGCCGCAATCCGCGGACCGGCGAGCTCAACGATCCCTATGTCGCCGAGATCCTCAATGCCAATACTGGCTCGATGCAGACATCCGGCATCGATTTCGCGGTGCGCTATCAGTTCAACGTCGGCATGTTCGGCCGGTCGACGACATTCAATGTCGGATCGAACTACACCTACCTCATCAGCTTCACCAACACGCCCGTTGCCGCCTTCCCCGACATCAAGGACAAGTGCGTCGGCGCGTTCGGCACGACCTGCGGCCAGCCGTTGCCCTATTGGCGCGGCCAGACGCGCGTCACCTGGACGATCGACAATTTCAGCCTGAGCGTCCGGCACCGCTATATCGGCCCGGTCACCACCGACCGCTATCTGGTGCCCGAGCGGCAGGACCCGGCGACCGCGCCGGCGCTCGACAGCTTCGCCTATCCGCGGCTGCACGGGCAGAATTATTTCGATTTGTCGATGACTTATGATATCGACAACGTGCAATTCTTCGGCGGTGCCAACAATGTCTTCAACAAGAATCCGCCGATCACCACCCAGGGCCCGAATGCCAATACCGAGTCCGCAACCTATGACGTGCTCGGCACCGAGTTCTTCCTGGGCGCACGGGTGAAGTTCTAAAGGGGGAAGGTCACGGTGCGCGGCGAATTTCCGATAAGGGAGCGCCGCGCACCGTGTCTTTCGTCGGGAGCAATGCCATGATCGACCGCCGGGCTGTGATCAGGGGAGGCTCGGCCGGGCTGCTGATGCTGGCCGGCAGCAGCGCCTTGCGCGCCGCTTCGCCGGGCGAGGGCTGGGTCAGCATCCGCCAGTTCGGCGCGGTCGGCGACGGCCGCACGATCGACACGCCTGCGATCAACCGCGCGATCGATCATGCCGCGATGCGCGGCGGCGGCGTGGTCCATGTGCCGGCCGGCACCTATGCCTGCTACAGCATCCGCCTGAAAAGCCGCATCACGCTGGACCTCGCGCCCGGCGCGGTGATCCTCGCCGCGCCGGCGCCGAGCGACGGCCGCGGCGGCTACGACCTCGCCGAGCCGATCGATCCGGCCTATGCCGATTTTCAGGATTTCGGGCACAGCCATTGGCACAACAGCTTGATCTGGGGCGACGGGCTGGACGATATTGCTATCACCGGCCACGGCCTGATCTGGGGCAAGGGGCTGGGCCGCGGCGACGGCAAGGACAATTGGCTGAAGGACCCCACCGGCCCCGGCACCGGCAACAAGGCGATCGCGCTGAGGAACTGCCGCAACGTCGTGATCCGCGACGTGCGCATCCTGGAGGGCGGCTGGTTCGCCTTGCTCGCCACAGGTGTCGACAATCTGACGATCGACAATGTCGTCGCCGACACCAATCGCGATGGCTTCGACATCGATTGCTGCCGCAACGTGCGCGTCACCAACTGCACGGTGAATTCGCCCTATGACGACGGCATCTGCTTCAAGAGCAGCTATGCGCTGGGCGAGGCGCGGGCGACCGAGAATGTCACCGTGTCTAACTGCTTCGTCAGCGGCAATTACGCGATCGGCAGCGTGATCGACGGCAGCTGGCGCAAGATGCCGGCCGATTTCGCCAAGCTGATCCACGGCCGCATCAAGTTCGGCACCGAATCGAACGGCGGCTTTCGCAACGTGGCGATCACCAATTGCGTGTTCGAGGAAAGCCGCGGTTTCGCGATCGAGACGGTCGACGGTGCATTGGTCGAGGACTTCACCGTCAGCAACCTGACGATGCGTGGGATCATCGACGCGCCGCTGTTTCTGAGGATCGGCAAGCGGATGCGCGGGCCCAAGGGCGTGCCGATCGGCTCGATGCGGCGCATCCTGATCGAGAACGTGACGAGCTCGAACGCGACCATCCTGCCCTCGGTGATCGCCGGCCTTGCTGAACGACGGATCGAGGATGTGCGCATCGCCGATGTGTTCCTGCAGCATGTCGGCGGCGCACCCGCGGCGATGGCCAACCTCAACCCGCCCGAGGCCGAGCTCGGCTATCCCGAGGCGACGATGTTCGGCGATTTGCCCGCGACCGGCCTGTTCGTCCGCCATGCGCAAGGCTTCGAGCTCAGCCACAGCGAGATCGCTGTCGTGGCTCCCGATCCGCGGCCGGCGATCGCGCTCGACGACGTGCATGGTGCAGATTCCATCGATGTCCGCACGCCGCATGGTGCGCCCGCGTTCAAGCTGACGGGCGTCAGCGATTTTCGAAGCGCTATGATGCCGGGTCGGCCCGATCGCACCATCCACGGCCCGGCGACGGCAACTTTCTAGGCATTCCGTCGCTCGGCGCGCGGGCTGGCAGCGCGGAAGGCGTCGGCGATGCTCTCGCGGAACGGCTTGGGGTGGAAATCGGCATCATAGGGGCAGGGGCGCTTGGGCAGCCCGTCGGCGCGCGGGCGGAACTGGTTGAGCCAGCTATATCGGTCGCTCAGCCCCCAGCACATCACCGTGCGGCACTGCGGATAGGACAGCATGATATCGAGATAGCGCCGAGCATGATCGGCGACGGCGCGATCGCGCGGGCCGATCGCGCCGGGCAGCGGGTTGTCGTGGACATCCATCTCGGTGACCAGCAGGTCGAGGCCCATGCCGGTCACCTCGTCGAGAAAATGGCGCCAGGCGCGCTCGTCGATGTCGCCGAGCCCGGTCGGCGTATCGCTGTACTTGCTGCCGAGGTGGCTCTGCACGCCCAGAGCGTCGACCGGCGTCCCGCGCTTCAGCAACGAATCGAGGAGCCGTAGCACTGCCGACCGATGCCGCTCGTCGTCGGCGTTCCAGCTCATATAATCGTTGTAGACGAGCTGCGCCCGCGGTGCTGCGCGGCGCGCCGTCCGGAATGCGACGTCGATGACATTCTCCGCGCCGAGGGGCCGTGACAAGGCGGTCTCGCGCAGCTTGCCGGTATCCGAATCGATCGCCTCGTTGACGACGTCGAAACTGTCGATCACCGATGCATAGCGGCTCGCCACGGTCGAGACATGCTCGACCAGCAGGCGCTCCGCCTCGGCGCGGGGATCGGGGCCATAATCATGCTCGGCCACCCATTTCGGCATCCACCGCGCGTAATGCCACAGCAAGGTATGCCCACGCACGCCAAGCCCGTGTGCTGCCGCCCAGCCGATGATGCGGTCGGCAGCGCGAAAGTCGAACGTGTCGGCGCTCGGCCGGGTAGCCGCCCATTTGAGCTCGCTCTCGGGTACGATCAGCGCGCACTGGTCGGCGTTGAGCGCGCGGTAGCGCGAGTCCTCGAAATTGGAGAGTCCGATGCAGCTTCCGAAGCGGATACCGTGCAGGCGGCCGGTGGTGGCCAGCGTCTCCGCATCGTCGGCGGGCCGGAGCGGCAGCGCGCTGGCGGCAACCCCGGCGAGAACCGAACGGCGGGTCGGAAACATGGCTCGCTCTCCTCTCCGGCGCTCCGGCCGCGGTTGGCGAGATCATTGGTCCCAAGATGTGCAATGTAAACCGAAAATATGGTCTTATGGATCAGGCCGAAGCCATCGCGATGCCGTCGAGCGCCACGATTACATCGTCAGGCAGCCTCAACGCGGCAGCGGCGATGTTCTCCTGCAGGTGGGCGAGGGAGGACGTGCCGGGGATCAGCAGGATGTTCGGCGACCGTTGCAGCAGCCAGGCCAGTGCGACCTGCATCGGCGTCGCCTGCAGCCGGTTGGCGACGTCGGACAGCGTCGCTGATTGCAACGGGCTGAACCCGCCGAGCGGGAAGAACGGCACATAGGCGATTCCGTCCTCGGCCAGCGTATCGATCAGCGCATCGTCGCCGCGATGTGCAAGGTTATAGTGATTCTGCACGCAGACGATCTCGGCTATCCCGCGGCCTTCCGCCACCTGTGCCGGCGTGACGTTGCTGAGGCCGATGTGACGGATCATTCCCTGGCGTTGCAGGGCGGCGAGCACCTCGAGCGGCGCGGCGATCGATCCTTCCGCCGGGCCCAGCCTGTCGAACATGATCCGCAGGTTGACCACATCGAGCGCCTCAAGCCCGAGGTTGCGCAGATTGTCCTCGACCGCGCGGGCAAGCTCATCCGGCTCGAACGCCGGAAGCCATGAACCATCCTCACCCCGGCGCGCGCCGATCTTGGTGACGATCGTCAGATTGTCGGGATAAGGCGACAGCGCCTCGCGGATCAGCCGGTTGGTGACGTGCGGGCCGTAGAAATCGCTGGTATCGATATGGTCGACGCCGGCCGCCACCGCCTGGCGTAGCACGATGAGCGCAGCCTCCGGATCGCGCGGCGGCCCGAACACGCCGGGGCCGGCGAGTTGCATCGCGCCATAGCCGAGCCGCTTCACGGTACGGCCGCCGAGAGGGAATGTTCCGGCCTGATCGATCGTTTGCATATCGGGTCTCCTTCGAATGACGCTCATTCTAGGCATTGCCGACTGCGCCGATAATCCGGCATGATCTGCACGGGTTGTACGGAAAGACGAACAATGAAAGCGGACCTTGGCGACCTCAACGCCTTTCTTGCGGTGGCGCAGGCGCGCGGCTTCCGCGAGGCGGCTCGCGCCGCCGGCAGCAGCGCCTCGACGCTGAGCGAGGCGGTACGCCGCCTCGAGACCAGGCTGGGCGTCCGCCTGCTCCATCGCACCACGCGCAGCGTCACGCCGACCGAGGCCGGCGCGCGGCTGATCGATCGCCTCGCGCCCGCACTCGGCGAGGTGGCGGCAGCGCTCGACGTGGTGGAGGGCTTCCGCGACCGGCCTGCGGGCACGCTGCGCCTCAACGTGCCGGTGGTCGTCGCGCGGCTGGTGCTGCCCGCGATCCTGCCTGGCTTCATCGCCGCCTATCCCGATATCCGGTTGGAAATCGTCGCTGAGGACAGCTTCGTCGATGTGCTGGCTTCGGGCTGCGATGCCGGCATCCGCTATGATGAGCGGCTGGAGCAGGACATGATCGCCGTCCCGATCGGTCCGCGCATCCAGCGCTTCGCCACCGCTGCCGCGCCCGCCTATCTCGACCGGCGCGGCCGGCCCGAGCGGCCGCGTGATCTGCTCGACCATGCCTGCCTGCTCGGCCGCTTCGCGAGTGGGGCGATGACCAGCCCATGGGAGTTCGAGCGCGCCGGCGAGTTGGTGCGCGTCGAGCCGCAAGGCCCGCTGGTGGTGCGCATCGGCGCTGCCACTGACCTCGCCGTCGACATGGCGGTGGCGGGCGTCGGCATCATCCATCTGTTCGAGGGATGGTTGCGCCCGCACCTCGACAGCGGCGCGCTCGAGCCGGTGCTGCAGGACTGGTGGCAACCGTTTTCGGGGCCGTTTCTCTATTATTCGGGCCGCCGCCTGGTGCCGCCGCCGCTCCGCGCCTTCGTCGACTTCATCAAGGCGCCGCAGCGATGACGGCGCGCGCGGCGGGTCTGCACGAAATCTCCATATCGATCCGCGCAACAGCTGGACCTGCCGCTGCCATCAGCCTTGCTCCCCATTGACCAAGGCGCCCGCGTCCATGATCCTGTGTCCCATGCCCCGCACCATCCTGGTTGCCGACGACGATCCGCATATCCGCCAACTGCTGGTGTTCGCGCTGGCCAAGGCGGGGCTTGACGCGATCGAGGCCGGAGACGGCGAGGAGGCGCTCGTCAAGGTCGAGGCGCAGCATCCCGATCTCGTCGTGCTCGATATCAACATGCCGCGGATGGATGGCATCGAGGTCTGCCGCCGGTTGCGTGCGGATGGCGACCTGCCGATCCTGTTCCTGTCGTCGCGTGACGACGAGATCGACCGCGTGCTGGGCATCGAGCTGGGCGCCGACGATTATGTCACCAAGCCGTTCAGCCCGCGCGAGGTGGTGGCGCGGGTGATGGCGATCCTGCGCCGGGTGAGCGGGCGGCCGCCGCGCGTCGAGGGGCTCGCCGGCACGATCCGCCACGGCCGGCTGATGCTCGATTGCGACGGCTGGCAGGCGCAATGGGACGGCGCCGCGGTGCCGCTCACCGTCACCGAGTTCGGCATCCTGCGCACGCTGGCGGCGCTGCCGTCGAAGGTGTTCAGCCGCGATGCGATCATCGACCGGCTGCACGGCCCCGGCTTCGCGCTCACCGACCGCACGATCGACAGCCACGTCCGCAACCTCCGCGCCAAGTTCTCGGCGGTCGGCGCGGCGGACATAATCGAGACGCGGACCGGCATCGGCTATCGCATCGGCGCATGTGGGGGCTGATCGAAGCCGTCAAGGCGCCGATCCGGCGCCGCTGGCCACGACTGCACCTTCGGACGATCCTGCTCGTCACCTTCGTGGTGGTGGCCGCGCTGCCGGGGTTCGGCGCACTGTTCCTGCGGGTTTACGAGAATACGCTTGTCCGCCAGACCGAGGCCGAACTGGTCGCTCAGAGCGCGGCATTGGCCGCCGCCGCTGCGGCAGACTGGCCGGGGGCGAGGGGGTCGCTGATCCCCGCTTTCGAACGACCGCGCGATGATCCCTACGGCGTCGTCGGTGGTACGCTGTCGACCATCGACTTGCGCACGACCCCGGTGCTGCCAGAACGACCCGATCCGGTGTCGTTGCCCGGCACGGCCTCGCCCGATGCGCTGGCGGCAGCCGTGCAGCTGGCGCCGATCCTGCGCGCCACGGCCGAAACGACGCTCGCATCGATCCTGCTGCTCGATGCGCACGGCCGCATCCTGATCGGACCGCACGCCGGCGCGGTCTATGTCGGCCTCCCCGAAGTCGCCGCGGCGCTGCACGGCCGGCCCGACACCGTGCTCCGCCGCAACGGCAGTTATCACGCTCGCTACGCCTTCGAATGGCTGAGCCGCGCATCGGACCTGCGAATCCACCATGCTCGGCCAGTGATCGTCGACGGCCATGTCGTCGGCGTGCTGCTGCTGTCGCGCTCGCCGCGCGCGCTGTTCCGCGGGCTCTACGAGGATCGCGGCAAGATCCTGTTCGGCACCGTCGCGATCTTTGTCGTGCTGGTAGCGCTGAGCGGCCTCCTGTCGCGTGGCATCGCGCGGCCGATCGAGGCGCTGAGCGACGCCACCCGCCGCGTCGCCCAGGGCGCCGGCGACGTGCCCGAGGTGCCGCGCACCGCAGCGATCGAGATCCAGGCGCTCTACGCCGATTTCGCCGCGATGGCCGAGGCGATCGCTCGCCGCTCGCGCTACCTGCGCGACTTCGCCCATGCCGTCAGCCACGAGTTCAAGACGCCGCTCGCCGGCATCCGCGGGACGATCGAGATCCTCGAGGATCACGGCGAGGCGATGCAAGCCGACGAACGCCGGCGCTTCCTCGCCAATATCAACGCCGATGCCGCGCGGCTGACGCAGCTCGTCAGCCGGCTGCTCGACCTCGCGCGCGCCGACATGGCCGAGGTCGACTCCGCTGCGGCAACACCGCTCGCCCCCGCGATCCGTCGCGTCGCCGACGGCTATGGCGGCCACATTGCGATCACCTCGACGGTGGGCGACGGCCTGCCGCCGGTTGCCATGCCCGCCGCGATCGTCGAAGCGGTGCTGACCAACTTGATCGACAACAGTCGCCAGGCCGGCGCCAGCCATGTCCGTCTCGATGCGGCGGTGGCGGACGGGATGATCCGGCTCGACATCGCCGACGACGGCCCCGGCATCGCGCCCGGCGATCGCGCGCGCATCTTCGAGCCCTTCTTCACCGGCCGCCGCATCGCCGGCGGCACCGGGCTCGGCCTACCCATCGTGCGCTCGCTGCTGGCTGCCGCCGGCGGGGTGATCGAGGTCGCCGACACCACGTC
>Ga0164242_10005685_pt1 | contig 13853 bp, 9 predicted proteins | sample OricomgcompostMG_FD_108783 | JGI IMG/M metagenome (GOLD analysis project Ga0164242, IMG submission 108783) | Miracle-Growth compost microbial communities from Emeryville, California, USA - Original compost - Miracle growth compost (MG) ...
GAGCCGGAGCCGGCCCTGGCGGGCGCTACGCGGTAGCGGTCCCGACGGCGCTGGGCCCGGCGTGGGGTCGGATAGGGTTCGGCGCATGACGAGCGCCCGCCACGCCCGCCGTAGTGCCGATCCTGGGACGATGGCGGTGAGCCGGTGAGCGCCGGCCTGTTCGGGCTGCTCGACGACGTCGCGGCGCTGGCCAAGCTCGCGGCCGCGTCGATGGACGACGTGGGCGCGGCCGCGGGGCGGGCGACGACGAAGGCGGCCGGCGTCGTCGTCGACGACACCGCCGTGACGCCGCAGTACGTCGCCGGGATCGACCCTGCCCGCGAGCTGCCGATCGTCAGGAGGATCGCGGTCGGCTCGATCAAGAACAAGCTCCTCATCATCCTGCCGGTCGCGCTGGTCCTCAGCCAGTGGGCCGGCTGGGCGCTCACTCCGCTCCTCATGATCGGCGGCTGCTACCTCTCCTTCGAGGGTGCGGAGAAGATCTGGGGACGACTCCGCGGACACGACGACCACGGTGCGCCGGTCCTCGCCGGCGCCGGAGCCGCGGCCGAGCGCACGCTGGTCGCGACCGCCGTACGCACCGATCTCATCCTGTCCGCCGAGATCATGGTGATCGCGCTCAACGAGGTCGCCGACCAGGGCTTCTGGTCACGACTGGCGATCCTGGTCGTGGTCGGGATCGTCATCACGATCCTGGTGTACGGCGTCGTCGGGCTGATCGTGAAGATGGACGACGTCGGGCTCCACCTGGCCGGCCGACGCACCGGCGCGGTCCGCTCGGTCGGTCGGGCGCTGGTCGCCGGCATGCCGATCCTGCTCGCGGTCGTCTCCGTCGTCGGCACGGCGGCCATGCTCTGGGTCGGCGGCCACATCCTCCTCGCCGGCGTCAACGATCTCGACGGCGTCGCGGGGACGGGTCGTCCGGGCTGGCACTGGCTCTACGGCACGGTCCATCACGTCCAGCACGGCATCGAGCATCACGTCGCGGTCGTCGGCGCCGCGCTCGGATGGCTGGTCAACACCGTCGTCTCCGCGCTCATCGGGCTGATCGTCGGATTCGTGATCATGGCGGCCCTGCATCTGCTGCCGCGCCGCTGACCGGCTGCGGGCGGCGTACCGGTCTCTGCCGTCGTAGGACGGCGCCGTGCCGCGGCTGAGTGATCGTCCAGCATTTCTGCGCGGGCGGTGGCTCGCTTGTAGTCTGACGGGGTCCGCGTGGGAGATCCCGACGAGCGCAGATGCGCGACGCAGACTCGCCCCATCCAGAAGGAAATCAACCAGATGGACTACCAGGTCAAGGACCTCAGCCTGGCCGAGTACGGCCGCAAGGAGATCACGCTCGCCGAGCACGAGATGCCCGGCCTGATGGCGGTGCGTGAGCGGTACGCCGCCGAGCAGCCGCTCCAGGGCGCGCGGATCGCAGGCTCGCTGCACATGACCATCCAGACCGCCGTCCTGATCGAGACGCTGGTCGCGCTCGGTGCGGACGTGCGCTGGGCCTCCTGCAACATCTTCTCCACCCAGGATCACGCCGCCGCCGCGGTCGTCGTCGGCCGCCCCGAGCTCGGCGGTACCGCCGAGGACCCGAAGGGCACCCCTGTCTTCGCCTGGAAGGGCGAGACGCTGGCCGAGTACTGGGACCTCGCCGAGCGGGTCTTCGACTTCGGTGGCCAGGGCCCCAACATGCTGCTCGACGACGGTGGCGACATCACCCTCCTCGTGCACAAGGGCGTCGAGTTCGAGAAGGCCGGTGCGGTGCCGTCGCCGGACACCACCGACAACGAGGAGTTCAAGGAGGTGCTGCGCGTCCTGGGCCGCTCGCTGGAGCAGGACCCTCAGCGCTGGACCACCATCGCCAACGACATCAGGGGCGTCTCCGAGGAGACCACCACCGGTGTCCACCGCCTCTACGAGCGGTTCAAGGAAGGCTCGCTGCTCTTCCCCGCGATCAACGTCAACGACTCGGTCACCAAGTCGAAGTTCGACAACAAGTACGGCTGTCGCCACAGCCTCATCGACGGCATCAACCGGGCCACCGACGTCATGATCGGCGGCAAGGTCGCGGTCGTCTGCGGCTACGGCGACGTGGGCAAGGGCTGTGCGGAGTCGCTGCGTGGCCAGGGCGCCCGGGTCATCGTGACCGAGATCGACCCGATCTGCGCTCTGCAGGCCGCGATGGATGGCTATGAGGTCAAGCGACTGGAGTCGGTCGTCGACTTCGCCGACATCTTCGTGACCACCACCGGCAACTTCAACATCATCCGGGCCGATCACTTCGATCGGATGAAGAACCAGGCCATCGTCGGCAACATCGGTCACTTCGACAACGAGATCGACATGGCCGGGCTGGCCAAGATCCCGGGCATTGTCAAGGACGAGATCAAGCCGCAGGTTCACCAGTGGATCTTCCCTGACGGCAAGAAGATCATCGTGCTGTCCGAGGGTCGGCTGCTCAACCTGGGCAACGCCACCGGCCACCCGTCGTTCGTGATGTCGAACTCGTTCACCAACCAGGTGCTGGCGCAGATCGAGCTCTTCACCAAGACCAACGAGTACGAGGTGGGCGTCTACGTGCTGCCCAAGCACCTCGACGAGGAGGTCGCCCGGCTCCACCTCGAGGCGCTCGGCGTCGAGCTCACCACCCTCACCCCGGAGCAGGCCGACTACATCGGCGTCCCGGTCGAGGGGCCGTTCAAGCCCGACCACTACCGCTACTGACCGCGAGCACCACCACGCCGAGTCGGCGCTTGTGCACGCACAAGCGCCGACTCGGCGTCGTCGCACCTCCGCCTGCTCCGGGCCCCCTGACTGGCACAATCGAGACATGAGCCACGCCGCCGAGCCCGCCCGTGGGAGCGTGTTGGTCGTCGACGACGACGCATCCTTGGGGGAGATGCTCGCGATCGTCCTCGGCCAGGAGGGCTTCGAATCGCATGTCGTCTGCCGCGGCGACGAGGCGCTCGGCGCGTTCCGGCGGTACCGCCCCGACGTCGTCCTCCTCGACCTGATGCTCCCGGGTCTGGATGGCATCGAGGTGTGCAAGCAGATCCGGCACGAGTCCGGGGTGCCGATCGTGATGCTCACCGCCAAGGGGGACACCACCGACGTCGTCGTCGGACTGGAGTCCGGAGCCGACGACTACGTCGTCAAACCGTTCAAGCCCAAGGAGCTCGTGGCTCGCATCCGCGCCCGGGTACGCCGCCACGAGGCCGGCTCGCCGGAGCAGCTCACCATCGGTGATCTCACCATCGACGTCGCCGGTCACCAGGTCAGCCGGGACGGCGAGCCGCTCGCGCTGACGCCGTTGGAGTTCGACCTGCTGGTCTGTCTCGCTCGCCGGCCCCATCAGGTCTTCTCTCGGGAGGTCCTCCTGGAGCAGGTGTGGGGCTACCGGCACGCGGCCGACACCCGACTGGTCAACGTCCACGTCCAGCGCCTGCGCTCCAAGATCGAGCACGACCCGGAGAACCCCGAGATCGTCGTGACCGTGCGAGGCGTGGGCTACAAGGCCGGCCCGGCGTGACCCGGTCGGCGCGCCGCCGGGCCCTCGGCGTGACCGCCTCGAGGGCGGGGCGGCGCGTCCTACGACCGGTACGCCGCGTGCTCACCTTGTGGCGCCGCTCCCTCCAGGCCCGGATGGTCGCCAGCATCGTCATCCTGACCATGCTCGCCTCCGGCGTCGTGGGCTGGGTGCTGCTGCAGCAGACCCGGAGCGGGCTCCTCCATCATCGCGTCGACGTGGTGGTGAGTGAGGCCGCCGAGGAGGTGTCGGAGGCGCAGAGCCGGCTGAGCGCGGCCTCCGGCATCGACGTCGACTCCTCCGAACAGCGCCGCGACCTCGTCGAGCCGATCATCGAGCGCGGGCTGACCCGCGGCTTCGACGTGGTGATGGCGGGCCCGGTGGGCGAGACCGGGGGCCGGATCGCCGACGGTGGCGCCGAATACACCCCCGACCTGGACATCACCAGCGTGCCGACGGCGCTCGAGCAGCACTTCGCCACCCACGACGCGGCCTCGTCGTGGACCTACACCGCGATCCGGAATCGGGACGGCCACACTGTGCCCGGCATCGCCGTCGGCTCCCAGGTCATGCTCCCGGCCGACGGCAAGACCTACACCCTCTACTTCCTGTTCCCGCTCGACCAGGAGCAGCAGACCCTGGCGCTGGTCACCCGGGGACTGCTGCTGGCCGCTGCCCTCCTGCTGGTCCTGATGGCACTCGCCGCCTGGCTGGTGGCACGCCAGGTGGTGACGCCGGTCCGGCTGGCCCGCCGGGTCGCAGAGCGCCTCGCGGCCGGACAGCTCCAGCAGCGGATGCGGGTCAGCGGCGAGGACGACCTGGCCCGGCTCGCGGTCTCGTTCAACCAGATGGCCACCAGTCTGCAGAAGCAGATCCGTCAGCTCGAGGAGCTCTCTCGGGTGCAGCGACGCTTCACCTCCGACGTCTCCCACGAGTTGCGTACGCCGCTGACCACGGTGCGGATGGCCGCCGACGTGCTGCACGATGCGCGGTCCCGCTTCGACCCGGCGACTGCGCGGGCGGCCGAGTTGCTGCAGACCGAGCTCGATCGCTTCGAGGGACTTCTGGCCGACCTGCTCGAGATCAGCCGGTACGACGCCGGGGCGGTCGTCCTCGACCTCGACGACGTCGATCTGCGTACGGTCGCCGCCCGGGTCGCGGAGCAGTACCAGACGCTCGCCCGGTCGCGCGGGCTGGAGCTCGTCGTACGCGCCCCGGACCACCCGTGCCTGGCCGAGGCCGACGTACGCCGGATCGAGCGGATCCTGCGCAACCTGGTGACCAACGCCATGGACCATGCCCGCGAGTCGGATCGGATCGAGTTGCGCGTGGACGCCGACGACCACGCCGCCGGGGTCGCCGTGCGCGACCACGGTGTCGGCCTCGCGCCGGGGGAGGCGGCGATGGTGTTCAACCGGTTCTGGCGCGCCGACCCTGCCCGTGACCGGGCCAGCGGCGGCACCGGCCTGGGACTGGCCATCTCGCTGGAGGACGCGCGTCTGCACGGAGGCTGGCTCCAGGCATGGGGGCGTCCCGGCGAGGGCGCCCAGTTCCGGCTCACCCTGCCGCGTCACGTCCGAGACACCTTGCGGCACAGCCCGCTTCCGCTGGTGCCCGGCGACGTCCACGAGCAGGCGCCCGTCACCCGGGAGGTCTCGTGAGCCTCCGCACGCGTCGGTACGCCGGCCTGCTCGCCGTGTCGGCGTGCCTCCTCCTGCTGGCCGGTTGCGGGATCGGCATGCCGGAGTCGGGACCGATCCACGACACCGGCAAGGTGGCCTCGGTGCAGCAGGAGGGCGGCTTCGAGCTCGACCCCCGGCCGCCGACGCCGGGAGCGACGCCCTCCGAGATCGTCACCGGCTTCCTGGATGCGATGCAGGCCACGCCGCTGCAGACCAACACCGCGCGGCAGTACCTCAGCAAGTCGCTCGCTACGTCGTGGAACCCGCAGCAGGAGACCATCACCTACAGCGACAAGTCGACCTCGCGGGGTGCCGGGCCGGTCAGCGTCGACCTGATCGGCGCCAACCGGCTCGACCGCCAGGGCGTCTGGGACGGACCGCTCCCGGCGAAGCAACGCCGGCTGACCTTCGATCTGGTGCGGCAGGACGGGGAGTGGCGCATCTCGTCCGCACCGAACGCGCTGGTCGTCCCCGTCTCGTGGTTCGAGTCACGCTTCACCCAGGCCTCGCTGTATTACTTCGATCCCACCGCCCAGGTGCTCGTCCCGACCCCGGTCTTCATCCCGCGCGGTGACCAGTTCGCGACGGCGTTGGTGCGCGATCTGCTCCGAGCGCCGGACCCGCGTCTGTCCGGCGTGGTGCGGACCTTCCTGCCCACGGGGGTCGCCGAGGGCCTGTCGGTCCCGGTCTCCTCCGACGGCGTCGCGCAGGTAGACCTCACCGGCGACCTCGGCGAGCAGAGCAGCCACTCCGCCCGGCTGATGCTCGCCCAGCTGGCCTGGACCCTGCGTCAGGACGACCAGATCCACGCCATCCGGCTCACCATCGACGGCCGGCCGGTCTATCCCGGTGGTGGTCAGGTCTCGGTCCGTGGGTTCCAGGAGTACGACCCCACCGGCTACTCCTCGGCCGAGGGATTGTGGGCGCTCCGTGGCGGTGTCGTCGTCACCTACAACGCCCGTCGGAAGTTCGTGCCGGTGGCCGGAGGCTGGGGCGCGACCGCCCACGACGTACGCTCCCTCGCCATCGGGCTCGACGGGGACCGGGCCGCCGCGGTGACCAGCGACGGGCGCCGGGTGCTGCTCGGGTCCTTGTACGCCACCGGCACCGTCCACCCGACCCCGGTCCGGGGCCACGACCTGCTCCGTCCGGCCTGGGACCATGCCGGTCGGCTCTGGCTGGTCGACCGTACGCCGTCCGGCGCTGCGGTTGTGTACCTCAAGGATGGCCGGGTCAGCCAGGTGCCCATCCCGGGGATCACCGGTGAGGATGTCGAGACGTTCCTGGTCTCCCGGGACGGCACTCGGCTGGTGGCGGTGGTCCGACACGGCAGCCGATCGGAGGTGGTGGTGAGCCGTCTGCGGGCGGACACCGACGGCCGGGTCACCGGCGGCACCCGGGCCTTCCGGATCTCCGACCCGGCCGAGGGCGCGGCCCAGATCCAGGGGTTGGCCTGGCATTCCAGCACCTCGGTCGTCGTCTTGCAGCAGCTTCCGCGTACGGCGCTGCTGCAGATCCTGCCGGTCGACGGCTCCGCGGCCGCGTTCTCCTCGACCACGCTCACCGTCGGAGCGCGGGTACTCGCGCTGGTGGGGTCGCCTGCGAGCGACGCCGTCCTGTACGTGCAGACCGCTGCCGGCAGGCTGATCGACTTCTCCGGCCACACCCAGACCATCGGCGGTCACGACGTCTCCGCGATCACCTACGCGGGCTGACCGACGCTCTCCACAGGCCGCCCGGTCGGTGGTTGCGCCGAAACCCGTCGGGCTGCTGCGATCAGCCTCGTGACGCTGCGTGACGCCTACGTCGACCTCGTGCTCGGCGGGACCTGCGTGGGCTGCGCCCGGGCCGGCCGTCTGCTCTGTGCCGAGTGCCGCGCGGCGCTGCCCACCGACGCCCGGAGCGCGTGGCCCACACCCGCCCCCGTCGGCCTGGCTCGGCCGTTCGCGGCGGCGCCGTACGACGGGACGGTCAAGCAGCTGCTCCTGGGGTTCAAGGAGCGCGGCATGCTCGCTCTGGGCCGGCCGCTGGCCGCGCTCCTCGCGCAGGCGGTGCGCGCGGCCGCGGCCGGGATCGACGCGCCGCTCGTGCTCGTCCCGGTGCCCTCGCGTCCCGCCAGTGTCCGCGCGCGTGGCCTCGACAGCACCTACGTTCTCGCCGCCCGCGCCGCGCGGCTGCTGCGTCACCAGGGGTGGACGGTGAGCGCCGTACGCCTGCTGCGGAGCCGGCCCGGCGTACTCGACCAGGCGGGACTCGATGCCGCCGCTCGAGCCGTCAACCTCGCCGGCTCGATGACCTGCCCCTCGCCGGGGCTGCGCAGACTGGCCCGACGGCAGGCCCGGGCGGTCGCTCTCGTGTGCGACGACGTGATCACGACCGGTGCCACGGCGCGAGAGGCGCAACGCGCGCTCGAGGCTGTTGGGCTCCACGTGGCCGCCATCGCGGCGGTTGCGGCCACCGTCAAACGTGGTCCGGCGCCCGCGCCACCGCCTGTGCGCTCGGCGGGTCCGACCAGCATGTGGACACCCGGCACGACTTTGCCCCCGTGAGACGCGCGGGGTATTTCGTCCCGACCGGGCTCGTTCTACCGTGGGTGAATGGAGTCCGTCCGGGTCCGTGGTTGCCTCGCTCTCGTGCCCGGGTCCCGAGTGCGTGAGCGACTAGCCGAAGCCAGTCGCAGGCGAAACGGTCCACGTAAGTCGTCTCCTCGGATCCTCGAGGAGCGACGATCACGGTGCGGCTTAGACGTAAGTCCTGCCTCGCGACCGTCGTCAGATACGACGGTCCGTGGGAGAAGGTCGGTAGTGGCAGGGAAGCTGCGGAAACCTCAGCAGGCGATTGTGGGGTCGAAGACCAGGTCGGCCGGACGGACTCCTCTCCACCCAACCGGGCCGTCCCACCATGGGGGATGGGAACGGTCGCCGTCAGGGCACAACTGGAGGTACTCATGGAAGTTGTCGTCACGGCTCGCAACTGCGAGGTCTCCGATCGGTATCGCGCTCACGTCGCCGAGAAGCTGAGTCGGCTCGAGAAGCACGACCATCGGATCATGCGGATCAACGTCGAGGTCGACTGCGAACCGAACCCGCGCCAGCACAAGGGCGCCGTCCGGGTCGAGCTGACCGCCTTCTCGAAGGGACCGGTGATCCGCGCGGAGGCCTGTGCCGAGGACAAGATGGGCGCCCTCGATCTGGCGCTCGACAAGATGGCCACCCAGATGAGGAAGGCCGCCGATCGGCGCCGCGTCCACCGCGGTCGTCGTACCCCGGTCTCCGTGGGAGAGGCGCTTGCCGGCCTACCCACCGACGAGGGAATGCTCACCGAGACCTCCGACGAGGAGCCGATCGAGCACCAGGTCGGTCCGATCACCGTGACGGGGGAGGGGCCGCTGGTCGTGCGCGAGAAGGTGCACACCGCCACCCCGATGACGCTGGACCAGGCGCTGTACGAGATGGAGCTGGTCGGGCACGACTTCTACCTCTACGTCGACAAGGACTCCGGGCGACCCTCGGTCGTCTACCGTCGGCGCGGCTATGACTACGGCGTGATCGCGCTCGAGCGCGAGGACGCGTTCTGATCGATCCGCCCATCCTCGCTCTCTGACCGGGCAGGCGCCCGGCGCTGGCCCGTCTGGGCCACGCCGCATGGCGCCTGCCCTGGTCCAGACGGGTTGGCCCCACTGGCCTGAACACGCCTCCCGGGCGTGCCATGATGCAGGAGTGTCCTCCACGACCACCGATCCCGAGCCGATCCGTGTCATCGTCGTCGATGACCAGGAGCTCTTCCGCCGTGGGCTCGTCATGCTGCTGAGCGCGGAGCAGAGCATCGAGGTCGTCGGCGAGGCCGCCGACGGCGATGAGGGCGCGGCACTCGCCGCCGCCTCCGCCCCCGATGTCGTCCTCCTCGACATCCGGATGCCCAAGCGCACCGGTCTCGAGGCCTGCCAGTCGATCAAGCAGGCCGTCCCGTCAGCCAAGATCATCATGCTCACCGTCTCCGATGAGGAGGCCGACCTCTACGAGGCGGTCAAGAGCGGTGCCTCCGGCTACCTGCTCAAGGACTCCTCCATCGACGAGGTCGCCCAGGCCGTCCGTGTCGTCGCCGACGGCCAGTCGCTCATCTCGCCGTCGATGGCGGTCAAGCTCATCGACGAGTTCAAGCAGATGTCGCGCCCCGAACGCAACCACGTCCCCGGGCTTCGACTCACCGAGCGGGAGCTCGAGGTCCTTCGGCTCGTCGCCAAGGGCCTCAACAACCGCGAGATCGCCAAGCAGCTCTTCATCTCGGAGAACACCGTCAAGAACCACGTCCGCAACATCCTCGAGAAGCTCCAGCTCCACTCCCGGATGGAGGCGGTCATGTACGCCGTCAAGGAGAAGCTCCTCGACCTCCCCTGACCGCCGAGTCGGGCCGGAATCCGCCTCCTTGTCGCCGGCCGAGCCGTCCGGGGCGGGCTTGTCGGTGGCGCCCTCTAGGGTTCGTGGCGTGGAGTCGCTCAGCCTGGCTCAGGCCCGTCGGATCGCGCTCGCCGCTCAGGGTTTCCTCGACAAGCCGCATGCGGTGCCGACGATGCGGACCCTGCAGCGCACCCTGAGCCGCACCGGCGTGCTCCAGGTCGACAGCGTCAACGTGTTGCAGCGCGCCCATTACATGCCGTTGTTCTCCCGTATGGGCCCCTACGACGTCGATCTGCTGCGCCGGGCGAGCGAGCGCAACCCGCGGCGGATGGTGGAGTACTGGGCGCACGTCCAGTCGTTCATGCCGGTGGAGCTGTGGCCCCACATGCAGTGGCGGATGGAGCACTACCGCGCCCGCCGCGGGAAGTGGTCGGTGCTGGAGGAGGCGCCCGAACTCGAGGCGAGCCTGATCGCGGAGGTGAAGGAGCGTGGCGCGAGCACCGCTCGCGACCTCGACGATGGTCTGCCGCGGAGCAAGGACCACTGGGGCTGGAACTGGTCGACCACGCGACGCGTTCTCGACTTCCTCTTCACCGCCGGAGACCTCGCGATCGCCGGCCGGAACAGCCAGTTCGAGATCCTCTACGACCTGCCCGAGCGGGTGCTTCCCGCCAGCGTGCTCGCTGCCCCGACACCGCCGCGCGAGGAGGCCCAGCTCGAGCTGGTGCGACGGGCGGCGCGTAGCCACGGCGTCGCGACGATCAGGGACCTCGCCGACTACTACCGCATGTCCATGTCCGACACCGCCCGCGCGGTCGCGACCCTCGTCGAGTCCGGCGAGCTGCTGCCGGTCACCGTCCAGGGCTGGACCCGTCCGGCGTACCTCCATCGTGACGCGCGACTGCCGCGCCGGGTCGCCGCCCGTGCCCTGCTGAGCCCGTTCGACCCGGTGGTGTGGGAACGGGCACGGACCGAGGCGCTCTTCGACTTCTTCTATCGGATCGAGATCTATGTCCCTGAGCCGAAGCGGGTCCACGGCTACTACGTCCTCCCGTTCCTCCTGGGCGACCGCCTCGTCGGGCGGGTCGACCTGAAGGCAGACCGCAGGGCCGGCCTCCTGCTCGTCAAGGGCGCGTACGCCGAGCCGACGGCGCCTGCCGAGACCGCCGCCGAGCTGGGGACCGAGCTGGCCCGGCTGGCGGACTGGCTCGGGCTGACCGACATCGTCGTCGAGCCGCGCGGCGACCTCGCCCCGGCGCTGCGCGCGGAGATCGCAGTGGCCGGCTGAGCTGCGATGGGCGCCGACGCGCGCGTGTCGCCGTCGAGTCGGGCGCTGACCAGCGCGTAGGTAGAGTGAGCGCGTTACTCGGCGTACCACTGTCTCTGCAGCTAGTAGGAGCCCATCCCCGTGGCCATTCTTGACAAGATCCTCCGTATCGGCGAGGGCAAGATCCTGCGCCAACTCGAGACGATCGCCAAGGCCGTCAACGCCATCGAGGACGACTTCGTCGCGATGTCCGACGAGGAGCTACAGGGCATGACGGCGGAGTTCAAGCGCCGCCTGGAGGACGGCGAGACCCTCGACGACCTGATGCCGGAAGCCTTCGCGACGGTCCGCGAGGCGGCCAAGCGGGTCATCGGTCAGCGCCACTACGACGTGCAGATCATGGGTGGTGCGGCGCTGCACCTCGGCAACATCGCCGAGATGAAGACCGGTGAGGGCAAGACGCTGGTCTCGACGCTCCCGGCCTACCTCAACGCCCTCGCCGGCAAGGGCGTGCACGTCGTCACGGTCAACGACTACCTCGCCAAGTTCCAGTCCGAGATGATGGGCCGCATCCACCACTTCCTCGGCCTCTCGGTGGGCGTGGTCTTGCCGAAAATAAGTCCGGCGGAGCGGCGCGCGGCGTACGCCTGCGACATCACCTACGGCACCAACAACGAGCTCGGCTTCGACTACCTGCGTGACAACATGGCCGGCTCGGTCGACGACCTGGTCCAGCGTGGCCACTACTTCGCGATCGTCGATGAGGTGGACTCGATCCTCATCGACGAGGCTCGTACGCCGCTGATCATCTCGGGCCCCACCGAGGACGACGTGAAGTGGTACGACGAGTTCGCGCGCATCGCCAACACGCTGGTCAAGGACGTCGACTACGAGGTCGACGAGAAGAAGCGCACCATCGCGGTGCTCGAGCCGGGCATCACGAAGGTGGAGGACTACCTCGGGATCGATAACCTCTACGACTCGGTCAACACCCCGCTGATCTCCTTCATGAACAACGCCATCAAGGCGAAGGAGCTCTTCCACCGCGACAAGGAGTACGTCGTCCAGGACGGCGAGGTGCTCATCGTCGACGAGCACACCGGTCGCATGCTCGCGGGTCGTCGCTACAACGAGGGTCTCCATCAGGCCATCGAGGCCAAGGAGGGTGTCCAGGTCCGTGAGGAGTACCAGACGCTCGCGACCATCACCCTGCAGAACTACTTCCGCATGTACGACAAGCTCTCCGGCATGACGGGCACGGCCCTCACCGAGGCGAGCGAGTTCGACAAGATCTACAAGCTCGGCGTCGTACCGATCCCGACCAACAAGCCGATGATCCGCGTCGACCAGCCCGACCTGGTCTACCGCACCGAGGAGGCGAAGTACGACGCGGTCGTCGACGACATCGCCGAGCGCCACGAGAAGGGCCAGCCGGTCCTGGTCGGCACCGTCTCGGTGGAGAAGTCTGAGTACCTCAGCGGCTTGCTGAAGAAGCGCGGTATCCCACACACCGTCCTCAACGCCAAGTACCACGCCGACGAGGCGAAGATCGTCGCGCTCGCCGGACACAAGGGCGCGGTGACGGTCGCGACCAACATGGCTGGTCGAGGCACCGACATCATGCTCGGTGGCTCGGTGGAGTTCCTGGCCGACCAGGAGCTGCGCAAGCGCGGGCTGCTGCCGACCGGGGACACGGCGGAGGAGTACGAGGCGGCCTGGCAGTCCACCGTGGACCGGATCAAGGAGCAGGTCGCGGCCGAGCACGAGGAGGTCAAGGAGCTCGGCGGCCTCTACGTCATCGGCACCGAGCGCCACGAGTCGCGTCGTATCGACAACCAGCTCCGCGGCCGCTCCGGCCGCCAGGGCGATCCCGGCGAGTCGCGCTTCTACCTCTCGCTCCAAGACGAGCTGATGCGGCTCTTCAAGTCCGACTGGGTCGACCGCATCCTGGTGATGCTCAAGATCCCCGACGACGTCCCGATCGAGAACAAGCGCGTCACCAACGCCATCGCCAACGCGCAGACCCAGGTCGAGGCGCAGAACTTCGACTCCCGCAAGAACGTCCTCAAGTACGACGACGTGATGGACCGGCAGCGCAAGGTCATCTACGCCGAACGTCGCGAGGTCCTCGAGGGGGCCGACCTGGAGCAGCAGATCCGAAGCTTCATCGACGACGTGGTCACCGGCGTGGTCACCGGCGCGACGCAGGACTACGCCGAGGAGTGGGACCTCGACCAGCTCTGGACCGACCTCAAGCAGATCTGGCCGGTCGAGGTCACCCCCGAGCAGCTCATCGAGGCCGCGGGAGGCGAGAAGGCCAACCTCGACCGCGACGAGGTGATCGAGGCGCTCAAGGAGGACGCGCAGTCGGCGTACGACCGGCGGGAGGAGGAGGTCGGCGAGGAGGTCATGCGCGAGCTGGAGCGCCAGGTCGTGCTCTCCGTCCTCGACCGCAAGTGGCGCGAGCACCTCTATGAGATGGACTACCTCCGCGAGGGCATCGGACTGCGTGCCTATTCCCAGCGCGACCCGCTGGTGGAGTATCAGCGCGAGGGCTTCGACATGTTCAACGCGATGATGGACGGCATCAAGGAGGAGTCGGTCGGCTTCCTCTTCAACCTCGAGGTCCAGGTGGAGGCCGAGGCCGGAGCCGAGGAGTTCCACTACCACCCCGACGGCACGCGGCATGCCGGCCCGGTGCACGAGGGGGCGCTGGCCGAGCCACCGGTCGGCGTTGGCGTCGACGGTGCCGGGTTGGAGGACATCTCGGCCGCTCTCAAGGCGACCTCGCCGCAGATCCATGCCAAGGGGCTGGAGCGCCCGTCCGCCCCGACCCAGCTCTCCTACTCCGGTCCTGCCGAGCAGGGCGGCGCCGAGGAGAGCGGCACCACCGTCACCAACGCCGACGACCCGTACGCCGGCGTCGGCCGCAACGAGCTGTGCCCGTGTGGCTCGGGCAAGAAGTTCAAGCAGTGCCACGGCCGCCC
>Ga0164242_10005686_pt1 | contig 13852 bp, 12 predicted proteins | sample OricomgcompostMG_FD_108783 | JGI IMG/M metagenome (GOLD analysis project Ga0164242, IMG submission 108783) | Miracle-Growth compost microbial communities from Emeryville, California, USA - Original compost - Miracle growth compost (MG) ...
AAGGGTGTCTTGAGCATCAAACCAAGGTGATCTCCCGGACATCCACCCCAGAGGCTCTTAGCAGTTCCGGCGTCACAGAGCCAAGTAAATACTTCGCTTCTTCCAGTCCGTCCGTCTTTATCCTCTGCTGAAAGCCAGGAAGTCTTCCGAGCCTCGGATCGATGAGCCTAACATCGCCCGAGGAATTCTCCCGCATTGCGGGAACTGATACCCTTTGGCCTTTCGGCAGTGCCCTCACGGGTTCAAACCCGTAAGGTAGCGGGCCAAGCAATGCCTCGTTACTACAGTACCCGTCCGCCCATGCTTCGCCGATTACCTCGTATGTAATTTTGCTAGCTGGCCGGAGGACCATCAAGGAGCCGACCCCAATTAGGTCCCAAACTTCGTCTCCAGGTTGAGCGGTTTCTGGGACAAGACATATGTGTTTGTCTCGGGTGTATGCGATGCGGCGATTCGGGGGGTAGATTTTCAGGAAAGTCCTGAGTGTCGCCGCATCGTAGCCGGTGTCGTTATCTGGTTCTAGTGAGCGGACGCAAGCTTCCAGTGACAAGTTGTATCCGCGCGGTGGGATCCGCAGCTCCGCAAAGTCTCGCGCCCCCAAAACTCCCCAGAAAGCCTTCGCACGATCCTTGTATGTGTCGTAATCGCCGGGACAGCCATTGCACAGATCTCGTAGGTACTTGACAACTTGCCCGTCGTCGATCCGCTCCAGATCTAGGGGTGGGAGAACGTCCGATAACGTACTGCACATCGCGCCCGCGCATTTCAGCCTCGAGCCGTCAACGTGTACCGACTCTCCCGACCCCATGGACGCGCTACTCAGTGTCGAGAACCATACGGGCGTCACCTGGACGGACCAATCCGGTGCCCAAGACGGTAGCCCTGGAACGCTCGTTGGCGTAACACAATATCTAAGTATCTCCCCGCCGGCCACTTCTAAGGCCCTCACTGCAAATTTCCAGTAAACAGCTGCAGTGTCCATAGTGTAATCGGGCAGGATCCCTAACGCCTTCCTATCTTGTGCGTCAATGAGGCTTAGGTTTGCGTAGATCCGGTCCCTGGGGTCGGCGCACTTCGCCCTCCGACACAGCGAGAAGAGGTGCCCTAACGCAAGGCCCGGTCGGCTCCCTTCAATCACGTCAACCAAAACCTTAACTCCCGCAGAGAGTTCTGCCACCTCTTCCGCGTGGAGGGGCTCGGCCGTGCGGAACCGGCTGCTGTACAGGAGCCAACCCCCCTTCTCGAAGGCCTCCCAGAGGACAGTACATCCCCCGCACACCACAGTCGCGGCCTGACGGTCTGCGAGGCCAATCTCCTGTCGGATCCATAGGCGCGTGAACCACTGCCTGCGAAGCAAGCTTATGACTGCCCGAAGCTGTGCACGACTAAACGCGTGGCCCATCGTGGCAATCCTCCCCAGCTCGTCACGTCGTGTCTCGCAGCCGGGGAGCGGCCTGAGGTTGCGAGTTAACCAGTCAACTTCGACCGTGTTACCGACGCGCTCTAGTGTCTGTAGGGCTAGGCTACTATCCTCGTCCTCCGGGCCAAGCCAGACAATCACCCTTTGAGCAAGACGGTAAATCACGTCCATGCGAGCTACCTGTATCTGGCGCTCGGCGAGGTTGCACTGGTTGATGCAAACGGCGTCGATCCAGAGAGTGCGAACCTCGGTCGCGCTGCGGAGGTGGTTGAGGGCTACGGATAGATTTTCCGTAACAGGGAACTCCCAACAGTCTTCAGAGTTCTGTTGGCTTTGAACTATGACATTGCCTGTTTTCTTCATGCTGCCCCAGGTGTAGGAGAGGGCATTGTACGGCGGAATATCGTGGGGACCGAAATTCTCATGGCGGATGACAAGACGGAGGCCGTCGCCGACAGCCCCCGGGAGGAGATCCAAGACCCGGATGGCTCCATCGCGTAAGGGTCGGTACTCGTATGGTCCTTTGGCTGCGGTGAGCCGGGATGGGTCAAGTTCTGAGGGAAGGGAAGCGTTAGCAGCAAGGGGACACGCGGGAGGGGACTTCGAGGCGATTGACATTTTGTGTGCGTGTTGTGGAAATAATACCTTGCCGCACTAAACCTAGGCAGCCTAAGTTGCACATTTAAATCATTGACCCGGAGGATAGGGCGGACTCCGGGGCAAATTTAAGGCTGACCACCGTACTTCTGGTAGTCAGCGCACTCCGGCCCTCCTTCCCCGTCCCGTGGTCCAACGAACAGTGGCGAGTTGATGCGCACAAAATTGCTGTCGAGAAATGTGCTGCCTTGAGGTGGACGGGCTGTGCAAGAGACAGCACCGTAGTTAACGAGGGACGGGTGCCTTTGATAGGGCGGACGTGTATCATTGGAGCACTGGCATTGGCTCTTGTCGTGAAAATTGGGCTGTGCAGGACTTCCACGCGTACTGGTCAGTGCCATGCACGTCCTGCACCTTAAGGTCGGGAGCACCCGCATCTGTTAATCCCGAAATAATCTTGCTCGTATCTCTTCTACTCGGGGTTACATTTCAACGTTTTGGATTGCAACTCCGGTGCAGCACATGGCTTAGAAACAGTGTAGGGCCTGGGCAGATGCTACATTCCATCCTATGGAACAGTTACGAATGCGTAGACATTAAGAACGACCTGCTTTTGTTAGATGTTACGTCTCGTCAAGGATTTAGAAACTTGGGGGGGTCATGGAGAAATAATTAGAAGCTCAGGGAGTAGAACGCGTGACTGCGAGATAGCGGAGAAAGCGTCGATAATTAATAAAATCTCGCCGAGCATCCAGCAATGACTTGACAAGAAAGTTACTATCTTTTCAGATCCATACCGGCTAGTGAAAAATATCTTGTCCAGGCTTGAGGTTTTCTTGACGGCCCTTACCTTGCTAGTGTCTCATCTCTGTTCAAGTTTAGGTCGTACCACTCAGGACCCCCTAAGGCAGAGAGGGTAACAAACACTAGCCCGTATAGTCGCTTAGATGCTGAACCCGGCAAAGTTGTTTACAATGTACTGTCCACTGGCTCGGAAAGTCTCATCTTTTACGCCCTAAGCTACGTCGTAGTGTCTGTAACCCTTTTTTTCTTAGCATCTTAACGTACTGTTGCCAAAGGGGCACCAACAGTGCATGTCAGTCAAGAACCATAAATCGGGTCAGTTGCTAGAGGATGCTGTGTGGTTTTTGTCGGAGCCTGGCGAACGGATATTTGTTCCTCTTCGACGCAACTGCCTCGCCAAGCCAGTGAGCACGCATATCACAAAATTTACTGTAACCGCCCAGCAGAGTGAGGGAGCGTTTCATCGTGCCGCGCTATTGGCTGCCAAAGCTGGGTTGCAGACACTCTCGTTTCTTTTTTCCTTTTTGGGGCGATGTTATATTCCTCAATTCGGAAAAGAGGACTGGGATTGAATATCGAGTCCGTGATCGGTCGTAATCCTATTCATAGCGTTTGTCACAGTTATGCTCGCACAAGCACATTTTTTATTCCGATTTCTCCTCCACATGTAAATCGACCTACTGAGCAAGGAGTTTGAGAGACCTAGCCAGTCCCACTAGCTAGATGCAAAGGATAGAAAGCGAAACACGCCTTGGCCTCGAAGGACCGAAAACTGAAGCTGCGGCGCGGGGTAAACACGCAGTGAGTGCTGCGGGTTGAAAGAGAGTACATCCTAGATAAGCCCATGCGTGCCCCTGGATTTTCTCTCCCTTGTCGCCACTGTTCCGCAGCAGTACATAATTACAATAGAAATCTGTAGAGAACCTCCAAGAATAGACACTGTTGACGCAATGGTACGCTCTATTATTAAGTGCAATCCCGGTTGTAGTTCACCAAGCTAACCCTGGAAGACTCTCATCCTGCGGGGACGGTTCGGGGGGTACGTAGCCTGCCTACTCATGCTCGCGTATCATTCTTCCCTTGTCTGCCTTGCCGCCCGCTAAGGCGACGCCACGGCCCTAAGGGAAGCATGCACGCCCAATAGATCTGCAACGAAAGTGCCCAGCTGAATGATTGCGTTGAAGGTATAAATCCCTTCCAGCACGTCCCCACTAACCCGTCTAATTCGCAATTGTCGGTTGATACATCAGTGGCCAGACCACTGCGTTCGACTCCCCTCATCTACCGTTGATCGTGATGGCAGCGTCCTCTCCACCAAGATCGCTCTTGTCTGCCAATGATTCTGACGATGACCTCGGGGATGACATTCAGTCTAGCTTCGAGAGTTCACCGGCGAAGAGGAAGCACCCGGGGGGTTCCAGCCTAGCCGAAAAACGAACGCGCCAACAGGACCGGCATGCCTCCATGGAAGCCGAAAGACTTATCGTTCTGAAAAAGATTCTCAAGGAGAGGTTCCAACATAATGCTTTCCGCTACGAGCAGCAGGCCGCAATCCTGAGTGTCATGGATGGAAACAATACCCTAGTTATCTTCCCTACTGGAGCGGGCAAGTCATTATGCTTTCAAGTAAGTTTAAATACCTCGCCTTGATCCCGTCAAAGTTAGCCGCTAACGGCCGGTAAGATTCCGGCACTTGCATTCGAACATTTGGATAGAGACTCCCGGCGTGGCAAACACGGCATCACCGTGGTTATCTCGCCGCTACTCGCCCTCATCAAGGACCAAGTTGATGGCCTAAAGAGAAAGGGAATCCCTACTGGAGCCTTGGACTCGACCCAGACAGCCGAAGAGCACCTAGAGACATACCGCGCTATGAGTGCTGGCGAGCTCAAGATCTTGTATTGCAACCCCGAGAAACTAAACACCAAGGGGTTTGTTAAGAGGTTGAAGGGGGTGCCTGGAGGCGTCCGCCTGGTCGCCGTGGATGAGGCTCACGCAAGTACTTCCCGTGCTCTTTATTTCCCCTTTGGGAACTCTTGGGAGCATTTGTGTACCTGAGAGGGCGTCTGGTCGGAGTTTTACTCCTAAGACACAACTTAAAGCTCCCGAGACATCCCCAAAATAGTAGGAAATGACTGACAATGTCCTAGTGTGTTTCCGAGGTATAGATAATTCAAAACCACTTACCGTGGGAAATGGCTGATTGGGATGTAGTGGGGGCATTCCTTCCGACCCGACTACCTTAAGGTTGCTCGGTTTGTGAAGCAGGTCGCAGCAGAAAGAGTTATATGTCTCACAGCCACTGCAACCACAGCCGTCGCCGAAGGTATCCGCGAGGCTTTTAGCATTGAGACTGAGAGTGTATTTCAATTGTCGCCCTATCGGTCGAAGTACGTGGACCAAAAAAAAAAAAACCACCCTCATCGAGTATGACTAACCTGTAGAACTAAAGTCTTCAGCTACAGGTCGAAAATACGGATAGGTATGAGGAGAAGGTCTTGAAAGCGCTAAAATATGTCCAGTATAACCCTGGGTCAACGGTGATCTATGCGTCGTTCGTCAAGGTAAACCTAGCCCCAGCGCTATCCCCATCCACGTTCTAACCCAGTCCGCTACAAGCAAGTCGATGATATCACGAGGCGCTTGAAGAATGCCGGCTACAACGCCGAGGCGTTTTACGCAAAATTGTCAACAGAGCAAAAGCGCCAGGTTCAAGAAGGCTTTATGGCCGGGAAGATTCGAATCATCTGTGCAACTATTGCATTTGGTCTGGGCATCGACAAAGCCGGTCAGTTAACTCGGTTCCTCTCGATTTATCTGTGACTAATGGTGGATCTAGACATCCGCAACATCATTCAGGTAGGCATGCCCAGAAGCGTCGAGGAATATAGCCAACAAATCGGCCGAGCGGGGCGTGACGGCAATCCAGCGAAATGTGTTCTTTACATCTCGCCCAGCGATTACACACAGCGAAAGAACCTCGAAACTTGCGGGTTCCCATCCCGAAATGCAATCCTCAATCTCTTGCGGGACATCTTTGAGGTCCGCTGCCGTGGAATGGACGTCGGCGGTATCTTGACTGTGAACCAACATGAACAAGTGAACCATAGTTATGATAAGAATAAACGCATGGACGCCTGGACCATCGAATACGTTTACGCTGCCCTCGAACTTCGCTTTGGCCTCCTACACGCTCTTTCCCGGAAGGAATCTCCGGGAGAGATGCGGGACGATTCAAAGTCTTATATCGAGCAATACGGATTCAATACCAGACTCCGTCTAACGAGATTGGCGCCGAGGGACGTAAAGGTCTCGGAAGTTGCCGACGACGTCTGGGTTGAGATGAAGAACCGACTGGACGAGAGGCTATGGCGCGCCACACAGCTGATGCAGCTTGTTTCTAGCAAGCGATGCCTTGCACTTGGCCTCGCAGAACACTTTGCCGCGTCACTCCCCGGTGGGATGGGAAAGTGCATGATCTGTACATTTTGTCAACGCTCGACCCCAGCCGTTGTCTCTCTTCCCAAGGACTTTGAGCAAGATGCTTTGACATATTCGCAGCTCATCACGTGTCGTCCAAAGGATGCCGTCTGGAGCTATTCTCCTACCGCGGAGATGGAACCCGAGAGCGAAGATTCCAGCGACAGTGATCCTAGAGGCGAACCCCGGGGGGGGCAGCTAGAGAGATAGGGTCCTCATGTAAATTCGCCCGTACTATATGGGCAGGAAATTCCTGAGCTTCGTGGCCTGGTTTGGTAGTTCGGCTAGTTGAAAGCATAGATAGCCCTGTTCGCTTTCGGCATCCCTGATCTAAATTTCGAATGCTGGTCCTCGTGATATTAACCCAGATCCAGCGGCCAAAACTGTCTAGAAGACCTGGATCATGTCTCGCCTACCTCGGCCTGAGCCGACTCTCAAGCCCAATGGCGGCGAGAATCCTGACCTACCCAAGAAAAGCAGCACAGCGAACTAAAACCATGACACTTAGGGAATTAACGGCGGCCTATTTCCAAACTGGAGAATTGTGACAATTGACTATATGGACTAGATGTGCACCGAACATCTAATAACGGGCAACCAGGTAGGACTGGCGATGTTGTGTATCCTCCCGCCAACCCTCGCAATAAAAAAGTCCGACAGGACGTAGGGTCCACGGTTTTGGCAACCAAAAATATGGCCATATGCAACGAGCAATAAAAAGAGAAGGGTAATGCAACGACATAAAGAGGATAACCAATCCGAATTCCCGCTCCTGGGTCAGAGGTCTTGCTTTGTGGATGAGTACAACTAGGTACCTACCTCGCCGGGTCCATACGGTTTAAGGCGGCAAAAGCAAACTGGGCTCGGAGGAGATTACATATATTGCCTGGGGCGTTGACGAAGAGTACAGCATACGAAGGCAGAGGCCGGGGAGGAGGATAATGACAGTCGAGAAGGCCGGGGTTTCATATTATCGTGAATCGGCGATAAGGGTGTTGACTCACGCCCACCAATTCTAGGGCCGCTTCCATTTAGCGAAAGGCGATTATGCAATTGGGACGTATTGTTTGCATAGTACTCCGTAATGCTAAAAATTTACGTGGGAATCAGGTCTAGAAGCAGGATGCCGAGCCATGGCCGAAGTGTACTAACTTAGCGGAGGAATTGACTCCGTTTACGGCACGCAACACGTGTTAAACCGCGCTATTATGACGCACCATCCACCGATCACGCCGAGCCCTATCAAATCTTTGCTCAAGTTGTATCCCGGCCATCATCAGGTATCTCGCTCTCGTGTATCAGTCGCTGTCCAGCTCCCCATCCAACTAGGTGCATTGATTGCCCCCCCCACCGACCCGACTGCCAAAATGGCCCCCAACAACGACCATATCCTTACGCTGTCGTGCCCGGACAAACCGGGCATCGTGCACGCAGTGACCGGCATATTTGCCGCTCATGAGCTGAACATCCAGGACTTGCAACAGTTCAGTGACCCGCAGTCACAGAAGTTCTTCATGCGCGTCCACTTCGGCCCGACCTCGGGGCCGGGTCCGGAGGCGACGGCCCACCTCCGGCAGCCCTTCGATGCGCTGTCGGAGCAGTACTCGACCACGTATGACATCCGCCCGGCGGCGCGCAAGACTCGCGCTCTCATCATGGTCTCCAAGATCGGCCACTGTCTTAATGACCTACTATTCCGCATGCGGTCGGGCCAGCTCCGCGTTGAGGTGCCTGTCATCGTGTCCAACCACCAGGAGTATGCCTCGTTGGCGGCTTCGTACGGTATCGCATTCGCGCATCTACCCGTCACAGCGGACACCAAGGCCGAACAGGAGACGAAGGTTCTCGAGCTTGTGCGCGAGCACGATGTCGAACTCATCGTGCTGGCAAGGTACATGCAGGTACTGAGCCCAACGCTGTGCGCGGCCATGAGCGGCCGCATCATCAACATCCACCATAGCTTCTTGCCTAGCTTTAAGGGCGCGAAGCCCTACCACCAAGCTTACGATAGGGGGGTCAAGATCATTGGCGCGACGGCGCATTTTGTCACGGCAGACCTTGATGAGGGCCCGATCATCGAGCAGCGGGTGGTCCGCGTGGATCACAGCATGAGCGCCAAAGAGCTGACGGAAGAGGGCTCGAATATCGAGAGTCAGGTCCTAGCGGCAGCTGTGAGATGGTATTCTGAGCGGAGGGTATTTTTAAACAATGCGAAGACGGTCGTGTTCAACTAGGCACGGTAGAGACATGCTGCGGCGGTAGATAAGGATATTTATAGAGTATGGGTGCCTATAGGCAATACCTGTGCATATATATCTGGGTATAAGGTATATAATTACATAGGTATATTTAAATAGGTATATGTTCTCTATGAATGTACTTGCCGTCTCTGGCACGTTCTTCGCCCGGTGTCCGACGCAGAGGGTTGATTCCCAAGTGCCCAATGCCAATCTTGGCTCTCAGATGCACATCAACACTCCCGCAACGCGACACGGCGGGTAACTGGTTTCCATTCGCTGTTCGAGACAGGATGTAAATGCAGTAAATCCCCACCCCGGCCATCAGATATATTGCAAAAGATCGAAATACCAACAAAGCAACAGCCCACACTCTCTCCCATAATCACGTACCTACGCACTGTGCTGTCTTCCTCTTTCAAGGGCAAGAGCTGTTCGTGTACGTGACGTCTCGGCGGTAACCCGAGGTCAGCGCGCCCGCGAGGGCAGTCCGGGTCGGCAGTATGCCCCAGATAAGGGGTATGAAGATGTAGCCGACGCTGAGGGCGATTATCCAGCAAATGATGCCTAGGGAGATGATGCTTCTGTAAACCTTTGCCGCATCTGTCTTGGTGTTGTTGTGTGGGAAGGGCCTGTCTGGAATGGGCACGTTCAGGATCTTGCACAGAGGCTCCCAGCCGTCGGAGACGTTGTACCAAAAGAGCTTCTCGGGGGGTACAACCTCCCTGAGATGGTCCTCGTGCTTTTTAAGGGTGCCTCGGTGGATGTAGTGGCAGTCATACCGCCACACGGTGACGCGACGGAGCAGCTCACGCCATCGCCCGTAAACTCCCGCCTTAGGCACCCACAGTACAACCAAGGGGAGGTACCAGTTGGACATCATTCCGTTCATGTTGCTCATGCTCTTCCACCACGACTCTTCGTCTCGTGTCGTGACGATCACCAGGGCGTCGGGGTACAGCGCCATCAGCTCCGGCGTCAGGGCTGCCGCGGGGCAGTCTACCGTCGCGACGTAGCCGTCTAGCACATCGGCGAGAAGGTACTCGAGATATTTCTTCTCTCCCAGGGTCTTGGCGTAGGGGGCGAGCTTCATGATCTGCATCCACCGGTTCACCTGGTGCATGGTACCTCCGAGGGACTGTACACCAGCGTCGTGGACGGGACCATCGAGCAAGATAGTCAGAGCCTCGTTGAGGGATTTGGTACCGGTTCGACACCTGCAGAAGAAGGGAAAACGGTTAGTGTCAGACCGTGCCGGTCAATAGCGCAGCGCATTGCCGGTGTTCACAAGACTTACATTCCGGCACCGATAACTCTAAACTTTGTCCCCGGGGGACCCGGAGACGATGGGTGTTGTCCCATGATTGAGGTCGGTATCGGTCGGAAGGTTAATGGATTGAAGATTTTAAACCATCCAGGTACAGTCTTCTTCCTTCTTTCACAGCCAGTAAAGGTGTGAAGTGAATATGACCCTGAACATGTGGCCTCAATTTGCAGCGCGCAAGTGCGGGAAACCCGGGGAACGCCGACAAATAAATAGTCTCATCCCCTTAATTGCCAAGCCTAATGGGTTCAGTTTGCATGAAGGGAATGCGGCAATCCGGCAACCAGGTAGAATGCGGGATAGATGGTCCTTGGGCCCAAGGTGAGCATCAATGACGTGTGTTAATACATTGAAGCCCCCCGAGAGATAGTGCCAAGACCCCTGAATCAGGCTGCTCAGCTTGAGACCCTTTTTCGTGGCCATTGATGCGCCACAAGAACCCTCGACAGAGCCCGCCGGAGCGCTGATAGTGACCGTGGATTGTGGATGAAGCGCACCGGCAATTGGACACGGCTCCGGCTAATCTACCTCGGACTTGGGGTCGTATAAGATCGGCAGTGTTTCCCTTATTCCCCTTCCCCCGCGTCGTAGCCGCGCTTGGTGTGTTCGCCTGCTCCCGAGATTGATCTTCCATTATTCCGCCTTCAATAGTCAATCAGCCTGAGACAAGAATGTGTTCTTTTGCGGCGCTTGATAACGTTCCGTGAGCTGTTCCCGGAGGACACATCAACGTTGCCCGGATACGGTCATCCATACAATCTCGCTCCACGAGGAGCCGCAGGCTGTATTGTCAGTCCCTCAATATACCTACCCACCTAGAGTAGCTGATTAGGTAGCCCGGGGGTGGTTGGATTTGATTGGTAAGTCCACTCCAAAGGTAGTAGATACCATCAGTCGACCCAAATGTGACTGAGGGGAGTATTCACCTCAAGTGGCCCTAAACTACCCTGAGCATCTACTCAACTCGGTGCAGGATGAGCATAATGCATATTTGCCGGCTATCGGGGGTCTTTCCGCCGGAAGGGGAATCGGAGAACGGCACAAAAAAAGTGTGCCGATTGAGGACGCGTGGCACCCGACCCTCTATAGGACAACCTAATTAAGGAGGAGAATCGTGTATAAAAGTCTTGGCAGCGGCTGTTCGGTTTCGAAGAAAACGAAACTTGGAATGATTCCTGCGAACACGACAAGCTTCCCTCTTTCTTGCTTCCGTTAACCGATGTCGGTCCCGATGAATACACGTTGAGCTTCGTGAACGAACGAACATCTTATCTCTCTCGATGTCGAGTTAATAGCCTAAAATACTATCCAAACCGCATCGTCTTATTGCAGCCCTACGGCGCGCCGTGGATTTTCGGTAGAGGATAGCAGCGGGACAGGGGTCTGCTTTTCTTGGCCTTGGGGTTCGGTTTCAAAGCCAAGATAATAGCCTCGACAAGCATCCGTATGAAATCTCGAGGAACCGAGGAATCCACGCCCGTGACATCACAAGGCGGGTGACTAAGGTGCTCAGAAGCAACTTCTACGGCCGATTTAGGTGTGGCTAGCAACTTAGACGATTACATCGGGTTTGGTTAGTTACCAGGCGGGAACAAGGATGATGGCGCACAATTCACTTGGCATTTGGCAAGTCGGTCCCCGGTAGTTTATATTGGAGTTTTCATGAGCCGTCGCATTGGCAGTAGTTTCAGGCTTGGCAATGGAGACTTCCCGACGAACTCCCTCGCTAAATTTTGGGCAACCTTAACTAAAGTCTTATTTCAGTAGCCCTTGATTGTCCAATTACGCACGTAACTAACAGATCACCACAACAGCCCGCTCCACGGTTCGGGCAGGGTCTTGGGGGAGTCGGAGTCGCTCCTGCGCTTCTTGAGGATGAGGTGCTCAAACGTAGCGCTCCACTCGACACGAGGTGTCAGCTTCTCAAGACCCCACAGCTCGCTGAGGAAACCGAGAATGCTGGTGTGGGTGTACTCGCCGCCGTTGTTGATGCCCTTGTTCTCGACGACACCCTTGCCAACCCAGGGGGAGATGAGCAGCGTTGGCACACGTGGGCCGAGGCGGTTGAACGAGAAGGTGAGATTCTGGCCATCGGTGGCCTTCTCAGTGTAGGTTAGGTCGTCACCGGCAGGTACACCGACAGGCGGGGGCACGTGGTCGCCGAAACCGCCGTGCTCGTCAAAGGTCAGAACGAAGAGAGTGTCATCCCACTGCGGGGAGTTGCGCACTGCCTCGTAGATACCCTTGATGAAAATCTCGCCACTGGAGATGGGAGAGGGAGGGTGGAATGACTGGTAGGAGCAGCATTCCGGGTTGATATAGGTAAACTGAGGAAGGGTGCCGGCCGCGGCGTCCTTGTAGAACTGCTGGAGGGGCTACGATCTTGTGTCAGTCGCAGTTGTTGGGCGATTTCAAGGATTGTGTGAAGGAAAACTCTTGCGCTATACCTTGATGTTGGTCGCGTTGGCTCCGCTATCGAGGGTCCACTTGTAGAAGGCAGCATCGGGGTTGAAACCCTTTCTGTTCAATTCGTCAGAAACTCCACTGCTAAGATTGCTTCATACATCTCTAGGAACTCTTTCAGGGGTTCGCCGTTCACTTACCCTGGCCCCGTGGTGCTGTTCTGGTAGTTGGTCCACGAGATATTCTTCTCGCTCAGTTGCTCGAAGATGCTCTTCTGGCAAAGCAAAGTTGCCGAAGTCGGCGTCGTTCTTACCGTGTCCGTGGCTGGTTCCAGAGGTGATGTAGGCCCGGTTAGGGTTGGTCGGCCCTGGAACGGAGCAGAACCAGCGGTCGAATAGCACGAAGTTCTCAGCCATCGAGGCGAAGACGGGGATGTGCTCCGGGGTGTAGTAGTTGATGGCCTCAGCCGCACGGGCTTTGTCTTCCGTCTTGTAGGCGATTGACTGTTCGGTAACGAATCTGTGTGCAACGTCAGATTAATGAGTCGGACATGCCAGGAAAGAATCGGAGAAAGTCCAGACCCTCGCATATTCTCGAATTTCCATGCAGGGGACTGGTTAACGAGCTCTTCATCCGGATGAAATGTGCTGAAAACTGCCCTTCAAATTAGCACTATCCCAGAGGGTAATTGATGGATTTGGTCTCTGCTAGTCTTACTCTGCATATTCACGCCGCCGATGCTGTGGTTTGGGTCATCCTTGGCAACATCGGCTGCCAGGGGCCCAGCGCAAACGTCAGCCGGCTCATTCGGGTCAGAAGCATTCCTTCGCCGTCATGTTAGTCTAACGCCGGCACGTAGGGCGGTATCAAAGCTATACTCACATAGAGTTGCAGTAGTTGTGATGAAGTAGCCCATCGATCTTGGGGTTGTAGTCAAGGCCGCCCGCGAATGTGTCGAACGAGCGGTTCTCTTGGACTAGAATGACAACGTTCTTGATCTTGTCCTTCCACGAGCACGGCCTCTTGTGCTTCTGGATGTTGCTGGAACCAGGAACAGCCAGAGCCAACCCAGCGAGGGTGGCGACAACGGCGATCTTGCATGCAACCATTGTGGGCGGGAGGACGGTCAAGGCAGCAGCGGTTGCTTCGAGAAACGGCCTAGAAGAGCTGGTGCGATCATCCTCCCACAGTGGGATTAACGTACATCTTAAGTATCAACCCAGAGAGCGGCATGGCTCCCACCCGGTCACGCAGTTAACATTGGCTGAGCCGGCCCTAAGCCTGCAGGTTTGATCGCGCGGTTCACAATCCTGGTTTGGAGTTACAGAATCTCCCGTTCCTCGCCAACCCAACAACGCACGTGTCTGCGAGATCGGGAACCACATCGAATAACACGGGGCGGCTCTCTGTACGTAGTAGAGAAATTCAGCGGACTGCCCAGGGACCGTTGGTGTTCCCGACGCAAGTGCAGCCCGCTTCTGCAGGGAGAGCTTGAATCGGGCAGGAGGGACAAGAATAGAGCGATGTTGACCCTGGGAGAGTGTCTTAAAGTGGGGAGCTCAACGACGGGGCCGTTGCACACATGGT
>Ga0164242_10005687_pt1 | contig 13852 bp, 12 predicted proteins | sample OricomgcompostMG_FD_108783 | JGI IMG/M metagenome (GOLD analysis project Ga0164242, IMG submission 108783) | Miracle-Growth compost microbial communities from Emeryville, California, USA - Original compost - Miracle growth compost (MG) ...
CTGAAGGGTTGGCAGAAGCCCTGCTACCTGATGAGCGACGGGTACGTCGACACCTACGACGAGCTGATCGAGACCACCGACTGGGACTCCTACGGCCGCGGCAAGGACCCGCGCTGCGCCAACTGCATGGCGCACTGCGGCTACGAGCCGACCGCCGTGCTGGCCACGATGAGCTCGCTCAAGGAGTCGATCAGGGCCGCCGTGTCGGTCTGATCCGCGTACCTGACCTTCCTCACCCCCGATCGGTGTGTCAGCGTGAGGAAGGTCAGGTGCCTGGCTCGCGAGTAGCGTGAGTCCGTGACCAACCTCGAGACCCGACCCACCGAGGTCGTCTGCCAGGCCGAGCAGGCCCACGGCATCGAGATCATCGGCCCGCGCGACGTGCCGCTCGGCGGGCCGCGGGCGATGACCGTCCGCCGCACCCTGCCCGCCCGCGGGCGCTCGCTGATCGGCGCCTGGTGCTTCCTGGACCACTACGGCCCCGACGACGTCTCGGTCACCGGCGGGATGAAGGTCGCCCCGCATCCCCACATTGGACTGCAGACCGTCTCGTGGCTGTTCACCGGTGAGATCGAGCACCGTGACAGCGCCGGCAACCACGCCATGGTCCGCCCGGGTGAGGTCAACCTGATGACCGGCGGCTTCGGCATCAGCCACTCCGAGATCTCCACCGACGTCACGCCGGTCCTGCACGGCGCGCAGCTCTGGGTGGCGCTACCCGACGCGGCCCGGGACACCGCGCCCGGGTTCCAGCACTACGCACCCGATCCGGTCACCGGTGACGGCTGGAGCGCGCGGGTCTTCCTCGGCTCGGCGCTGGGCTCCACCTCGCCGGTCGCCGCCTTCACCCCGCTGCTGGGCGTGGAGGTCTCCCTCGACGCCGGTACGACGCTGGCCGTCCCGGTCGACCCCGCCTTCGAGCACGGGATCCTGATCGACGCCGGCGCCGTGACCGTCGACGGCGTACCGGTCGGCAAGGACGCGCTCGCCTACCTCCCGACCGGCGCCAGCACGCGCACCCTCACCGCCACCGAGCGCACCCGGCTGCTGGTCCTCGGCGGCCCACCGTTCGGCGAGTCGATCGTGATGTGGTGGAACTTCGTCGGCCGCAGCCATGAGGAGATCGTCGCCTACCGCGACGCCTGGCAGGCCCAGATCACCGCCGATTCGGCATCTGGCGAGGTGGTGGCCGACGCCCAGGACGTCGACGAGGGCCGCTTCGGCCGGGTGCTGGGCGACCACCTGCCCCCGATCCCGGCGCCGCCATTGCCCACCAACGTCCGCCTCCGCTCCAGGGGGTGAGCCGGACCGCGTCACGCGATGTCGCGGGGCGGTCGGATGAGTGGTTGACGTCACAGTCGTATTGGTCATACCTTCGCACCGAACGACCCGGCGGGCGGGTGTCACAGGGGTGCGGCCTCGAGGCCGGGCCATCCTGTCGGCCCGTGGGCCACTGCTCCGTGGGAGGCGCGAGTGCGGCAGGTATCTCATCTCGGCGACGGGGCGGCGGGCCAGCTGGGGTCGGTCGACAACGCGTTGAAGCTGGTGCACTACGTGCTGGAGTCCAACGAGGTCCGGCTCTCGGACGTGGCAGTGCATCTCGGTGTCTCCAAGTCGACGGCGCATCGACTGCTCTCGACGCTCGCGGGTCGCGGATTCGTCACCCAGACCCGTTCGCGCACCTACCTGCGCGGGCAGGTGCTGGCCAATCGTGAGCATGCCGAGGCCGGGGCCGAGACCCAGCGGCTCATCAGGGAGCGTCTCGAGTGGGTGAGCGCCGAGGTCGGCGAGACGTGCAGCTACGTCGTCCTCGAAGGCAACGGGATCCGATTCGTCGACCGGGTGATCGGGTCCGAGCCGGCGGTGGTGGCAACGCTCGGCGTACTGCTGCCGGCGCACACCAACTCCGGCGGCAAGGCGCTGTTGGCTCAGCTCTCCGACGAGGCCCTGGCCAAGCTCTATCCGCGCGGGCTGCCGGACTCGAGCGGTCGCGGTCCACGCTCGGTGCCGCAACTGCGCCGAGAGCTCGCCACCATCCGGCGTCGCGGCTACGGCATCAACGTGGACGAGGCGGTACGTGGCATCACGGCGGTCGGCCGGCACGTCCGCGTGCCCCACGGTCGAGTGCTCGGGGCGATGGTGATCGCCTCGCCGAGCATGCGGACGCCACCGGCACGGCTGTCCCGCCATGCCGAGGTCCTGCTGCGCGCCATCGCCGAGCTGGAGGCGTCGTTCTGACGACGTCGCGGTCGCGGCCGCCCGCGGGCCCGGCGGTGGGCGGCGAGCCCAGGCGCAAAGTTCCGCTATGCGGAACCTCGTGCGCAGTGTGATGCAGACGACACGGGCGTGAGTACGTTCACTTGCTGTCGGCGAAATTCGGGAGCCCGTGAAAGAGATTCTGGGCGAATTCCGAATATCGCGCCATTCACAGATCAATCCACTTGAGTGGATTTGAGGTCAAGGAGTTCGTGGTGACGAATCTGCAGGGTCGTGTCGCTCTCGTGGCCGGCGTGGGACCGAACATCGGGCAGCGGGTGGCGACCTTGCTCGCGGAGTCCGGGGCCGCCGTCGTGTGCGTCGACCGTGACGCCGACACCGCTGCCCGGTGCGCCGCGGCCGTCGCCGCGGCGGGCGTCGACTCGCTCGCGGTGGCCGGCGACATCTCGACCCCCGACGGCGTCGCCAAGATCTTCGGCCAGGCCACCGAGCGGTTCGGTGTCGTCGATGCGCTGGTGAATAACGCGGCGGTTTCCATTCCTCACGGAACACTGAACACCACGCCTGAGGAATGGCAGCTGGTGATGAATGTGACGTTGACCGGAACGTTCCTGATGTCGCAGGAGTTTGCGCGCCGTCTGATCGAGGCACAAAAGCCTGGTTCGATGGTCAATGTCGCGTCGACCTCGGGGCACCGCGGCCGCAAGAACGCGGTGGCCTATTGCTCGGCCAAGGGCGGTGTCCTCAACCTCACCCGGGCTCTCGCCATGGACCTCGCGCCGCACAAGATCCGGGTCAACTCGGTCTCGCCGACCAAGACGGGTGCTGCCATCGGCGACGACGGCTCCGCCGCTGCGTCGGCCCGGGACTTCTCCGAGATCCCGCTCGGTCGCCTCGGTACGCCGGACGACCAGGCCCACGCGGTCCGCTTCCTGCTCTCCGACGAGGCGGCCTTCATCACCGGGATGGACATCCGCGTCGACGGCGGCACTCTCGCCACCTGGGGCACCCGGTCCTACGCCAGCCAGGCGAAGTAGGACCCGACACAGGTCGCAATCGACCGAAAGATTTCGGCGCGGGGAGGCCCGCGCCCGGACAGAAGGTGGTGGTTCCTCATGACGAAGCAGTTCCGACAGCGGGGTATGAACCGGCGGCGAAGCGGGCCCATCCGTCTCCTCAGCGGCGTCGTCGTCGCCGGAGCCGTGCTCTCGATGGCGGCCTGCGGCAGCAGCTCGAGCGCCGAGAAGGCGTCGGGCGGGAGCAGCAACGGGTTGCCCGACCAGGTGCGCATCTACACCTGCTGCGTGAGCGGGACCGAGATCCCGGTCTGGCTGGCCTTCGACAAGGGCCTGTTCCAGAAGTACGGGTTGAAGACCGCGGCGCTGAAGCTCATTCCGCCGCCGACCGGCGGCTCCGCGCTGATCTCCGGCAGTGTCGACATCGGCAACGACGCGCCGTCTGTCGGCATCAACGCCACCGCGTCGGGCAACAGCCAGCTGGAGTACGTCGCCGGCAAGACCAGCCGACCGGTCTTCCGCATCATGTCGAACAAGCTGACCGACGCGAGCCAGATCAAGGGCAAGCGGCTGGGCGTCTCCGGGCAGTACGCGCCGCCCGCGCTGGCGGCCTACGCCTACCTCAAGGACAAGTTCGGTCTGGTCGCCGGCAAGGACTACACGGTGGTCCCCTCGGCGAAGATCAGCGACCTGGTGGCGACCCTGTCGAACAACTCGATCGACGCCGCGGTGCTCTCCACCCCGCTCAACCTGCAGGCGGAGAAGAAGGGCGCCCACGAGATCGCCGACCTCAGCGGCAGCGTCGCCGAGGGCAACTCCTACGTGGTCACGACGAAGTCGTTCGCGCAGAAGTATCCGGCGGCGGTCGAGGACTACCTCAAGGCGATCATCGACGCGATGCACCTGGCCAAGACGGACAAGGCGGCAGCGATCGCCTCGATCGTCAAGCATCAGACCGGCATCACGCAGTCGGACGCCGAGCAGGTCTACGACGACTACATCAACATCTTCGACCCCAACATGTACGCCGACGCGCTTCAGACGTATGTGAAGTTCCCCAGTACGCCGCAGGTGGGGAAGGTGGACGTGAAGTCGGTGATGGACGACAGCTTCTTGAAGAAGCTCGACCAGGAGGGCTTCCTCAAGTCGATGGGCTTCACGCTCAACACCAGCGGGGTCACCCCCACGGGCTCCGGGGCGGCGCAGTGACGGGCGGTCAGCCTCGCGTCGGCGTGGTCGGGCTCGGCAAGATGGGCCGGCCGATCGCCCGGCACATCGCGGCCAAGGGATTCGCCGTCACCGGCTTCGACCTCGACCAGGCCGCGGCCGCGGCGTCGGAGTCCGACGGCGTCGCCATCGCCGGCGACCTGGGCGACCTGCTCGCCCGCACCGACATCCTCCTGGTCGCGGTCGACACCGAGCGCGCGGTGCGAGCGGTCGTCGAGGCCGCGGCGGCGTCCTGGTCGTCGGAGTCGCAGGCCTCGAGCGCGGAGAAGGTCGCCGTCATCCTGGCGACCATCACGGTGACCGCCATGCGCGAGCTGGAGCAGGTCGCGGCGGGCGGGTTCGCCCTCCTCGACGGGCCCCTGTGCAAGGGCGAGCAGGCCGCCGAGGACGGCGACCTCTTGATCCTCGTCGGCGGCGAGACGCCGACGTACGAGCGATGCCGACCCGTCATCGAGTGCTTCTCGGGCGACATCTACCACCTCGGCGGCATCGGCACCGGCCAGGCCGCGAAGCTGGTCAACAACCTCATCCTGTGGACGTCGATCTCGGCGACGTCCGAGGGGTTCTGGCTGGCCGAGCAGCTCGGCGCCGACCTCCACGTCATGAGGGAGGCGCTGCTCAAGAGCAGCGGCAAGACCTGGGCGCTGGAGACCTGGTACCGGGCGCGCGACATGCCGTGGGCCGCCAAGGACATGGGCATGGTGCTCGAGGAGGCGAACCGGGCGGGGATGAGCCTGCCACTGTCGGGCGTCGTCCACGAGGTGATCAAGACAGTGAAGCAACGCGGACTGCCCGGCTCGGTCCGCCCGAGCCAGAGCTAGAAGGGCGGATGATGGCCACGCTGACAGACACCAACACGCCCTCGGGTGCGGGGGCATCGCGCCGCACGCCCACCCTCGGATCATGGCTGCTGACCAAGGAACGACTCCTGCTCGGCGTCCTCGGGGTCCTGTTGCTGCTCGCTGCTTGGCAGGTGTGCGCAAGCCTGAAGTGGATCGATCCGTTCTTCACCAGCTCACCCAAGGACGTCGTGTCCGAGGCGAGGATCTACCTCTCCTCACCGCAGGCACGGGTCGACCTCCGCGCCAGCGGCAAGGAGTTCCTGATGGGCTTCGCGGGTGCTCTGGTCATCGGCGTCCCGGCCGGCATCGTGCTCGGCTGGTTCCGCCGGATCGATGCGCTCATCGACCCGCTGCTGACCTTCTTCTACGCCTCCCCGCGGATCGCGCTCACGCCGTTGATGATCGTGTGGTTCGGCATCGGGCTGGAGTCGAAGTCAGTGATCGTCGGCCTGATGGCCATCTTCCCGATCATCATCAACATGGCGGCCGGCGTGCGGACCGTGGACCGGCAGCTGATCAACGTCGGCAAGGGCTTCCAGGCGAGCAGCCTGCAGATGCTGGCGACCATCGCCCTGCCCGCCTCGCTGCCCTCGTTGGCCGCGGGCATCCGGCTCGGGATCGGCCAGGCGCTGATCGGCGTGTTCGTCGCCGAGCTCACCGGCGCCACCGCGGGCGTGGGCTTCACCATGAACCAGGCGGCCTCGAACTTCCAGATCAGTCTGGTCTTCGTGACGCTCTTCGTCATCGCGGGGTTCGGCGTCGTACTCACGCTGATCCTCCGTCGGATCGAGAAGGTACTGACCAAATGGCAGATCCAATGAGTAGGACGCGGACCTGGCGCCGGAACGGCGCCGCAGCCTCGGCGGCCGACAGCGGCCAGCTCGGCATCAAGCTGACCGACGTGTCGGTCGAGTACGGCTCGCGCGGCTCGGCCACGGTCGTGCGCGCCGTCGACTCGGTCTCCTTCGACGTCGCCCCGGGCGAGTTCGTCGCTCTGGTCGGCCCCAGCGGCTGCGGCAAGTCGTCGCTGCTGATGTCGGTCGCCGGCCTGACGCCGTACGTCGGGGTCATCACCACCCAAGGACGCACGGTCAAGGGACCCGACCACTCGGTCAGCCAGGTCTTCCAGGCAGCCGGCCTGTTCCCCTGGCGCACCGTGAGCGGCAACGTGCAGTACGGGCTGCGGATCCGCGGCGACGACCGCGCCAGCGCCAAGGCCCGGGCCGAGGAGATGATCGAGATGGTCGGGCTCTCCGAGCACATGACCAAGTACCCGCACGAGCTGTCCGGCGGCATGCAGCAGCGGGTCAACCTCGCCCGCGCGCTTGCCGTCGACCCGGAGATCCTGCTGCTGGACGAGCCGTTCGCGGCGCTCGACGCGCAGACCCGTGAGGACATGCAGGTCGAGCTGCTGCGGATCTGGCAGGAGACCAAGAAGACCACCTTGATGGTGACCCACCAGATCGACGAGGCGGTGCTGCTCGCGGACCGCGTCGTGGTGCTCTCCCGGGGACCGGCGAGCCGGATCCAGGACACCATCGAGATCGACCTGCCACGGCCCCGCGACGAGGACGTCAAGGACGACCCGCGGTTCGTCGAGTACACCCATCGGATCGACGACCTGCTGCGACGGCAGCGGACCGCGCAGCAGGAGCGTCGTACCGCGTGACGTAGGTCGGGCCCGTACCGGGCCACAGGCCCACCGCTGCCTCGGCGGCGATGGGTCTACTCAAGCAACCCAACACACAGGAGGACCTGACTCGTGCTCGACCGCGACTGGCTGATCGGCGTGGATGTAGGCGGAACATTCACTGATGCTGTGCTTATCCGTCCCGACCACGACCCGGTCATGGTCAAGAGCCCGACCCAGCGCCGGGACCCGGTGCGCGGGCTGACCGACTGCCTCGACCGGCTGGCGGCGGCGGTGGACACCACCCGCGAGCAGATGCTCGGCTCGGTCGCCAAGTTGGCCTACGGCACCACCCAGGCCGCCAACATGCTGGTGGAGGGCGACGGCGCGAAGACCGGCTTCATCACCACCAAGGGCTTCCGCGACACCCTCACCATCGCCGGCATGGGGCGTGACCGGATCGGGCAGGACCTGACCTCCAGCAGGGTCGAGAGCCTGGTGCCCCGGCACCTCATCAAGGAGGTGAGCGAGCGCGTCGTGTCCTCGGGGGAGGTGCTGACGCCCCTGCGCACCGCCGACGTCGAGGCGGCGATCGAGGAGCTCCGGGCCGACGGCGTCGAGGCGGTCGGCATCGGCCTGCTGTGGTCGTTCATGAACACCGAGCACGAGGACGCGATCGCCGAGCTGCTCCGCGAGCGCACCGACTGGTTCGTCAGCGTGTCCTCGGAGTGCGCGCCGCTCCTCGGCGAGTACGAGCGCAGCGCCACCACGGCGCTCAACGCCCGACTCGGGCCACCGGTCCAGGAGCACCTGCTCGGCGTGGCCGCCACTCTCGCCGAGGACGGGCTCGGTCCGCGCCCGCTGATCATGACCTCCGCCGGCGGCCTGCTCTCCCTCACCGACGCGGCGAAGTCGCCGGTCTCGCTGCTCTCCTCCGGTCCCGCCGGCGGCGTGCTCGCCAGCCAGCTGGTGGCCCACAGCATGGGGATCTCGAACGTGCTCTGCGCCGACATGGGCGGTACGACGCTCGACGTCAGCCTGATCACCGACGACTCCCCGAGCCGGCAGGAGCGGGGCGTGCATGGCGGCCACGAGATCGCCGCGCCGTCCATCGACATCGTCTCGGTCGGGGCCGGCGGCGGCAGCATCGCCTGGGTGGAGAACAAGACCCGTCTCAAGGTCGGCCCGCGCAGCGCGGGCGCCTACCCCGGCCCGGCCTGCTACGGCCGCGGCGGCGAGCAGCCGACGGTCACCGACGCGAACTGCGTGCTCGGGCGGCTCAATCCCGACGGGCTCGCCGGCGGCACCCTGCAGCTCGACCGGACGGCCGCCGAGCGCGCGATGGACGCGGTCGGTGCCGAGCTCGGGCTGAGCACCGAGGAGGTCGCCGCCGGCATCCTGCAGATCGTCGACTCGGCGATGGCAGCGGCGATCCACAACGAGACCATCTCCCAGGGCCTGGACCCGCGGGAGTACACGATGTTCGCCTACGGCGGCTCGGGTGCGCTCCACGCCGCCACGATCGCGGCCGAGGTCGGCATCCCGCGCGTCGTCGTACCTCGGCTGGCCCCGGTGTTCTCCGCCTTCGGCGTGGTCGCCTCGAACCTGGAGCACGTGCTCGCCAAGAGCGTCCCGGTCTCCTCGACGAACGTCGAGGCCATCGCCGCCACGATCGCCGAGCTCGAGGCCACCGGTCACCGCAATCTCGACCTCGACGACGTGCCGCAGGCGGACCGGTCGACCGCCCGCTCGGCCACGCTGCGGTTCAGCGGACAGACCCATGCGGTGAGCGTGCCGATGATGGACGGTGAGATCACCCCCGCTCTGATCGAGCAGGCGACCAAGGAGTTCGTCCACCGCTACGAGACGCTGTTCGGGGCCGGGACCTCCTCGACCGACGCGGGCATCGAGTTCGTGACCCTGACCGTGCGTGCGGTCGGCCTGACCCAGCGCCCCGACCAGCGGCCGGCCGAGACCCGGCGTCAGCGCCCCGCCGCCGACGGCACCCGCCGGGCGTGGGTCGGCGACCGGTTCGAGGACGTCGACAGGTTCATCGGCCCGCTCGCGCCGGGAGCCACGCTCACCGGTCCCGCGGTGATCGACCACCCCGGCAACACCGTGTGGGTGCCCAGCGGCGTCGAGTGCGAGGTCGACGGCCTGGGCAACCTGATCATGGATCTGACGAAGGCATGAAGGCGAGGGAATCGGTGAGTACGACGGCGAGCGCGATCACCAGCGAGGTGATCCACAACCGGCTGATGCAGATCGGTCACGAGGGCGGTCTGGTCCTTCAGCAGTGTGCGGTGAGCCCGGCCGTGGTCGAGGCCAAGGACCTCGGCTTCAACGTCTCGGACGCGGAGGGCCGGACGATCGTGTACTCGACCTGGATGCCGCGCCACGGCACCACGCTCTCCTACATGCTCAAGAGCTGCATGGAGACCTTCGCCGGCGACATCCGCCCGGGCGACATGTACATCGTCAACGACCCGCACGCGGGTGCCCTGCACTCCCTGGACGTCGCGGTGATGGCGCCGATCTTCGTCGCGGGCCAGCTGATCGGGTGGGTCGGCAACGCGATCCACCAGATCGACATGGGTGCGATGAACCCCGGGCGGGCGCCGCTGGCCACCGACGCCTATCAGGAGGGCATCAACATCCGCGGCCTCAAGCTGGTCCGCGAGGGGGTCATCGACCCTCAGGTCTTCCAGCTGTTCTCCGACAACGTGCGCATGCCGCGCTACCAGAACATGGACCTGCGGGCTCAGATCTCGGCCAACTTCGCGGCCGGGGACAAGCTCACGAAGCTGGTCGAGAAGTACGGCGTCGCGGCGTACCGGCAATCGTGTGAGATGTCGCTGGACCTGGCCGAGCAGGCCGCGCGGGAGCGGATCAGCTCGCTGGCCGACGGGCACTACGAGTACGAGGAGTTCCTCGACTACGACAAGGTCTACACGCTCAAGGCCAGCCTCGACGTCGACGGCGACACGCTCCGGTTCGACCTCTCCGGGACCGACCCGCAGTCGCGCACCTTCATCAACTCGGCCACGCCGTGCACCGTCGCGAACATGCACAACGTGCTGGCCTGTCAGCTCTTCCCGGACCTCGAGGTCAACGAGGGCACCTTCCGCGCGATCGACATCGCCATCCCGTCGGGCACCGTGCTCAGCGCCGAGTTCCCGGCCCCCACCTCCGGCGCCTCGACGCTGGCCGGATGGAAGGCCCAGCAGCTCGTGCTGGGGCTGTTGAGCAAGGCGGTGATGGGCTCCGAGCAGGAGTTCCGCGCTCAGGCGCAGTGGGGCTGGGCGTTCACCGAGGCATCCTGGTCCGGCCGCGACGCGCAGGGCCGCTGGTTCAGCATGAAGGGCGACTCCACCATGCACGGCGGCGGCGCCCGGCGGTACGTCGACGGCATCGACGTCGCGAACATCGCCGGGTCCACCAACACCGCCCTGCCCAGCATCGAGTCCTACGAGCTGCGCTATCCGGTCCTGTACCTCTCCCGCGGCATCGTGCCCGACAGCGAGGGTGCCGGCGAGTTCCGCGGCGGGTTCGCCGGGGAGTGGACGCGCTGCCTGTACGGCGTCGAGGACGCCAGCGAGCTGACCTTCTACATCGGCCGGGACTACGGCGCGAACGGCGCCGAGGGCGGCCGGGCCGGGGCACCCGCCTCGGCGGTGACCAAGCGCGCCACCAACGTCTGGGAGCTCTTGCAGGACCACGTGCCCGACTTCGACGAGCTGGCCGGGTCCGAGGAGCTGCTGCCGCAGCAGCCGAGCAAGCTGCACAACGTGTTGGCCAACACCGACGTGCTGCGGGTCAGGGGCATGGGCGGGGGCGGCTTCGGTGAGCCCGCGGTCCGCTCACGGGAGGCGGTCGAGGCCGATGTGCTCGACGGCCTGGTCACGCCGGGTCGGGCAGCGGAGATCTATCGGCTGTCCTGACGCCGGCGCCGGAACTCCCGCAGGACCGGGTTGGGTGCGCCAACCTGGTCCTGCGGGTCCTGCATGCGCCGGACAATCCCGTCGGTTGTCCCCGCTTGGCAGGCTGGAGCCATGAGAGTAGACCTCGGTGGCACGTTCTCGCTCGGCGACCTCGCCGTACCCCGCATCGGCTACGGCGCCATGCAGCTCGCCGGGCCCGGCGTGTTCGGCCCGCCGCGTGATCGGGACGAGGCGATCGCGGTGTTGCGCACCGCCGTCGAGCTCGGCATCCGGCACATCGACACCGCCGACTTCTACGGCCCGTCCGTGACCAACGAGCTCATCCGCGAGGCGCTCGCGCCGTACCGCGACGATCTGGTGATCGTGACCAAGGTCGGTGCCCGGCGCGATGCGGAGGGCGGCTGGCCGCACGCCCGCTCGCCGGAGGAGCTGCGGCAGCAGGTGCGGGACAACCTCGACCATCTCGGCCTCGACGTCCTGGACGTGGTCAATCTCCGGGTCGGTGGCCTGGACGCGCCCGAGCCAGGCTCCATCAGGCAGATGTTCGAGGTGCTCGCCGAGCTGCAGCGCGACGGCCTGATCCGCCACCTCGGCCTGAGCACCGTGACCGCCGAGCAGCTCGCCGAGGCGCAGGCCATCGCGCCGGTGGTGTGCGTGCAGAACTTCTACAACCTGGCCCACCGCGACGACGACGCGCTCGTCGACCTCACCGCCGAGCAGGGCATCGCGTTCGTGCCCTACTTCCCGCTCGGTGGGTTCACGCCGCTGCAGTCGGGCACGCTGGACGCGGTCGCCGGCCGGCTCGGCCGGTCGCCGTGGGCGGTCGCGCAGGCGTGGCTGCTGCAGCGCTCGCCGAACATCCTGCTGATCCCGGGGACCTCGTCGCTCGCGCATCTGAAGGAGAACGTCGAGGGTGCGCTGGCGAAGCTGCCCGAGGACGCCGTCGCCGAGCTCGACGCCATCGGCTGACGCCTCTGCTGGTCGAGTAGCGAGCGCCAGCGAGCGTATCGAGACCGAACTGTCGGTGGCCTCCGGCAGGATGGGCGCCATGGAAGCGGTACGGGGCGAGGACGGCCTGATGCGATGCCCGTGGGCCGGTGGCCCCGGGCCGATGCGCGACTACCACGACACCGAGTGGGGCGTGCCGGTCAGCGGCGAGGCGGCGTACTTCGAGCGCCTCACCCTGGAGGCGTTCCAGTCGGGGCTGTCATGGTCGACGATCCTGGCCAAGCGCCCGGCGTTCCGGAAGGCCTTCTGCGACTTCGACGCAGCCGCGGTGGCGGCGTTCACCGACGAGGACCACGCCCGGCTGATGCAGGACGCCGGGATCGTCCGCAACCGGCTGAAGATCGGCGCGACCATCACCAACGCGCGGGCCACCGTCGCCCTCCGCGAGGCCGAGGGGTTGGAGGCGCTGGTCCTGGCACACGCCCCGGACACGCCGACCGACCACAGCGCGACCACCTCGGCGGCTTCGCTGGCGCTGTCGAAGGCGCTGAAGAGGCGCGGCTTCGTCTTCGTCGGCCCCACCACGATGTATGCGCTGATGCAGGCGATCGGGATCTTCGACCCGCATCTGCCCGGCTGCTTCCGCGCGGGCGCGTGACGAACCGGAGGCCACCTCAGCCGAGTGCCGCAGCCTCCGCGGCCAGCGCGGTGATCCGAGCCCAGTCGGCTGCGGCCAGCGCGTCCTTCGGGGTCAGCCAGGAGCCACCCACGCAGCCGACGTTCGGCAGCGCCAGGTACGACGGCGCCGAGGCCAGCGAGATCCCGCCGGTGGGGCAGAAGCGCGCGTCCGGGGTCACCGTCGGCAGCGAGGCCAGGTACGGCGCCCCACCGGCCGGCTCGGCCGGGAAGAACTTCATCTCGGTGTAGCCCGCCTCCAGCATGGCCAGCACCTCGGAGACCGTCGCCGTACCGGGCAGGAACGGCAGCCCCGTGTCGGCCATCGCGGCCAGCAGCGACGGTGTCGCACCCGGTGAGACCAGGAACTTCGCGCCGGCCTCGAGCGACTGCTTGGCGCGCGCGGGCGTGGTGACCGTGCCGGCGCCGACGACGATCTCGGGCACCTCCGCGGCGATCGCCCGGATCGCCTCCAGCCCGGCCGCGGTGCGCAGGGTCATCTCGATGACCTTGATCCCGCCGGCCACCAGCGCCCGCGACACGTTCACACCCTGCTCGGGGGTGTCGACGACGACGACCGGGATGACGGGGGACAGCGAGAGCAGAGACTCAGACGGATCAGACAACAGCGGGCTCCTGGGTGGGGGTGACGAGCGGGAAGACGGAGGCGCCGGTGTCGGCGGAGCCGACGGCGGCACGGAAGGAGGAGAACAGCTCGCGGCCGGTGCCGGTGACGCCGAGCGGCGCAGCACCGGTCGCCTCGCGACGCCCGAGCTCGGCGTCGTCGACGGCGATCGCGAGGGTGCCGGCGACGGCGTCGACGGTGATCACGTCACCATCCTGCACCCGTGCCAGCGGGCCGCCGAGGGCCGCCTCGGGCGTGACGTGGATGGCCGCCGGCACCTTGCCGGAGGCGCCGGACATCCGCCCGTCGGTGACGATCGCGACGGCGTGCCCCCGATCCTGCAGTACGCCGAGGGCAGGGGTGAGCTTGTGCAGCTCGGGCATGCCGTTGGCCGCGGGCCCCTGGTAGCGGATCACGGCGACCAGGTCGCGGTCGCAGATCCCGTCGGCGAACGCGGCGAGGAAGTCGGCCTGGTCGTCGAAGACCATCGCCGGAGCCGTGACGACCCGGTGCTCCGGAGCCACGGCCGACGTCTTGATCACGGCCGTCCCCAAAGCCCCCTGCAGCACCCGCAGCCCGCCGTCCACGGAGAACGGGTCGGTCGCCGGCCGCAGCACCTCCAGGTCCCCGGAGGTCGCCGGTCCGTCCACCCACTCGACGCCGCCGTCGGCACTCAGCCGCGGCTCCCGGGTGTAGCGGGACAGCCCGCGGCCGAGCACCGTCGCGACGTC
>Ga0164242_10005688_pt1 | contig 13850 bp, 11 predicted proteins | sample OricomgcompostMG_FD_108783 | JGI IMG/M metagenome (GOLD analysis project Ga0164242, IMG submission 108783) | Miracle-Growth compost microbial communities from Emeryville, California, USA - Original compost - Miracle growth compost (MG) ...
CCAACGGCAAAACCAAGAAAGAGACCATCCGATGCCTCAAAAGAGCCATCGTCCGAGAGCTCTACCGAGCACTCCGAAAAGACCTCGAACTCACCCTTGACACTGCATAGGAGCATCCATCACCACGTCGACACCGGCGGATGGGCCATCAAGATGGTCAACGGGGCACCCCACGTCCGAGCACCCGCATGGATCGACCCCAACGGAACCTGGCGACCCACCGCCACCGCACGCGGAAGACCGACGCGCCGCGAAAACCACCAAGGTCGCGAATAGGCGTGGAACCGACCTAAGTAACCCGAGTTCCATCCATAGTCTCGCCGTAACGATGCCGATGAAGTCCGCGCTTGTGTCAGAATCGAGCGTGTCCAGAAAGTCAGCATTGCGATTCGGCGCCCAGACCGACGAAGTGACGAGCCTGCTTCGGATCGTCAACATGGTGCGAACCGGAGAAGCGTCGACGCGCCCGGAGATCGGGCGCCTCACGGGTCTCGGACGCGGGGTCGTCACCCAACGAGTCGAGGCCGCAATAGAGATGGGATTCCTCGAAGACGGTGAGTTCGGCCCCTCCTCGGGCGGTCGCGCCCCACGCACCCTGCGGTTCCGATCCGACCAGGCGTACATCGTCGTCTGCGCGCTCGGGGCGCTGCACATCCGCGTCGGACTCGCTTCGCTCGATGGCGAAGTCCTGGCTCAAGATCATCGCGACTGGGAGATCGCCCGCGGACCAGCAGAGACGCTCGACGCCGCGATCGAGATGATCGACACTCTGCTGGATGCGGGCGATGGCCGCCCGGTCTGGGCGGTCGCCGTCGGCGTGCCAGGGCCTGTCGACTTCGAGACCGGGGCCCTCGTGGCGCCGCCGATCATGCCGGGCTGGAACGGGTTCAATGTGCGCCGTCGCTTCGAGCAGCGGTTCGATGCACCGGTCTGGGTGGACAACGACGTGAATCTGCTCGCTCTCACCGAGCGTGTGCACCGCAGGGACGACGCCGTCGATCTCATCTACTGCAAGGTCGGCAGCGGAATCGGCGCCGGTCTGCTCTCACGCGGACGACTGCATCGTGGCTCCAATGGCGCGGCAGGAGACATCGGGCACGTGCGCGTACGAGACTCCGAGGTGCTCTGCCGATGCGGCAAGGTCGGTTGCCTGGAGGCCGAAGCCGGTGGCTGGGCCATGGTGCGCGACGCAGAGCAGGCGATCGAGGACGGGAACAGCGGCGCGCTGGCAACGCTGCACAAGCGAGGCGACCCGATCACTCCCGAGGCGATCTCGATCGCGGCCACCGATGGCGATGCGCTCGCCATCTCTCTCGTGCAACGATCCGCACGGCTCGTCGGCGAGTCGATTGCGGCGCTGGTCAACATGTTCAACCCGGCCGTGATCGTGATCGGAGGCGCGATGTCCGGCGCGGGCGAGATCTTCCTCGCCGAGGTGCGCCAACGCGTCTACGAGCTTTCACTCCCCCTCGCCACCCGCGACCTCGCCGTCGTCTCGTCGGTCAACGATGCGAACGAGCCCCTCCGAGGAGGTGCGGAGCTGGCCATCGAGGAGCTTTTCGAGTCCACTTTCCCGCGCTGGTTCGCGACCGGGCGCCCCACCATCGAGGGCGTCAAGGCCGCCTGACCTCAGCGCTCCGGAATCGGCTCTCCCCGATCGACGCTGCGAGGCGTGTCAAGCGAGCGCCACGTCCCGTTGCACGGGCACGCGGTTCGTCACGTAACGACCCGGACCGCCGTCGACACCGGGCATGATCTGCATGTACAGCAGCCGCATGGTGAGCACGATCTCGACGGTGACCCGGTCACCCGGTGCCGGCACGTGCTCGAGCGGGATGACGACATCCGGCCGGTCCGCGACGAACCAGAGCGTGTCCCACTGCTCGGGCAGCTCCTCGATGGCGTAGCTGCGATCGTTCAGCACGAAGCGCAACACCTCCTTCGGGATCGCGACGCCGTCGACGGTCGCCTCGACGTTGTCCACCGCCGAGAGCCAGAGACTGCGGTACCAGGGAATCTGGACCGAGACTGCGATCCCATCGGGCAGGCGCCGGACATCCTTGTCCTGAAAGAGGGAGTTGTGGGTTGCCATGAGCGCTCCTTACGCGAAGGTGTCGGTGAATGTCTCGTGCGGAACCGGTGGCACCGGATCCAGTTTCTGAACGGTGGATGGACTGTACGGGTGGTTCGTGCTCGGTACTGGTTCGTCGGCCGGCGGCATGAAGACGGGCTTGCCGTCGTCGCCGAAGTACATCAGGTCGAGGTCGAACGCACCCTGGTTCTTCAGCCCGAAGCTGACCCAGTTCTCGTCGAACGGGGCGCGGGCGAGCTCATAGCAGCGAAACTTCCAGATCTTCCACTCGCCGTCCTGGCGCAAGAAGTCGATCGCGTACTTGCACCAGACCCAGTGGGCCCACACTTTCTTGCCCAGCACCTCACCGTGCGAATACATGTCGGGGAACTCCTCGGCGACTTTCGGGTCGGTCAGGCCCGACTCGGTGCCTGCCATCAGCCAGACGCCTTTGGCGGTCTCCCCGTCGCCGGCGACCTCGATCACCGGCGTGGTGGTGGCGTGAAGGATCAGCTTGCCGACCGGGGCAGGGCGACCTTGGTGATAGCGGATCACGCTGTCGTAATCCGTGTACTGTCCGGCATTGGTGTAGCGGGCACGAATGCCGGGTGTGCCCCGCTTCACCCATAGCGGGATGATCTGCTCGTCCTGGAAGGCGTTGTGCAGATACATGTACCTGCTGAACAGGTTCTCGATCTGTCCGCGATCTACGGCGCTACGTGCCAGCGCCTGCGCCGCAGCTACCTGTTCGCGCAGGTGTTCCACCTCGGCCTTCAACTGTTCGATGCCGGTCATACGGCCACCACGCTCTCTTCGATCGCGCGCCGCATCAGCGCGTGCTGCTTCTTCACCAGGTCGATCGGGTCGGCCTCTCCGAGGTCGGAGAACGCATGGCCCTCCCACTCGCTGGAGAGGTAGCCTTCGTACCCGCCGCTCACGAACTGACGCACGATGCGCGGGATGTCCATGGCCGGCTCGTCGCCGCTGGCATCGATGTCGAAGAACTTGGCGTGCACGTGGAAGATCCGCGGCATGATGTCGAGCCACTCCTCCGGCGGCACGAGCCCATGCATGTTGAACGCGAGGCGCGTGAACGGTCCGAACCGCACCGGGTCGACGCCCTCGCCGCGCAGATAGTCCTCGAACTTCTGATTGCGCACGTGCATCGGCGTCGGCTCGTGCCAGATCTCATTCATGACCGGGAAGTGCCGCTCGTCCAGGCCCATCTTGGCCAGCTGGGACAGCAGCGTCGGCGAGAGGCTGTGCATGGTCGAGGAGAAGTCCGCAGTGAACCCGAGGCGGTCGCTGCCCAGCTCGTCGTACATCTCCCGGATGCCGAGCACCTTCTCGTCGTTCGGTCCCTGTGGTGCGTGGATCTCGTAGCCGAGCCGCTGGTCGTACTTCTCCGCCAGAGGCAGCAGGCTGCGCAACAGCTCCTTGCCTGCCGAGCGGATGACGACCCGCTTGAAACCGAGCTCGTGGGCGGTCTTCAGCTGCCGGGCGAGAAAGTCATGCTCCTCGTCCGGTGTCATGTCACGGTCCTTGCGCCGCCCCATGTCGAGGTTCGTGCCCACCGCGCTGGGTTCGAGCTCGTACTTCTCGAGCGTGTCGAACCACAGCTTCACGAAGTCGGCGTCGACGTCGGGGTACGTGCGCAGCAGTTGCGCGATGTTGAACTCCACGCCCGGCCCGATGCCGTTCTCAGCGACGGCTGCGATAAGGGCCTCTGGCGTGTACAACCCGGCCGCGAACTCGCTCGTCATCGAGTACAGCGTGGTGCCCAGGCGGATGCCGGTGCCTGCGATGGAATCGGCGGTCATGCGTTCGCTCCTTCGGTTCGGGGCAGCCATGCTGCCAGTTGTGTGCGCGCATCCGCGGCACGGGTCACCATGGCGGAGCCGGCATCCTGCGCCGCAGATCGCTGCACGGCCTGCTCGCCCGCGATGATCTCGAACGGCGACTGCCAGTGGTTCCAGTGCCAGCCCTCGTACTCACTGGAGATCGCGCCGTTGTAGCCGTTGTCGACCAGCAGACGGATGAGGTCGCGCACCGGAACCGAGGGCTCCTCGCCGTTCTCGTCGATACCGAAGAACTTGCCGTGCACGTGCTTGATCCACGGCATGATCTGCAGCCAGTCATCCACGCGCGCAGGTCCGAACAGTCCGGTGCCGTTGATGCCGAAGTCGACACCGAGGTCGGGGCGGCCGTTCTCCGCGCCGAGCGCGATGAACCGTCCGAACCGCTGCCCGTGCTCGGCCTGGTCGGCAGGCGGGCCGGCCCGGTAGAACTCGTCCCACAGAGCCACCACCTTGGCGAGCAGTTCCTCCGACGCGCCTCGGCGTCGGTACGCCTCCACGAGCGAGGGCGCGAAGCCGACCGTCGTCGCGCCCCAGTCCGCGGTGAAGCCGAGGTACGGCGAGCCGACCTTCTCGTAGCGGTCGCGCAGCGCCAGGATGCGCGGATGCGACGCGTACTGGTCGGCGTGCACCTCCAGGGCAAGGGTCACGCCGTAGCGCTCGGCGACGGGGGCCAGGGCCTCCATCGAGTCCGGGGTGATCGAGATCTGCACACGCGCGATCGGGAAGCCAAGCTTCGCGGCAGCCTCGATCTGACGGCGCATGTACTCGATGAGCTCGTCCTGGTTCAGCAGCCGGTCCCGGTGGATGCCGATGTCGGCGTTGATCGCCAGTGACGTCGGCACCAGCCCGACCTCGTCGACGAGATCCCGGAACCAGCCGGCGTATTCCTCGTCGATCGTGGGGAACCCGCGGAAGCTGGAGAAGCCGATGATTTCCAGACCAGGGCCGTATCCGTCGGCCGCGACCTTGCGGATCAGCTGTTCGAGGTCGTACTCACGGCCGTGGAACGCTCGGGTGAAGCTGTAGAGCGTGACTCCCTGGATCGGGCTGCCCTTCGTCGCGCCTGTGCCCATCGTTGTGTCTGACTCGGTCATGCTGCCGCCTCCCCCGTCGATCGTGCGGACATCGTCTTCGTGTCGTGCTCCTCGATGCGCAGCACCTCGTCGTCGCCGATGATGATGTACGGGATGTAGAGCTTCAGCTCCACGTCCACCCGGTGCTCACGGGCATCCGCGCGGATGGGGATGTCACCGGAGACCACCGCCGAGTCCAGCGGAAACCACCACTCGTCGATCTTGTCCGCGAGCTCGTCGATGCGGAACGTCTTGCCGTTCATCCCCCAGCGCAGTGACTGCGCCGGCGCCGGAACGCCGTCGACCGCGAGCGACACCTCGGAGATGCACGAGCCGGGAATCGCCCGGTACCACGGAATGCGCACTTCGACGCTGCTGCGGGCTCCGTCGGTGGTGAGCGTGCCCTGCTCGATGATGCGATCGGGAATCATCGCGACCTCCTTGAATTGCGTGGTGCTTGTTCTGACACGTTGTCGTCCTTCTTCTGCGTGGTCAGGGGATTCATTGCTTCTCCCGTTCGAGCTCGGCCGCTATGCGGCGAGCGCCGCGCACGGCAAGGGCCACACTGGTGAGCGTCGGGTTGCACGCTGTCGCCGTGGGGATCACACCGTTGCCTGCCACGTACACGCCTGACGCAGACCAGACCTCGCTGTCCGGGCCGCAGACGCTGCACCCGTCGTCGGTCTGGCCCATCCGCACGGTGCCCTGGTAGTGCAGCGACGCACCGAGCGGCATGGTGAACGGATGCTCGTCGAGTGGCTCCCCCACCGCCCGCCCGAGGCGCACGATCTCGGTTCGCGCCCGGTCGAGCACCTCGTGGTCGCGATCGGTGAGCCGGTAGTGGATGCGCATGGCCGGCATCCCGTAGGCGTCCATCTCGTCGCCGGCGAACTCGACGCGGTCGTCCCACTGCAGGTCCTTTGCGGTGAACAGTCCTAGGCCGACGATCGACCCAGGCACCGCCGGATCGTCCTCGGCCAGCGGAACGGGCGAGGCGTCCAGCTGCATGATCTGGCCGTGGAACGGCTCCGCATCGGTATACGGAACCCAGCTGACCCCGCTCTGCTCGCTCAGGGTGCCGGCCACGATATCGTGCTCGTCGGACTGGCCGACGGGTCCGTTCGGCGTGGTCGGCGCTGCCGCATCGCGGATGCGGGAGGCGAAGACAACCTGCGACTGGTCGTTCAGCATGCGACCGAGTGCGGCGGGACGGATGCCCGACGCCCACAGCACCTGCGGCGTACGCAGCGCGTCGGCGGCGACCACGACGAAACGCGCTCGCACGTCGTGGGTTTCACCGGTGCGGCGGTCCAGTACCGCCACGCCTGCGGCGCGGCCGTTCTCCAGCAGCACGCGGGTGACGAGCGATTCATCGTGGAGCGCGAAGTTCGGGTTCCGCCGGGTGATGTCGCCGAACACGACGTCCGAACCCGACCAGACCAGCCTGCCGTCCTCGCGTCGGTGCACGGCCAAAGGCATCCGCTGTACCCGTCGCCCGGGCGGTCGTCCGCCGTCCACCGCCGCGGCCAGCCGCTCACGAACCAGGTCGGTGAAGGGCGCACCGTCGAACGCGTGAGTGGTCACGCCGAGCAACCGGTCCGCTTCGTCGAGCAGTTCGTCGAGATCGGGGAGGAATCCGATGCGCTCGCTGTCGCCCGGTCGCGGGCAGGCGCCGGTCCAGTGCGCGCCCATGCCGCCGACGTTGCTGGAGAACGCGGCGACCGGCATGCCGTCCTCGCCCGGGAATGCGTATCCCTTCTCCAGCACGTACGTGCCGGGACGAGCCATCCTGCTTCCGGCCTTCACCGCACCGGGCGAGGCGACGGTCTCGGCGTCGACGGCGGGGCCCTGCGAGGCGTGCCGAGCAGCCGCGCGGGCGGCGGCATCCTCGATGTTGTTCACGTGCGACCCGGGCGGTTCCGAGACGGTTGGCCCCACCTCGAACATCGCAACAGATGCTCGAGGTGCTCGTTCGCTGAGGATGCGCGCGTAGGCGGCACCGGTCGGCCCGCTTCCCACGATGGCGACGTCGACGACATCCGGATAGCGCCTGCTCATGCTGCTGCCGCCAGGTCACGGATGAACATCGTGGATGCCACGGACTCCTTCGTCGGGTAGTACTCCAGGCCGATCGGACCGTCGTACCCCGACCGCCGAAGAGTGCGCAGCGCGTCCGGCCAGTCGATCGCCCCGCTGCCGGGCTCGCCACGGCCCGGCGCGTCGGCGATCTGCACATACTTCACCAGGTCGCCTGCGCTGGCGAGCTCGGCGGCGACATCCTCACCCTCGACGGTGGAGTGGTAGAGGTCGTAGAGGATGCCGAAGAACGGCGAGTCGACGCCACGCGCGACGTACGCCGCCTCCGTGGTGCGATCCAGCAGCGATCCCGGGTGGTCGACTCGGATGTTGACCGCCTCCAGTGCGAGGGTGATACCGGAGCCGTCGATCTGGGCCATCGCCTTGCGGTAGATCTCGATCAGGTCGTCGAGCTGGGTCTGCCGTTTGCTGCCGCCGAACCCGGTGCCGCTGCCGACGACGATGCGCGGGCATCCGAGCTGCTGTGCGATGGCGATGCCTTCGTCGAGCTTGCGGTAGAACTCGGAGTGGTCCCGCGGCGGGATCATGAACTGGGTGCGCGGTTCGGCCAGCTGGGCCGTCAGGACCGTGCCGGTCTCCTCGAGCGCGGCCTTCAGCGCCGGCACGTCCTTGGGTTTGGCAGGGGCGTCGACGCCGGTCGGGCCCCACATCTCGACGGCGTCGAACCCGGCTGCGGCGGCGGCGCGCACGCGGTCGTGGTAGTCCCCCGCCTCCGTGAAGAGCAGTTCGATATTGGGTGCGAGCTGATACACGTGTCTCTCCTTCTCAGAACATCGGATGGTCGTGGGCGGCATGCACGGGAACCTGCTGCAGCACGTCCCAGTGCTCGACGATCCGGCCGTCCTCGAATCGATAGATGTCCGCGACCGCGGCGTCGGGGACGCCTGGACGCGAAGCCTTCACATGCACCATCGCCGTGTCACCGTCGACGAGGATGCGCTGGATCTCGAACCGCGCATCCGGGGAGCCGTCGAACTTCGGAGTGAGCGCCTCGACCGCAGCCACCGGCCCATCGGGAATCCCAGGATTGTGCTGCCGGTAGCCGTCGGCGACGAGGTAGTCGAACGCATCCGCCACCCGCTTCTGCGTGTAGAAGAGGTCGCAGAAGCGCTCGAACGCTGCACGGTTGCCGGTCATGCGGGCTCCCTGCGCGTCAGTCTCACAGGACCGAGCAGCCCTGACGGCTCCTGCTGCGCGAACGCGGAGAAGAAGTCGGGCTGCGCCTTCACCAGAGTGTTGGTCACCTCCACGACGAGGGTGTTGCGCTGCCGCAGTACGCCGTTCGGCACCTCGAACCGGTACGGAGGCGCGATGCGTGTGCCGAGGTCCGTGCCGTTGAGTGTCACCTGCGCGATCTCGCCGACCTCGCCCAGGTCGAGGCGGAAGCATCCGTCGGTGTGCTCCTGCGCAAAGGATGCCGTATAGCGTGCGGTGCCGCTGAAACGCGGCAGCAGGCCCGGCGCATCCAACGGCGTGAGCTCGTCGAGCTCGCGCCATGGTGTGAAGGCGGGGTACTCCTCCGACGTCGCGGTCTCGACGCTCCAGGCCAGTGCGAGCACCGCGACACGATCGTCGCGTGCGGCCGGGGCGACCGGGTGGCCCTGCCAGGCATCGGGGTCGCCGACGATCAGCACGACGGCCTCCCCGGCGCCCAGTTCGAGGGAGACGGTGGTGCCCTGGGTTGACGTGGGTGGCGACGACAGGCTCGGCACCGTGGTCTCGCCCGACGGCGCCGGCGTGCTCGGCACCGTCGTCAGGGTCGTCGTGAAGGCATCGAAGGCGACAGCCTCCCCCGACCGTGGAATCATCATCCGGGTACGCACGGCGTCGCGCGTGGACTCGTTGACGAGCATCACCACATCTGCGGCGTCCAGGTCGCGCCGGTACACGCGCAGCGACGGCGACGGCGTCGAAACCCGCACTGCACGGGCGGTGAGGGATGCGCCCACTTCAGCCAGCTCGCCGAGCGGCACCGCGCGGAACCTGTCGTGCAGGGCCGCCGGCTCTCCCCCGGCGACCTCGGGCACTTCGTCGACGAAGACGACGGGAACGCCCGCCTCGTCGAGTCGCAGCAACTGGGCCGCCACGGGCTCGGGGAGGTAGGCGCTGCCCGGCACGATGAGAGCGTCGTACACCTCATCGCCCAGTGCCAGACCCGTGCCCGCGGCCCGCGCACCGGTGAGCGCGTCCGCGGGCACGATGTCGGAATCCAGCTGCGCCTCCATGAGCGCGCGGAGCGGGCGCTCGCACGGTTGCGCTGGTCCGAGCCACTCGGCATCCGCGTGATAGAGCACGGCGAATGCTGCCACATGCGTTCCGCCGCTCAGCAGATAGCTCAGGCGGTTCGTGTAGTCGCTCAGCAGCCGGTGGTGCCGGTACTGCGGGTTGTGCCCGTGCGCGTAGAAGTGCGGCGGGCAGTCCGGGTCCGGGAACGGCGCAGGCGAGAACGCGTGCGGCACGATGTGGGTGACTCCGCGCACCAGCAGGTGGTTGCTGAGCCACGTGAAGAGGCGCAGGCCCGCGTACCAACCGGAGGCGCCGATCGTCTCGCACATCGAACGGCCGCGCTTGAGCGGATCGAGGTGCGCCGCGGAGGAGGCCAGCTTCGCGAGCCCGAAGTGGAAGAACTCGCCGCCGGCAGCGCCGGAGAAGTTGGCGAACGGACCGCGCGAGAAGCCCGGGACCACCTGGCCGCCGATGATGTCGACGCCGGCCATGTCCTGGCCCGCCATCGCCCGGAAGTAGTGCCCGGCGCCCGGGCCCAGGCGGGCGTGCGCTCCGTTGTCCTCGATGACGTGCCCGATGTGCTCGACGCCGTGGGCACGGCACCAGTCACCGAGCTGCCGGCCGAAGCTGTCGGAGTAGAGCCGGCTGACGGCATCCATGAAGGCGTAGCGCACCCGGCGCTCCGCTCCGCCTGCCGGTGCCCACAGCAGTGGCAGAACACCGTGCAGGTCGGGCCCGAGCGTCGCGGTCAGGCGAGCCGCAAGTTCGTCGTTCCACGGCAGCGGTACGGCCTTGCCGGGCGCGGAGCCGAAGTCGAACGTGTCGGGATCGTTGTACAGGCCGGGTTCGTCGCTGAAGAATCCGGCGATCGTGGAGCCGAAGTCGCCCGCGTAGCGCTCGTGGATGCGCTCGTACACGGTGTCGACCAGCAGGCGCACCGACGCCGGGTTCAGGTAGTCGATGTGGTGGGCATGTCGTGCGCTTCCGCCGTCCGTTGTGACGGAGAGGAAGAACACGCGCCACCAGCCGTCCGGGACGTCCCAGTAGAGCATGCCGTCGACGATCCGATCCGTCAGGTCGATCGGATCGCCGGTCAGCTCGGCCGAGTCTTCGGCACGTGGGTAGGCGACCACGCGCAGCAGCGCGCCGGGATCGACGGACGCCGCCGGTCCGAAGAACGGCGTGCGGTCCACGATGAGGGAGGCGCCGCGCGCCGGGCCGACGACATCCGTGTGCCGTTCGACGAGGAAGCGACGGCGGAGTTCCGCCGGCGCAGACTCGACCGCACCGGCCGCATGCCCGGTCGGGAACGTGTCGTCGTCGAAGAACCACACCTTCATGTCGCGTCTGCGTGCGATCTCCAGCACCGCGTCGACGTCGCGCCACCAGCCTTCACCGAGGAACTCGGGATGCGGGCGTGCCTCGAGGATGACCGCGCCGATTCCGGCGTCCGCGATGCGTTCCATCTCCTCCCGCACGACCTCGACCGGGCCGCCCTTCTGCCAGAACAGCGGCATGATCGCGTTCGGCACACCGCCGCTCATCGCTTCCCGGAGTCGTTGCAGAGTCATGACCGCTCCACCGTCAGACGAGTGGACAGCCGGGACGTGCCGTCGCTCACGGCGATGGTGAACGTGCCCGGTTCGAGGATGCGCGTGTCCCCGTCGGCCCAGAAGCTCAGGTCGTCGGCGGTGAGGCGGAACTCGACCCGAGCCGACTCTCCTGAACCGAGACGGATTCGGCGGAACCCGCGGAGTCTGCGCACGGGCTGCGTGAGCGAGGCGACCTCGTCGGTGATGAACAGCATCACGACGTCGTCTCCGTCGCGGTCGCCGGTGTTGCGGACGGTCACGGATGCCTCGACACCGGGCCCGTCGAGCGCGCCTGCGCTCACCGCCTCGTGCGACAGTGCGAATGCTTCGAGCTCGAAGGTGGTGTAGCTGAGTCCGTGCCCGAAGTCGAACTGCGGACCGAGCGGCAGGTCGAGGAACTTCGACGTGTAGTGATCGTCGGTGTTGTTCGGCCCGGTGAACTCGGCCGCGGTCTCCGGCAGCAGCGCGCCGCCGGTGCGCGGCGGGCGACCGGTGCGCTCGTGGTCGTGGTAGATCGGCACCTGTCCGACGGCGCGTGGGAACGTCATGGGCACCCGGCCGCCGGGGTTCACCCGCCCGGAGAGTGTCGCGGCGATCGCGGCCGGAGCCTCCACGCCGAGGTGCCAGATACACAGCAGCGCGTCGACCCGGTCGACCCAGTCCTCGACCACGAGCGGGCGGCCTGTCGCGAGCACGACGACGATCCGCGCGCCGGCATCCGCGAGCGCATGGATGAGCCGGCGCTGCGCTGTCGGCAGCGTGATGTCGGCGCGGGATGCGGCCTCGCCCGAGATCCGGCTCGGCTCGCCGACCGCGAGCACGACCAGGTCTGCGGCCGCCGCACGCTCGACCGCGTCGGCGATGCCGGGATCCGTCGCCTCGAAGAAGTCCGCTCCGTCGGCGACGTCCCACTCGACGCCAGGCAGCTCGGCAGCGAGAGCGTCGGCGAGGCTTTCGCCCGCAGGCGTGGCGAAGGGCTGCACCCAGGCACCCAGGTGATCGAGGCTGCGCGCATACGGACCGGCGAGCAGGATGCGCCCGGTCGCCGGCAGCGGCAGCGCACCGCCGTTCGTCAGCAGCACCGTGCATCGCTCGGCGGCATCACGAGCTCGCGCGCGATGCTCCGGGGTGGCCACAGTGACCGCCCGGGACTCCTCAACGTACGGGTTCTCGAACAGGCCGAGCCGCTGCTTCAGCCTCAGCACCCGGAGCACCGCGTCGTCGACACGTTCCACCGGCACCTCGTCCGGGCTGAGGAGCGGGCTGCCGTCGACAGCCACCAGCGGAGTACCGCCCATCACGACGTCGACGCCCGCCGTCAGTGCCAGCGCGATCGCCTCCCGCTCGTCTTCCGCAACCCCATGGTCGACGAGCTGCGCGACGCCTTCCGCATCGCCGACGACGACACCGTCGAAGCCCCACTCTTCCTTCAGCACACCGGTGAGCAGCGCCGTGTTCGCGTGCATCGGATGCCCGTTCAGCGAATTGAACGACGCCATCACGGATGCCGCACCCGATGCGACCCCCACCCGGAACGTCTCGAGGTACGTCTCCCGCAGGCGCCTCGCGGAGACATCCGTCGTGTTGTAGTCGCGACCGGCCTCCGCGGCGCCGTACGCCACGAAGTGCTTGAGGCACGATGCGACACGATCGATCGCTGCGAGGTCGTCGCCCTGGTACGCGGCCACCTTCGCCGCGGTGAAGCTCGAGGCGAGAAAGACATCCTCGCCGAAGCTCTCCACGACGCGTCCCCATCGCGGATCGCGCACGAGGTCGACCATCGGCGAGTACGTCCAGGTGACGCCGTTCGACCGAGCCTCGGCCGCGGACACCCGGGCGTCGTCTGCTGCGACCTCGGCGTCGAAGCTCGCGGCCTGTGCCAGCGGTGTCGGGAAGATCGTGAACTGTCCGTGCAGCACATCGAGCGCGATCAGCAGCGGGATGCCCAGCTCGGTCTCGTCGACCGCGATGCGCTGCAGCGCATTCGTCTCTGCGGCACTCGGCGGCCAGAACGTGGAACCGAGGCCGCGACGCACGAGGTCGTCACGCTCGGCGGCATCCTTCACCCAGAGGATCTGCAACTGCAACAGCTTCTGCTGCCAGTTCATGCGGGCCAGGAGCTGTTCGACGTCGACGCTCATGCGGCGATCTCCTCGGTGAGCGCCCCGTACCGGAAGCGACGGAACACGACCTCGCCGTCACCGGCGGCGAACAACGCCGGTCGCAGGCTCTTCAGGTCGTTCATCGTCGCCGAGTGCGCGCCCGACGTGTCGTAGCGCACCCCGTGCCGCTGCCAGGCACGCCCAGGAGCCGAGTGCCATCCGGTGACGATGTGGTGGTCGTTGGTCAGCCGCAACCGGATGATCGTTCCCGGCTCCGCCGGTTCCCGCCAGTGCGTGCGGATGCCGCCGGCGTAGCTCTGCATCGATCCGCCGTCCCAGCCCATGCCGAAGAACATGCGGTCGTTGAAGTACAACAACAACCCCCCGCTCGCGTCGCCGCGAAGCTCGAGTTCTACCTCCACCTGGTACGCCCGGTCCATCGCCCACGTCGTCACCGGTGAGGAGTCCGCCGGACCGCATCCCTTGCCGCTCAGCACGAGCCCGTCGTCGAATCGGGCGCGGCCGGTCTCGTCCTGGCCGGGATTGTCGAACACCCAGCGCTCGCCCCACGCGGGCGCGGCGAAATCATCGGAGGGCGCAGGCACGCCGACCGGAGTGCCTGCGGTGACGGCCGATCGGCACGGCATCCGCAGCGGCGCGCCGAGGTCGCGCCCGACCCCGACCGGCCATCCATCCTCGGTCCATTCGATCGGTTCGAGCAGCACCTGCCTGCCCAGCGTGCGGTACCCGTTCGCGTAGCCGTGCGACAGCATCCACCAGGAGCCCTCCGCCGCCTGAAGCATCGTCGCGTGACCCCGAGACCACCACGC
>Ga0164242_10005689_pt1 | contig 13849 bp, 11 predicted proteins | sample OricomgcompostMG_FD_108783 | JGI IMG/M metagenome (GOLD analysis project Ga0164242, IMG submission 108783) | Miracle-Growth compost microbial communities from Emeryville, California, USA - Original compost - Miracle growth compost (MG) ...
AGAGGTGACCCACGACTATGTGACAGGAAAGGCCTGAAATGAACGCAGTGTCTGAGACTGTGTGACCGCGAGGGGGGGGGGGGGGGGGGGCGCCGGGGGCGGGGGGGGGGGGGGCGCTCGCGGCGGGAACGGCGTCCGCGGCGGGCGCAGCCGAGGGCCCCGTTGCGCGGGGCTGCGATGCGACAGGCTGTGCGGGGGCGGCGCCGGGCTGAGCGGTGCCGGCGCCTTCGGTGGCGAGGGCGGCGAACTCGGCGTCGAGCGCGGAGATGCCGGATGCGTCGAGCGAGGGGGCGTGGGCGGTCGTCCGGTCGAGCTGGGCCTGGAGCGCGGCGAGGATCGCGTCGTCGTCACCCGCTCCGCCGGGGTTCTCGGTCACAGGGGTGATGGGGTCCGACACGAGTCGATTCGCCTGCTTTCGCGTTCTGCCCGACGGGGTGTTCAGCGGGACGTACGGGTGCCCGTTCGTGGTCCCGGGGCTCGGTTTGCCGCCCACGATCTTAGCCCTTGCCTGTGTGCGAACCCTGGTCGCGCGGCCGTTCCATGGCCGGATCGAGACCCGCGCGTGCGCTGATCGCGATCCGGGATCCGTTCGGCAGGACGAGCTGCTCGCCGTCCGAGGTCCGGGTGGCGCGATATCGGCCGTGGTCGTGGTGGATGCGCCAACCCTGATCGTGGACGAGGAGGTGGTGGAACCGGCAGAGGAGGATGCCGGTGGCGATGTTGGTGCGGCCGCCGTGAGCATCCCATTCGTCGATGTGATGCGCTTCGCACCAGGACGGCGGACGATCGCAGCCCGGCCATCGGCAGCCGCCGTCGCGCGCGGCCAGTCCGATGCGCTGCCGGGACGTGTAGAGCCGGTGATCGCGACCGACGTTGACGACCTGGCCGTCGCTGTCGAAGTGGATGGGGACCGATCCGGCGCTGCAGACGTGGCGCTCAGCGGTCGTCGCGGAGACCGGCTCCGACTGCCCTTCGATGATGGCGGTGCCGATCGCCGACGCCTCGGTCGTCGAGCGGCCGGCCGCTCGTGCGGCGGCCCGCCGGGCCAGATCGGCGTCGGAGACGTGGATGCGGACGGCGGGCAGGATGGCGCCGAGCACCGTCCGCGTCGTGGTCTCGGCGCCGTGATCGATCGTCGCGGCGATCCGGATGAGCTCGACGATGCCGTCGAGGGCGAGCTGCTCGGTGGTGCGGGGATCGGCGGCGAGGGCGTCGGCGCGCTCCCGCGCGTCGCGGTCGACGAAGCGCGGGCCGCCGCGGCGCGGCGCGGTGATCGCGTCGACCGCCGCGGTGACGAGGGCGGCGGACTCGGGGTCGAGCAGCGCCACCAGTCGGGTCATCCCGTCGGGGAGCCGGTGCAGGGTCAAGGACCGGCGACGGCGAAGCTCGCGCTCGCGGTCGACGACCGATTCGGCGTCGAGCGCGGCGCGGTGGGCGCGGGCGTCGTGGGCGAGGTCCTCGACCGTGCTCCGGTCGGCATCGGCGAGCAAGTGCAAAGCGGTGCTCTCGAGCGTCTCACGACTCACCAGGTCGTTCGCATCGCCGAGGCCGCGAACGACGGCATCCGCCGAGGCGACGGATACGGTGCCGGCCTGCACGGCAGCGCGGATGGCGGAGTCCGCGGCGAGTCCGCCGATCCGGACCAGGGAACGGGCCTCGCCGATGAGGATCCCGGACTGCTGCGCGACGAGCTGCTCCGGACTGCGCAGTCCGTGCCGGGCCGCGAGGCCCTGGTAGCCGAGCGACCGGTCCGAGCGCCGCGCGATCTCGGCCGCGACCGCGGCGAGCTCGACATCCAGTTCGCGGCGTGCCGTGACCAGGTCCCGTTGTCGGGCCAGCAGGGCGGCATCGGAGAGGCGGCCCAGTGTGCGCGGTGGATCAGCGGCGCGGGCCGGACCGCGGGACCCCGTGCCTGCGGCGGCGAGGCTCGGCGTCGCATTCGCCGCAGCCGACGGGGGCGCGTCGGCAGCAGGGCCGGGCGACCCGAGGGGCGGTGCGAGCAATGCGAGGGACATGGGGACTCCGAACGAGCAGCAGCGGATGAGTCAGAAAGCCACGCAGTCGGCAACCAGAACGCCGGATCGGCGCCCGGTCGGAACGACTCGGCGAACCCTCATCCACGCGATCGTCAGAGGCGAAGCCTCCGTGAGGGTCCGTTCAGTCTATCGAATGAATCTTCGAACGTCAATGCCCGAGTCGGCCGCGCACCGCACCCAGGCCGCGCACCCCACTCGGCCCGCGCGTAGCCTGAGCGCATGCGATTCCTCGCCGAGCGCCCCGCGCACGACCTCACGTACAGCGACGTGTTCCTCGTGCCCTCACGGTCGGCGGTGGCGAGCCGCTTCGACACCGGGCTGGCGCCCGGCGACGGCACCCCGGCGACGCTGCCCATCGTCTCCGCGAACATGAACGCGGTGACCGGCCCCCGCATGGCGGCTGCCCTCGCCCGTCGCGGCGGTCTGAGCATCCTGCCGCAGGATCTGCCGCTGCAGGAGCTCGACCGGGCGCTGCACTGGGTGAAGGCGCAGCCGGTCGGCTTCGACGCCGCGGTGGAGCTCCGCGCCGACCAGACGGTGCGCGAGGCCCTCGCGATGGTCCCGGCGCTGCCCGGCTACGGCGTCGTCGTCACCGCCGACGACCCGGACGGCGAGCATCCGACGCTGCTCGGCGCAATCCCCGCCGAACGGCTCGTCCATGCGCTCCCGGACGCCCCGCTCGGCGACTTCCTCGCCGATCCGCCGCCGAGCGTCGACCTCGAGGAGGTGCGGGACGCTCGCGGCGCCTTCGACCTGCTGGTGAACGCGGACCTCGAGTTCGCCCCGGTGGTGCAGGGCGGCCGCCTGCTCGGCGCCATCTCCCGGACCGGCGCGCTGCGCGGCACGATCTACGCCCCCGCCCTGGACCGGGACGGCCGGCTCGCGGTCGGCGCCGCGATCGGCATCAACGGCGACGTCGCCGCGAAGGCGCGGGCCCTCCAGCAGGCGGGTGCCGATGTGCTCGTCGTCGACACCGCCCACGGACACCAGGAGGGCACCGTCCGGGCGGTTCGCGCCGTCGCCGAGCTCGGCCTCGGCATCCCGATCGTCGCCGGCAATGTCGTCACCGCGGAAGGCGTCGCCGACCTCGTCGCGGCCGGCGCCACGATCGTGAAGGTCGGCGTCGGGCCCGGCGCGATGTGCACCACCCGGATGATGACGGCGGTCGGACGCCCGCAGTTCTCCGCGGTGCTCGACACGGCGGCTGCGGCGCGCGAGCTCGGCGCGCACGTCTGGGCGGACGGCGGCGTCCGCTACCCGCGCGATGTCGCGCTCGCCCTCGCGGCCGGCGCCGCCTCGGTGATGATCGGCAGCTGGTTCACCGGCACCATCGAGGCGCCGGGCGGCATCCTCCGCGACGAGGCGGGCCGGGCGTTCAAGGAGAACTGGGGCATGGCCTCGGCGCGCGCCGTCAATGAGCGCTTCCGCCGCCTCAGCCCCTACGAGCTGGCACGCAAGCAGCTCTTCGCCGAGGGCATCTCGAGCTCGACGATCTACCTCGACCCGCTCCGGCCCTCCGTGGAGGATCTGATCGACATGATCACGACGGGCCTGCGCTCCTCGATGACCTATGCCGGCGCCCGCGATCTGGCCGCCTTCCGGGAGCGCGCGGTGGTCGGGATCCAGTCCGCCGCGGGCTACGAGGAGGGCAAGGCGCTGCCCGCATCCTGGTGAACGGCTGCCGGGTCCGCGTCGCCGGTCGCGCGGCGATCGTCACGCGATGCGGACGCTTCCCGTCGCCGACCGATCGCTCCATACTGACCGCATGGCATTCGACGAGGTCGTGCACGGGACGGCCGAGGACTTCGAGCCGGCCGGCGCCGGTCAGGGCCGCTTCACCCGGGCGAGCGCGCAGGGCGCCTTCGAATACGTGAAGCGGGTGGTCGTGGCGAAGACCGGCAACCAGCTCCAGGTCGCGTTCATGGAGCTGCCGCCCGGTAGATCGGGCTACCCGTACCACTGGCACGAGGGCGTCACCGAGTCCAACGTCATCCTCGAGGGTCGCGGCCGGGTGCGCACGCCGGACGGCGAGTTCGAGGTCGGGCCCGGGCACGTGGTGGCCTTCCCGCCGGGACCAGCCGGCGCGCACCGGCTCACGAACGTCGGCGACGGTCCGCTGCGCTATGTCGACATCGACTCGACGGCGGATCCGGATGTGTTCCACTACCCGGACTCCGGGAAGACCGGCACCATGTCGACGCATTCGGCGACGATGTTCTTCGACGATGCGCAGGTCGGCTACTACGAGGGCGAGTCGGACGCCGCGGACTGATCGGGCAGGCCCGCGTCTACAGCCCGGCGGCCCCCGCGTTCGCTACGATCTGACGCGATGGACGGTTGCCATAGACGCGCCCTTCGACTCGCCTGCGGCTCACTCAGGGAGCGGGGGGCCTGCGGCTCGCCCGCGCGGCGGGGAGCGCCGACCGGGGTGAGCGCCCGTGCCTGACTGGCTGCTCTTCGTCATCGGCCTCGTCCTCACCGCCGGCACCGGCCTCTTCGTGTCGACCGAGATGGCGCTGGTGAACCTCGACCGCGCCGACCTGGAGGGCCGTCGCGCCCGCGGCGAGCAGGGCCTCGGCTGGATCATCGGCGCGCTGCGGCGCACCAGCACGCACCTGTCGGCCGCGCAGCTCGGCATCACACTGACGACGCTGCTCGCCGGCTACACGCTGGAGCCGTCGCTCGGCCACTGGATCGCGGGGCCGCTGACGCAGTGGGGCATGGGGGCCGATGCGGCCGCCGCGACCGGGACGGTGCTCGCGCTCGTCCTCGCCACGGTGTTCTCGATGATCGTCGGCGAGCTCATGCCGCAGTACCTCGCATTCAGCGAGCCGCTCGCCATCGCTCGCGTCGTCATCCCGATCCAGGTCGTGTTCACCACGATCTTCAAGCCCTTCGTGCTCGCGCTGAACGGCACGGCGAGCGCCATCCTGCGACTGTTCGGCATCGAGGCGAAGGAGGAGCTGTCGAGCGCCCGCACCGCCGAGGAGCTCGTCGCCCTGGTGCGTCGCTCGGCGAGCGAGGGCGGCCTCGAGTCCGACACCGCGACGCTGCTCACCCGGACGCTCACCTTCTCCGAGCACACCGCCGCGGATGTGATGACGCCGCGTCCCCGGCTGCAGACCGTCGACCGCGCCGACAGCGCCGAGTCGGTCATCGAGCTCGCCCGCCGCACCGGGCACTCCCGCTTCCCGGTCGAGGACGGCTCCGTCGACGATCTCGTCGGCGTGGTGCACGTCAAGCAGGCGGTGGCGGTGCCGCGCGATCGCCGCGCCCAGGTGCCGGTGGCCGCGATCGCGACCGAGGCGCTGCGGATCCCCGAGACGATGCATCTCGACGTGCTGCTCGGCCAGCTGCGCGCGAAGGGCTACCAGCTCGCCGTCGTCGTCGACGAGTACGGCGGCACCGCCGGGATCGCGACCCTCGAGGACCTCGTCGAGGAGCTCGTCGGCGACGTGTCCGACGAGCATGATCGCAGCCGGGTCGGCGTGGTGCGCTCCCGGGACTGGTTCACCTTCCCCGGCATCCTGCGCCCCGACGAGCTGCTGGACCGGACCGGTGTCCGCGTGCCGGAGGACGGGCCGTATGAGACGGTCGGCGGCTGGATCATGGCCCGGCTCGGCCGCATCCCCGCGATCGGGGACGAGGTCGAGGGGACCGAGGGCGTGTTCCGCGTCGAGCGGATGGACGGCCGCCGCGTCGACCGCGTCCGCTACACGCCGGCGACGGACCCCGCCGAGGCGGTGGAGCGATGAACGCCTGGGTCGGCATCGTGTGGCTCGTCGTGCTGCTCGGCGTGAACGCCTTCTTCGTGGCCGCGAGCTTCGCCGTCATCTCCGCCCGCCGATCCCAGATCGAGCCGCTCGCGGCGGGCGGCTCCCGCGCCGCGAAGACGGCGCTGTGGGCGATGGAGCATGCCACGCTCATGCTCGCCGTCTGCCAGCTCGGCATCACGGTCGCCTCGCTCGTCATCCTGCTGGTCAGCGAGCCGGCGATCCACGAGCTGCTCAGTGCGCCGCTCGGCCTGCTCGGACTGGCCGATGAGGCGATCGAGGCGGTGTCGCTCGTCATCACCGTCGTCATCGTCTCGTTCCTGCATGTCGTGCTCGGGGAGATGGTGCCGAAGAACTTCGCCTTCGCGGTGCCGGACCGGGCCGTGCTCGGCTTCGCGACGCCGCTGGTGTGGATCTCCTACGTGGTGCGGCCGATCACGGTCGCGCTCGGCTGGGTCGCCCGTGGTCTCGTCCGGCTGCTCGGGGTGACGCCGAGGTCGGAGGCGGAGAGCGCGTTCACCCTCGACCAGGTGGCGACGATCGTCGCCCATTCGCAGCTGGAGGGGACGCTGGAGGATCGGGGCGGGCGGCTCACCGCCGCCTTCGAGTTCACGACGAAGCGGGTCGCCGATGTCGCGGTCTCGCTGGCCGATCTGGTCACGCTCCCGGACGACGCGAGCCCGGCGGATGTCGAGTCGGCGGTCGCGAAGCGCGGATTCAGCCGCTACATCCTCGTCGACGAGACCGGCGAGCCGACCGGCTTCGTGCACCTCAAGGACGTCATCGATCTCGAGCAGGAGGAGTACCAGGAGCCGATCCCGCCGAAGCGCATCCGGCAGCTCGCCTCGATGTACGAGGGCACCGAGCTGGAGGACGCGCTCGCGGCGATGCGGGCGCGCGGCACGCATATCGCCCGAGTGTTCGCCGAGGACGGCCGGACGAGCGGCGTGCTGTTCCTGGAGGACATCCTCGAGGAGCTCGTCGGCGAGGTCGACGACGCCTCGCAGCGGGACTGAGGGGCCCTCAGGAGGCGGTGCCGAGCAGGCCGCGCACGACCTCCGGCACCGCGGCGCACAGCTCCAGCACGGTGAACGGCCCGCCGCCGCGGCCGTCGAGCTCGCGAGCGTGCGCGGCGAGCCGGGCGGCCCGGCCGTGGATGAACGCGGCGGTCGCCCCGAGCGCGAGCAGATCGTCGGGGGTGACCCGGCCCTCCCGGGCGGCGCGCGCCGCGACGAGGGCGCCGAGGATGCCGGCGAGCGCGTCGCCGGCGCCGGCCGTGGCGAGCCACGGCGTCGCCTCGTGCACCTCGATGACGGCCTCGCCCTCGGCCTCGATCCGGCTGGAGCGCCGGGCGGCGACGGTGGTGGCGCCCTTCAGCAGCACGACGGCGCCGAACGCCGCGGCGGCACGGGTGGCATGCCCGACGGGGTCGGCGGTGACGGCTTCACGCGGCACGCCGAGCAGCGCCGCGAGCTCGCCGGCGTGCGGCGTGATGACGACCGGGCCGATCGACTCCGGCGCCCGGCCGATCGCGGCGGCGTCGAGGATGACGGGCGCGCCGGAGCGGAGCGCCTCGGCGATCCGGTCCACGTCATCGGGGTCCTCCACCGTGTCGTCGCCGTCCGGGACGGTCGCCGCCATGCCGCTGCCGAGGACCCAGGCGTTCGCCCGGCCGCTGCCGAGGACGATCTCGGGGCGCCGCTGCAGCACGAGCCGACCGACCGCGTCGGGGCCGAGGTAGCGGAGCATGCCGACGCCGGTGTGCATCGCCGCCTCGGCGCCGAGCACGGCGGCGCCGGGGTAGGCGGAGGATCCGGTGGCGAGGCCGAGGACGCCGCGCGCGTATTTGTCGTCGGTGTCGAGCGGTGGCGTGAGCCAGGCCGCGGCCTCGGCGGCGGTCCACAGCGACATCGCGATCCCTTCCCCGGCGTTCCTCATGCGTCGTGCGCGAGCAGCAGCTCGACGGAGGCGCCGCCGACGCCGAGCGAGTCGCCGGGCCGGTACTCGAGCTGGCGGCCGGAGGTCCGCGGCTCCGCGGAGTCCCACAGCAGCTCGTAACGGGCGACGCCGGCGTGGGCGGGGAGCGTCACGGTCACCGGGGTGTCGAGGCCGTGGACGACGAGCAGGATGCGGTTCGCCGCCTCGACGTCGGGGGTGGATGCGGCGAGATACTGCAGCGTGCGCTCCGCGGGGGAGTCCCAGTCATCGAGCGTCATCGGCTGGCCCTCCTTGTTGTACCAGTCCATCTGGGTCGCCGAGGGCACCGTCTCACCCCAGCGGCCGTAGCGGCCGGGCCGGAGCGCCGGGTTCTCGCGGCGCAGCCGGATCAGCATCCGGGCGGTGTCGTGGAGGCGCTGCTGCCAGTGCTCGAGCTCCCAGGGCAGCCAGGAGGTCTCGTTGTCCTGGGTGTAGGCGTTGTTGTTGCCGGCCTGGCTGCGGCCGAGCTCGTCGCCGGCGGTGAGCATGGGGACGCCGGCGGAGAGCAGCAGGGTGCCGAGCAGGTTCCGCATCGCCTTCCGGCGGGCCCAGACGATGTGGTGATCGCGGGTCGGGCCCTCGACGCCGTGGTTGAAGCTGTAGTTCGCGTCGGTGCCGTCGCGATTGTCCTCGCCGTTGCCGAGGTTGTGCTTCGCGTCGTAGGCGGTGAGGTCGGCGAGGGTGAATCCGTCGTGCGAGGTGACGTAGTTGACGCTCGCGAGCGGGCCGCGGTCGTGGCCGAAGACGTGCTCGCTGCCGGTGATGCGGCGCGCGAGCGGGCCGACCCCGGACTCGGCGGCACCGGTCGCCCGGGCGCTCGCGATGTCGGTGAGCCAGAATCGGCGCATCCGGTCCCGGAAGCCGTCGTTCCACTCCGACCAGCCGGCGGGGAACCGGCCGACCTGCCAGCCGTCGGGGCCGAGATCCCAGGGCTCGGCGATGAGCTTCGTGCCGCCTCCACCGAGCACCGGGTCCTCGGTGATGGCCCGGATGAGCGGGTGCTCGGGGTCGAAGGCGTCGTCGGCGTTCCGCGCGAGCGTGACGGCGAGGTCGAATCGGAAGCCGTCGATCTGCACCTCCTCGGCCCAGTAGCGCAGGCTGTCGAGCACGAGCCGGTCGACGGCCGGGCTCGAGGCCTGCAGCGCGTTGCCGCATCCGGTCGTGTCGATGTAGCCGCCGTCGGCGCCCTGCCGGTAATAGGAGCGGTTGTCGAGGCCGCGGAACGAGGTGGTCGGGCCGTCGAGCCCCTCCTCGGCGGTGTGGTTGTAGACGACGTCGAGGATCACCTCGATGCCGGCCTCGTGGAGCTGCTTCACCATGCCCTTGACCTCGCGCAGGATGGCGTCGGGGCCGCCGGCGCGGTTCGCGGGGCTCGCGTAGGCGGCGTGCGGGGTGAAGAAGTTCAGGGTGTTGTAGCCCCAGTAATTCGTCAGGCCCCGCTCGACGAGCCGGCGCTCGGAGACGAACTGGTGGATGGGCAGCAGCTCGACCGCGGTGACGCCGAGATCCTGGAGATACCCGATGGTCGATTCGTGGGCGAGGCCCGCGTAGCTGCCGCGGAGCTCCTCCGGGACCGCCGGATTCCGCATCGTCAGGCCTCGGACATGCGCCTCGTAGACGACGGTGCGGTCGAGCCGGGTGCGCGGCTTCCGCGCCGCGCCCCAGGGGAACGGCTCCTCGGCGGTCACCACGGCCTGCCACAGCCCGTCGGCGCGCCGGGCGAGCCCGCGGGCGTATGGGTCGATGAGGTGGCGTTCGGGGTCGAAGACGTGGCCCGGTCCGGTCGGCCCGTCGGCGCGCAGCGTGTAGCGGGCGCCCGGCGTCAGCAGCGTGCTCTCGGCGGTCCAGGCGCCGTCGTCGAGGCGTTCGAGCGGGACGGTCGCGGTGACGCGCTCGCCGCTCGCGTCCCAGACGCAGGCTTCGAGTCGGCTCGCGTTCGCCGACCAGACGCCGAGCCGGCCGCCCTCGGGGGCGGGCCGGACGCCGAGTGCGACGGCGTGCGGGGCCGGGCGGGTCGTCGTCGGCGCGGCCGCCTCGCCGTCGGGGCGTGCGGCGTCGGCGGCGGCGGGCCGGTCGAGGGCTTCCGCCGGTGCGGTAGCGGATTCCGGCATGGGTCCAAGGCTAGCCATCCGGGCTATGCCTCCGCGCCAGGAGCCCCCGCAGTCCTCCCTGCTCCGACTATCCTGGCGCGTTCCGGCTTCTCGCACGGCGCGTCGGCCGGGGGAGCGCCCAGGTTAGTCGGGAGCGGCAGCGGGGCGCGGGAGTGGGGGCAGGAGTGGGGGCGGGAGCTGGGCGAGGATGGACGGGTGAACGTCTACCTCGACCACGCGGCGTCGACCCCGGTCCGGCCCGAGGCGCTCGAGGCGTTCGCCGCGACGCTCGCCGAGGCGGGCAACCCGTCCTCGACGCATGCGCACGGCCGCGCCGCCCGGGCCCGGCTGGAGGACGCGCGGGAGCGGCTCGCCGCGGCGATGGACGCGCATCCGACCGAGGTGGTGTTCACCGCCGGTGGGACCGAATCGGTGAACCTCGCGATCAAGGGCCTGTACTGGCGAGGCCTGCCGGGCGGCCGCAGCCGGGTCCTCGGCTCGACCGCGGAGCACCCGGCGACCCTCGACGCCCTCGAGTGGCTGCGAGGGCAGGGCGCCGAGGTCGAGCTGGTGCCGGTCGACGCGGACGCGCGCGTCGACCTCGCCGAGCTCGGACGGATCATCGAAGCGGGTGGCACGCGCCGGGTCGCTGTGCTCTCGCTGCTGTGGGCGAGCAACGAGGTCGGCGCGCTCGAGCGCATCGACGCGATCGCCGACCTCTGCGCCGCGGTCGGCGTGCCGCTGCACTGGGACGCGATCGCCGCCGTCGGCAAGACGCCCATCTCGTTCCGCCGGTCCGGCGCGACCGCGCTCTCGCTGAGCGGGCACAAGCTCGGCGCGCCGATCGGCAGCGGGGCGCTGCTGGTGCGACGAGGGCACGAGCCGGTGGCGCTGCTGCACGGCGGCCAGCAGCAGCCGGGACGATCCGGGACGGTCGACGTCGCCGGCGCGGCCGCGCTCGCGATCGCCGTCGAGCTCGCGGTCGCCGAGCAGGCGGCGGAGGCGCAGCGGCTCACGGCGCTCGGCGAGCGACTGCGCGCCGGCCTGGTCGCCGCGGTGCCCGACGCGCGGCTGAGCGGCCCGGCGGATGCCGCGTCGCGGCTGCCGGGTCACGTGCATGCCACGATCCCCGGCGTGCTGGGCGAGACGCTGCTCTTCGTGCTCGATCAGGCGGGCTGCTCGGTGAGCGTCGGCAGCGCCTGCCGGGCCGGCGTCGCCGAGCCCTCCCATGTGCTGCTCGCGATGGGACGCGACGAGGCGGAGGCCCGCTCGGGCCTGCGCGTCACGCTCGGCCGGGCCTCGACCGAGGCCGATGCGGCGGCGTTCCTCGCCGCGATCGGGCCCGCGGTCGCCGCGGCGCGCGCCGCCCTCTGAGCCGCAGCCCGAGTCGTGGCCCCGGCCGCCGGCTGCGTCGCCGCGTCTCCCCTGGGAGTCGCCTCCGAAAGGCGGCGGCTTCCTTGCGGGGGCCGCGGCCGGGCCGGAAGCGTGGCCGGGGTCCGATCGTCCGCAGAACGAAAGGGGAGTGACATGCTCCTGCTCACCGACAACGCCAAGCACGCGATCGAATCGATCCTCGCCGGTGCCGAGGATCCCGACTCCGCGGGGCTGCGGATCTCCTCGAGCGAGCAGGCGGCGAACTCGCTCGCGCTCACCGTCACGACGGCGCCGGACGACGGCGACACGATCGTCGACGAGTCGGGCGCCCGTGTCTTCCTCGCCCCGGTCGCCGCGCAGCTCCTCGACGAGATGGTGCTCGACACCGAGGCGCAGGAGGATGGCGCGGTCCGCTTCAAGGTCTCGCGGCAGCCCTGAGGGGCGCCGCGAGACCCGTCCGCTCAGCGCTGGATCGACTTGTAGAAGACGATCCCGTTGCCCTGGCTGTCGTAGCAGACGGCCCGGCGCTCGTGGGCGTCGTCGTAGGGGGCTCGGGCGATCGCGCCGCCGCCCTCCTCGAGCGCCTTCGCCGCAGCGTCGACGTCGTCGACCTTGATCCCGACGACGACCTGTCCGGGGATCGGATGATCGATCGAGGTCGCGAGGGCGAGCGTGATGCCGCCGCCGTCGAGCGCCGCGTAGTGCGAGCCGTCGCGGAACTTCAGCGAGAACCCGAGCGTCTCGGTGTAGAGCTGGATCGACGCCTCGATGTCGTCGGTCGAGAGGATGACCATCCTCACCTGCGCGTCCGCCATGACGGTCGCCTCCTTGCTTCCGTCGCCCGGCGTCCCCAGGGATGCGGGGGAAGCACGAGCGTGTCCAGGACCGGATGACCCGGCTGCGCCGAGCCTACGCCTGGCCTCCGACACGGCGCCGGCGCAGCACCCCCGCCGTAGCCGCGGCGATGAGCAGCGAGACGAGCGAGCCGACGAGGACGCCGAGCACCGCGGTGTCGGCGGACTCCGGTGCCGCGGCGAAGGACAGCCGGGCGAGCAGCAGCGCGACGGTGAATCCGATCCCGCCGAGCGCGCCGAGCAGCAGCAGCTCGCCGGCCGGCATCCGATGCGCCGGCTCCCGCACCAGCAGCCGTCCGGCCAGCCAGCCGACGCCGGCGATCCCGAGCAGCTTGCCGACCGGCAGCGCGACCGCGACGCCCCAGAACGCGCCGCCGAGCGCCCCCGCCGCGGGGATCGCGACCGCGCAGGCGACGAGCGCGAAGCAGGGCAGCACGAGCAGGTTCACCACCGGCTCGAGGGCGTGGCGCATCGCGTGTCCGGCGCGGTGCGGCAGCGCGAGCCCGAGCACGACCGCGATGAGCAGCGGCGCGCGATGCCAGTCCGCGCCGAAGCGGACGGCGATGATGACGATCCCGATCAGGTCGTCCACGATCGCGAGCGCGAGCAGGAATGCCCGGACCCGGGTGGGCAGCCCGCGGCCGAGGACCGCGAGCGCGCCGAGCGCGAAGGCGACATCCGTCGCGCTCGGGATCGCCCAGCCGGTGAGCGCATCGGGGGTGCCCGCGGTCATCCCGGAGTAGATCGCGACCGGGACGGCGACGCCGCCGATCGCGGCGAGGATCGGCACGGCGGCCCGGGACGGGCTCCGCAGGCTGCCGTGCACGAGCTCCTCGCGGAGCTCCGCCGCGGCGACGAGGAAGAACAGCGCGAGCAGCCCGTCCTCGACCCATTCGCCGACGGTCCAGGAGCCGAGCGGCGCGTGGACGAGCCCGAGCAGCGCGGGGCCGCTCGGCGCATTCGCGAGCACGAGGCCGATCGCGGCGGCGAGGGCGAGGAGGAGCGCGGCGAGGCGCGGATCGCGGAGTCGGGTCATGACGGCCTTCCTGACGACCAGGCTTCCCGTCACACCATGGGGGAGTCTACGGGACGGCTCTCCGCGAGCAGCCAGTGGATGACGAGGCCGATCGCCGCGGTCACGATCGCCGCGATGAGCGGCGGCAGCGCGTACGCCGGGATGGTGGCGCTCGCGACGAGCACCCGGCCGGCGTAGTCGATCAGCTCGGCGGGGAAGCGGAGCAGCGCGCGGCTGCCGACCGCGCCGGCGACGGCGGTCATCACCGGCCCGGCGAGCCAGAGCAGCAGCAGGCTGCCGACCGCGGCCGTCACCCGGCCGACGGTGCCGAGGCCCGCCCAGGCGATCGCGGCGCCGACGACGACGCCGGGTGCGGCGACGAGGGCGATCCCGATCCAGGTCGGCAGCGCATCGACCGCCGCGATCTCGTTGAGCGGGTGCACCAGGGCGATGAGCCAGGGGCCGAGCGCGACCCCGCCGAGCGCGCCGCCGATGACCGCACCGGGGATCCGCGCGCCGCCGAGGAGCGCGAGGGTGAGAATGCCGAGGAGGATCGCGACGACGACCGCGGCGAGGAGGGCGAGCAGGTAGACGGTCGACTCCCACCGCGGCTGCAGCCCGAGTCCGGTCACGACCGCGGTCTGGGTCACCGCGACGGTCTGCACGGCGAGCACGCCGAGGCCGAGCAGGAGCGTGCCGCCGCGCGGCAGCCGGGGGCGCAGGAGGCGCG